>Ga0207689_10005970_pt1 | contig 10773 bp, 8 predicted proteins | sample KBSMisM52_FD_184312 | JGI IMG/M metagenome (GOLD analysis project Ga0207689, IMG submission 184312) | Miscanthus rhizosphere microbial communities from Kellogg Biological Station, Michigan, USA - KBS Miscanthus M5-2 (SPAdes) (version 2) | ecosystem: Host-associated > Plants > Roots > Rhizosphere... | reverse complement strand
TATCTCGCCCGGCGGCAGGCCGCCCGGGCCCTCCTCGCGCACCGCGAGAGGGAGAGCCGTCATGAAGCTGAGCCGACTCGTTCTGTCCCTCCTCGTCCTGGCCCTGCCCAAGCCGCTCCTGGCGGGGCCTGATCCCCTCGAGCCCCTCCGCTCGCTGGCGATCCAGGACGGTGGACGAATCAAGCCCTTCGACACCTACGCCCGCGAGACCGCGCGGCGCGTGACGGGGGCCAAGCCCTTCGGGTTCCAGCGCGTCATGGGGCTCGACCCCGTCGAGTGGGTCCTGTCCATGATGGCGGACCCCGACCGCTGGCGGCGCGAGCCCGGGCTCATCCGCGTGACCCATGTCGGCCTGCGCGAGGCGGCCAAGCTCCCGGCGGACAAGGACCGCTACTCCTGGGACGAGCTGACCAAACACCCGGGCCTGGCCGCGGCCATGGAGAAGGTCCACGAGAAGGTGCGCGCGGACCGCGAAGCCAAGCTCGACCCCATCGAGCGCGAGGTCTCCGGTCTCGAGGACACGCTGGGCATCCTCGACAGCGTGTTCACGCTGTCGGGCATCCGCGTGGTGCCGCATCCCACCGACCCGCGCGGCACGTGGTTCTCGCTGCGCGACCTCGACGATGCGGACGCCGCGCCCATCATGACCATCCGCACGCTGCGCGACGCGCTGCTGCGCTTTGCGAAGGACGGCGACCGCGAGCACCTGGGCCCGGCCGCCTCCGCGCTGTCGAAGCGGCTGGCCAGCATGGCCCCGGACACCTATCCCGCGGCCAAGGACCTCCGGCGCGAGGTCCACTACAACACGTTCAAGCCCTTCCGCCTGGCCTGGCTGCTGTACCTCCTCGGGTTCTTCAGCTTGCTCGCCTCGCTGACCCTGGGCGGCACCTTCCTCGGCCGCGCCGGCCTCGGCCTCAGCTTCGCCGCGTTCGTCGTCCACGCCTACGGCATGGTGATCCGCTCGCTGATCTCCGGCCGGCCTCCGGTCACGAACATGTACGAATCCGTGATCTGGGTGGCCTGGGGCGCGATGCTCTTCGCCCTCATCTTCGAGGCGGTCTATCGCGTGCGGTTCTTCGCCGCCTGCGCGGGCGGGGTGGCCGTGATCTCGCTGATCCTCGCCGACAACGTGCCCATCCTCGACGGCGCCATCGACCCGCTCGTCCCCGTCCTGCGCGACAACATGTGGCTGACCATCCACGTGCTGACCATCACCCTGTCCTACGCCGCGTTCTTCCTGGCCATGGCCATCGCGCACGTCTGCCTCGGCCTCTACTTCTTCTCACCCGGACGGCGCGACCTGCTCTCGAAGACGTCGCTGTTCCTCTACCGCTGCCTGCAGGTCGGCGTGCTGCTGGGAGCGGCCGGGACCCTGCTGGGCGGATGGTGGGCCTCGTATTCCTGGGGCCGCTTCTGGGGCTGGGACGCGAAGGAGACCTCGATCTTCGTCGCCCTCATGTTCTACCTGGCCATCCTGCACGGCCGCATGGTCGGCCTGCTCCGCGACTTCGGGACGGCGGTGGCGGGCGTGCTGGGATTCCTCGGCGTGCTCTGGGCCTGGTACGGCGTGAACTTCGTGCTCGGCGTCGGCCTGCACTCGTACGGGTTCGGGTCGGGCGGCTATGCGTACGTAGGCGGGTTCGTGGCCTTCGAGGTGGCGGTCGTGCTCGCGGCCTGGCTGCGCTACCGGGCGATGCACAAGAAGGCGCCCGCCGCGAGCCCCGCTGCCACCACGTTGCAGACCGCCCCCTAGCCACGGATCGCTGAACGGACGGGCCGACTGCCCGTCCGTTTGGCGATACGATCGATCGCATAGGAGGGTCTTCAATGAATCGCGTCATCCTTGCGTTCGCGGCGGCAGCGCTGTCCGCGGTTGTCGTCTCGCCCGTCCGTGCGGCCGAGCAGAACGTCACCTTCAAGAGCGGCACCGAGAGCGGATCCGGCCTGCTCGTGACCCCGGAGGGCAAGGGCCCGTTCCCGGCGGTCATCGTGATCCAGGAATGGTGGGGCCTGGACGACTGGGTCAAGGATCAGGCGCGCGCGCTGGCCAAAGAAGGCTACGAGGCCCTGGCCGTCGACCTCTACCACGGCAAGGTCACGAACAAGCAGGAGGAGGCGCATCAACTCATGATGGGGCTGCCTCCCGACCGCGCCATCCGCGATCTGAAGGGCGCCTACTCGTACCTGGCCTCGCGGGCGGACGTGAAGAAGGACCGCATCGGCGCCATCGGCTGGTGCATGGGCGGCAAATACACGCTGGAGCTGGCCACGCAGGAGCCGAACCTGAAGGCGGCCGTGGCCTACTACGGCGCCCCGCCCACCGAACCCGCCGCCATCGCGCGCATCAAGGCGCCGATCCTCGGCAACTATGGCGCGGAAGACAAGGGCCCGGCGCCGGAGCAGGTGAAGGCGTTCGAGGACGCCCTCAAGAAGGCGGGCAAGCCCGTGGACGTCAAGATCTATGCGGGCGCCGGCCACGCCTTCGCGAACCCGAACAACCCCTGGAAGGGCTATCGCGAGGAGGCGGCCAAGGACGCCTGGGCGCGCACGCTCGCGTTCTTCGCGAAGCACCTCAAGGCCTGAGCCCGGGTCAGAGCGCCGCGGAGGGCTGCGGCGCTTCGGCGGCGGCCACGGCGGCCGCGGGCGGGAAGCAGAGGCGGCGGAAGTTGCACCGCCGGCACGCCTGCGGCCGGTCGATCATCGCGAAGTCCTCGAGGCGGCCGAGGTTCAGCACGGGATCGACCAGGAGGTCCTTCATCCGCGCCGCGCTCTTCTCGATGAAGGCGCGCGCGTGGTCCAGCTTGCGGGCATCCACGCTGCGCCGCACGTAGCGCGGGATGGCGAGGTAGGCGAGCTCGGTCTGGATCTCCTCCGCGCCCTGGACCCACCCCTGGCGCGCGGCGTAGAGGGCGTAGCCCGCGAGCTGGATCTCGTTGAAGCGGCCTTCCCCGCGCCCCGTCTTCCAGTCCACGATGACGACCCGGCCCTGGGCATCGCGGAAGGCGAGGTCCATGCGCAGGAAGACGGGCACTCCGCCCACGTCGAACGACACGAGATCCTCGACGGTGAGCCACTGCGACCGGCCCACGGCCAGCGCCTCCTGCAGGACGGGGCTGCGGAAGAAGTTGCGCAGGGAGCGCATGACGGTGCCGACCACGATCTTCTTGTCTTCGGCGTCGACGGTGGCCGAATATTCGTGCTCGAACAGGCGGAAGCGCAAGACGCCGTCTTCGCTCGCGGGACCCGCCTCGCTCGCACGCCAGTCTCCGAGCAGGCGCTCGTGCACGGCGGCGTGGACGATGGCCTGCTGCTCCGTCTCCGAGGGCAGCGTGTCGTGCGTCTTGAGGAGCCCCTCGATGATCTCGTGCACGACGCTGCCCGCCCAGAGGGGCAACGCGGAGAGCCGCTTGAGGCGATGGACCTCGGGGTCTTCGGGGGCCACGTAATAGGAATAGAAGTACTTGCGGCGGCAGCTGTTGAAGGTGTCGTGGCGCGACACCGACCAGGAGAACTCGTGGCCCACGGCGGAACCTTAGGCGGGACCGGTGCCACGGAAGGCCCGTTCCGCTTTCGTTTGGGTTGCGTATAATCGCGCCTTCCCTCTGGGGCCGGGACGTCACTTCAATGCGACAACGAAGACGAGTGGGATTGCGAGCGACGTACCGCTCCCCGTCGGGCGGCCGCCGTGCGTCCACGTTCACGCGCGCGGATGGGTTCCTTCCCGGCGCGCGCAAGGACGGCCAATCCGTGCGGCCGGACTGGACGCCCGTCCAGAAGACGATCGACGGCGTGCGTGTCCGCGAGGTGCGCAACGTCCAGAAGGGCCGCGGGCTCCTCACCGAGATCTTCCGCTCCGACTGGCGCCTGGACGACGGCGTCGTCGACCAGGTCTTCCAGGTCGCGCTGGGGCCGTGGGAGGTCACGGCCTGGCACGTCCATCGGCGGACGCTCGACCGGCTGTTCGTGAACCGCGGCGCCGTCCGCATCGTGCTCTACGATGCGCGCGCCTCCTCGCCGACCCACGGCCAGGTGAACGAGTTCCGCTTCGGCGAGCAACGGCCCGGGCTGCTCCTGATACCGGCGGGGGTGTGGCACGGCGTGGAGAACCTCCGCGACGAGCCGGGGGGGATCCTGAACCTCGTGGATCGCGCCTATTCCTATCGCGATCCCGATCACTGGAGGCTGCCCCTGGACTCGCCGCGGATCCCCTTCTCGTTCACGGCCACGCGCCTTCGCTGAGGCGGAGGCGCGCCTCGGCGGCGATCGGATGAGCGCACCGCCGGACGCCCGCGCGGTCGACGTCATCCTCCCGACCTACCGGCGGCCGCACACGATCGCCTACTCCATCCGCTCCGTCCTCGCCCAGACGCATCGCGACTTCACCCTCCACGTCGTCGGCGACGGCTGCAGCGCGGAGACGGAGGCGGTGGTGGACGGGATCCAGGATCCTCGAATCCGCTTCCATCTCTTCCCGAAGGCCATGGGATTCGGCTACGCCCACCGCAACGACGTGTTGCGCCGGTCGGACGCGCCCTTCGTCGCCTACATGACGGACGACGACCTGTGGTTCCCGGATCACCTCGAGCGCGGGCTCGAAGCCCTGAAAGACCCTTCCCTCGGACTCGTGGCCTTCCGCTCGATCCAGGTGCGCCATCCCGACACCCTCGATCCCTACTTCTTCGCCTTCGACTGGACCGCGGGCGCGCCCTCGCGCTGGCTGCGCAACTGGTTCATGGGGTCCGTGAACTGCATCCATCGGCGGGAGGTGTTCGAGGAAGTGGGGTACTGGAACGCCCGCCTCTTCCGCTTCGGCGACCGCGAGTTCTACAACCGCGTGCGCACCTCGCGCGTGGCCACGCGTTACGTGGACCACGTGACCGTCCTCCGCTTCTATGCCCAGCATTGGGACCGACGGTACGGAGGCCTTTCCGAAGCGCCCCAGGGCCGCTACCTGGAGATGGTTCGTGACCCGCAATGGCGGGACGGCGTCCAGGATGCCCTGAATGGGCGGCGAGACTGGGTGGTACGGAGGCGGCAGGCGGCGGACTTCTTCTCCTTTGCCATTCGGTCGGGCCCGAAGTTCGCGCGTTTCTGGTACCAGAAGCTGCGGTCCTCGACGACGGCCGGCGCCTGATGGCGGCGGCGCCCTGGGCGAGGCCGGTGCTGGTGGCGGCGGGTCTCGCTCTCTGCCTGCGCGCGGGGCTCTTCGTGCGCGCCTCGTCCGTTCAGCCCGGCCGCTTCATGGCCCCGGACTCGTCCGAATACGACAGGCTGGGACGCGCGCTCCTCCACGAGGGGCGCTTCGCGGCCGGGCCCGGCGCCGCCGCGCACACGCGGCGCACGCCCGGCTTCCCCTTGCTCATCGCTTCCGTGTACGCCTTCGGGTGGGAGGATCCCCGCGCCGTCCTCGCCCTCGTCCTCCTGATGAGCGTCTTCTCCGTGGCCCTGGCCGCGTGGCTCGCCCACCGCATGGCGGGTGTGCGGGCGGCTTGGATCGCCGGGCTCCTCCTGGCCCTCGATCCGCCATCCGTGATCGCGTCCGGCCTCTTCCTCACGGATGCGCCGTTCGCGGCACTCCTCCTGGCCGCCGTGGCCGTCGCCCTGTGCCTGATGCTCGACGAGCGTCCGCGTTCCGGGAGGAGCGCACTCTTCGGCACGTTGCTCGCAGGGGCCGCCCTCACGCGCCCCCTCGGCCTCTACCTCGTGATCCCTGCCCTCCTTTGGCTCGCCCTTTGTGGCCGTCTACGGCCGTGGAGTCCGCGCGCCACCGCCTCCGCCGTCGCCGCCTTCGCGGTGCCCTGGATCGTGCTGGTGGGTGGATGGCAGGCGCGCAACCAGATGACCGCCGGCGCCTTCGTGGCCAGCGACGGGCCCGCGAAGTTCCTGTACTTCAGCCGCGGATCGGACATCCTCGTCCAGCGGGACGGCACGTCCTTCGAGGCGGCGCGGGCCCAGCTCACGGCATCGATCGAGGACGAAGCGAAGCGGACCGGCCAGCCCGCCGAGCGTCTCTACGCGCGCGCCGCCGCCGCGCTCATCGCCCGCCATCCGATCCTCTTCCTGAGGAGCCAGGCGCGCTGGCTGCCGGAGCTCCTTCTGGGGACGGGCGCCGCCGGCGTATCGCTGGCCCTCGGACTCGACGCGCCGGGCCACGCCGGTGGACGCGCCGCGGCCGGGCTCGTCTCCGCGGCCGCCGCCACGCATCTCCTGCTCCTCTACGCGGGCGCGGCGTGGGGCCTTTGGCAACTGCGCGGCCAGCCCACCGGCCGTCTCGCGGCCGCGCTGCTGGCGGGTCTCGTCCTCTACTTCGTGATCCTGTCCACGGGACCGCAGACGTATTCGCGGTTTCGGGTGCCGTTCACACCGCTGCTGGCCGTGTGCGCCGGTTGCGGTCTCGCGCGCCGGGCTCCTCAGGCGGCGGCCAGGGATCCTTCCTCCAGCCAGTGAGCCAGCAGCCGGCGGGTGCGGTAGCCGTCGGTGGCGATGGCCGCTTCGCAAGCGAGGGGTGTCGAGCCCTTTTCGACCTGTTTCCATACGAGCCGGACGAAGTCCGGATCTTCGTCCGGCAGCGGCGTGCCGGGAACGCCGGTGGGCTTCAGGCTGAGCGTGTCCGAGGCCAGCGCCGCCGCCCGCTTGAACTCGTCGTGGCGCCGCACTCCTTCCAGGAGCAGTCCCACGACGTCTTCGGCGGGGGCGCCGCCCGCCAGCTCGTCGACGCTCGCACGGCTCACGAAGGCAAAGGTGCCGGGGAACGGCTTCTCGAAGAGCTGGTATATCGCGTCCACGCCGCGCAAGGCGCCGTGGCGGGCCTCCCGGAAGCGGCCGGCCTGGAGGATCACCGTGGCTTCCGCCAGCTTGTCGGTGTTCATCAGGGTCAGGACGCCGGTCAACTGCGATTGCGCGAGCGTCTGGAGCAGCCCGGGCAGGCCGAAGAGGTCCAGATCTCCGGCCAGGCCGGGCAACTCCGGGGGCTTGGCCGCGGCGCCCAGGTTCGCCAGGGCTGTCTTGGCCGTCTCCGCGAACTTCTGGGCGGGGAACTTGTCGACCAGCTCTTGCAGTGCCTCCCGGACCTCCGGCAACGGTGTTCCGGCGAGGGCCTGGATGAGCCAGCCCACCCGATCGTCGTTCTTCTTCACGAAGCCGAGAATGGGACGCGGGTGCTCGGCGCGGATGGCCGCGATGAGCCGGTCGACGAGGTCCTTGCTGCCGGAGAGGTCCTGACGGCCGGCCTCCACGAGGCGGGCCATGGGCGTGCCGAGGGTGGCCTCGGCCTTGAGTCCGTGGTCGATCAGGGCCCGCCACGCCCGAGGCGTGGCGTAACGCGCGAGAGCCACGGACGTGCGGTCCAGCAACGTCTCCACGTCCTCGCGCGAATAGACGGCCGAATCGGGCTGCAGCACCATGTTCTCGAACACGCGCAGGTACGTGATGAGCCCGCGCTCGGACTTTTCATGGCGGGTGGCGGCCAGATAGGCGATGGCCTGCTTGACCAGGGGCGGCGGGCACTCCTTGCCCGCCGTGCGCATGACCAGGTTGACCTCCTCGTCGATGGAGACGTCGGCCGGTCGTGGGATGACCCTCAGAAGGTAGACGAGGTTCATCTGGAAGAACGGGTCGGCGTTCGCATCGGGAGCGAGGGATGCGATCAGCAGATGCCGGGCGCGCTCGCGCGCGGGCTCGCCGTGCGCTTCCAGCAGGGCCAGGAGCTCGTGCCGGCGCTCGCGCCGCGCCTCGCCATTGAGGTCCCGCAGGATCCCTTCCGGACGCAGGGCGAGGAAGAAGTTCATCACCGTGCGCAGGGAGGAGCGCAGGTCCGTGCGTTCTCCGTACTTCCGGAGACGCTCGGCCTCGAGGTACTCGTGCCCTCTCTCACGCATCATGTTGATGAACGCGCCCTCGACCTTCTTGTCGCTCACCAGCTGCTCGGCGAGCTCGAACATCGACACCGCGCGGCCGAGCTGGCCGGTGTTGAACTGGGCGATGGCGGCGTGCACGAGCTCCCGGAAGCGCTTGCCCGCCTCCAATGGATCCTCGGCCAGGGACACGATCTGCCGCATGGCCCGGATCTCGAGGCCCGCGCTGGGGGCGGGTGCGCCGGCGACGGAAGGCAGGACTCCCCAGCCGGGCAGGCTCTCCGCCAGGCGGACGACCACCTTGTCCATGGCGGTGTCGATCCCGAGCTGCCGCAGGGGGGCCAGATGCTGATCCAGCTCGGCCTGGTTCTTCGACTGCACGGCGGCGGTGGTCATGAACTGGGACGCCACTTCCGCGCGCTGCTCGGAGGGCGCGACGGCCACGCCCTTCGGCTGGAGGCGGTCCAGGAAGAGGCCCAACCGGCGCAGGCTGGACGCGACCTTGTTCGTGAGTCCCTTGGGCACGGGTGCGGCAGCCCCCGTCGCCCGATCGGGGGAGGAAGGCCGATGCAGGATCTCGACGGGACCCGTGGTCGCGCTGGGAGGCGCGAGAGCGAGGTTCTCGAGGTTCTGGCGCAAGACCTCGCGATCCTCGGGCGGACAGAAGGAGAGGACGGCCTCGCCCAGCTCCTTGACGTGCGCGCGGAGGCGCTCGCCGGAGACGAGGTCGAACTCGCCGATGCCCGAGACCTTCCGCACGGCGTGGAAGAGGAGGTCGGCCAGGGGGACGCCCGGCAACACGGCGGCCTGCTGGCCGGCCCACGTCCGGATCTCGGCCGCGAGCAGGGCCGCCGGCTGCTCCAGGAGCAGGTCCATCGAATAGGCGAACATCAAGGGCGCGATGCGGTCGGAGAGATAGAGGTGCAGCTCTTGCACCGCTTCGTGGAGCTCGGCACCCTTCGACACGTCGCCTCCGCCGGCCGGGAACGACCGATGGCGCCACTTCGATGCCGCGCAGCCCGCCGCCACTCGCGGTGGCGGGGCCAAGTGCGCCGAGGTTACGCGGGGCACGGCCAACGGGTCAAGGCGGGCTCACGGCGATTGCCGTAAGTCGCAGTCGGCGCGGCTACTGCGGGCGCTTCAAGTGCCAGGCCTTCGGCTGCGCGAAGGTGCGGATGCCGGCCAGGCCGAGGGTGACGCCGACACCGGAGTGGCGCCGGCCCGACCAGGGCAGGCGCGGGCTGACGCGGTCACAGCAGTTCCAATAGGCGGAGCCGGAGCTCACGCCGGCCAGCATCCGGCGCGCGCGTGACTCGTCCGCCGTGTACACGCCGGCGGTGAGGCCGTACTCCGTGTCGTTCATGAGACGAAGAGCCTCGTCGTCATCCCGCACTTTCTGGATCCCGATCAGGGGCCCGAACGTCTCGTCGCGCATGAGCGCCATCTCGGGCCGCGCCTCCGTGAAGACCGTGGGCGCGAAGTAGAACCCGGGACGGTCGAGGCGAGCCCCGCCCAGGCGGAGCTGGCCGCCCCTGGCCTTCGCGTCCGAGACCTGGTCTTCGAGCACGCGCAGGTGCACCTCGCGCGCGACGGGCCCGATGTACGTCTTCTCGTCCATGGGATCGCCGACCGCGAACCCGCGGACCTCCGCGATGAAGGCCTCCACGAACGCGTCGTGGATCCGCTCGTGGACGTAGAGGCGCTCGACCGAGCAGCAGCTCTGGCCGGTGTTGTAGAAGGCGCCGTCGGCGGTGGCTTTGGCCGCCGCCATCGCGTCCACGTCGTCGGCCACGTAGACGGGATCCTTGCCTCCCAGCTCGAGCTGCACCTTCATGAGCTGGCGCGCGGCCGCCTCCGCGATCTTGCGGCCGGTGGCGTAGGAGCCGGTGAAGAAGACCGCGTCCAGCGGCTGCTCGACGAGCGCGCGTCCCGCTTCGCCGCCGCCGATCACGGGCGCGAACACCGCCGCCGGCACCCCCGCCGCGTGCAGCGCCTCCGTGATGGCGAAGCCGGTCAGGGTCGCGAACTCGGAAGGCTTGTAGAGGACGGCGTTGCCGGCCAGGAGCGCGGGGACGAAGACGTTCGAGCCCACGAAATAGGGATAGTTCCAGGCGGAGACGTTGCCCACGAGGCCGAGCGGCTCGTAGGTGATGGTCTCGCGCCAGGCCTCCTTCTCGTGCACGACCTCGTCCGCGAGCGCCTTGTCCACGTTGTCCAGGAAGAAGCGGATCCGGCCCTGCAGCGCGGTGAGCTCGTTGCGCGACTGCGTGATCGGCTTGCCCATCTCGGAGGTCAAGCGCGCGGCGAGCTCGTCCTTGTTCTGGTCCAGGAGTCCCGCGAAGGCCGCGATCATCTTCTTGCGGTCGGCGAGCGGCGTACGCGCCCACTCCGCCTGCGCGCGGCGCGCCTTCTCGACCTTGCGCGCGATGGCGTCCGGAGTGTCCTCGGCCAGCTCGCGCAAGGGCTCGCCCGTGGCCGGGTTCACGACCGTGAGCACGCGTCCGCCGCGGGGAGGACCCGGCGGCGCCGCCGGGGGCGTCGTGGTCTGGCTCACGCGAAGGCCGCCGTGTAGATCTGCCGGAAGTCGTCTTCACGGCAGGGGCGCGGGTTGTTCTGATGGCAGGAGTCCTGGAAGGCGAGGCTGGAGAGGCGCTCGAGCTCGCGGCGGTCCACCCCGGCGGCCTTCAGACCCGCCGGGATGCCGATGCGTGCCTTCAGCTCGCGCAGCCAGCGCAGGAACCCTTCACCCGTCGCGTCCGCGATGCCGACGACCTGGGCCATGCGCACGAACTTCTCGGCCGAGGACTCGAGGTTGAAGCGGAGCGCGCTGTCGATCATCACGCCGTTCGCGAACCCGTGATGGAGATCGGCGACGGTGGAGAGGGCGTGCGCGCAGGAGTGCACGAGCCCGAGCCCCTTC
>Ga0207689_10005969_pt1 | contig 10774 bp, 8 predicted proteins | sample KBSMisM52_FD_184312 | JGI IMG/M metagenome (GOLD analysis project Ga0207689, IMG submission 184312) | Miscanthus rhizosphere microbial communities from Kellogg Biological Station, Michigan, USA - KBS Miscanthus M5-2 (SPAdes) (version 2) | ecosystem: Host-associated > Plants > Roots > Rhizosphere... | reverse complement strand
AGGAGTTCCGCGACCAGCTGCGCGCGTGGCTGGCCGACAACCATCCCGGGCCTGAGCCCGAGGGCGACGTCGCCGGCTTCGAGTTCCGGCGGGCGTGGCAGCGGCGCCTGCACGACGACGACTGGGCGGGCGTGTCGTGGCCGAAGGAGTACGGCGGGCGCGGGGCGACGCTCGTCGAGCAGGCGATCTACAACGAGGAGCTCGCGCGGGCACAGGCGCCGAGCACCGCGAACGTGCTCGGCCTCGCCATGGGCGGGCCGACGGTCATCGCGCACGGGTCCGACGAGCAGAAGCGCCGCTACCTCGAGCCGATCCTCAGCGCCGACGAGATCTGGTGCCAGGGCTTCTCCGAGCCGGAAGCTGGGTCCGATCTCGCGTCGCTCAAGACGCGCGCGGTGCGCGACGGAGACGAGTGGGTCGTCACCGGCCAGAAGGTCTGGACGACGCTCGCGCACCACGCCAAGTGGTGCATGCTGGTCGCGCGCACGGACCAGGACGCGCCGCGCCACAAGGGCCTGACGTACTTCCTGATGGACATGGACCAGGACGCCGTCCAGGTCCGGCCGCTCCGCCAGATCACAGGCGAGGCGGAGTTCAACGAGCTGTTCATCGAGGAGGCCCGGATCCCGCACGAGAACATCCTGGGCGGCGAGTGCAACGGCTGGAACGTCGCGATCACGACGCTCATGCACGAGCGCGCGACGCTCGCGTTCGGCCTCCAGATCCGCGTGAAGATCACGTTGGGCGAACTGCTCGCGGAGGCGCGCGAGAGCGGAGCGGCCGAGGACCCGATCATCCGCGACCGCCTGGCGCAGCTCTATATCGAGTCGGAGGTCCTGCGGCTGAACGCGCTTCGCGGGCTCAGCGCGATCATGCGCACCGGCGTGCCCGGCCCCGAGGGCTCGCTCGGCAAGTGGCAGTGGGCCGACGTCAACCAGGCGCTGACGGAGCTCGCCCTCGATCTGCGCGGCCCGCGCGCCGTGCTCGACGACGACCGCTGGACATATCGCTACCTCCGCGCCCGCGCGAACTCGATCGAGGGCGGCACGACCGAGATTCTCAAGAACATCGTCGCCGAGCGCGTGCTCGGACTGCCGAGGATGCGATGAGGTTCGAGCTCACCGACGACCAGCAGGCGATCCAGCGGGCAGCGAAGGAGTTTCTCGCCAGTCGCTATCCCGCCGAAGAGGTGCGCCGGCTCGCGCTCGAGGACGATCGCGGGTTCACGGACGAGCAGTGGCGGGCGGTCGCCGAGCTCGGGTGGCCGGCGCTCGTGGTGCCCGAGGATGACGGCGGCCTCGGGCTCGGCGTCGTCGAGCTGGCGGTCCTCCAGGAGCAGCTCGGCTACGCGCTCGCCCCGACGCCGCTCCTGTCGACCGTCTCCGCTGCGCTCGTGATCACGGCGGCGGGCGACGACGCGCAGCGGACGGAGTGGCTGCCGGGCCTCGCGGAGGGTGAGCGGCGCGGGACGATCGCCCAGTTGCCGCCCGCCGGCGGGCTCGAGGGTGGCGACGCCGCCGACGGCGCGCTGACCGCGACGCTCGAGGCGGTCCCCGATGCGGCGGACGCCGATCTCATGGTCGTACCGACGGGCCATGCGCGGCTCGCCGTCGTCGACATGAGCGCCGCGGGCGTGACGATCGAACCTGTCGACGGCCTCGACCCGACGCGCCGCCTGTCGACCGTGACGCTCGACGGCGCGCCGTCCACCACGCTCGCCGCCCCCGACGCCGTCGCCCTCGCCCACGCGAGGGACGTCATCGCGGTCGCGGTGGCGGCCGAGTCCGTCGGGGTCGCGCAGCGCGCGATGGAGATGGCGGTCGAGCATGCCCGCGACCGCAAGCAGTTCGGCCGCCCGATCGGCGTGTTCCAGGCGGTCTCGCACCCGTGCGCGCAGATGCTCCTCGAGGTCGAGGGGGCACGCTCGGCCGTGATGTTCGCGGCGTGGGCGCTCGACGACTCGCCCGACGAGGCGCCGCTCGCGGCCGCGATGGCGAAGGCCTACGCGTCCGACGCCGGCCGGCGCGTCCCCGCCGCGGCGCTGCAGGTCCTCGGCGGGATCGGGTTCACGTGGGAGCACGACCTGCACTTCTGGCTGAAGCGCGGGCGCGCGAACGCCGCCGTGTGGGGCGATGCGCGCTCGCATCGGGCGCGGGTGGCTGACCTGCTGGAGCTCTGACCCGGCAGGAGCGGCCGGCGAGCTACGCGTGCAGGTCCTTCGCCGACGCCGGTTGCGGCTCGGCGGAGACCGACGGCAGCGGCGGCAGCCCCTCCTCGCCCGACACGCCGCGGACCTCGCCGGTGTAGCCGAGCCGCGTCAGGCGCGCGATCTCGCGCTCGCCCTCGACCCGGGCGGGGTCGCCGGGCGGCAGCCCCGCGATGAGGCGCGCGATCCGGTTACGGATCTGCAGCGCGAAGTGCGGCGTCGAGGCGCCCATGAGCTGGCGGACGTCGTCGAGCGTGACCGAGTGGTCGGCGCTGCGGCGGATGGGATGCTCGGCTTCGGACATGTGTGGTTCTAGGACCGCGAACCCGTCTTGGACTTCGCGACGCGGGTGATCTCGAGGAGCTGGTCGATCTGGGACTGGACCCCGACGGAGATCGCCTTGTCATCCCCGATGAGCCAGCCGTGATTGTAGACGCCGCGCACGGGATCCTTGCTGTAGCCCGGCTGGATGTCGAGCAGGTAGTCGATGACGGGCTGGTCGAGCGTGTCGGCGTTGGACACGAGGATCAGCGGCCCGAACGTGCCGCTCGCCGACAGCGGGGCGGCGGCGGGCGCATCGAGCGGACGGTCGGTCCGCGCGAACGTCAGGCCGTGCCCGGGATCGACGACGCCCCAGCCGAACCGGCCGTCGGTGAAGCGCGCGAAGTCGATACTCGAGCGGACGGGGTCGCCGCTGCCGATCCGCGTCACCTGTCCGAGCTTGCCGAGTGCCTTGACGACCGCGTCCGAGATTGTCTCCGGAGGGCCGAGGACGTAGATCCGCGGCTTGCGGTGCGCGGTCAGCGCCGCGCGCGTCTCGGCCGGGACCGCGTTGCGCTGGACGAACAGCACCGGGTCCCCCGCCTTCGCGGCCCACGCGGCGGCGGGCATCGCGTACCCGGGATCGTCGGCCGACGCGATGACGACCGCGTCGCTCTCCTTTCCGCGGGCGGCGGCCGAGAAGGCGTCGAGCGCGTGGGCGAGCGCGAACGGGTCGGCGCCGGTCACGTCGGTCGCCTTCAGGCCGGCCGGCCGTGCGACGTCGCCGACGCGGATGATCTGGGCGTTGCCCGCCTCCTTCGACCCCGTCGGCGCGAGCGCGCCGAGCGCGTCCTCGCTCGCGGTGGGGAGGTCCGGGCCCGTCGAGTACAGGATCGGCGCGCCGATCGGCTGCGAGGCGAGCACCGACGCGGCGATCCCGACCCGCCAGTCGCGCGAGTCGACCAGCGCCACGGCGCGCGGGCGCGTCTTCACCGACGGCCCCGGAAAGACTGCGCGGGCGACGCCGGCCGCGTTGGCGATCGCGTCCGCGCCCCCGACGCGCGTCGTGTTCTTCGTCGCGAACGCCGGGAAGCCGAGGTTGCCCGCGGCATCGTCCTGGCTGCCCTTCGCGCCGACCGTCGGCTGCGTCGCGCCGCTCTTACCACTGAGGCCGCCGCCCTTTCCGCCGCAGGACGCGACGACCGCACCGGACAGCGCGAGGACGGCGAGCAGGAGCGCGCGGCGTCGCATCTGGGCCGCAAGATAGCGGCCGACGTTCAGATGAACGACAACGTCTATTCTTCATCCATGGACTTCCGCCTCAGCGCCGACCAACTCGCCTTCCAGCGCCACTGCCACGCCTTCGCCCGCGACGTGATGCGCCCGGCGGCGGCGCGCTACGACCGCGAGCAGGCGGTCCCGCTCGACGTCATCCACGAGGCGCGGGCGTGGGGCCTGCACGGGATCCCGTATCTCGAACGGGTCGGCGCCGACGAGACGGGGATCATGAACGCGATGTACGCGGAGGAGCTGCACTGGGGCTGTGCGGGCATCGCGCTCGCGATCTCGGGCTCGTCGCTGGCGGCCGCGGGCATCGCCGCGACGGGCACGCCCGAGCAGGTCGGCCGCTGGGTCCAGGCGTGCTTCGGCATCGGCGACGAGATCCGCTTCGGCGCCTACGCGGTCACCGAGGCGAGCGCCGGATCGGACGTCCGGTCGCTGCGGACGACCGCGCGGCGCGACGGCGACGAGTGGGTCCTCAACGGCGCGAAGGTGTTCATCTCCAACGGCGGCATCGCCGACGTCAACGTGATCGTCGCGACCGTCGACCCGGCGCTCGGCCACCGCGGCCAGGCGTCATTCATCGTCGAGAAGGGCACGCCCGGCTTCGGGATGGGCAAGAAGGAGGACAAGCTCGGGATCCGCGCGTCGCAGACCGCGGAGCTCGTCCTCGAGGACGTCCACGTCCCGATGGAGAACCTCCTCGGCGGGCTCGACCGCCTGGAGCGCAAGCTCGAGCGCGCGCGGTCGGGCGAGCGCTCGCGCTCGTCGGGCGCGCTCGCGACCTTCGAGGTCACCCGCCCGATGGTCGGCGCGAGCGCCCTCGGGATCGCGCGCGCCGCGTACGAGTGGACGATCGACCGCCTGGAGGGCGAGGCCGACGAGCACGGCCCGCTGCTCGAGCAGCAGCGCGTGCAGCAGGTGCTCGCCGACGTCGCGACCGAGATCGACGCGGCGCGCCTGCTCGTGTGGCGGGCGACGTGGATGGGCCGGAACGGCGTGCCGATGACCGGCGGCCAGGGATCGATGAGCAAGCTCAAGGCGGGCGACGTCGCGATGTGGGCGACGACGGCGCTGATGGACCTCGTCGGCCCCGAGGCGGGGCTGACGGACCACCCGCTCGAGAAGTGGTTCCGCGACGCGAAGATCTACCAGCTGTTCGAGGGCACGGCCCAGGTGCAGCGGCTCGTGATCTCCCGCATGCAGGTGGCGGAGCGGCGGCAGGCGGTCGCGGTGGAGGCGGGGGAGCTCGCCGGCGAGGCCGCGGACGGCGACGGCGCCGGGGCCGGGGCCGGGCCCGCGAAGCGCGCGGCGTAGCGGCACGCCGCCGCGCGGAGGCCGTCCGAGGCGCTCCCGGGCGCGGCCTGACCTCCCCATATCTGCGGGCGGCCGCTCGACGTCTGGACAGATGGACGATCCCCAGTTCTGGGGATTTGGTTGGGCCGTTCCGGCGATCGTCCGATACCTTGCATGCAACGCCGAATCCCCGGACGGTCCGGGGAACGGGGGACCCAAGGTTGTTTGGGGCGAATCTCGTGGTCTTCCACGCGAGGCGCCGGCTCTTTCCGCGCCAGCCCGTCAGCTAACCCCGCAGGCCTACGAAAGAGAGTCGTCGTGCGGGGCACGCCCCTGATGTTCATCTGCGCGCTGTTCGCGCTTGCGCTGATCACCGCGCCCGCGGCCATGGCGGCCGACGGCCCCGGCGGCGTGGCGTACGACGAGCCGCCGGCGGCACCGCCGGCCATGCCGGGCGCGACCGGCGCGGCCGACGTCCAGCCCACCGTTCCGGGCACCGAGGCGAAGATCGTCGACGGCCTCGCGGCGGCGCCCGCCGCCGCACCTGACGCCGTCAAGCAGGCCATCTGGGCCGCGAACGGCATCATCGGCCGCCCGTACCGCTACGGCGGCGGCCACGCCCACGGGTTCACCGACCGCGGCTACGACTGCTCGGGGACCGTCTCGTTCGCCCTCCACGGCGGCGACCTCCTCGACGCGCCGCTGGACTCGAGCTCCTTCATGCGCTGGGGCGCATCGGGTGCGGGCGACTGGATCACGATCTACACGAACCCGGGCCACGCGTACGTCGTGATCGCCGGGCTGCGCCTCGACACGAGCGCCGCCGGCGACCCGAGCGGGCTCAAGGGGCCGCGCTGGCGGCCGACCCTGCGCTCCTCCCGCGGCTTCAAGGCGCGTCACCCGGTCGGCATGTAACGCGGAACAGCGGGCGAGCGGCGAGCCGAGGTGCCGCCGCGCGCACGCCGATGAGCCGCCGTCACACCTCGGGAAGCGCCGGCTCCGGCGCCGGCTCGGCCTCCTCGAGGAGGATCCGCTCCGCCCGCCGGAACAGCGCATCCGCGTCCGCCGGACTGTCGCCGACCGCGGTCAGCCCGACGCTCCCGAGCTCGGACAGCCCGCTGAGCATGTGGAAGACGACCCCCGCCTGCCGGGCCTGGTCGAAGTGCAGCCGGTTGCGGACGACGATGTCGAACAGGTCGTCGGTCGTGAGCGTGCGGAACAGCTCGGACTCGAGGTGGTCGGTCGCGACGAGGTGCTTCTCGCGGCCGCTCGGCGCGGTGAACAGCGCCGTGGCCGGGTCGTAGCGCCCGTCGGTGAGGAACTGGAGCGTGAGGAAGGGGTGCGTCGTGCCGCCCTTGCGCAGGTTGAGCTCGATCGCGTACGGCGCCCACGTGCCCGAGGGGTCGCGGACGACGACGAAATCGATCGCGAACCGGCCGAGGACGCCCTCTTCGGCGAGCCGCCGCCCGACCTTCGCCGCCTCGCGCGTGATCGCCTGCGCGTAGCCGAAGTCGGCGGGGAAGCGGCAGCCCATGTAGCGCTGGCCCGTCGGCCCGCCGAGGACCTGGTCGTGCGTCGAGAGCAGCTCGACCTCGCCGAGCGGCGTCACGCGCAGCTGCACGGACGGGCTGCGGACCTCCGCGCCGTCCACGCGCTCCTCGACGATGCCGCCATCGCTCGCGAGCCGGGCGAGGTAGTCGGCGATGCGCGTCTCCGTGTGCTCGAGCGCCATCGACTCGACGCGGTCGCGCAATGCCCCGGTCTCGTCGGGCGAGCCCGGAGCGGGCAGGCCGCCGAGGTCCACCACGGCGTTGCCGCGCCCGGCGATGCCCTCGTTGAGCTTCACGATCGCCGACGCCATCGCCGGCCGCTCGGCGCGCATCCCGGCGAGCGCGCCGGTCACGCCGTCGACGTCGCGCACGTCCTCCTGGCCCAGCGGGTGCAGGACCCCGGCCTCGGCGAACAGGCGCCGGCAGCCCGTCTTCGTCCCGAACGGGAGCAGGCGCGGATCGGCGCCGAAGAGCGGGATGCCGAGCGCGAGGGCGAGGTCGCGCTCGAGCGTGGTCGTCGAGTACGGGACGAGGTGGCAGCGTGTCCGGTCCGGGATCAGGCGGCGGACCTCGTCGAGGACCCGCGGGCGCTCGATCAGCTTCGCCGCGAGTGCGCGCGGCGTCCCGTCCTGCGTCGCGACCATGTGCAGGCGCGCGCGGGCGTGGCTCGGGATCACGCCCGGCAGCAGCGAGAGGTAGTACTCGATGATCCGCTCGGGGACCGGCCGCCCGGTCAGGTAGATCACCTGCAGCCGTGGCTGCCGGAGCAGGAGCAGGAGGAACAGGAAGCGCTCCTCGAGGACCTGGAGGCCGGCCCCGGTGGTGTGCGGGCCGTCCGGCGCGACCGACGGCACGACGACGATCGACTCGCCGGGCTGGTTGAGCCGCATCGCGCCCCACACGCCGCCGAGCCGCTCCTGCAGGCGCGAGAACCGCGCCGCGCGCTCGGCCTCGGTGAGGTCGCTCAGCCGCTGGGCCGTCTCGACGACCTCGGTCATGCCCGCGCGCGGGCCTCGTCGAGGCCGATCACGTTGAACGCGGTCGTCGGCCGCGAGAAGCCGCGGAGCGTCAGGTCCCCGACCGCGTCGGCGGTGACCATGTCCTCGGTCGCCGAGTGGACGCGCTGGCTGATGAGGATCTGGCCCGCCGCGGCCTCGGCGCACAGCCGCGCCGCGAGGTTCGTGACGCTGCCGATCGCCGCGTAGTCGGAGCGGCCCTCGAAGCCGATCCGCCCGAGCGTCGCGTGGCCCTGCGCGATCCCGATCCCGAGCTCGATGTCGTACCCCTTGCGGCGCCAGCCCTCGGCGAGCTGGCCGACCCGGGAGCGGATCGCGACCGCCATCCGCATCGCCCGCTGCGGCGCGTCCTCGCACGGGATCGGGTCGTTGAAGAACACGACGACGCCGTCGCCCGTGAACCGCTCGAGCGTCCCCTCGAAGCGATGGACGAGGTCGCCGACCGCCCCGTGGAACTCGGCGAGGACGACCATCACGTCCTCCGGCTCGACGGTCTCGGCGAACGCGGTGAAGCCGCGGAGGTCGCAGAACACCACCGTGATCTCGCGCCGGTGGCTCTCGAGGAAGGTCTCGTCGCCCGAGGACACGACGAGCTCGGCGACCTGCGGCGACAGGAACCGGCGCAGACGCCCGAGGCGCTCGAGCTGCTCGACCTGCTCGGTGACCCGCCGCTCGAGCTCGCGGTTCCACTCGGCGAGCTCGGCCGCCTGGGCCTCGATCGTGTCGTGGTAGCGCTTGATCCGCAGGAGCGACGAGACGCGCGCGACGAGCTCGGCCTGGTCGAACGGCTTCGTGATGAAGTCGTCCGCGCCGGCCTCGATCGCCGCGACCTTCTCCTGGTCGCCGCTCGCAGTGACCATGACGACCGGCAGGAACTGCGTCGCCGGGTCATCGCGCAGCGCGCGGCACACGGCATAGCCGTCCATCTCGGGCATGAGGATGTCGAGCAGGACGAGGTCGACCGGCTCGGCCGTGACCTTCTCGAGCGCCTCGCGCCCGGACTCCGCCTTCACGATCGCGTAGCCCCGCGGCGCGAGGACCGCCTCGAGCAGGCGGATGTTCTGCGGGAGGTCGTCGACGAGCAGAAGCGTGCCGCGGTCGCTCATGCCGCGCCCTCCGCCGGCTCGTCGGCCGCCAGTGCGGCCGCGACCTGCTCGGGCAGGCGCCGGACGTCGAGCGGCTTCTCGAGGTAGCCGTCGAACCCGGCCTCGAGGAACCGCTCCCGGTCGTCCTTCATCGCGAAGGCCGTGAGCGCGAGGACGCGGACGCCGGCGGTCGCGGGATCGGAGCGCAGCCGCGCGAGGGCCTCGACGCCGTCCATCCCCGGCAGCTGGATGTCCATGAGCACGAGCCCGGGGCGCTCCTCGCGGGCGAGCGCCAGGCCGTCCTCGGCGGTCGCGGCCTCGAGCGTCCGGTATCCGACGTGGTTGAGGACGTCGCGCACGAGCTTCAGGTTCCGGGCGTTGTCCTCGACGATCAGGATCACGGGCTCTCCGTTGGGTTGGGCGGTCATCTCAGTGGCCCCATCCGCTCGCCGGCGCGGCGCTCAGGCGGCCGACGAGCCCGGCGAGCTCGGCCTCGCGGAACGTGCCCTTCCGGGCGAGGAAGGTGATCTGGCCGTTCAGCCGCGCCCGCTGGGCCGGCGTCATGTCCATCGAGGTGAGCACGACGATCGGCACGTCGGCGAGGTCGGGGTCGGCCCGGAGGCGGTCGACGACCTCGAAGCCGTCGACGCCGGGCATGAGCAGGTCGAGGAGCACGACGCTCGGCCGCTCGCGGCGGACGAGCTCGACGCCCTCCTCGCCGCTCGTCGCGCGGAGCACGGACCAGCCGTGGGGGGTGAGCGCCGCTTCGACGAGCTCGAGGTCGCGCGGGTCGTCGTCGATCGCGACGACGGTCCGGCCGTCGCCGGGCAGGTCGGTCCACTGCGCCAGCGCGCCGAGCAGCGCGTCGCGGTCGACCGGCTTGACGAGGTACTCGGCGGCCCCGAGCGCGAAGCCCGCGCCGCGCTCGTCGAGCATCGACACGATCACGACGGGCAGCGCGGAGGTCGCGGGGTCGCGCTTCAGCCGTGCGAGCAGCTCCCACCCGTCGAGCCGCGGCAGGAGGACGTCGAGGACGATCGCGGCGGGGCTCAGCCGGCGCGCGAGCTCGAGGCCCTCGACGCCGTCGCGCGCGACCACGACGGTGTGGCCGGCGCCCTCGAGGATGATGCGGAGCAGGTCGGCCGATCGCGGGTCGTCCTCGACCACGAGGATGCCGCCTGCCGCCTCGCCGGCGCCCGCCGCCTCGCCGTCCGCCGTCCCGGCTTCGGCCGCCTCGGTACCCGCGGCCTCCACCGCCAGCGTCGGGACCGAGAACGCGAACGTGCTGCCCTCGCCGACCCGGCTGTCCATCCACAGCCGGCCGCCGTGCAAGTCGACGATCCGCCGCGACAGCGTGAGCCCGAGGCCGGTGCCCTCGGTCGTCTCGCGCGCGCCGCGGCCGCCGCGCTGGAAGGCCTCGAAGATCGCCTCGTGCTCGGCTTCGGGGATGCCGCTGCCGGTGTCGCGGACGGTCACGACCGCCATGTCGCCGTCGACGGCCGCCGTCATCTCGACCGATCCGCCCGAGGGCGTGAACTTGATCGCGTTCGTGAGCAGGTTGAGGACCACCTGCTTGAGCTTCAGCTCGTCCGCGTGCACGGCGCCGACCTCCGGCGCCACGTCGAGCGCGAGCGAGATGCCCTGGCGCGCGGCGCGCTCGCGGACCATCGCGACGCCATGCTCGAGGAGGTCGGGCAGGGACACCGGCGCGAGATCGACCTCCATCCGCCCGGCCTCGATCTTCGACAGGTCGAGGATCTCGTTGATGAGCTCGAGGAGGTGGCGCCCCGAGTCGCCGATGTCGCGGACGTACTCCTCCTGGCGCTCGGTCAGCTCGCCGAACATGCGGTCGAGGAGCACGTCGGAGAACCCGATGACGGCGTTCAGCGGCGTCCGGAGCTCGTGCGACATGCTCGCGAGGAACTCGGACTTGTGGCGGCTGGCGACCTCGAGCTCGCGCGACTTGTGCTCGAGCTCGCGGAAGAGGCCGGCGTTGTGGATCGCGGTGGCCGACTGGCCCGCCAGCGTCTCGAGCAGCCGGACGCCCTCGTCGGCGAACGCCCCCGGCGTCTTCCGGCG
>Ga0207689_10005968_pt1 | contig 10775 bp, 10 predicted proteins | sample KBSMisM52_FD_184312 | JGI IMG/M metagenome (GOLD analysis project Ga0207689, IMG submission 184312) | Miscanthus rhizosphere microbial communities from Kellogg Biological Station, Michigan, USA - KBS Miscanthus M5-2 (SPAdes) (version 2) | ecosystem: Host-associated > Plants > Roots >... | reverse complement strand
CCAGTGGCGGATGGTGAAGTTCCACGCCACGAATTAGCCGGCACGGCCGGCGGCGTTGGTTGCCCAAGGCTCCGCCAACAGTAGCTTTCAAAGCTTCTGTCGCGCGGACTCCTGGCGGCGGGCTCGGAGTACTATCGGAAGCCGCCATGACCGGTCGCCAGGAAGATCAGCAGGTTTCGCTTCGCATCGTTGTGGTGAATCCGCCGGCCGGCGTTCGTTTCGCCCTCCAGCGCGGGAAGGACGAGTTGCTTGAGCCTGGCAGCGCGAAGGGCGATCTCATCTTTGAGTTTCCCATTCGCGTTCGGAACGATGGGGCCGAGGGGAGTCCCAACTTCCTCGGCCCATTCGCGCAGGGTCCGCGTGATGCCCGCTTCGTTTACGTCAACTCCGGAACGATGGCGGGTGAGCCGGCATCCCCTTGGACGCGCCGCGCGAAAATCCCGTTGGGCGGAATCACGTGGGCGATGATCGAGAAGGCAAAGGCCGGATCAATGATCGAAGCGAAGATCGCCGGCACGGGGCGCGACGGAGGGCCGGCCTGCGCCACCGTACCGCTTCTCGATCGCGGCTGGAAACTTCAGTAGCGCCAGAATCCCACGCGCGTCAGCGCACCGTCGCGGACTTTTTCTTCGGCGCTTTGCGCGCCACGAGGGCTTTCTTCTTCGCCGGCGGCGGATACTGCTTCGCGGCCACACCGTTGACGAAACGGACGAACTTGCGGAAGAGCTGTTCGCTGCGATCGACCGACGACATCTCGCGGTTCAGCTGGTCGACATACGTGCCGGCCGTGAGCTGAAGCTGGGGATCGCGCGTCAACATGGCCACCATCATGTCGGAGACGGCGAACTCTTTCGGAGGAGTGATGCCGAGGTTTCTGGCAGATTCGGTGATGGCGCGCCGCGCTGAGACGGAGAGCTCCGGCAGCTTGCCGACCAGCGTCGTCTCGATGTGGCTCGACTGCGGCGTGATGATCGTGACCGCGCTCTGCGAAGCCACGAAGTCGGGCGAGGCATTGACGATGCCGTTTGTGGCGGGGAGGAAGAGCTTGTCGCCGTTGTTGGGATCGAGCTGGTTGTAGATCGCCGGCCGCAGCAGCCGACCGGAGTTGCACGCGCTGATGATCACGTAATAAATCCCCTCGGGCTCGAGGCGCTGCTGCAGCGCGCCCGCCGAGATGTAGGAGCGGCCGGCGTCGGGGTCGTAACTCGTCTGCAACTTGAGGCCGTTGCCGTTCGTTCCGTGCGTTTCGAGGACCAGCGTAAAGACGCGCCGCTCCGGATAGAGAACGTTGTGGCGATGAACATCGTCGAGAATCTTTTCCCAGTCCGCGCCCTGAAAACAGGCGAAGCCGAGCGATTCGTAGAAGCGGCAGTTGTCGGCAACGGAGAGATCGGGACTGAAGACGACGCCGATGCCGCTCCCGATCGCGCTGACGTTGCGCACGGGGAGGGCGGGCCAGGCGTGGTCGAGCAGGCGCGGGGCGTTGTTGTCGAGCGCCGCGGCCGAGGTCGCCAGCAGGATGGCCGTCGTGAGGAAGAGGAGGATGCGGATCGTCGATAGCCGGTCTGCTTGAGTCGTTTGCCACGCCCTTTCGTCGAGAGTCCTTCTCCCCCCGCGGTTTTTTGCGGGGGGAGAAGGTGGCGAAGCCGGATGAGGGGGGCGTTTACCCGAGTTGTGCGATCGACCGACATGCGCAAATGACGTACGCGTGAAACGCCCCCTCATCCGCCGGTCGGCACCCTTCGACTCGCCTCGCTCGCTCAGGGCAGGCTCTTCTCCCCCGCAAAAGACCGCGGGGGAGAATGGCTCTCGATGGAACAGATTGGCGGCCTTTCCACTGGGAGAAATGAGGGACCGGAGGGTGCGCATCAATCCTCTCTAAAAGCAATCGCCGCGCCCGGTTGGCGCGGCACGTGAACACATCAGCCGCGGAGGTTTGTAATGGCTGAGCTTATCGGGCGCTTTTCCGCGCATACATTCGCCATCCTTCGGATCGTTGCGGGACTCATGTTCGCGATGCACGGAACGATGAAATTCTTCGGATACCCGCCGATGCCGAAAGGAATGAGCGGCCCCTTGCCGCCGCTGATGATGGTGGCCGGAGGCATCGAGCTGATCGGCGGCGTCCTGATCGCTATCGGCTTCTTTACCGGGATCGTTGCCTTCATTGCCAGCGGTGAGATGGCGGCGGCCTACTTCATGGGGCACGCCTCGCACGGCTTCTGGCCGATCGAGAACCAGGGCGAGCTAGCGGTCCTCTACTGCTTCGTCTTCCTCTTCATCGCCGCGCACGGCGGGGGCATCTGGAGCGTCGACAACGCCCTTCGCCGCAAGACGGTGCTCACGACCGCGTGAGCTGACGCAACGCGGCTTTGAGCAGTGCCGAGAGCTCGGCTTCGTTGCCGAGCTCTTTGCGCGCCATGTCCAGCGCGGACTCGGCGTCTCGCGGTTTGTAGCCGAGGTTGATGAGCGCCGAGTGAACGTCGTCGTCGACAGACGTGCGCGCCGACGGCGTCTCCTGCCGCGCCGACTCGGGGATGAGCAGCTTGTCGCGCAGCTCCAGGATGATGCGATCCGCCGTCTTTTTCCCCACGCCCGGGATCGACGACAGTTTCCGAACGTCGCCCCTGGTCACGGCCTCGGCAAGATCCGGTGCGTCGATGCCGGAGAGGATCTTCTGCGCTAGCGTCGGTCCGATGCCGGAGATCGAGATCAGTTTCTCGAAGGCGAACTTCTCCTCACCGCTGCCGAACCCGTAGAGCGAAAGCGCATCCTCGCGGACGTGCGTGTAAATCTGCAATGCCACGCTCTTCTGTCCTTCGAGCTTGTAGTAGGTCTGCAAGGAGATGTGGACTTCGTAGCCGACGCCGCCCGCGAGCACGAGCGCGCGCGTGGCATCGAGCTGTTTGAGGGTGCCTTCGAGGTAGCCGATCATGTAGTCATCGCTGGGAATTCAACGGACGCGCGCTATGCTACTGTGAATCGATCATGGCACGTCTCGTCGACAATCTGAGCACGTTTCTCAACGACGTAAAGCAGCAACCGTCTCGCTCCATTGCGGAAGCGGCGCAGGTGCCGCAGTCGGCGTCCGCCGGCAGTGCAGCCCAACAGGTTCTCCGGAAAGTTCTCGCCTCGCCCAGCGGCATCGATCTCGGCTTGCTCTACAAAGACAGCGGTCTTTCCTTCGACGTGTTCGCGGGCGCTGTCGAGCGCCTCAAGAAGCTGGGTGGTATCCGGGTGGAGACTGGACCGAGCGGGGAGATCGCCTTCCCCGGTCCGAACAGCAGCGACGTCGAGTCGCTGATCAGTTGACCACGATCTGATAGTCGAGGGTGGCGTCGTCCGATGTCGCCCGCACCGCGGTCGTTCCGGGTTGTACTGCCGTCACGCTTCCAGTCGGTGTGACCTTCACGATGGTGGCGTCGTCGGATACCCAGTTTGCAGCACGTCCGGTGAGGATGTTTCCCTTTATGTCTTCGCACGCCGCTTGGATGTCAAAGACGTCTCCGGTCTTGAGATCCGGAATGGGACCGAGAAGGGCGATTCTGGCCGTCTTCTGGATTTGTGCGCCGAGTTTTTTCAGCGCCGCCATCAGCACTCCAGACCCGAAGATGTTGAGTAGATATTGGCCGAGGTTGATGATCTTTGCGTCGTTGTCGAGCGTAGAAGATTGGAGTGCCTTGATCGCCTGGCCCAACTCATTTTGCTGATTCGGTCCCATGTTCTGCGTCAGATTGAGACAATAGACAGGCAAGGCATGGTGCGCACGGTCGAACGACACACCGACCATCGCTTCATCGATGTTCATCGCGGTGACCTCATCGACGAGGATCCTGATCGCCGCCGTGGCGTCGTCCGATACGGCGCGAAGCACGGTGGTGCCCTTCGCCAGCGCGGTGATACGCCCTGTCGCGGTCACGGTGAGAACCTTGGCGTCGTCCGAAGACCAGGTCACCGTTCGCCCTTGCAGCACGGTTCCCTGCGTGTCCCGGCACTCGGCGTGCGCGTCGGCGAATTGCCCGACACTCATCGAATACGGCGCGTTGACGATGGCGATCTCCACGGTCTTGCGAATCTGCTGCGCCAGCTCATTCACCGCCGTCTGCAGCACCTTGGTGCCGACGACGTTGAGCAGCAGCAAGCCGAGGTTCTTGACCTTGGTCTCGTTGTCGATGTCCGAGCCTTTCAGCGCCGTGACCGCTGCCGCCGCCGCTTTCTGCTCCTCGGCCGGTACGTTCTGCATGAGCGTGAAGCAGAAGGCTGGGAGCGCGGTCCAGGCGCGGTCGAATGACACGCCTTCCATGGAGTCTGTCACGCTCACCGCCCGCGCTTCGGCGCGGACGCGGTCGACCGCGCGGTCGGTGGCGCTGAGAACGACCTGCAGGAACGCCACCGGCCCGATGGCCACATCCTGTTCGCCTACGCGGACGATGAAGAGCGACGTTCGGAAGAAGGCCATGGCGCCGAAGCCGGCCATCAAGGTCTGCGTGATGATGGTGCGCAGCGAGTCAGCCGTGACGGCGACCTTGAACCTCCAGATCACGTAGAGCGCGGCGCAGGACGCGGCGGCGTTGATGAGGATGTACAGCAGCGCCGACATGGTCCAGAGCGCGCGCTCCGGCGCATCGCGGTAGCGCGAGACGATCTCGCCGGTTCCCACCAGCGCGCCGATCAGGACCGCAACGATGAAACGGCGATAGACGAAGTGGCCGGCGATGGCGCTCGCCAGCGCCAGGACCGCCAGTCCGGCGGCCGCCTTCAGAGACGGAGGCCATTGGCGTGGATCGCGCCAATCGATCACTTGTTCCGCCACCGCGTCCCTCCGGGCGTGTCCTCCAGCAGGATTCCGCGAGAATCCAGCTCGTCGCGAATGCGATCGCTCTCGGCGAAGTTGCGCGCTTTCCGCGCGGCGTTGCGGGCGGCGATAAGCGATTCGATCTCGGCGTCGAGGTTCTCGTCGCGCTTCGGAAAAATATCGAGCACCGGATCGATTTTCATCAGCGCGGTCTTCAGCCCCTCGGCGTCTCCGGCCAGGATGCGGCCGTCGTCGAGGGCGGTGTTGCCTTCGCGGATCAGGGTGAAGAGCGCGCCGAGGGCGCCGGCGGTGTTCAGGTCGTCGTCCATCGCCGTTTCGAAATCGGTGAGGAACTTGCCGATCAATTCGTCGGCCGCGCCGTCGGAGTGTTTGGCGTCGTGCGCGGCCGAGCGCGAGACTTCATCGACGCGGAGAAGGAATGACTCGATGCGCGCAATGGCGTTCTTCGCATCATCGAGCGACTGCGTGGTGAAGTTCAGCTTCGTCCGGTAGGGCACCGATAGCAGCGCATAGCGGAGTGCCAGGAGGTCGTAGCCCATCTCCTCGATCTCCGGCACGGTGTAGATGTTGCCCAGCGACTTCGACATCTTCTGATGGTCGAGGTTGAGGTGCTCGCCGTGAATCCAGTAACGGACGAACGGCTTCCCGGTGGCTCCTTCGCTCTGCGCGATCTCGTTTTCGTGGTGGGGAAAGATGAGATCGACGGCGCCGGTGTGGATGTCAAAGGTCTCGCCGAGGAGATCCATCGACATGGCCGAGCACTCGAGGTGCCAGCCGGGGCGGCCTTCACCGATCGGTGTCTGCCAGGCCGGCTCGTTCTCCTTCTTCGCCTTCCAGAGCACGAAGTCGCGCGCCGACTCTTTCTCGTATTCGTCCGACTCCACGCGGCTGTACTCGCTGGACGCATCCACTTCAACCCGCGAGAGCTTGCCGTAGTCGGACAGCGTCGCGACTTTGAAGTAGGTCGAACCGTCGGCAACGTAGGTGTGCCCGCGATCGTTCAGCAGCTGCACCAGCGCCACCATCTGTGGGATGTACTCGGTCGCCCGCGGATAGGCGTCGGCCGGACGGACGCGCAGTTTCTTCAGCGACGAATGAAACGATTCGACGAACGGCGCGGTGTAGGTCTGCAGATCCATTCCGGCCGCGGCGGCATTGCGGATGATCTTGTCCTCCACGTCGGTGATGTTCATGACCTGCCTGACGCGCAGCCCGCGCCATTCGAGATAGCGCCGCAGAACGTCGCCCCACACGAACGTGCGCATGTTGCCGATGTGGAGGTGGTTGTAGACGGTCGGCCCGCACGAGTACATGCGCACCTCTCCGGGAACGAGCGGCTCGAAGGTCTCTTTCTCCCGGGTGAGAGTGTTGAATAGTTTCAGGTCGGACATGCGGGAGGGATAGTAAACCACTGTCATCCTGAGCCGCCGGAGCCGAGTAGCGCGAAGCGCGGATCGGCGCAGGACGGTCGAAGGACCCCCAGCTGGTAACCCGGCTGGGCGGCGGCATTTTCACGAGGCAAGCACGAGGGGGGTCCTTCGACCGTCCTCCGCTGCTCCGTCACTTCGTGACTACGCAGCTCCGGCGGCTCAGGATGACAGAATGGTGTTCGATGCTCACCCGCGACGCCTTCCACCACCGCTTCGGCGCTAACGCCATCATCGGCATGGTGCACGTCGGCGCGTTACCCGGTGCGCCGATGTACGGACGCTCGATGCAACCGATCATCGACGCCGCGTTGCGCGACGCCCGCGCCTTACGCGACGGCGGCTGCGATGCCATCGCCTTCGAGAATTTCGGTGACCGGCCGTTTTTCAAGGATTGCGTTCCTGCCGAAACGATTGCCGCGTTGACTCGGGTGATCGTGGAAGTCGCGGCCGAGGTCACCATCCCGTTTGGCGTGAACGTGCTGCGGAACGATGCGTCAGCCGCGATCGCCATCGCGGCGGCGACGGGAGCGGCGTTCATCCGCGTCAACATTCACACTGGGGCGATGCTGACCGATCAGGGGATCATCGAAGGGCGGGCGGCGGAGACATTGCGGAAGCGGGCTGCGATTGCGCCCGGGACGCTGATCTTCGCCGATCACATGGTCAAGCACGCCGTGCCGATGGTGTCGATCGATGAAGTTCATGCGGCCAAGGATCTACGGCATCGCGGATTCGCGGATGGCATCATCGTCAGCGGCGCGGAGACGGGGGCGGAACCGGATCGCGGAAGCTTTCGCGCACTGCGCGAGACGCTTCCCGACGTACCGATTCTCATCGGCAGCGGATTGACCGAGGCGAATGTGGGCGCATTCGCCGGCGCCGACGGCGCGATCGTCGGGACGTCGATCAAGATCGACGGACGCGTGGAAGCGCCCGTCGATCCCGATCGAGTCGCGCGGGTCGTCGCCGCGTTCAAGCGAGTCGTCTGACTAGACGACTCGCCGGCCTGTGATCAGCTGAATGATCAGCACGATCACCGCGATCACGAGCAGGAGGTGAATGAGTCCACCGCCGACGTGCATCGCAAAGCCGCCGAGCCACAGAATCACGAGGATCACGATGATGAGCCAAAGTAAGTTTCCCATGCGGCTCAGCAATAGCTACTCGCGTGCCACATTGTCATCCAGAGGCCGGCGGAGCGCGGCCGAAGGATCTCAAGACAGGCATTGCTGCATTGAATCCCTCTCGACGTCACGGGGTTTCAACGCAGAGACCGTAGTTTGAGATCCTTCGCTCGACGCTCAGGATGACAACTGGTTTCACTCACTGCCGAATGTAATGCTCCCATCCGCCGCCCGTTTCGCCACCGGCGCATAGGCGCCGATCTCTTCGCGACGCCACCACGCGCCGGTTCGCGCACGCTCCTGCCGCGTGGTGAACCAGTATTGCCAGGCCACCGTGCGGACGGCGACCGGTGGCTTGTCCGCGAAGGGGTTGTTCGCGAATAACCGCAGCACCGGTGGTGAGTTCTCCAGCAATCGACCCTCGGCATTCAGCACCCAGCGATTTTCGTCCCACGATCCGAGCGATGCGAACCAGAGGTTCCATTCGAAGCGCGGCTGGTACGGCGCGTAGAGGCCCGGCCGTTTGCGGACGTCCTGCGGCTTGTAGCGGAAAGGGTAGGAGATCCAGTTCACGCCGTCGCGCGTTCCCTGAAACTCGATCTCGTACCGGTTGCGCGTCATCACCGCGAAGAGGCCGTACCGATTGGCGATGCGAAATGGATCGAGGAGCTGCACCGTCGGGAAGGCCGGCATGAGGAAGCTGGCGATCGATGTCAGGAAGATCGTGGTGAGCACGATCGCCGCCGCGATCGACGGTCGCTTTGTCACAACCACAGGCACCGCTCCTCGGAGGATGGAATCGTCGAGCAGCAGAACGCCGAGGCAGAGAACGAGGTAGTTTAGAAACGCGTAGTTCGCCGTGAGGATGATGCCGATCTGCAGCGGCGTGACGATGGCGAAGGCGATCAGACGGCAGAGCGATGTCTTGCGCGGGACGAAGAGGAGCCACACCACGAACAGCTCGACCACCAGCGTCAAGCCGGCGGAAAAGGCGTGGAACGGATGCGGCCATTGCTGCACGTACCAGCCGAGCCACGACGGCAGGGGACCATTCTCGTAGTACTTGTCCATCGCCGTCAGGTTGCGCCACTGCTCCTCGCCGCTGAGGATCTTGACCAGGCCCGACTCGAAGTAGATGCGGAACCACTCCCACTGCAGCAGAAAGACCGCCGCGCGCGACGGAGGCTGATCGATCGCGAGACGCGGCCGGATCCCGCGCGGCGCCAGAAAGATGGAGAGAAAGGCCGCCTCCAGCAGCATGCCGTCCGACTGGTAACCGGCAAACTCCTGCGCCGCGCCGACGAACGACAGAAAGCAGATGCCGGCGACGGCGATCGAGAGCCGCGGCCAGAGATTGAGCATGATCGCCAGCGACGCCGCGAAGCCGATCCAGACGATGATGCTGAGCATCCGGTCGCCGCTGTTGATCCAGAGCAGCGTCGGCGCGAACCAGTAGCCTTTCAGCCCGAGCGCGCGATGCACCGCCTCGAGATATTCGAATGCCGGCAGAATGCCGTGCGGGCCGATCAGTCCGTGAATCTGAAAGTAGAGCGAGTAGAACGCGGAGAAGAAGATCCCGCCGAGGCAGCGAAGCCAGATCCAGCGGGCGCGCAGGAACGAGGGCGAGTTCGACGGCGCGAACCATCGCTCCAGAATCGGCGTCCTCTCCGCCTCGGCGGTGAATTCTTCGAACATCCCGTTTGTCATCCTGAGCGTCGGAGGCACGAAGCCGCGGAGCGGCAAGATGCCGCAGGACGGCGAAGGATCTCAAGATTGCAGAATCTAAACTAAGCAGATTTTCTCAAACCACCATTGGATGAGCATTCCCGCGAGATATGAGACGCTGAGTTTCAGCCGGTACCGAGAAGCTTGAGATCCTTCGCCGTCCTGCGCCGCTCGGCTGCTGCGCAGCCGCGGCTCCGGCGGCTCTGGATGACAAATTGTCTGATGGGGCTTTTCTTCACACCTCGTGTGATGACAGTTAGCGTGTATAAATTCGCAGCGTTGGCTCGCTCCACAGCAAACGAAACTCTCGCGCTTTCTCCCCTCTCCACACATGCCACCACCACGTCGATTGCGGTGCTCGCTCCGTGCCGAGGATGGCGTTGGCGGAGGCGATGCCGAAGCGGGGCTGGTCGAGGATGAGATAGCGGACGCCGGCTGCGTCGCAGTAGCGCGCCAGTGTGGCCTCATCGCGCGCGAGCAGCGCCTCCTGCGCCCGCTCGAACGTGTTTGCGTCCGGCATCGTCCCGAAGTTGTCGATGATGACGGGATGCCGTCCCTCGACGTCGATGACGTGTCCCATTGACCAGGGGCCGAGCACGCGTCCCGGCGGAAGCGTGCGGATGAAGGTCGCGGCGCGCAGCCACTGCTGCTGGTTCGGAGGAACCGGCGTGATCGGCGTCATCAGCCAGCCGGCCAGTTGCAGCGGCGGCGGAAGGACGATGAGCATCGCGGCGAGAATCGCCAGTCGTTTGCGCGCGATGAGCGGGACGTAAACCGCTCCGGCGAGGGCGAGCAGCGGGATGGCCACGATCCAGAAACGGCGGCTGGTGATCGTCAGCCCGAGGTACGTGACCGCGAAGATGGCGACGGCAAGGCGTGGCCAGTCGCGCGTTTTCATGGCGCGGATCAGGAGGAACCAGACCAGGATCGCGCCGCCGGAGAGGCCGGCGAGATCGGAGAGGAGGTCTTGTCCGCGCGCACGCCAGAGCGGTTGGAACTCCTGAATCGTTTTCAGCCAGCGGTCGCCACCGAAAAAGTGCGCGCCGGTGAGGAGCGAGGCGGGGACGGTGGGGGAGGCGAGGACGACGATGACGCCGGCGAATAAGGCGAGGAACTGCCGCCGAGCCGGCGGCGGTACAGCCGGCGGGCCGCCAGCGCTACGCTCGCTACGCACCGACAGAATCGCGCATGCCACCGCCGCGGCGGCGAAGAGCGAGGCGTGCGTCCAGCCGAGGAACCACTGGTTGTCGGGAAAGCCGGGCGCGCGCGTGAGGCGGTAAATCGTCACTGCGATCGCCGCAATGCTGAAGCCGAGGGTCGCGGCGACGCCGTCGCTGAAAAAGAAGAGGACGGCGAAGGCCAGTGCGGCGGCGATGAGGAGCGCCGTCTGCACGAACATCGCCGCGGTGATGGCCAGACCGAGCAGGATTCCGGCGCGGATTCGGTTGCTGGCCCGAATGCCGAGGCATGTGGCGCCGAGGATCGCGAAGGTGAGCGCTGGTTCGAGGAAGTGATGATCGATGCTGCCGATCCATGAGGTGGTGACCAGGAACGGGGAGGTGGCCAGGGCGATGCCGGTGATGGTCGCCACGATCCAGTTTCGTCTCAGGAGGAAGACGGCCAGGCCGGTGAAGATGGCGAAGAGAACCGGCGGAAACCAGACGATTCGTTCGAGAACTT
>Ga0207689_10005962_pt1 | contig 10782 bp, 10 predicted proteins | sample KBSMisM52_FD_184312 | JGI IMG/M metagenome (GOLD analysis project Ga0207689, IMG submission 184312) | Miscanthus rhizosphere microbial communities from Kellogg Biological Station, Michigan, USA - KBS Miscanthus M5-2 (SPAdes) (version 2) | ecosystem: Host-associated > Plants > Roots >... | reverse complement strand
CAGGAAAGCGCATGGGCTGCTGATTTGGGCACCTCCGCCTCAACCACAAGATCTTTCTGCTGGTCTCCAAAGAGCATCGTATCCCCGCATAGCCACTCGCAGCCTGGATGCTCGCGGAAGTAATTTAATACAGCGGCGAAGGCCCCGGGTAGATAAATATCGTCGCTGTTGAGGTAGGCTACAATTTGACCAGTGACTTGCTCCAGACCCTTATTCAAAGCATGCGCCTGGCCGCGGTCCTTTTCGCTCACCCAGTAAGCCAGTCGATGCTCATACTTGCGGATTACGTCGACGCTGCCATCAGTGCTGCCGCCGTCAATGATAATCAACTCGAGCGGTTCATGACCCTGCTCCAGGATGGAGAGAATTGTTTGTTCGAGGTAGGGTGCCTGATTGTAGGAAGGTGTAACAATCGAGATCTTCGGTAGCGACAAGCGTGAACTCCTACAAAGCAACTTTCGAGTCCGACAGTTTAACCCAGGGCCACCATCGGGGCTAACACGTCTCGAACCGGGCAATAGTTGGATTACGAGTCGAGTTGCAAATCTTGCTTATGTCTGTCCCAGGAGCGCCTGGATGCTTAACACCGGCTCCGTATTTGTCTGGCGCTTGTTGAGTGGCTAACGCATAACCAAATGAACCGGTACGCTCGAGCTGGCATTGCTAAAGGATTGAAGCCGGGGCTCGCTGTCGGCGGACTCAGTTCGGCATGACTTAGGAAGGTTGATGCGAAGATTCAGTTCAGCTCAATCGCGCCGCTTCATACCAATCAACGGTGCGTTTCAAGCCTTCCTCTAAAGATACTTTGGCGCGGAATTGAAATTTGTCTAATGCCCGGGTGACATCGAGCCGCCGGCGCGGTTGGCCGTCCGGCTTATTGCTTTGCCAGCGTATTTCGCCTTCGAACCGCGTCAGCCGGGTAATTAGTTTCACCAATTCAGCTATGGTTATTTCGTTACCAGTGCCGATATTGACCGGCTCGCTTTCGTTATAGATCGCAGCCGCCCTGATTATTGCGTCAGCACAGTCCTCGACGTAGAGAAACTCACGCGAAGCGTTTCCGGTTCCCCAGACCTCAATGAAGGTCCGTTCTTCGACACGTGCCTCAATGCACTTCCGAATCAGGGCAGGGATAACGTGCGAAGTCTCGGGATCGAAATTGTCTCCGGGGCCATAAAGGTTCGCCGGCAGGAGAAAGATGCTATTGAAGCCATATTGATCGCGATAACTCTGCGATTGAACCAGCATCATTTTTTTTGCCAGCCCGTAAGGTGCGTTAGTTTCCTCGGGATATCCATTCCAGAGGTCGTCTTCGCTGAAGGGCGTCGGTGTGAACTTCGGATACGCGCAAACAGTACCCAGCGCAACGAACTTATTAACGTTATGGTGGCGTGCCTCTTCGATGAGCTGTACGCCCATCATCAGGTTCTCATAAAAAAACTTTCCCGGGTTTTTTTGGTTGGCGCCAATACCGCCAACGACTGCGGCGAGGTGAATAACCAGATCAGGTCGCGTGTCGGCGTAGAGGCGTTTGATGTCGGCCGCGGCAACGAGATTGTACTCGGCGCTGCGAGGCGCAAAGACTTCAACTCCTTGCTGCGCTCGCAAACGGTCGACTATGAAGCGGCCCAGAAAACCTGCGCCGCCGGTGACAACGACCCGTTCATAAGGAAAATTCTCCGTCAATTCCCTGGGTTCCCCTTGTTTTTTGTAACTGCTTCTTCGGATCAACTAAGCACAGGGGAAACACTACCTTCTGAGTGAGTGTCCCCAAAGATTTCGTGTTCCTTGTGACCGACATTGGCGAGGTCGGCATCGACCATGAGACGAACCAACTCTTTGAAGGTAACTTTCGGTTCCCAACCCAACTCCTGCCGAGCTTTCGTGGCGTCGCCTATCAGCAAATCGACTTCGGCCGGTCGCAAATATTTCGGATCGAGTTCAACGTAGTCGTGCCAATCCAGATTCACGTGCGAAAACGCCTCGCTCAGAAAATCCTCCACCGAGTGAGTTTGACCGGTAGCGATAACGTAATCATCAGGCTTCTCCTGTTGCAGCATAGTCCACATCGCTTCGACATATTCCCGGGCATAACCCCAGTCGCGTTTGGCGTCGAGGTTGCCAAGGTAGAGCTTCTTCTGCTGCCCGGCTTTGATACGAGCTACCGCGCGCGTGATTTTTCGGGTAACGAATGTTTCACCGCGGCGCGGGCTTTCGTGGTTGAAGAGAATGCCGCAACAGGCGAAGAGATCGTATGACTCGCGGTAGTTAACCGTGGCCCAATGTGCATAGACTTTGGCGACGCCATAAGGCGAGCGCGGGTGAAAAGGAGTGGTTTCCCGTTGCGGTACTTCATGCACCTTACCGAACATTTCCGAACTGCTGGCCTGATAAAACTTCGACTTCACACCGGTCTCGCGAATTGCCTCGAGAATACGAATGGTGCTCAATGCCGTCACGTCGCCGGTGTACTCAGGGATGTCGAAACTAACCCGTACATGACTCTGCGCCGCCAGGTGGTAAACCTCGTCCGGCTGAATTCGATATAGCAGTTTAATAAGGTTCGTTGAATCCGCGATGTCCCCGTAGTGGAGGAAGAGCTTCACGCCATTGATGTGCGGATCTTTATAAAGATGGTCGATACGGCCGGTATTAAAAGTTGAAGCGCGGCGGATGATGCCGTGAACTTCGTAATCCCGGGCGAGTAGAAACTCAGCCAGGTAAGAGCCATCCTGCCCGGTTATCCCTGTGATCAAAGCTTTCTTCACTCGATGTAATCTGCCTTTCGCATATTAAGAACCGGGCTTTTTTAGTCGCGCCGCAGCTGGTGCACAGATATCGGTGCTGGCAGGAAATATTGCCCGGGAAGCCCGCACCTGGGCTCTACTCAGAATTCGTCGAGAGCATAGTCATCATATCGCTAATCTCGTTTTGCCTGAAGCCACGAAACAGGCCGGGAAAAACGGCTTTGAGAAAGACGGGCTCAAACCTGCGAAGCCTCAAGAGAGAAAGCCACTTGCGACTGAAAGCCAGCGTTGGTCGCGTGCGGCAACGCAGGTACAACTGCTCATAATTTGGGCCAATGTGACGCCCGTAAATTGAAGCTAACTCGACGCGGCGTTTGTCACCGCCGACCCCGGTCTTGTGTTCGCCATGGATTCGATAGGTTGAGAGATACCGATCTTCAGCCTTGAAAGCTACCCCAGCTTCCATTGCACGTATGAACCAGTCCCAGTCAAAGCCAAAGTGCAAGGATTCGTCGAGAATACCTGTCTTTAACCACGCCTCGCGCGTCCAGAAACTACCTGGTTGGATTATGTAGTCGGCGAGCCGCAGGTCTCTCTTTTCATGTTCGCGTCGAACGTCACTGCCATAAGCTTGTGGCTGGTTATCTACGAAGTGTAAGCAGTTCCCAAACAGGAGTTCCGGTTTGCCCGGATCCAGTTGTTGCGCAACAAAGGGCAGCGTGCCGGGCAGATAGAAATCATCAGAGTTAATCCAACCGAGAATTTTCCCCGTGGCCATGGCGAAACCCTTGTTGAGGGCGTGAGCCTGGCCGCGATCTTTTTCACTTTCCCAGTGAGTTAGCTGGCTTTCGTATTTCTTTATGATCTCGACGCTATTGTCCGTACTCCCCCCGTCCATGATTATGTATTCCAAATCAGGGTACTGCTGGCCTATCACGGACAGGATCGTCTGCTCCAGGAAGCGGCCCTGGTTGTAAGAGGGGGTGACGATTGTAATTCTGGGATATTCCATCCGCTCAACTCCGTCGCGGCCAGCTCTAGCGATGAGCCGGTGAATGCCGCTTTAAATCTACTCAAGCCTGTTCGGCGGCTTGCCCGCGCAACCTCTCGAAATGCCCCTCTTTGGATTAGGCCGCCGAACTGATTTCAAGCAGCAAATCGTAAAACGCCTGCTTGCGCAAGTTGATATCAAACTTGACCTGAGCGAGTTGGCGTCCAGCGGCGGCCATCTCCTGTCGTTCCGATGGTGAATCGAGCAGTCTGGCGACAGCCGTTGCCAATTCTGCTTCGTTGTTGGGCTCAACCAGGATTCCCGTAATATTATCTACGATCAACTCCGGTATTCCGCCCACTCGGGAACCAACTATGGGTTTACCAAGAATCATCGCTTCTCGCACTGCGTTTGGATATGGATCGGGGATGGTCGATGGATGCAGAACAATGTCCGCCGCCGCCAGGTAGGAAAATTCTCCCGGCCCGAACTCGACGAATCTAATGCTCGATCGCCAACCGTCAGCTGCCTCCGAAAATATGTTCCGAAGCTCCTCTTTCTGCTGTGACGTGCCGGCGCCCAAAAACAGAAGCGAACAGGGCGGCCTGCCGGCGCTGGCCAGACGAGCGCAAGCGCGAGCGGTGAGCTCTTGTCCTTTGGCCTGAGAAATTACTCCGACTTGCGCCAGCACCGGTTGCGAAACCGGAAGGTCGAGAGACCGCAAGACCTCGTCTCGATCAAAGCTCTCGACGCTGCGTTGGATCGAAGTGAGATCATTACCGTCATTAATCACGCGGACGCGCGCGCCAAAAGCCTTACTCATTGCGGCCGAAGGGACTACTACTGCATCACTGAGCTTTTCGATTAACCATGCATACTTGCGGCAGGCAGAGACTTCGGGATCGAGAAACTCTTTAACAAACCAAATATGCGGGAGGCGCTCGGACCAGGCGTAGGCGGACCCGGCTAAAACCGTGGAGGTATTAGTAATAACCACATCGGGGCGGTCGGTACCCATCGCCAGCCGTAGCGACTTGGCTACACTGCGGGTGTCTCGGAGTTGGCGCCAAATGATCCCGGCCCAGTTACGCGCGGAGCGAACGCGGTACATCGATTGATAAACCAATTCGTAGAAGGGAGCAAAATTCAGGTCCAGATAACGAGTCTCCAGACGGTCATCCAGATAACGCGCCAGTGATTCGGAATCATGGCTGCCAGCCCAGGTTAGTCTCACTCGTTGCGGACCCAGCGCATTCAGAATATTGGTCCAATCGCGATCTGCTCCGTGTATGTGTGTAGTTTGCTCAGTGCTACTAACGATCAAGAGGTGCAGCTTTTTATCCGTGCCTGGCGCACTCGCAGTCTTTCGCATTTTGGTCGCACGAACTGAGTTCTCAGACTGATGAGCAGAATTGGCGTCGAGGTCGGCATTTGTCAGCATCGTGTTTGCGAGACAACCATATGGGAATTACCCCTGGTTGCCAACAGGTGCTTAGGGACCACCTAACTCGAGCATCCTTCGCCTGTCTTTAAGTCAGCAAGAACCATTTCCTGAATTAATGACTCGAAACCGTAAGTGGGCGCCCAACCAAGACGGTCACGAGCTTTGGTTGAATCGCCTACAAGCAAATCGACTTCGGCGGGACGATAGAACCTCTCATCGACGACGACGTAGTCTTGCCAGTTGAGTCCCGCTAGCTGGAAGGCTTCGGCGCAGAAATCGCGGACCGAATGCGTCTCACCGGTAGCAACAACATAGTCGTCCGGCTGTGGCTGTTGCAACATCAGGTGCATAGCGCGCACGTAGTCAGCGGCATGACCCCAGTCACGTTTGGCATCCAGGTTGCCGAGACGAAGTTCAGTGGCCCGGCCCAATTTGATGCGCGCAACCGTCGAACTAATCTTGCGCGTCACAAACTCAAACCCGCGTCTGCTCGATTCGTGATTAAACAGGATGCCGCTCACACAGAACATGCCGTAAGCCTCCCGGTAGTTGCGGGTCAGGTCGAAGCCGGCGACCTTGCTGATGCCGTACGGGGAACGCGGATGGAACGGGGTTGCTTCGTTTTGAGGCGATTCATGCACTTTGCCGAACATCTCCGATGAACCCGCAAAGTAGAAGCGACACTTGGGCTGCAACTCTCGCAACGCCGCAAGCATGTAGTGAGTGCCGTTGATGTTCGTGTTCATCGTCGAGAAGCCGTCGGCAAAAGACTCGGCCACGAAGCTCTGCGCGGCAAGGTGATAGCACTCGTCAAATTCATGCTTGCTGATAATGCTGAAGATGGAAGGATAGCTTTCCATGCTCGCCGGGTGAAGGGTAATACTCTCCATGAGATGGTCTAGTCGGGTGAAGCGCCGCGTCGGATCTTCAAGCGCGACGCGTCGCACCAGTCCGTGCACCTCGTAGCCGAGGGACAGCAAGTGTTCAGTAAGGTAGCTGCCGTCCTGTCCGGATATGCCTGTGATCAGGGCTCTTTTCATAGCTTGAAATCAGGATACTCGCGGTCTCTTTTGTTTATGTTGAGCGAGGGTGTCGTCGGCCATTGAATTCCAAAAGCGGGGTCGTCCCAGCGAAATCCGTGTGCATACTCCGGCGCATAGGCTTTCGTTACCTGATAGTAGGTTTCGGACTCGTCTGCGAGAGTCAGATAGCCATGCGCGAAATTCCCGGGCAGATACAACATCAGACGATTTTCAGCCGATAGTTCAATACCGAACCATTGCCTGAACGTCGCGGAATCTTCACGCAGATCTATGCCCACATCATAAATCGAACCGCGTGTGCAGGATACCAGCTTTGCCTGCCCGTGAGGTTCGGCTTGATAGTGCATGCCTCGCAAGGTCCCGACTTCTTTATTGAACGAGATATTGCCTTCGATGAATTTGCTTTCCACGCCGAGCGTAGCCAGCTCCTGTTCTGACCAGGCGCGGGCAAAGAACCCCCGCTCATCCTTAAACACCTCAGGCTCAATGATGTAAGCGCCGACAAGTTTTGTAGCTCTGGCAATCATAAGAGAATCGAGATCATCGCGAACCCGCAACGCACCGGCTAGGTTTTCTTTAGGTCGCGAAATGTTCTGTGCAAACCGGGCACGTACAAACGTAACAATGTCGAACAAAGATCCCTGCTCGGAGCACGGATGCCTGCCAGGCGCTCTGAAAAACTTCGTAAGGCAAAGGACTTCGCTTTCCTCAGGTCCCCGCCGTCCGCGTAGTGACCGGCAAGGATCAGAAACTTTTCCGCCATCACCTCGCTGATAACCCTCGCATACTTGCTGCCGAAATGGGTCTTGAACATTTTGTAGACTTCCAGCTCCCTTTCAAGCGATGCCAGGTAGTCCGGCTGCCACCAGTATCCTTGACGGTGGATTCTGTAGACTGCCATGACTTCGTTGATATATCCGATATTGCCATATTCGGAATTCAGCAGACCGAGCAGCCAGTCTCCGGTAGGTGATTCGTCAAACCAGCGCGGCAACTCTGCGAATAAACCTCGCTTGAAGAGCATGGAACAAGCGGGAATGAAATTCCGCCTGAGCAGATCTTCAATCGTGGAAGTCTCCTTCTGATCAACCGGGCACACGTTATGAGGAGGCGCCGAACCGTCCTCATAGACCATCAAGGCATTGTGAAAGCAGATGACACAGTCCGGGCGTTGAGCGAGGAAGTCCACTTGTTTTTGTAATTTGTGGACGTCAGTCCAGTAATCATCCCCATCAAGCAGCGCCACATATTCGCCCTGACAGGCACGCAAGCCGCCCACAAAGTTTTGTTTGCCGCCAACACCTGCCGCGCGATCACGCTCGGCAAGAACTGGGTCGCGCAGCAGTACGCGGATCTTTTCCGGGTGCCTTCTTTGAAATTCGGACACGATCTCCGGAGTCCGATCAGTTGAGGCATCCTCGCCGATAACGATTTCGTAGTCGAACTTCACCTCCTGCATCAGGATGCTTTCAATCGCCTGAGCGATAAAAGCTTCCTGATTGTAGGTCGTCATTAAGACGCTGACTTTCATGCTTTGTTGCCTAATGGAGGCGAGACTATTCGAGCGTCACTAGGTAACCAATGCGTAACCAAAGCCGGAGCGACCGAAGCCATTTCCGTTATAGAACATGTACCTTTTGTCCTGGTAATCGACAATATAAGGATAGGCGACCATTTCCGAGTCCCAACCTTCCCGGGAAAGCTCCAGTCCTGCCAGATCGTCTTTCCGTTCCCAGCGCAAGTTGTCCTGCGATTCCGCATACCCTATGTGATAGCTCTTTTCTCTATTATTACGGTAGTCATCAATATTTCGATAACTGTACCACATCCGATAAATGCCATTGTCGTGCACAACTACCGGTCTGCCGATGGCTTCTGACTCGTGCTTGTAAGGGATGACGACTCTATTTTCCCTCTGCCAATCGATGCCGTTTTTTGACTCGGCATATTTTATGAGGTACTGAGGTTCGGTAACGCCGTTCACGATCTTCCATTCAGTGCAACCGCAATACCACATCTTCCAGATGCCGTCCTCAATGATTACGTGAGGGGTGACAACCAAATGAGGTTCATCTTTGGTGCGATCCAGAATTGGTCCGGTAAAGGCCCGGCGAAACGTTACACCCTGGTCTTCACTCACGGCCAGACCAATGCAGTTGCGATAACGAACTGTAGTGCTGGTATTCCAGCCGCAGTAGTAAAGATATTTCTTGTTTTCGAAGTTTACGACGCAGGAAGGCATGACTCCGCAATCATCGAAACAGCCTAAGTCGCCAAAGTCGAGGATGGGCCGGTCATGGGTGTACAAAATCTCTTTCGGGTTTTCACCGTTCACTTCAATGAAGGATGTTAGGGAACGGTTTAACTTGTCGCGCGTACTGTAGTAGATCCGGATCCGGCCGTTTGTAAGCACATCCGGCGAGGGGATCTGCGCGTGCGTCTGATTCCACTGATGTTCGCCTTTCACCTGAAAGATCAAACCCTGCTTGGTTATCATAAGACAGAGCGCTCCATCGCTCGCATTACCTTGATGTTGTGATAAATAACGTCGTCTGGGTTCTTCCAGAATCCTTTGTCATGCGCTCGGATGATGTCTGCCACAGCGTCGCGAATCTCCCTCTTCATTTTAAAACCCAGCTGACTGCTAATCTTGTCGGAGTTCACATGATAGGTTCTTTCATCGTCGCGCGGCGGCGCGCTGACGAGTTCCAGATCGCCGTCCACTTCGTTCTTGATCACTTTGGCAATCTCCATCACAGAGATGTTATAGCCTGCGGCATTGAATGTCTGGCCGCCAATTTTTTCGCGCGCAACTGTCAGCAAGCCGATAACAAAATCGGTCATGTCTTCGAGATGGATTTGCGGTCGCCGCTGCTCACCACCCCAAACGGAAAGTTTCCGATTGACTATCGCATAAGCAGTCAGGGTGTTGGTACTGAGGTCGAAACGCATTCTGGGAGACCAGCCGCACACCGTACCGCATCTAAGATTGACGGTGGTCAATTTACCGTTATACTGCCTAACCACTTCTTCACTTTTTGCTTTGCAAACAGCATATTCAGTCAATGGGTTCAAAGAGTCTTCCTCAGTCACATTGTTGCTGAAGTTGATACCATACACACCGATGCTTGATATGTTGATGAAGCGCTCGACGCCGGCCTTGACTGCTTCATCGAGCAGAGGGGGGTAGCTTTCGAGGTTCACCTGACGCGTGAGTTGTGGATCCAACTCAGCGGCGGGGTCATTGGCAATAGCCGCCAGGTGGATGACGAAATCAACCCCGGCCAGACTCTCTCGAAGGCGTCCCACTTCCCGGATATCAGCGTTAACCACACTAAGAAGTGGCTGATGCCGAAGCTCTTTGAGTCCCACATCGGTAAACATGAAGGTGTCGATGACGACCACTTCATAACCCAGCTTAAGCAGTTTTCTGGTGAGTACGGACCCGATATATCCTCCGCCACCAGTAATTAGGATTCTTTTCACTCTCAGGATGGTTTTAGCTGGGCAGTGTCTTGGCGTTAAGCGATGCCAGAATGAGACAGACGGAAATCGAGTGCCGCGCTCAACTTCCTTTTTCGCAAACAAGAAAAATACTGGCGCACAAATCAGGGTATATCATTCCCAATTTATAGCAGCCGTCCAAATATTCTCGGGAAATTACCTTGGCTTCCAGGGCGTCATCAAATTGTGAGCCGGCCAACGGCTTAAAAAATATTCCGCCGCGATGAATGACCTTCAAGCCCCCGGCTAATGCTTCGTGCTCCAGCGTATCCAGAGAATAGGTTTTCCGATGGCCATGCAATCTCTCTGACTCTATTACTGCGCTATTGTAGGGAATCAAGCCCATCTTTACGGCTATCTGCCGTGATGGAGCATTCGCATTCGGCACCACCAGGAAGAAGCGTCCCTTTGCTGAAAGCCATTCATTGGTTCTTCGAAGGACCAACACCGGATCGTCCAAATGTTCCAGGGTGTGCATCAGGAAGATCGAATCGTATTTGTCTTTCAAGTCTACCGTCTCGAAAGTCGAGTGGATAAAACGTACGTCTCCGACCTGCTGCTTGCTGTGCTCGATTAGTTCGTCCGAGCCTTCGACAACTGTTACATCGGAAAACTGTTTCCTGATTAGTTTGGTGAACTCACCCATGTAGCAGCCCAGCTCCAGGGCTTTTCCCGGAACTAGAAAAGGGAGGAACGACTGCATCATGTAGTCTCTCAAAATGTAGTCAAAGTTGTACGCATACTTCCGCGTATTATCTTTGTACTCGGCGTTGTAGTCTCTTACTGCCATGGCTGATCTTACCCCTGATCCTTCTTGTAAAATCGCTTTTCCGGCGGTTGATACCATTCTTCCAAACTAGCCGGCACCCGTGCATTGTACCCAACGATCTGTCTGAAGGTTTCCGGGTAAGAGTCTGCGTCCTCATATCCGATCGCTCGAGGGTAATCAAATTGCTGTTTCATGAATGGTTTGGAATAAATCAGACTCAAAGACCTTCGCGGACCGTCAGTCTTGTTTTCTCCGGCGGCGTGCCAGATGTTGGAATCCCAAAG
>Ga0207689_10005958_pt1 | contig 10784 bp, 7 predicted proteins | sample KBSMisM52_FD_184312 | JGI IMG/M metagenome (GOLD analysis project Ga0207689, IMG submission 184312) | Miscanthus rhizosphere microbial communities from Kellogg Biological Station, Michigan, USA - KBS Miscanthus M5-2 (SPAdes) (version 2) | ecosystem: Host-associated > Plants > Roots > Rhizosphere... | reverse complement strand
ATTAAGTTTTCCTTCGTTAACCCATTTAAATCTTTAATTACTCTGTTGTAATCAAGAATAGCTAACTCGCTGGCCGGAAAAATAGTTGTCAGAAAATATTTTGCACTTTCATTTCCGGGTAGTTGCCGGCTTACTTTGGCTGCCGATGCTGCACGATGATGACCATCGGCGATGTAGGTGTTTGGGACCTTTGTCGCAAACAAATTTGTAATGGAACTGATCTTGCTATCATCATCAACGATCCAAATTGTATGTTGGATATTGTCATCGGCCACAAAATTATAAACGGGTTGATGAGAGGCTTTCCATTCATTAATTAAATCATTCAGGCCTGGAACGTCACGGTAAGCCAAAAAAACATTCCCTGTCTGCGCCTCAATCGTAAGCATGTGATCGATCCGGTCTTTTTCTTTTTCCGGCCTGGTAAATTCATGTTTTTTAATCACATTGTTGAAATAGTCTTCAACAGAAGAAACACAAACCAATCCCGTCTGGCTCCTTTGATTCCCGTCCGTACCAGCACGGGCGGGCATCACCAACTTGTAAATATAATAGCAGGCCTTTTCTTCGGCGAATAAGATGTCATCCTGTATTAATTGTTGGAGATTTTCCTTTGCTTTTTCATAGACAGCCTGGCTATGCGTATCAATATTTACAGGTAAGTCAATTTCGGACTTAGTGACATGTAAAAAAGAATGGGGATTATTTTTTGCTTCTTCTCTTGCTTCTTCGCTATTTAGAACATCGTATGGTCTTGAGGCTACTTGTTTTACGAATTCCGGTTTGGGTCGAAGAGCTTTAAACGGTTTTATATTGGCCATTAAAAATTTTAAATTGATTTCAACTTTATCCTTTTTGTCGTGCAAATTCCTTCATCAGATCAGTGATGGCTATCACACTTTCCAGGGGTAGCGCGTTATACATAGAAACCCGGAAACCGCCCACGCTCCGGTGACCTTTTACGCCTACCATCCCTTCAGCTTTGCAGAGTTCTGAAAATTCCCTTTCCAAAGTAGTATCGTCAACCACGAAAGTCGCGTTCATAAGGCTCCTGTCACCTTTTGCCACCACCCCTCTGAATACCGGGAGATCGTCAAGCGTACCATAAAATAGTTTTGCTTTTTCCTCATTTTTCTTTTCCAGGACTGACACACCTCCCTGCTCCTTTAACCAGCGAAGTGTAAGCAGGGCTACATATACTGCAAACACGGGCGGCGTGTTGAGCATGCTTCCCTCCCTGATGTGAACGCGATAATCGAGTATGGTAGGAATAGGTTTGTTTACTTTCCCTAAAATATTTTTATTGACGACAACCAGGTTGACCCCGGCAGCACCCATGTTTTTTTGAGCACCTGCATAAATAATGTCAAACTTATTAAAATCAATCACCCGGCTTAAAATATCGCTACTCATGTCCGCCACCAGGGGCACACCACAATCGTAGGGAATGTGATGCCATTGCGTTCCGGCAATTGTTTCGTTCGAGGTAATGTGTAAATATGTCGCCGTTGGCGATACGGAAAGATCTTTGGGGATGGATGTGTAATTGGTTTCTTTTGAAGAACCCGCAATCTCCACATGAGCAAAAAGTTTTGCTTCTTTGATAGCCTTATTACTCCAGGTTCCTGTCTCCACGTATGACGCTATATCATTTTCATTGAGCATATTCATAGGCACCTGCATGAATTGGGTGGTGGCGCCACCGTGCAAGAATAACACCTCATGATCATTGTCGAGATGCATCAATTCTCTTACAAGTGCTCTTGCCTCATCCATTACTTCCTGGAATAACGTGGTTCGGTGTCCAATTTCAAGAATAGACAGACCAGAATTATTGAAATCAAGAATAGCGTGGCTCGCTTTTTCAAAAACTTCCTTTGGAAGAATAGAAGGCCCTGAGTTAAAGTTGTGAATCACCGATTTTACTGATTGTAGCACGATTTATTTTTTGGAAGTTGCAAAGATACGCAGTAAGATAATAGCCGATACTGGGAGATGATAGGTGAGCATCACCTACTCTTCATGGTCTTGTCCTTGTATCTTACTGTTCTTCCAGGCATTGCTAAGGTTTTGAAATTCTTGCAGATCGTCAGCAGAAAATTCTTTGTTGGACAGGCGGGCCAGGTCAGGTTCACCGGCATTTACCCAGGCAGTATACCAAAAAGAAGCTACCGAATAAATAGCCATCCTCATTCTTCGCTCCACCATGCCTTTCAATTTTGCGTCGTAGGCATTTGTGAAGGCAGACGAGTATTGCCTGGTAACAACTCCATTCCTCGCTTCAAAAGAAAATTTTTGATCAGCGGGGAACTGTTCTGACAATTCCTTTTCAAATGTCAATACCGTGTCAGCAGCAGCTGCACTCTCAAGAACACGCTGCCAGACAAAATTTCCTGGATCTTTTATGTAATCGGCTTTGCCAATAAAAAAATCCCATTCTTTATCGGCCAGCAATTCCGGTATACGGCTTTCCCAAAAGCCATGGATACCCTGTTGACTGGTCTTCTGCCCATTGTGGTTGCTATTTGCATGAAGAGGCACATGCGCATCGGCAATATAATGCCCGATCTCTGCGGATAACCTTAAAATCTTTGCCTGGTTTTTTTCCTTAAAAGCATCTGTTAGCCGGTGTAACATAATTTGAACCCACCAGGGTACAATACCATGCAGCTGTAAGCTGTCTTCAGAAAATTTGTTTACCGCATCATTCCATTTTCTGGGCAATGCAATGAACGGATATTTACCATAAGTATCAATGTCGATGTAATGCCTGGCGCCTTCGCCGGCGATCGCATACCTTCTCATATCCGGGTCTACGGCGTGATCAGTGATGAAGTCAATATGCGGTTTATAAAGAACAAGCATTTGGGGTGGCAACAAAAACACTGCGTAGTTGTTTATTTTTTTATGGCTGTAAAATCCCCAGCAGAAACATTCAAGATGTAAAAAAATGATCAATAAAGAGAGGGCAAGTTTTTTCAAGCAATATCAATTGTAGAAGTTAACTAGTCTTTTTTTTCTGAAAAAGCCTCTTCATCCACATGTGTCACACCGCCACTGATGGCAAATTTCATGGCATCTGAACTTGTAATGCTCGTAATTGGTTTTATTCGATTAGAGGGTAGAATATAGACGTTACCTGCAATCGAGTAAGCCATCGGTATGTATACAGCAAGGTGATCCCGCAAACCCCAATTGGTCATGTCTCTTTGTGTAATGAAGCCCACTCTCCATACATCGGTATCGTCAACGTTTGCCAGCACCGGCTTGTCAAATTTTTTCTTTTCGCCAGCAAATGCTTCAAAAAAATCCCTGACCGATGAATAAATGTATTTCACTCCGGGAGTCTTTTCAAGCCATTTATCAAACAAGCTAAACAGTCTCGATTGAATAAATAATGAGCTGAAATAACCAATAAGAATCACAGAAACGATAACGATGACAAATCCCAATCCGTAATTTTTCACCTCATACCCGATGGTGTGGCCTTCAAAATCCTTGACGGGTTGACGAAAGATCGGTAACCAATTGTCAACAGTAGAAACGATCCAGTAAATGGTATAAATCGTGACGGCGATGGGTGCTATAACCAGCAACCCCTGGAGGAGATATTTAATAATGCTTTTCCACCTAAATGGTTCAAGACGATAACCTTTCTTAGAGGGGGTTGAGTTCATATTTCAAAATTAGGTCAAAGGCTTGCTTTAAAAAAATGAACACCTTAACGAATTTTTAGGACAAGTGGCAAAAAAACAAGGATGGAAACTTTGGTAACGAAAAAAGTTTCCGTAGTTTTGTGCCCCTTATGGCAAAAGAAAGAATTACGGAAAAAGCGCATGAACTATTTATGCGCTATGGTGTGCGATCGGTTTCAATGGACGACATAGCTGCACAGTTGGGTATGAGCAAGAAGACATTGTATCAGTATTATACGGACAAAGAAGAATTGGTAGATGCAGTATTAAGTTCTTTTCTTGAAAATAACAGGAAACAGTGTATTGATGGCAGGCAACACGCTGAAAATGCTATCCATGAAGTTTTCAAGGCGTTTGATATGATGGAGGAGATGTTCAATAATATGAATCCTTCGATGGTTTTTGAACTGGAGAAATACCATCCGCCGATTTACAAAAAGATCCAGCATCATAAATATGTGTTTTTATACCAGGTATTGAAACAGAATCTGGAACGGGGCATAAAGGAAGAACTATACAGGCCCGAGATCAACGTGGATATTCTGACAAGATTCAGGATCGAGAGCATGATGCTTGCGTTCAATTCAGAAATTTTCCCGACAAACCGCACTCATTTGATAAATATACAGGAAGAGATACTGGAGCATTTTATTTACGGGGTTTCCACTATAAAAGGACAAAAGCTGATTCAGAAATATAAACAACAACGAAAAAATTTAATTAATGAAGCCAAGATATAAAATGAAAGCAGGAGTGACGGCATTGGCCCTAATGGCCTCAGCTTTCATGAGGGCGCAGGATTCGACCATTCACACGTTCACGGCACAGCAGGCGGCTGAATACGCGATGAAAAATAATGTTCAGGTTAAGAATGCCTTGCTCGATATCCAGCTACAGGAACAAACCAACCGGGATCTCACATCTGCTGCATACCCACAGCTGAATGCCAATGGCTCCTTTACCTACAATGCAAAAATTCCCGTAAGTCTTGTCCCGGGCGATTTTTTTGGTCAGCCAGGTACATTCATTCCAGTAAAATTTGGTGTAAAGTACAATGCGTTGGGAGGCCTTACGCTTGACCAGCTCCTATTCGACGGGCAGGTGTTTGTTGGCTTGCAGGCAAGACAAACTGCCATTGATTTCCGGGCAAAGAATGCAGAGGTGACTGAACAGATGATAAGGGCGAATATTTACAAGATCTATTACCAGCTTGTTGCCAGCAGAACCCAAATACAATTGCTGGATGCTAACATTGCAAGACTGGATAAATTACTGCATGATACGAGGGAAATCTACAAGAATGGGTTTGCTGAAAAACTTGACGTTGATCGCATATCGGTCCAGGTGGCAAATGTGCAGTCCGAAAAAGTGAAAGCATTGAACCAGATAAACAACGGATTCCTCGGTTTGAAATTACTGATGGGAATGCCAATAAAGGATTCTTTGGTATTGACAGAAGAGGTTACTTACGACAGGGTAAAGCAGGGTTTACTGGATGGAAGTGCATTCAATTATACTGACCGTAAAGAATACCAATATGCAGAGTTGGGAATTAAATTGAACGAATATAATATCAGGAGATATAAGTTGAGCAAAATACCGACGTTCAAGATAGCAGGGTATTATAATAAAAATGCACAACAAAACGAATTTACTTATTTCAAAAACACCCCTGATAAAATATGGTATCCTGCATCTGCACTTACACTTAGCATGAATATTCCCATATTTCATGGCTTTTCAACGAATGCAAAAATTGCTAGTGCAAAATTGGATCTGCGAAAGAGCATCAATGAACGTGAAAATCTGAAACTCCAAATTGAGAATGAGATAGAAACGGCAAAAAATAATTTCCAAACTGCTATTACAACTCTTGATTTTCAAAAGCAGAATATGGAGCTCGCAGAAAATGTTTACAACCAAACTAAAAAGAAGTACGAAGCGGGAACTGGCGACCAGATCGAGATCATCAATGCAGAAACCGATCTGAGGGCAGCACAGACAAATTATATCAGTGCTATGTATGACGCCATTATTGCAAAGGTCGATTATTTAAAAGCTATTGGAAAATTTTGAAAATTGAAATCGTGACTAATAAAAAAAGTTATATGAAATATGTTTTAAAAATTGCTTCAGCGGTCGCATTCATATTGATCCTGTCTTCCTGCGGAAATGGATCAAAAGATGAGAAGGGAAGCCTAACTGATAAAAGGGCCCAGCTTGAAAAATTAAAAAACGATCAAAAAAAGCTCAATGATCAAATTGCAAAACTGCAAAATGAGATCGGGAGCACTGATACTTCTTCCAGCCTGAACAAGGGAAAATTGGTTGCAGCGAGTCCTGTTACTGAACAAGCGTTTGAACATTATATTGATCTGCAAGGGCATATTGACGCTGATAACATTTCCTATGTAACCCCAAGAGGAGGACCGGCACAGGCAAAGGCTGTTTATATAAAGCAAGGTGATTTTGTTAAAAAGGGCCAAATCATCGCAAAACTCGATGATGATGTACAATTAAAACAATTGCAGCAGTTAAAAACCCAATTGGCGTACGCTGAAGATGTATATCGCCGGCAAAAAAATCTTTGGGACCAGGGAATTGGAACAGAAATACAGTTGAAGACAGCGGAGAATAATGTAAATAATCTAAAGGATCAGATAAATACAACCACTGCGGGATGGGAAATGACCAATGTTCGTTCGGAAGTGACAGGGTATGTTGAAACAATGAATTTAAGAGTGGGAGAAGTTTTGGGCAATACTCCACAACCGCAGATCGTCATTGTTAACTCCTCTACACTAAAGGCTGTCACAGATATCCCTGAAAATTATTTGGGAAAAATTCATAAAGGAATGCCTGTAAACATAAAACTCCCTGATGTTAACCTCGAATTTAATAGTTCCATCTCATTAATGAACCAGACAATTGGACTTAATAACCGGGCTGTTACAACTGAATCAAAGATCCCTTATAATCCTAATGTGCATATTAACCAGGTTGCACAAGTTCGTATAAAAGATTATGCGAACCCGCGTGCTATTGTCATTCCGTTGACTGTTTTGCAAACTGATGAAAATGGAAAATATGTATATGTTATGGATACAGAAAACGGGAAGAAAGTAGCCAAGAAAAAAATAGTGCAGGTCGGGGAAATCTATGGAAATAATATTGAAGTAAAGGGCGGGCTTAATGTAGGCGATCAATTAATAACCGAAGGATTTCAAAGTTTGTATGAAGGGCAAGCAGTGACAACAAGTTAGCCAGATGATATTGTGAAGAAGGTAGATGAATAGCAACAAAGCAGCATGACGGATACAAAGCCAGGAATAAATCACTAAATACTTTTTTATGAGTGCTTTCGAAAAAATAAAAGAAAGATTTAAACAATTTAAACCAACCAGTTGGGTAGTTGATCACAAGACGGTGACCTATGTTGCTACCATTGTGATCACACTGTGGGGATTAAACATATTTACAACACTTCCAAAAGAGTCGTATCCTGATATTGTTTTACCGCAAATTTATGTGAGTACATTATACCCGGGTACTTCTCCTAAGGATATGGAAAACCTGGTTACGAGGCCAATAGAAAAACAGATCAAAGGGATTACAGGGGCCAAGATACGTAATATTAAAAGTACGTCGATCCAGGATTATAGCAGCATATTGGTGGAATTTGAGACAAGTGTGAAAGTGGAGGATGCCAAACAAAAAGTAAAAGACGCGGTTGATAAATCAAAGCCTGACCTGCCAACTGATCTGCCAACACAACCTGATGTGATCGAAGTAGCCTTCTCTGATTTTCCTATAATGTTTGTGAATGTGAGTGGTAATTATGATGGAATGAAGTTGAAAGATTTTGCCAAAAAACTGCAGGACAGATTTGAAGAACTTCCTGAAGTGAGTAAGGCCGATATTGTAGGTGCACCCGAAAGAGAAATACAGGTGAATGTTGACAAGATCAGGATGGATGCCGCAGGAGTTACATTCAATGATATTGCCAGTTCCATTGCAATGGAAAATCGCGACATCAGTGCGGGTAATATCAAGATCGGGGAAATGCAACCGACTATACAGGTAAAGGGTCAGTTCAGAACTGCTTATGATATGCAGGACCTGGTGGTGAAAAGCATTTATGGAAATTCTGTTTACCTGAGAGATATTTCCCAGATAATTGACACGGCGAAAGAAAAAGAAAGCTATTCAAGACTTGGAAATAAGAATGTGGTCACACTGCAGATCATAAAACGTGCAGGTGAAAACCTTATCAATACAGCTGACAAGATCAGTGCTATTGTGGATGACATGAAAAAAACACAATTGCCGAAAGACCTTAACGTGGTGATAACAGGTGACCAGAGTGTACAGACAAGAACATCTTTCAATGACCTGATCAATACAATTATTATAGGATTTGTATTGGTATTGCTTGTGCTAATGTTTTTCATGGGTGTCAGCAATGCGTTCTTCGTAGCATTAAGTGTGCCCCTGAGCGTGTTTGTGGCATTTATGTTTTTACCGGCTGCAGATTATATTGTTGGCACGCATGTCACACTAAATTTCATCGTCCTGTTCGCTCTGTTGTTTGGATTAGGAATTATTGTAGATGATGCGATAGTGGTTATTGAAAATACGCATCGGATTTTTAACAACGGACGAATACCTGTGGAGCGAGCTGCAAAAATGGCGGCTGGTGAAGTGTTTGTTCCCGTGTTATCAGGAACCGTTACTACATTGGCTCCGTTTTTTCCTTTACTTTTCTGGCCTGGAATCATTGGTAAGTTTATGATCTATTTACCTACCGTCCTGATTCTAACTCTTACTGCTTCGTTAATCGTGGCTTTTCTTATCAATCCTGTATTTGCGGTTTCATTTATGAAGCCGGAGCATTATCCTGGTAAAGAGCCCAAGTCCGCTATTTTCAGAAAAAAGTATTTCTGGGCGTTTTTAATTTTTGGTTTGTTGCTTCACGGTGCAGGTATGCATGGTCTTGCGAATTTTATTTTGCTGCTGGTGGCATTGATCGTTTTTAATCGTTTCGTGTTGCGTAATGTGATACATAGCTTCCAGCAAAAAGTATTGCCGCGAATTATGAACCGTTATGAGCGGGCATTACGCTGGGGGTTAAAAGGAAGCAGGCCCGGATGGCTTGTGGCTTCAGTGTTTGGGTTATTTATTATTTCCGGAGGGGCATTATACATGAATATTGTTTCCGGAAGGATAAAAACAGATTTCTTTCCATCAGGTGACCCCAATATTATCTACGTATATCTGAAAATGCCTGTGGGCACAAAGACAGAGACAACCGACAGTATTACAAACGTACTTGAAAAGAAAGTATATAAAGTAGTTGGGCAAAATAATCCCATCGTTGAATCCATTATTTCAAATGTTGCTGAGGGAGCTACCGATCCTTTCATGGGTGAAAGAGGAACACAGCCCAATTTGGGACGAATACAAATTTCGTTTGTTGAATATGAAAGAAGACATGGCGAAAGTACGGCCCCTTATCTTGACAGATTGAGGCAGGAGATCAAAGAAATTCCTGGTGCCGAGGTTAGTATTGCTCAACAGCAAAACGGTCCGGCTTCGGGTGCGCCGGTAAATATTGAAGTGGTGGGAGACGAGTTTGACGAGATCATTAAAACAGCAAGTTCCTTGAAACGCTATCTTGACAGTGTGAATGTACACGGTGTTGAAAAATTAAAGTTCGATGTTGATATAACCAAGCCGGAGTTAGCGGTAACTATTGATCGTGAGAGAGCGCAAAGAGAAGGATTAAGCACGGCACAAATCGGCTCCGAGCTAAGAACAGCTTTGTTTGGTCGTGAAGCAAGTAAATTGAAAATAGGAGAGGATGAATATAAGATCCAGATACGTTATACAGAACACCTGAGGAATGATTTGAATGCGCTGCAGAATATGAAGATCTCATTTAAGGATATGAATACGGGCGCTAACCGTCAAATTCCGATCAGCTCTGTGGTAAACTTTGACTATAACAATACCCTCGGAGGGGTCAAAAGAAAAAATCTTAAACGATTGATCACTATTTATTCTAATCTTACTTCTCCCAATATAGATCCCAATAAAGTGAACCTCGATATTTCAAAAGCGATCGCCCAGTTTAAAGACAAACCGGATGATATTACGATTCGCCAGACAGGTCAGCAGGAAGAGCAGGCAGAGTCTCTCGGATTTCTTGGCACTGCATTGATCATCGCATTAGGGATGATCTTTGGAATACTTGTGTTACAGTTCGACTCTCTTAGTAAACCCTTTATAGTATTGACAGAAATTTTCTTCAGTATCATTGGTGTGTTTTTGGGATTTGCGATCACGGGCATGGGGATGCCGCTAATCATGGTAATGGTAGGCATTGTTGGCCTGGCGGGTATTGTGGTAAAAAATGCGATCCTATTGATAGATTTTACCGATGAACTGCGGAGCCGCGGCGTTCGTATGCGTGAAGCTGCTGTACAGGCTGGGAAAATTCGTATCATCCCGGTAATGCTGACAGCACTGGCAACCATTCTCGGTCTCTTCCCACTGGCGGTCGGATTCAATATAAGCTGGGTTTCACTATTCCAGCATTTTGATCCAAAAATATTTTTTGGCGGCGACAGTGTTGTATTCTGGGGGCCTCTTGCCTGGACAATTATTTTTGGTCTTGCATTCGCTTTCTTTATGACCTTGCTGATAGTTCCCGGCATGTACCTGATCTCGCAACGCCTGCGAAGGCCTATGCGCCAGTTTTATGGAACTAAATGGATAGCGCTGTTGGGATTTCTTGGTCCTTTCTTTTTCATATTTGTCGGTATCATGTTTCTTGGTAGAAGGATACAAGGAAAACCAGTTTGGATGGGAAGAGTGAAGCGTACTGTTTCTGCCCTAAAAACAATGTAACGAGAAAAATGACCTTGTTAAAGCGGCCTAAGGCCGCTTTTTTATTCTCGAAAAATTTTTTTGAATTTATGCAGCAACACAAGGCAAACGATTGTCTTCTCTCAAATGAATTTTGCTTTGTGAGATAACGTACCCATTAACCCGTCTCTCGGGTGAGTTATTCATGTTGTAATAGTTGGT
>Ga0207689_10005955_pt1 | contig 10790 bp, 8 predicted proteins | sample KBSMisM52_FD_184312 | JGI IMG/M metagenome (GOLD analysis project Ga0207689, IMG submission 184312) | Miscanthus rhizosphere microbial communities from Kellogg Biological Station, Michigan, USA - KBS Miscanthus M5-2 (SPAdes) (version 2) | ecosystem: Host-associated > Plants > Roots > Rhizosphere... | reverse complement strand
AAGAAGAACGTCAGGATCAGCGTGCGGATGTGCGATCCGTCGACGTCGGCGTCGGTCATGATGATGATCTTGTGGTAGCGAAGCTTGGCGATGTCGAAATCCCCGGCGCCGATGCCCGTGCCGAGGGCCGTGATCATCAGCCGGATCTCCTCGGAGGAGAGCATCTTGTCGAGCCGTGCGCGCTCGACGTTGAGGATCTTGCCCTTCAGCGGCAGGATGGCCTGATAGCGGCGATCGCGCCCCTGTTTGGCCGAGCCGCCTGCCGAATCACCCTCGACGAAGTAGATCTCGCAGTAGCGCGGATCGCGCTCCTGGCAGTCAGCCAGTTTGCCGGGGAGTGACGCGGAATCGAGCGCGCCTTTGCGGCGGGTGAGATCGCGCGCCTTGCGCGCTGCTTCGCGAGCACGGGCCGCTTCGATGACCTTGTCGACGATGCGGCGGACTTCTTTCGGATTCTCTTCCAGGAACTCGCCGAGGCGCTCGCCGACCACCTGCTCGACCCACGTCTTCACGTGCGACGAGACCAGCTTGTCCTTCGTCTGCGAGGAGAACTTCGGGTCGCGGATCTTCACCGAGATCACGCAGCTCAGACCTTCGCGAATGTCGTCGCCCTCGAGGCTCAGCTTTAGTTTCTGCAGGACGCCCGAGGCCTCGATGTACTTATTCATCGTGCGGGTCAGCGCGGCCTTGAAGCCGACCAGGTGCGTACCGCCGTCGAGGTTCTTGATGGTGTTGGTGAAGCAGTAGAGGTTCTCGGTGTAGCCCTCGTTCCACTGCAGCGCGATCTCGACCGCTTCGCCGTCTTTCTCGTCGCGGATGAAAATCGGATCGTCGTGCAGCGGGACCTTGTTCTTGTTCAGATCCTTGACGAACGAGACGATGCCGCCCTGGTAGCAGAACTCGTGCTTCTTCTCGGTGCGGTCGTCGGCGATGGCGATGAAAACGCCGGAGTTGAGGAAGGCCAGCTCGCGAAGACGCTGCGAGAGCGTCTCGAAGTTCATCTCCGTCACGGAGAAGATGGCCGGATCGGCCTTGAAGGTGACGCGGGTGCCGCGCTGCGCCGTCTTCTCGCCGCGCGCAATCGGGTTCATCGGGATGCCGCCCTGATAGCGCTGGCGCCAGATGTAGTCGTCGCGGTGAATCTCCAGCTCCAGCCATTCGGAGAGGAAGTTGACGACGGAAACGCCGACGCCGTGCAGACCGCCGGAGACTTTGTAGGAGTTGTTGTCGAACTTACCGCCGGCGTGCAGCTCGGTCATGATGACCTCGGCCGCCGAACGGTTCTCTTCTTTGTGCAGATCGACCGGGATGCCGCGGCCGTTGTCTTCGACCGTCACCGAGTTGTCGGTGTGGATCGTGACCAGGACCTTGTTGGCGTACCCGGCCAGCGCTTCGTCGATGGCGTTGTCGACGACTTCGTAGACCATGTGATGGAGGCCGGTGATGTCATCGGTGTCACCGATGTACATGCCCGGACGCTTGCGAACAGCGTCGAGGCCTTTGAGAACTTTGATGTCTTCGGCGGTGTAATCGCCCGCGATGGAGGGTGCCTGTGGGCTGATTTCGGACGCGTCGTAGGCCGTGTCGTCTGGTGTGTAGTCGTCTGGCATTCAATTCTTTCCGGGGCGCTGGTTTGGGCGGTAGGTGGCGCGTCTCCCGACGAGCCGTTTCGCGAGGTTTTACACCGCGACTGGATAACCTGAATTGTACCGCGTTTATTGCGTTCCACGGAACGTTTCACGGCAAATCGAAAGCAGACGTAACTCGCCCATTTTCAATGACTAAGCGGCGGTGCGGTCCGGCTTCCAGCGTGCGCAGGAACCGTTCCTTTGCAGAGGTCGCAAAAACCTGCGTCCGGGACGGCAGTTTGAGGAGCAGTTGTTCGAGGATTTCGAGGTCGAGCTCGGCGTCGATGTCGTCCAGAAGGAACAATGCGGGCTCATCAAATCGACGCCGGAAAAGGGTGAGTTTGGCGAACTTCAGGAAGAGGACCACCATCTTCTGCTCGCCTCCGGACAAGACCTCGGCGGCCGGCCTTCCGTCGACCGAAAACTCGAGCAGGTCGCGCTGCGGCCCGACCAGCGACATCCGCGCCCGTAGCTCCTCGCGACGGATGCGCGCGAGGTCATCGATGCTGCTCGGTTTGTAGGCGATGCCCAGATTGCGGATGTGGTACCCGTGCTCGGCGACGATCTCCGTGAACGCGCCCGCCAGCGCCTCGGTGTACGCACTCCTGCCGCCGTGCAGCGGCGCCGCGGCGGCGGCCAGCTCGGCGTCCCAGGCGTTGAGCGATGAGGTGTCGCCGCTTGCCAGGAGTGCGTTGCGTTGCTTGAGCGCACGCCCGTAGCGGCTGACCGCTTCGAGATATGCGGGATCGATGCTGGCGATGCCGCGATCGAGAAACCGCCGCCGCTCTTCCGGCGCGCCGCGAAGGATGTCAAGCCGCGCTGACGAGTAGGCAAACACGCTCATCGTGTTCACGTACGCCGCCAGCGCCACACGCTCGCCGTTGATCAGCAATGCGCGGCGCCGCGTCTCGCCGGTCTCCAGTCCGACCGAGAGTGTCTTGTCGACGCCGAAGCGATGCAACAGGCCGGATACGAACACACTCGGCGATCCGAACTGAAAGAGGCTGCCGACGCGCGCCGTGCGAAACGATTTCGTCGTCGCCAGGAAGTAGATCGCCTCGAGAAGGTTCGTCTTCCCCTGCCCGTTGCGGCCGACGACGATGTTGACCTGATCATGAAACGCGACCTCCTCGGCGGCGAGGTTGCGGAAGGCTTGGGTGGTGAGGCTGCGCAGGATCACGCCAGTCCCCGCGAAAGGTCACCACAGAGACGCAGAGAAAACCTCTGTGTCCTCTGTGTCTCTGTGGTTGGTCTTTTTTCCAAACCAGAAGGTGGCTACGCCGTCAGCCTCATCGGCATCACCACGTACAGGTACTCATACGCCAGATCCGCATCGTTCGACGACGGACGGCCGATGCACTGGCTGTTCTCGTCCTTCAGATCGAGCGAGACCTGCTGCGTGTCGACCGCGCTCAGAAAATCGGTCACGTACGCGGCGTTGAGGCCGACGAAGAACGGGTTGCCGGCGTAGTCGATGGGAACGGTCTCGCGCGCGTCGCCGAGCTCGGGGTTCGTCGACGACACCGTCAGCTTGCCCGGCGCGAAATCGAAGCGGACCGCGCGCGTCCGCTCATTGGCGACAAGCGAGATCCGTCGGATCGTCGCCAGGAGACGCTCCCGATCGACGAGAACTTTGCGATCGTTGTCGCGGGCGATGACTTCCATATAGTTGGGAAAGTTGACGTCGATCATCCGCGCCAGCAGGCGACGTTCCGCGGCTTCGAAGAAGAGATGGTTCTCCGACACGCCGAACCGCACGGTGCCGTTCTCTCCCGGCTCGAGCCGCATGATCTCTTCCAGCGCCTTGCGCGGCACGAGGATGGTCAGGTCCGTGCCCTTCTTCGCGCCGTTGCTGCCCTGCGCGAAGTTGATCAGGGCCATGCGATGACCATCCGTGGCCACCATCTCGATCTTCGTCGGCTGCACTTTGAGCAACGCGCCGTTGAGCTGGAAGCGGGTCTCCTCGTGCGTGATGGCGAACTTCACCTTGCCGACCATCGTCTTCAGCTCTTCGAGCGGGATGTCGTACGACTCGGTGGCGTTCACCGTCGGCAGCGTCGGGTAATCCTCGGCGGGTAACCCGAGGAGGCGGAACTTGGCCGTACCGGAATCGATGAGGAGGGAGTTGTTCTCCTGCAGCGTGATGTGAACGTCTTCGTCGGGAAGCGAACGGACGATGTCGAAGAGTCGTTTCGCTTCGATGGTGACGCCACCCGGCGTGGTGATGCGCGCGGGGCAGGAGCTGAGGATCGTTACGTCGAGATCGGTCGCGGCCATCTGCAGACGGCCGTCCTCCGCACGGAGCAGCACGTTCGACAGAATCGGAATCGTCGAGCGCTTCTCGACGACTCCCTGACAGAGTTGCAGCTCTTTCTGAAGATCAGCTTTCGCGACGGTCAGCTCCATGTCTCTTCCTTCAGAACAAAGTCTTTATTCTTAGTGGTAGTGGCAGTAGATGCGTGCGGAAAAACTCGGCATCACGCTGCAAAGGTTTCGAAAGTATAGCAGTTCCTTCCATGGCGAAACTGCGGGTTTCGATGCGGAAAAGCGATGGAGATTTTCGCGATTTTCCGCAGTCGGATGGCGATGGCGATGCGAGGTCGGAAATGTCCGCAGGATTTCGACGGTGCTTTCCGCAGAGGCTGTGGAAACTCATCGGAACTGCTTCATCAGCCCTTCGACCACGCGTGCGAACTGCGGGTCGTTCTGCATCTTCTCGTCGATCTTCTCGACCGAGTACATCACCGTGGAGTGATGCTTGTTGTTGAAGATGCGGCCGATCTCCGGGTAGGAGAGATCCGTCAGGTGTTTGCACATGTACATGGCCACCTGGCGGGGGAAGGCGATGGTCTGGGCGTTCGATTTGGACTTGAGATTGGTCACCGTCGTGCCGTAGTGCGCGGCCACGACGCGGACGATCTCCGGCGGTGTGATCGGCTTGTTGTCTTTCGACAGCAGTTCTTTCAGCGCTTCCTTCGTCAACTCGAGCGAGAGCTCCTGCCGGCCAGCCATCGACGCGTAGACCACGACGCGGTTGAGTAGACCTTCGAGCTCGCGGATGTTGGTGCGCACGCGCTCGGCGATGAAGAGCGCAGCGTCGTTCGGCAGATCGATCTTCTTCTCCTCGGCCTTCCGGCGAAGGATGGCCACCTTGGTCTCGAGGTCGGGCGGCTGGATGTCGGCGATGAGGCCCCATTCGAAGCGCGAACGCAGGCGATCTTCGAGCGTCGGGATCTCTTTCGGTGGCGCGTCCGAGGTGAAAACGATCTGTTTTTGTGCTTCGTAGAGCGCGTTGAAGGTGTGGAAGAACTCCTCCTGCGTCCGCTCCTTGCCGGCCATGAACTGAATGTCGTCGAGGAGAAGAGCGTCAACCTTTCGATAGCGATCGCGGAACAGCTGCATCCGGTCGTAGCGGATCGAGGTGATCAGCTCGTTGATGAAGGCGTCGGCCGACATGTAGACGACCTTCGCGCCGGCCTTGTTGTCGCGGAGCTGCTGGCCGATGGCCTGGATCAGGTGGGTCTTGCCGAGGCCGGCGCCGCCGTAGATGAAGAGAGGGTTGAACGAGCCGGCAGGGTTTTCGGCGATCGATTTCGACGCCGCAAACGCCAGCTCGTTCGATTTGCCGACCACGAACGTCTCGAACCGGTAGCCGGGATTGAAGATCGAAGTGGGCAGATCGACGGAGGCCGGCGGCCCGGACGGAAGCAATGTGGCATCACCGCCAGTCTCCGTATCGGCGACCAGATGGAGGTTCAGATGATCGGTCGAAAGCTCGTCGAGGATGGAGCGGATTTGCTGCGCATAGTTCTGCCGAATTTCGCTGACAAAGCGCTGCGAGGGGACGCTTACATCGATCGTGTCGCCCTTCTGGGCGAGGAAACGGGTCGGCACAAACCACGTTTCATATTGAGTCGGGTCAATGGTTTGCTCGAGCCGATCGAGGACTTGCTTCCATAGGTTCATCGCAGACTCGTCAGCCGGGGAGGGTTCCCTATCTTTCTGAAAATCCACAGCTTTTCCACAACTGCGGAAAATCCGGACCTGGAAAAGGGGAGGCGAATATAGCATTGTGCTTACGGATATGACTATTGCTATTTGGGTTCGGTCGCCCCGGAATAGCCCACTACCACCCCACGTTCCGCCCGGTCGCTGGCTGGTTTGACGACCCTCCGACCCGTCGCTATACTCCCCGCCTTCTTTTTCAAAAGGTTAAGGAAAACATGAAGCGTACATTTCAGCCGAACAACCGCCGCCGCAAGCGCACGCACGGTTTTCTGGTCCGGATGCGGACCAAAGACGGGCAGGCGGTGCTGTCGCGCCGCCGCCGCAAGGGCCGCAAGCGCCTGGCGGTCTAACCCCTTGTCAGCCGATGCCGGCGGACTTTCCGCCAGCTCTGAGGCTCTGCCGAAAGAGAAACGATTGGCAAAACGCCGCGAGTTCCTTCGCGTCTACGAGGCCGGCCGTAAACTCTTTTCCCGCTACAGCGTTCTCTTTTTCGCCGCCAACGGCCTGCCGTATTCGCGGATCGGCATCACCGCGACCAAAAAAAGCGGCAAAGCCAACGTGCGCAACCGGCTCAAACGATGGACGCGCGAGACCTATCGCCGCCAGCGTGAGCCGCTCGGCATCGACGCGCGCGCCCTCGACGTCGTTGTCAACATCAAGCCGAGTGCCGCGCAGGCCGCCTGGCCCGACTTCAGCCTCGATCTGCAACGCGCCTTGAAGCGCGTCGTATCAGAGAGCGCCAGTTCCCGATGATCCGTCATGCGCGCCCTCGCCCTCGCACCGCTCCGTTTCTACAAGCGATTTCTCTCGCCGCTGCTGCCACCGATGTGCCGCTTCGAGCCCACCTGCTCGATTTACATGATGCAGGCGATCGAAAAGCACGGCACACTGCGCGGCGTCTGGCTCGGCGTGCGCAGGCTGGCACGCTGCCACCCGTTCAACCCTGGAGGATGGGACCCCGTCCCTTGAGATGGAAAAACGAATCTTTGTCGCAGTACTGATCTCGATCGGGTTCCTCTGGCTCTGGGCGGCGGTCGCCCCGAAGCTGTTCCCCGATCTGATGAAAAAGCCGGTGCCCGAAAAGGCAGCGGTGACATCGACCACCGCTCCCGCACCGGCCGCCCCGCCGGCCGCGACTACCGCAACGACCGCGTCCGTCGAAACACCGGCAGCAGCCGTCGTTCCGACTTCCGCACCGATCGCCGAAACCGCGCAGAAGATCACCACGGTTATCACCGACGACTTCGCGGTGAAGTTCTCGAACCGCGGCGCGGAGATGGTCTCGTTTCAGCTCCTGCACTACAAGGCGAAGGCGAGCTCGAAGACCGACGAATCTCGAGTCGAGCTGGTCAAAGACCGCGAGCCGAACCGCACCGATTTCCCCTTCGCCATCGAGACCTCGGACGCGAAACTCATGCGTCTGGCGAACAGCGCGCTCTACGCCGTTCGCGAATTCGATGAGAAGGCGATGCACGTCATCGAGTACCGCTGGTCGGACGGCGTGCATACCGTCGTCAAGACCTTCCGCTTCAACGGCCAGTACCTCTTCAACTTCGACGTCTCCGTGACGCCGCCGGTCGCGTACCGCGTCGCCGTAGGTCCCGGAATCCGGACGCTCGCCCCCGACGAGAAGGACAATCAGTTCATCATCACGGGTAATGGAGTGGTCCAGCGCGATGACAGCCTCAAAGTCATCCGCCGCGAGAAGGCCGACCCGCTCAGCGTCTTCCCCTCGGTGCAGTACATCGGCGTGGAAGACAATTACTTCCTCACCGTGCTGCGGCCGGAGAAATCATCGGGCGCGGTGCTGCGGGCCATCGACGTCCCCGCCGGCGGCAAGAGCGAGAAGCGCCGCGAGCTGTACGCCGCCGTCAACGCTGCACCGGACGGCGCCGTCTCCGGCGCGGCCTTCTTCGGACCGAAGGAAGCGAAGGTCGTCGACAAATACGGGTTCGAAAAGACGCTGCAGCTGGGCTACTTCGGCATCATCGCCCGCTTCTTCCTCTCCGCGCTGCTCTGGCTGAACACGTTCACCAAGAACTACGGCGTCGCCATCATCGTCCTGACCATCATCATCAAACTCGTGCTCTATCCGCTGCAGCACAAGTGGATCGTCTCGATGAAGAAGATGCAGAAGCTGCAGCCGAAGATGGAAGCCATCAAAGCCCGCTACAAGAAGGCCAAAACGGATCCCGAGCAGAAGCAGAAGATGAACACGGAGATGATGAAGCTCTACCAGCAGGAAGGGATCAATCCTGCCGGCGGCTGCCTCCCGTTCGTGCTGCAGGTGCCGATCCTCTGGGGCTTCTACGGCCTGCTCACGCACGCCATCGAGCTGCGCGGCGCGCCGTTCATGCTCTGGATTCAGGATCTCTCGATGAAGGATCCGTACTACATCACTCCGGCCCTGATGACGATTACGATGTTCATCCAGCAGGCCATCACGCCGTCGACGGCAGACCCGGCGCAGAAGAAGATGTTTCTGATCATGCCGCTGGTGATGGGATGGATTTTCAAGGAGTTCCCGACCGGCGTCGTGCTTTACTGGCTGATGCAGAACCTCCTGACCATTGCGCAGCAGCTCATCATGAACAAATTCTGGAAGGATCATCCGTCGGACCCGCAACCGGCGTGATCGTGCGGAACCAACCATGGCTCAACGATTCGAAGGCAAGAATCTCGACGAAGCATTGACGATGGCGTCGGAAGCGTTCGGCGTCGAGCGCGTTCAACTGACCTATCACGTCGTCCTCGAAAAACGAGGCTTCCTCGGCGGCTTCAAACGCATCGTCGTCGAAGCGGAAGTCAACGACGCGCCTGTGACGCAACCGGCCCAACCGGCGGCGTCCTCGATTCCCGGAAGGCCGGCGCGCAGCACGGGCGGCGGCGGTCGCGCACGCGGCGATCGAGGCCGAGGCCGAGGACGCGGTGGAGACAATCGTGATCGTGGCGGACGTTCTGCCGGCGGCAATCGAGCACGCGGACCGCGTCGCGATCACGATGATGACTTCCAGACCGGCGACTTCGAGCGCTTTGCCGGCGAGATCCCCGAGCAGGGGCCGGAGTCCGAGATGGCCGGCGTCGTGCGCGCCTGGTACGCGAAGGTGATCGAGTTGGCGAACCTGAATCTCGAGATCCGCACGGAGGAGAATGAGACGCAGATCATCGTGCGTCTGTTCGGCGGCGACGCCCGTCTCCTGACCGAGCAGCACGGCGAGCTTCTCGACGCCATCCAGGTCCTCGGCAACAAGGCCATGGTCGGCCGCAAAGTCGAAAAAGAGATCGAGCTGAATTGCGAAGCGTTCAAGGAGCGCCGGGCCGAGCAGCTTGCCGAGAAGGCCCGCGAGCTGGCCGACCGCGTTCGCGACACTGGCCGTGAACAACTCCTCCCGGCCATGACCCCGATCGAGCGCCGCCTCGTTCACCTCGCACTGCAGGAAGACGCGGACGTGACGACGGAATCGCGCGGCGACGGCTTCTATAAACGGGTGGCCATCGTCATGCGCGGAGACTCGGCGGAGTAGTTGCCGGGTTGCCCGGTTGCCGAGTTGCCCGCGCGGAATCGGCAACCCGGCAACTTGGCAACACAACCAGAGCTCGACACAATCGCCGCTCCCGCCACGCCGCTCGGCAGGGGAGCGCTGGCGATCGTTCGCATCGACGGACCTCGCAGCGCGGCGATTCTGCAAACGCTCGGCGACATCGCGCCGGAGCCTCGTGTCGCCACCCTCGCGCAATTGAGGCATAACGGCGTCACGCTCGATGAATGTATCGCCGTCCGCTACGCGTCGCCGCACTCATTCACCGGCAACGATCTCGTCGAGTTGACGCTGCACGGAAGCCCGCTGCTGGTGGAGCGCGTCATCGCCGCGGTGATCGAGTTAGGCGCGCGGCTCGCCGAGCCGGGCGAGTTCACGGAACGCGCCGTGCTGAACGGCAAGCTCGATCTGGTGCAGGCCGAGTCGATCGCCGATCTGATCAACTCGCGCACCGCGCTGCAGGCCAAACTGTCGCTCGGCAATCTGCAGGGAGTATTGAGCCGGCGAGCCAGTGGAGTGCGCGAGTCGCTGCTGCACGTGATCTCTCGCCTCGAGGCCGCGCTCGACTTTTCTGAGGAAGGCTACGAGTTCATCACGCGTGACGATGCCCGCCGCCAGATCGAAGGAGCGATCGCCGAAACGAAGGCGATCGTGGAGACGTATCGGCGCGGAAAGGCGACCACCTCCGGACTCACCGCGGTGATCCTCGGCCGCCCGAACGCCGGCAAGTCGACGCTGCTGAACCGACTGGTCGGCAGCGACCGCGCCATCGTCACGCCGATTCCCGGAACCACGCGCGACATCGTGCGCGAGACCATCGAGATCGGCGGCCTGCCGGTGACCATCGCCGACACCGCCGGCCTACGCACCAGCGGAGACGTGGTGGAGGAGATCGGCGTCGCCCGCGCACGCGAGGCGGCGGGGAGCGCTGACATCGTCCTCTATCTCGTCGATGCAACGGTCGGTTTGGCGCCCGAAGACGAGGCCGCCACGTTCCCGGAGTCATTGGTTATTTACACCAAGACGGACCTAGCTCCAGCCCCTTCCGGCGAGCTCGGCATCAGCGTCACTGCCGAGCATGGTATCGATGAACTGCTGAGCAGGCTCGATGCGCTCGTTCGCGATGAGTTTGCCGCCCCTGAAGGCAGCCTGGTCAACGAGCGCCAGCGTCAAGCCGTGCTTGGCTGTCGGGAAGCACTGACATCGGCACTTGCCGCGTTGGACGCCGGCTTGCTCGCTGCCGCACAGGCGGTCGAGTTGCGTCGGGTTCAACTGGAGCGCCAAGCCACGGAGGCGCGCCTCGACGCCTTGCGCGGGCAAATCGAGCCGCATTTCCTGTTCAACACACTGGCCACGGTGCGCCGGCTGCAGCAGGTCGAGCCGGCGCAGGGCGCGCGTTTGCTTGGCCACTTCGTCGACTATCTGCGCTCGGCCCAACCGGCCCGGCAAGGCGAGGGCAACCAGCTCGGGCAGGAGATCGACCTCGCCCGCGCCTACCTGGGCGTGCTCGCACTGCGGATGGCGGGCCGCCTGGTAGTCAGCTTCGATGTGCCCGACGACCTGCGCGCGTTGCCGTTTCCGCCGCTCACGCTCGCCACGCTGGTCGAGAACGCCG
>Ga0207689_10005953_pt1 | contig 10792 bp, 12 predicted proteins | sample KBSMisM52_FD_184312 | JGI IMG/M metagenome (GOLD analysis project Ga0207689, IMG submission 184312) | Miscanthus rhizosphere microbial communities from Kellogg Biological Station, Michigan, USA - KBS Miscanthus M5-2 (SPAdes) (version 2) | ecosystem: Host-associated > Plants > Roots >... | reverse complement strand
GGCGACGCGTGGTCGCTCGGGATCGCGCGCTTCGCCCAGGGCGTCGGCGGCTCGCTCGCGTGGGCCGGCGCTCTCACCTGGCTGATCGCGGCCTCGCCGGTGACGCGCCGGGGCGAGCTGCTCGGGACCGCGATCGGCTCGGCCATCTTCGGCGCCCTCCTCGGGCCCGCCGTCGGAGCGCTCGCCGACCATGTCGGCCCGCGCGAGGTCTTTGTCGGTCTGGCCGGCCTGTCGCTCGTGCTCATCGCCTGGACCCTGAGGACGCCGCCTGCCGCAGCGGTGCCTCCGAAGCCCGGCGCGCTCTCCCACGCCCTTCGGACCCCGGAGATCCGGCAGGCGCTCTGGCTGATGTCGGTGCCGGCACTCGTCTTCGGTGTGGTCGGCGTGCTGATCCCCCTCAAGCTCGACAGCGCGGGCTGGAGCGCCACCGCCATCGCCGTCGCGTGGGTCGTCTCGGCCGCGATCGAGATGGTGCTGGCACCGCTCATCGGGCGGGTCTCGGACCGCAAGGGCCGGCTTCTTCCTCTCCGCGTGGCGCTCATGGGCGCGGTCGGCGTCCTCGTCGGGTTCGCCTTCGCCGACCGGCCGGCGGTCATCGTCCCGATCCTCGTCGTCTCGGGGATCACCTTCGGCGGCTTCTGGGCGCCTGCGATGGCGCTCCTCTCCGATGCGGCCGACCGGATCGGACTGGCACAGGGGCTCGCCTTCGGCCTGATGAACGTCGCCTGGGGAGCCGGAAACGCGCTTGGTCCGATCATCGGCGGATCACTCGCGGACGCGGCGGGGGACGCGCTTCCGTTCCTCGTGCTCGCGGTGTTCTGCCTCATGACGCTCGCGAGCCTCGGCTTCGCTGGCACTCGGCGCGTGCGAGTGCCAGAAAGCCCTTGATCCGTTCCTCCACGATGCGCTAGCATGGCCTCTGGCACTCCGTACCTCAGAGTGCCAAGTTCTGGAATCAGACGCTGCAACGCAAGGAGGAACGCTGAATGGACCTGCAGCCACTGGGTGATCGGCTGATTGTCGAGGCCCTCGAGGAGGAGGAGACCACCTCGAGCGGCATCGTCCTGCCGGACACCGCGAAGGAGAAGCCGCAGCGCGGCCGCGTTCTCGCGGTCGGCCCCGGCCCTCGCGACGAGGACGGGAACCACATCACGATGGACGTCGCCGAGGGCGACGAGGTCATCTACTCGAAGTACGGCGGCACCGAGATTCGGCTCGGCTCGGAGGACTACCTGATCCTGCGCGAGTCCGACGTTCTCGCCAAGGTCGTCACGAGCACCAAGAAGGGCTCGAAGAAGAAGGAGATGGCAGGCGCGGCCGCTTAAGGCCACGTGCCGGAAATCAATGGAGGAAAGCTGAATGGCTCACAAGGAAATCCTGTTCAACGAGGAGGCGCGGCGCGCGCTCGAGCGCGGCGTGAACGTCCTCGCTGACGCGGTCAAGGTCACCCTTGGCCCCAAGGGTCGGTACGTCGTGCTCGACAAGAAGTTCGGCGCGCCGACCATCACGAACGACGGCGTCACGATCGCTCGCGAGATCGAGGTCGAGGACGTCTTCGAGAACCAGGGCGCTCAGCTCGTCCGCGAGGTTGCAACCGAGACGAACGAGAAGGCCGGCGACGGCACCACGACCGCCACAGTTCTCGCCCAGGCCATCGTCCGCGAGGGTCTGAAGAACGTTGCCGCAGGCGCGAACCCGATGGGTCTCAAGCGCGGCATCGAGAACGCGGTCGAGTCCGTCACGGAGAACCTGCAGAAGCAGTCCAAGGAGATCTCCGGCAAGGAGGACATCGCCCGCGTCGCCACGATCTCTTCGCGCGAGCGCGAGATCGGCGACGTCATTGCCGATGCGATCGAGAAGGTCGGCAAGGACGGTGTCGTGAACGTCGAGGAGGGCCAGACCCTGGGCCTCGAGCTCGAGTTCACGGAGGGCATGCAGTTCGACAAGGGCTACCTGTCCCCGTACATGGTCACGGACGCCGAGCGCATGGAGGCGGCGCTCGAGGAGCCGTACGTCCTCGTCGCCAACCAGAAGATCGGTGCGGTCAAGGACCTCCTTCCCATCCTGGAGCAAGTCATCCAGGCCGGCCGGCCGCTGCTCATCGTGGCCGAGGACGTCGAGGGCGAGTCTCTCGCCACCATCGTCGTCAACAAGCTGCGCGGTACTTTCCAGGCCGTCGCCGTCAAGGCGCCGGGCTTCGGTGACCGCCGCAAGCGCATGCTGGAGGACATCGCCATCCTCACGGGCGGCGAGGTCATCACCGAGGAGATGGGCCTCAAGCTCGAGAACACGAAGCTCTCGCAGCTGGGCCGCGCCCGCCGCATCGTCATCGACAAGGACTCGACGACGATCATCGACGGCGCCGGCGAGTCCGACGCGATCAAGGGCCGGATCAAGCAGCTGAAGGCTGAGATCGAGAACACCGACTCGGACTTCGACCGTGAGAAGCTCCAGGAGCGCCTCGCGAAGCTGTCCGGCGGTGTCGCCGTCGTCAAGGTCGGCGCTTCCACCGAGACGGAGATGAAGGAGAAGAAGCACCGCGTCGAGGACGCGCTCGAGGCTACTCGGGCCGCACTCGAGGAGGGCATCGTGCCCGGCGGCGGCGTCGCTCTCCTGAACGCTGTCTCGGCGATCAAGCTCGACAAGTTCGAGAGCGACGAGCGCACCGGAGCCAACATCGTCGCTCGCGCGCTCGAGGAGCCGATTCGCCAGCTCGCCGACAACGCCGGGCTCGAGGGCTCGATCGTCGTCGACAAGATCCGGACCGGGACGAAGGGCCACGGCATCAACGTCGACACCGGCGAGTACGAGGATCTGGTCAAGGCCGGGATCATCGACCCGACCAAGGTCACGCGGCTTGCGCTGCAGAACGCGGCGTCGATCGCGAAGAACATCCTCACGACCGAAGCTGTCGTCGCCGAGGTGCCTGAGAAGGCCTCGGCCGGCGCTCCTGCGGGCATGCCCGACATGGGCGGGATGATGTAAGAAGCCGCACAGGCTTCTGGCAGGACAGAAAGGGGCGCCTCTAGGCGCCCCTTTTCGTGCTCATCGAATCCTTACATCACCCCGGGTCGCTCTCCCCGGGCAGAAGGCGTACTCTCCCTGCGTCAAGCCGGGAAACGGGAAAGGGGAGAAAAGTGAGAAGACTCGGCCTATTGGTCGCTGCGTCCGCAGCGCTCGTTGTTGCGATGGCCGGCGCGGCCGGCGCAGTCAACGAGAAGGACGGCAGCGAGCTCAACGCTTTCGACAAGCTCGGCCCAAGCATCATCGCGAGTGACTCGAATATCTCGAGCGGGCTCACGAAGACGGGGCGCTTTTCGAAGGTGCAGATCACGCGGTACCGCTGTAACAGCTCGGGAAATCCGGCCATCTCGGTGGACATGAGCTGTAACGACCCGCAGCCGTACGGTCAGGACTGGAATCCCGACAACGAGATTCCGGTCGCCGTCGACCCGGAGGACCCGGATCATCTGCTCTCCGGATCGAACGACTACTACTACCGCTTCAACAACTCGACCGGGACGCGTCACGTGATCGTCCCGACAGGTTTCTTCACGTCGTTCGACGGTGGCGCGACATGGATCGACGGGAACATCCCGTTCAGCTCCGGAAACGGAGCAGGCGATCCGGCGCCGGCGTTCGACGCCAAGCACGACGTCGCACTCATGGCCCAGCTGGAGAACGTGGGCCCGAACACGGGTTGCTGCGTCGCGCAGGGGAACGTCACCGTGAGCCGCTCGGCTGACGGAGGCGTCCATTGGCAGCGTCCGGTTTCCGTCCTCCACGGCCACGGAGCGGGCATCGGCCCGGCGAACCAGGCCGTCTTTTACGACAAGGAATGGATCACGGTCGACAACAATCCCGACTCCGATTTCTACGGTCGGATCTACGTCACGTCCAGCAAGTTCGTGAATGGTCCGCACGGGGCGTACTTCAGGTCCCCGATCGTTATCAGCCACTCGGATAACGGCGGCGCCACCTGGTCGGCCGCTGAGGTCATCTCGGGCTCGAACCCGGACTGCACGTTCCAGTCGGACGGGAGAAACGAGACGGCCTGTGACGAGGATCAGTTCTCGTATCCCGAGGTCGCCTCGGACGGCACGCTCTACGTCCACTTCCTCAACTCGCAGAACGACGCCGAGTGGGAAGTCTCGAACGACTTCGACGAGCAGGTGATGGTCGTCAAGTCGACTGACGGTGGAGAGACGTTCACCGATCCCGTTGCCGCCGCGCAGCTCGAGGACGGCTTCAGCGATACGGCGTACTCGGCGGTCGGCGACCAGACGGTATACGGCCACCAGATGCGCTGGGCTTCCGCCGGCAACATCTCGGTCAACCCGCTGAATCCGCTGGACGTCACCGTCGTCTGGAGCGACCGCGGGACTGCCAATCCGAACGCCACCGAGGGGTGCGTTGACAACGCGCCCGGCGATCCGCCCGACTACGACCCGTGCGACGCGGGCCCGGGCTCCGACCTGAACATCTACTACTCCCGCTCCATGGACGGAGGCACCACGTGGACGGGTCGGCGCCTACTGGACGGCACCACCGGCAACGGCTGGTATCCGTGGGCCGATCACAAGCCCAACGGCACTCTCGCCGTCGCGTGGGACCAGGATCACGGCGCCGCTCCTGCGGACACGTTCAACCACGTGCTCAAGGTCGGTGGCGGTGCTCCCACGGTCCTCGCACCGAACACGTCCGAGGGTCGCACGGCGACGGAGAACCCGGACGTGTCCGTGACCCACTGGGCAGGGCAGTACGTCCCGCCCGATCTCTGGCCGCGCGTCTGCGGCCCCGCCGGGTACTCCGATCCCCCGGTCGTCGACGCCGAAGGGAAGGACTGCAACATCTTCGACGGCGACTACACCGGTCTCGCGGTCGGATCCGACGGCTCGATCAACGTGACGTGGACTGGTCTCAACCGGTTCGCGACGTCACCGCAGCTCGACCGGTACACGGGCGGGCCGCACAACGGCTACGCCCAGGACGCGATGTTCGCGCGTCGCTGAGCTCTCGACAAAACGAGGACGAGAAGGGGCGCCCCTGAGGCGCCCCTTCCTTTTGTCCGTCTACGGGGCGGTGCCTCCGCCGACGTTGACGCAAGGCGCGGAGTTGAAGCAGCCGTCAGTTCACCGATCAAGACATCTGAGGGTCCGTACACTGAATCCGATGAGCCCAGCAGCGCCGAACGGGAAGGCTTTTCGGGTGGACAGAGGCTATGTCGAGGTCTCGGGCCCGGACGCCGAAGACTTCCTCGAGCGAATGCTCTCGAACGAGATCGCGACGCTCGAGGCCGGCTTCTCGAAGCCCGCGCTTCTCTTGACTCCGAAAGGGCGGATCATCGCGCCGCTTCGGGCGGTCAGAACCTCCCAGGACGGGTTCCTGCTCGTCACCGACTCGTCCGACCTCGCGGGCAAGGTCGCGGCCTCGCTTTTGGCTTCACGCTTCGCCTCCAGATGCGAGATCGAGACGCGTTCGTGGGTCGGCATCGTCCAGCTCGGTAGCAAGCCCGAGGAGCCAGCGGTCGCGATCCCCGACTTCGGTGTCGAGGCATGGGAGGCCTGGCGTGGCCGGGCGGAAGACGGCGCGGACGCGGCGGAGCTCGAGCGCTTGCGGATCGACGCCGGAACGCCCGCCTGGGGCAAGGAGCTCGACGAGACGGTCCTTCCCGCCGAAGCGGGCCTAGACGAGACCCACATCTCGTTCACGAAGGACTGCTTCCCTGGCCAGGAGCCAATCGCGCGACTGCGGCACCGCGGGCACGTGAACCGCCGCCTGCGGACGCTCGAGGTCCCGGCGGCGAAGGTCGGCGACGAGATCGTCTGGAACGACAAGGTGGTCGGTCGGGTGACGAGCGCCGTCGAGGGCCGTGCGCTCGGCTACGTGCGCACCGAGGTGCCGGAGGACGGGGTCCTGGTCGTCGGCGGCTCGCAGGCGAAAATGCGCCCGGCATGATTCGAACATGCGACCTCTGCCTCCGCAGGGCAGCGCTCTATCCCCTGAGCTACGGGCGCGGGGCTAGGCGACCAGTGTAGCCGCGCTCGTCAGGCGGCCGAGCCAAGCGAAGCGATCACGTAGTCAGCGCGGCCGTCGCGGACGAATTCCCACATCCGCGGCCCGCCGACTCCGGCACGGCGGTCGAGGAACGCGTTGAGCGCGGAGTTGTCCATCCCGGCTTCGCGCGCGGCCGAGAGGAGGTGCTCTACGGCTGCAAGGGGCTCGCCGTCCGGGCCGAACTGCCAGGCTGGATAGACGTGCTCGAGGCCGCCGTCCCTTGGGACGCCGAAGAGCTCACCGGCGCGGCGGCGAGCTTCGATGCGGGCCGGGTCGGCGCCGAGGCGCGCCGCCAGCCAGGAAGTCGTGAAGGAGTTGGAGTCGGATCGCATGAAGTTGCACTCGGGCGGCCCGCTGGGCGAGCCGCCCGTGACGTGGACTCAGTTTGACGCATCAGGCGGCGGCAGTCGCAGCTTGCGGAGCCGCCGGGGTGGGAACGTACTGGGGCGTGTAGCCGACCAGGCGGCCCATCGCGGCGCCGGCCGAGAGCGCGGCCTTCTGGATCACACCCGGGACGTGGGGAGCGCGGACGTCGTCGAAGTACTCGTTGGCGATGACGGCCATGCGCACAGGGTTCGGCATGCCCTTCTTGTTCGTCTTGCCGTCGGCGGCGAGGGCGAACATCGTCTCGAGGAAGGACTCGAACTCGAGGGCGGGGCTCACCTTGGCCGTAAAGCGAGCCTCGGAGACCCCGACGTTCTTGAAGCGATGGATCGTGCCGGGCTCGACGGTGACCGAGTCGCCCTCGTGGGCCACGACCTTGTCGCCGTCCTTTCGGAACTCGACTGAGCCGCTCTGGACCTTGAACTCCTCGGTCTGGTACGGGTGCACGTGGCGGGCGACGCCGCCGCCGGGAGCGACCGCCGCCTCGATCAGCACGTACTCGCCGCCGGTGTCGCGCGAGGTCCTGAGGAACGTGATGCGCTCGCCGGTGACGGGATTCTCGATTGTCTGGCCGGTGGAAATCATTTCGGGCTCCTCCTTTGTGTTGGGTTCGTGCGTGACTCAATGTCGCGCCTCGTGGCCTTCCTGACGACGGAGGCAACCTGCGTCTTCCAGTGAGGCTGACCGCGTTGGTCGGGGTGGGGTAACCCGAGGGCGCTAGTGTGGTTGGGTGCGCATCTGCTCCCTCGTCCCGGGCGCCACCGAGGTGCTTTTTGCGCTTGGTTTGGGGCAAAGCGTCGTCGGCGTCACCCACGAATGCGACTGGCCCCAAGAGGCGGAATCGCGGCCACGTGTGACGGCCTCCCACCTTCAGAGCGGCGACCTTTCGAGCTCCGAGATCGACGCAGCGGTGGCCGAGGCCGCCCGTGAAGGAAAGGCGCTCTACGCGGTCGACGAGGCAGTTTGGGAAGAGATCCAGGCGGACGTCGTCGTTGCCCAGGAACTGTGCGATGTCTGCGCGGTGTCGGCGGGCGAGGTGCGCCGTCTGGACGTCGAGGTGATCGACTACTCGCCGGCGACGCTGGACGGTGTGCTCGGTCACATCACCGCGCTCGGGTGGAGGCTCGATGCGGAGGGGGCGGCCGACGAGCTGACCAATGGAATGCGCCTACGTCTGGAGCGGGTGAGGGCTGCCCTCGCCGAGAACGAGACCTACCCACGCGTCTACGTTTCGGAGTGGCTGGAGCCGCCGTATGCCGCCGGCCACTGGGTGCCGGACATGGTCTCGGCCGCGGGGGGCATGGAGATCGCGGGAATCGCCGGCGAGCCGTCATTCCGCATGCGCTGGACGGATGTTGCCGGGCTCGAACCCGACACCGTCGTCCTTGCCCCGTGCGGCTTCGACCTCGACAGGACGCTCAGCGAGGTCGTCACGCTCGACCTCAGCGCCCACCTCCTCGGAACCGCAGCGCGCCAGGAGAGCCGCGTCTTCGCCGTGGACGCGAACGGCTACTTCTCCCGACCGGGTCCACGACTCGTCGACGGCGTCGAGCTGCTGGCCTACCTCCTCCATCCGGACGCGTACTCCGATCCGGGCATCCCCTGGTCGCGCGTCAGGATGTGACGACGACCTCGTCGCCCTGAATCTCGACCCTGAACACGCGCGCCGGCTCGGTTCCGAAGAGGCAAGCGCCGGTGTCGAGGTCGAACTTCCAGCCGTGGAAGGCGCACGTCAGCGTGTCCCCGAGGATCTCGCCCTCGTGGAGCGGGTTGCCCTCGTGAGGACAGGCGTTGGCGAAGGCGTGAGGCCGGCCGTCGACCACGAAGACGGCGACCTCCGTCCCGTCGACCTCGACGAGCGCGCGGCCGTCCGCATCGAGGCTCGAAAGCGGGATCCGCACGGGCTCCACGCGGCCTAGACTACTGCGCCCTGATGCCCCTCTATCTCCGTGAATCCGAGGTTGCTGAGCTGCTCTCGCCCGAGGAGGCGCTCGAGGCGATCGAGGGTTGCTTCCGCCGGATGGCTGCCGGCCGCGTCGAGCTCCGGCCGCGGTTCCGGCTCGGGCTCAACCCAGGTGTCTTGAACGTCATGGCCGCGTCCGACCTCGAACTCGGTGTGTCCGGCCTGAAGACCTACGGCGTCTCCGAGGGCGACGCCCGGTTCGTCGTCGTCCTCTTCGCGGCCGACCGCGCGGAGGTGCTCGCGATCGTCGAGGCGGACAAGCTCGGGCAGCTCCGGACCGGTGCCGCGAGCGCCGTCGCCGCGCGGCACCTCGCCAAGCCGGGGGCGAAGTCTCTCGGGATCCTCGGAACCGGGTGGCAGGCCGAGAGCCAGGTGCTCTGCATGCGCGCCGCCCTGCCGGAGCTCGACCGCGTGGTCGCCTACTCCCGCAACGAGGAGGCGCTCGCCCGCTTCTGCGAGCGCTTCGACGCCGAGGCCGGCGAGTACAACAAGGACGCGGCCGAGATGGACGTCGTCGTGACGATCACGAGCTCCAAGGACCCTGTTCTCCGAGGCGAGTGGCTGAAGCCCGGAGCGCTCGTCTGTGCCGTGGGCGCAAACCGCATCCAGTCGCGCGAGCTCGACAACGCTGTCGTGGAGCGGGCCGCGTTCGTCTGCTGCGACTCGAAGGAGCAGGCGAAGATCGAGGCCGGCGATCTCGTCGAGCCGGTCGAGCGCGGGGTGCTCGACTGGCTGGAAGTGCATGAGCTTTCCGAAGTCGTCGGCGGCGAGGTCCAGGGCCGAGCCCAGGATGACGACATCGTCCTCTTCAAGAGCCTCGGAATCGCGGCTGAGGATCTCGCAGTGGGCGCTCTCGTCCTCGAACGGGCGCGCGAGCGCGGAGTCGGTACCGAGCTCTAGCTTTCGCGGACCTGCTCCGCCGCCATGTTGGCGACGTCTTCGCCCACCGCGCGGATGACGTCCGGGCGCTCGAGCAGGCGAAGCCGTTGCTCGTCGGTCGCGCGGTTCTTCAGGTACGGATCCTCGAGGATCTCCTCGAGCGGCCGGCCGGAGCGGTGCTCTCGAATGACATAGGCCGCGAGGCAATCCATCTTCGTGAGCGACCTGTGCTCGTCGGAGTCACCTCCGCCACCGAAGATGCGTGAGAAGAACCCGGTCTTCTTCGGCTCCTGCCTCTCGGTCTCGGACACGGGACGATTGTATCCTGGCGTCTGTGCCGTCCGAACCAGCGGGCACGCGGTTCGCTGAAAGGGTCTTCCATGGAGTCGGGGAGGACGGTACCCGCGAGGAGATCGTGATCTGGATCGAGCGCCGCCAGGGTGCTCTCTGGGCGGTCGGCCGTGCGATCGACCCCAAGAACCGCTCCATTCCGGCCGCTCGCCCGGACGACTACATCTTCCAGGGCTACGAGCTCGGCGACGCGCTCGAGGCGGCGAACAACGCACTGTCAGACGACCTCGAGGTCTCGGCGGAGGATGGCGTGGAGGAGCGTGTGCAGCGCTTCAACGAAGAGGAGCTGCTCAAGCCTCTCGAACGCTGGTTCTTCGGCCACTCGCCCTGACCTCAGGAGATGCCGATCCGCTCGGCTAACTCGCGAGAGATGGCGTGCTCGCTGCCTTCGACGTCCACCGTGAGTGGTCCGCCGAAGGGCTCCGACCTGCGCATCGTCACGCGCTGGCCGGGGACGAGCGTGAGTCCGGCCAGATAGCGGAGGAGGTCGGCGTCGCCGTCCGGCACGCGGCGGACGGTCGCCTCTTCGCCCGGCTCGAGGGCGTCGAGCGAGCGCAGGTCCTGCAGCGCGACGTTGAGGCGCGCATCGGGGATCGGGTCGCCGTGCGGGTCGTGCGTCGGGTAGCCGAGCTGCTCGTCGATCCGCGCTTCGAGTTCCTCCGAGATGACGTGCTCGAGCCGGTCGGCCTCGTCGTGCACCTCGTCGATGGGGACACCGAGCGTCTCCGCGAGGTACTGCTCGAGGAGACGGTGGTGGCGGATGACCTCGAGGGCGATCTTCGTGCCGGCGTCCGAGAGCTCGACCCCGCGGTAAGGCGCGTGGTTGGCAAGCCCGAGCGCGGCGAGCTTCTTGACCATGGAGGTGACAGAGGAAGGAGCGACGCCCAACCCCCTGGCGATCGCCGTGGTCGTCGCGCGCTGCCCGGACGACTGGAGCTTGTAGATCTCCTTCAGGTAGTCCTGGATCGCGACCGAGAGCTCAGGTTTAGGCACGTCTCAATTTTAGGCGAGTACACTGAGACCATGTTGGAGCGGGTCACGACAATGGCCCACCGCTCGCCAACCGCTACGCGGAGCAGGCTCCCATGGCGGCGACGTGCTGCAACGCATGCCGCACGTGCGTGCAGACCAACGTGCTTGCTGCCGTAGCCGCAGGCG
>Ga0207689_10005938_pt1 | contig 10810 bp, 6 predicted proteins | sample KBSMisM52_FD_184312 | JGI IMG/M metagenome (GOLD analysis project Ga0207689, IMG submission 184312) | Miscanthus rhizosphere microbial communities from Kellogg Biological Station, Michigan, USA - KBS Miscanthus M5-2 (SPAdes) (version 2) | ecosystem: Host-associated > Plants > Roots > Rhizosphere... | reverse complement strand
TCGGCGGAAAGCAGATCGACGATGGCGGGAATATCGCCGACCTCGGCGTGGCGCAGCACCACGGTCGAGGTACCTAGCTCAAGGGTCGCCAGATCAGTCATGAGCCTTTCCTGCCGGAGCACGCGAGGGTCGTCACGAGGCGCTCGATATCGTCTTCATGGTTGTAGAAATGAACCGAGAGCCGCAGGTTGCCATCCCGCGCGGAGCAGATGACTCCCTGCTCGGACAGGCTGCGGAGAAGCCGCGCTGGTTCGGCGTGGCCAAGCGGGACGCTGACGATCGTGCTCTGGTTCTGTCCGGGCAGGTCAAGCGGGTCCCACCCGACGCTGGCGAGCGCGGCCCTGAGCCTGGCCGTGAGCTCCTGGTTGCGGGCGTAGATGGTGCCGGGCCCGAATTCGTCGAAGACGGTGAGCGCGGCACGGTTGCCGATCGCGGCGAGCCAGCTGATGGAGTTGTCAAAGCGCGACGCCGTGGCCGACAGGTTCATCTCGGGGCCGAAGAAGCTGTCCAGCGGAACGCTGCCCGCCCTCCAGCCCGCGTTGACCGGTGTGAAGCGCGCCTGCGCGGCGGGTGACAGGTAGCAGTAGCCCATACCCCGGCCCGCGTTGAGCAGGAACTTGTGGTCCGGTGCCACCAGGACGTCGACGTGCCGGAGGTCGTCGGCAACCGGGAGCGCCCCGACCAGTTGCGAGCCGTCGACGAATACGATCGCGCCGGCCTCCCGCGCCAGGCCGCTGATCGCGGCGATGTCGGACCGGTGACCGGTCGCTGACTGCACGCCGCTGAAGGCGACCACCCGCGTGCCCGTGTCGACCCGCTCAGCAACGTCGGATGGCTCGAGTCCGCCGTTGCGGAAGGGGACCTGACGTATGTCGTAGCCCTGGCCGGCCAGCTGCCGCCAGGGGAAGTGGTTCGAGCTGTACTCCCGCTGCCCGATGACGATGCTCTCGCCCGGGCCGGCCGGGCCGAACTGGGCGGCTACCAGTCCCGCCGCCGACGACACCGACGGGATCAGCGCGATGTCACGGGCATCGGCGCCGGTCAGCCTGGCCACCGCAGATCGCGCGTCGCCCGCGGCCTGTTCGCCGCGGGAAAAGTCCAGGCCGGTGGCGGTCCACTTATCGATGAACGCGTGATAGCTGTCCGCGAGCCGCTGGCTCGCGAGGCCGGTCGCGGCGGTGTTGAAGTACGCGCGATCCACGGTCGCCGGGAACAGGCGCCGTGCCTCCCGGATGTCCGGTGTTCGCGCTGCTGGTTCCGCGCTCACTCCGCCTGCTCGTCCACGAGGGTGGTGGTGACGGCCCCGCCGTCGCCGAGGTAGGCGGCGATGACCCGCGGGTCCTGGCGGATGGCGTCCGGCAGGCCTTCGGCGATCACCTGGCCGAACTCGAGCACGATCACGCGGTCGCAGATGCCCAGCACGAGCCCCATGTCGTGCTCGATCAGGAGCATCGACTGGCCCTGATCGGCCAGCGCGCGCAGCCGGGCGCCGAGTTCGGCGCTCTCCCGCGTGTCCAGGCCGGCGGCGGGCTCGTCCAGGCACAGCAGCCGGGGCCTGGCGGCGAGCGCGCGGGCGACGCCGACCAGCTTGCGCTGCCCCATGGACAGATCGGCGGGCATGGCCCCGGCCGCCCAGCCCATGCCGACCAGGTCGAGCGCCTGAGCCGGCTTCGGTCCCGAGCCGTTCCTGGCCGCCACCGTCAGGTTCTCTCCCACGTCGAGGTCGTCGAACAGCTCCGTGCTCTGCCAGGTGCGCCCCAGCCCGCGGCGGGCGCGCTGGTAGGCCGGCAGTCCCCCGATGTCGGACCCGGATAGCTCCACACGGCCGGTACACCGCACGAAGCCGGAGATGGCGTCGATGAGCGTGGTCTTGCCCGCACCGTTCGGCCCGATAAGACCAACCAGCTCACCCTCGCGCACCTTTACCATGACCTCACGCAGCGCGTGCACGCCGCCGAACGCGACGGACAGGCCGGTCACGTTCAGCACGGCGGGGCGGCCCGCGAGATCGGCTGGTCCGGTGCGCTGTTCGCTGGGCGCGGGAACCGCAGCGGCCGTCTCCGGGGCGCGGACCACGGATCGCTTGTGGATCCGCCGGTAGATGTCGCCGGCCACGCCCGCTGGGTTCTGCTGCAGGGTGAAGATCAGCAGGAAGCCGCCGACCAGCAGGAACCAGTTCCCGTTCAGCCCGAACCACTTGTCGAGCGCGTACGGGATCAGCGCCTGCGCGGACAGCAGGCCAGCGAACACCGCGCCGGAGATGAGCGTGATGCCGCCCGCGTAGGCGAACGCGATCAGGCTGAGCGCGGTCACCGCGTCGAACCGGTCGGCGCTGACGGAGCCGAAGTTGTACGCGTACAGCACGCCGCCGACGCCCGCGATGAACGCGGCGATGCCGAACGCGTAGAGCTTCACCGTGCGCGGGTTGATCGCCGCGGCGGCGGCCGCGCGCTCGTTGGAGCGCACCGCGAGCATCCGCTGCCCGAGCGTGCCGCGCCGGATGTAGCCCACCCCGACGCACACGAGCACGCAGCAGATCAGCGTGACCCAGCCGAAAACCGGGCTGGGCTGGTTGCCGTCGATGCCGCGGAACGGGCCGTTCGGGCCGAGATCGAGCCCGAACCACTTCGGCTCGGGCACCGGCGAGCCGGCCAGGCCGCCGCCCCAGGTGCTGTTGACGAAGCCGAAGTTCTCGATGGCGACGGCGCCGGCGAGCGTGACGACGGACAGGCTCACGCCGCGGACCCGGACCGCCGATACCGCGGTGACCAGGCCGATGACCACCGCGACCACGATGCCGGCCAGCGCCGCGACCGGGAACGTGATGCCGAAATTGACCGCCATGTGCGAGATCGTGAATCCGGCGGCGCCGGCCAGCGCTAGCTGGATGACCGAGATCTGGCCGACGAAACCGGTGACCACCACGAGCGACAGCGCCATCAGCGCGCCGATCAGCGTATTGATCAGCGCCTCGCGGAAGTCGAACGGGAACACGACCAGCAGCACCGCGCCGACGAGCGCGCAGATCAGCCCGGCGCGGACCAGGTGCTGCGGGCGGGGCGCCTCGGGCAGCGACCGCTCGACGATCTCGCCGCGGCCGGGAATGCGCGACCCGCGCCAGAACAGCACGACGACGATGATGAGAAACGCCAGCAGGTCGGTGACGCCGGGCAGCGAGACGCCGCCGGACTGCGGGAACCAGGACTGTGCCGACGCGTACTGGAGCAGCGAGTACATGATGGCGATGCCGAAGCTGGCGCCGGCCGCGATGCCGAACGAGGTGAACGAGGCGATCAACGCGGCGGCCAGCGCCGGGATGATCTGCAGTGGCAGCGTGCTCGGGTCAAGCTGGGTGATCGAGGCGGCCAGGATGCCAAGCGCCCCGGCCAGCAGGGACGCGAGCAGCGTGTTGGTCAGCGAGATGATGTTCGGCGACAGGCCGCTGAGCATCGCCGCGGCCTCGTTCTCCGCGACGGCCCGGGTGGCGAGCCCGAACCGGGTCCACTTGTACAGCGCGGCCAGCCCGGCGGCGGCCACGATCACCAGGCCGGTGAGGATGAACCGGTTGACCGGGACCACCGCGCCGAAGATGTGCACGACGCTGGTCGGCAGGATGCCGGGCTCCGGCTGCGGGGTGACGCCGAAGGCGAGGATCATCGCCGACTGCGCGATGAGCAGCACGCCGAGCGAGGAGACGAGCTTGGCCAGCGGCGAGGAGTTGCGCAGCGGCCGGTAGACGGCGAACTCGGTGATCGCGCCGACCGCGAGGACGAACAGCAGGCTGAGCGGCAGCGCGACGGCGGTCGGCAGCGTGGCGAGCTTGCCGGCGTTCAGCGCCCAGAAGGCGTAGCCACCGAGCATCGCGATGGCGCCGGTGGAGAGGTTGATGATCCCCGACCCTCGGTAGGTCAGTACTACCGCGAGTGCGATGCCGGCGATGAGCGCGCCGGAACCGAGTCCGAGCAGGATGAACAGCAGGATCTGTTGCACCGGTCATTCCTTGCCAGGGCCGGGGATCGGGACGTGTCAGGAGGGCGGCTGCAGCCAGCCGGCCGCCTTGATCCAGTTGGGCTTGCCGCTAGTCACGCCGCCCGTGTACTCGAAGAACTGGATGCGGTCGTTGCACACGCCCGGCGCGTTGGAGTACTTGCCGCAGTCGAGCGCGGGGGCGCCGAGCGCCTGCGGTCCGGTGAACGCCTTTGCCTTGGCCTGTATCGCCGACGGGGACAGGCTCGCGTAGCCGACCTCGTTCATGATCTTGATGGTCGTCAGCGTCTGGCCGAAGTCGACGATGTTCCACGGGTCGGGCGCGTTCGCCTCGGTGGAGTACTTCTTCGCCACCGCCTCGTAGGCCGGCATGCCCGGGTCGGACGGGTCGCCGTACAGCGAGCTCGCGATCGAGTATGTCCAGTGCGGGAAGTCCCCGAGGCCCTTGATGACCTGCCCGTTCAGGCACAACGGCGCCGAGACGATCTTCTTCGTGTCGGTGATGCCGAGCGTCTTGAGGCTCTTGGCGAGGTTCACGCAGCCGGCGGTGTCGCTGTACGGGATCACCATGTCGGCCGTCTGCGCGCCCGCCGCGGTGAGCACCGAGGTCAGGTCCGTCTGGGTCTCGGGGTAACCGACCGCCTTGACCGAGATGCCGGCCGCCACCAGGCCGGCCTTGATCGCCGCGGCGCCCACGGCGATGCCGGCGTTGTCTGACGGGTAGACGAGCGCCGCGGTCTTGGCGTGCAGGACGTCCTTCGCGTACGTGCCGAACGGCGCGAGAATGTGGGTCGCGTCTCCGAACAGGATCACCGCGTTCTTCTGCACGGAATCGACCGGGGTCGCCGCGACGCCGTCGATCACCGGCTTGGCGCCGCCCAGCGTGCCGAAGAACGACTGGACGCCGATCGCCACGCCACCCAGCTCGATCACGTTCACCTTCTTGTTCGCGAGGAACTTCTGCGCGCAGACCGTGCCCTCTTCCTCGGCCGAGGCGATGAAGCAGGTGACAAGCTGGATCGGGTGGCCGGCGACGCCGCCGAGCTCGGCGTTGGCGTAGTTGACCGCCATCTGCGCGCCGGCGGTGGCCAGCAGGCCAACGGCCGTCGGGCCGCCCTGCTGGTTGACGTAGCCGATGTAGACCGGCGGCAGCGACTTGTCCGCCGGGCCGGCCTTGCCGCCGGTGTAGGTCAGGTAGTTGGTGACGGACTGGGCGCCCTGGCCCCCGGTGCCCGTGCTGGCCGGAAGGCTGCTGGCCGGCGCCGCGCTCGTCGAGGTGGCAGCGGCTGAGCTGGAACTCGAACTGCTGCAGCCCGCCGCCGCCAGCACCGCTGCGGCGACCGCGGCGAAGCCGGCCAGGCCGAGTCTGTTGTGTCTTCGCACGGTGGTTCCTCCTGGTGGGTAAATCGTCACGACATCGCCGATGACCGAGCCGTTTTCTTGCCCCCAGGGAACGTCTGGTGCTCCCAGATTCGCCACTAGCGCCCGGGCCGCGGGCCTGGGATCGTCCGCCTAGAAAGGCGGTTCCCCGGGCCGGATCGGGCTTATGGCATGCGTGGCAGAAACTTGCTCCATCGCATTCTCCGGAGGGCATCGGGAACCTGCAGGAAACTATTTCCTCAGGAAAAACCGGCGGGTCGCTCTCGTCAACTATTTTGTTGACAATCCAGGTCACGATCGCGTCAAGTGTGCGGAGGGCACATATTCGCGGCGGCCAAGTTGGCGTGGACGCCAATGCCGGGAAAGCCACGGTGGTGGAAGCTGGTGGCGGTCGTGCCAGATGAGCGCGCTGACGGCGGCCGGCGAAGGTGGGTGGGCGGATGGCAGCCAGCCGAGGCGATACCGTCCTCGAACTCGACCGGCTGAGCGTCGCCTATTACCGGGCGCCGGTCGTGCGCGAGCTGACGCTGACCGTGGGCCGCGGCGAGGTCGTGGCGCTTCTCGGCGCCAACGGCGCCGGCAAGACCACCACGCTGCGGGCGATTTCCGGGCTGCTGAAGCCCGCCGGCGGCGCGGTCCGCCTGTGCGGCCAGGATCTCGCGGGTGTCTCCCCGACCGCGCGGGCGCGGCTCGGCCTCGCGCACGTCCCGCACGACCGCGGGATCTTCTACGGCCTGACGGTGGCCGAGCATTTCCGGCTGGACGGCCTGTTCGGCCAGGCCGAGCTGGATGCCGCGTTCGACCACTTCCCGGCGCTGCGCGAGCTGCGCGGGCGCAAGGCCGGCCTGCTGTCCGGCGGCGAGCAGCAGATGCTGGCGCTCGCGCGGGCCCTCAGCCGCAGGCCGAAGCTGCTCATGCTCGACGAGATGAGCCTGGGGCTGGCCCCGGTGATCGTGGACCGGCTGCTGCCTGCGGTCCGGGCCGCCGCGACCGGCAACGGGACCGGCGTGCTGCTGGTGGAGCAGCACGTGCACCTCGCGCTGAAGATCGCCGATCGGGGCTACATCCTGTCCCACGGCGAACTGGCCGCCACCGGCAGCGCCGGGCAGCTGAGCAAGGACAGGGCGCTGCTCGCGGCCAGCTATCTCGGCGAAGCCGGCTCGTCCGGCTAGTCAGATCTGCCGGTCGCGCCCCGCCCAGTACGGGGCGCGCAGCGTGCGCTTGAGGATCTTCCCGCTGGGGTTGCGCGGCAGCGCGTCGACGACGTCGACGGTGCTCGGGCACTTGTAGTGAGCCAGGCGTTCCCGGGCGAAGCCGATGATCTCCGGTCCGGTCGCGTGCTGCCCGGGCCGCAGCGCGATCACCGCCTTGATGGCCTCGCCCCACCGGTCGTCGGGAACGCCGATGACCGCGACCTCGGCCACGGCCGGGTGCTCGGCCACGACCTGCTCGACCTCGGGTGAGTAGACGTTCTCCCCGCCGGTGATGATCATGTCCTTGACCCGGTCCGAAACATAGAGGTACCCGGTGTCATCGACGTGCCCGATGTCGCCGCTGCGAAGCCAGCCCCCTTCGGTGATCGCCTCGGCGGTGTCGGCCGGCTTGTTCAGGTAGCCCATCATCCGCTGCGCCGACCGGAACCAGAACTCACCTGGCTGACCCGCGGCGACATCCTGGCCGGTGGCCGGGTCCACCACGCGCACCTCGGCGCCGGGCAGCACGGTGCCGGCCGAGAGGAGCCGGTCCGGCCGGGAGGCGTCCCGGTGCGCCTCCGGGGACAGGGCACTGATCACGCCGGCCAGTTCGGTCTGCCCGTAGACCTGGACGAAGTTCAGCCCGGGCCACGCCGCGAGCGCCTGGCGCAGCATCGCAAGCGGCATCGGCGCCGCCCCGTAGAGCAGGTACTTCAGTCCGCTCAGTGCGGTGATGGCCTTCTCGCCGGCGGCGAGCAGCGCGGACACCACCGCCGGCACCAGGAACGCGTGGGTGGCCCCGGCGGCGAACGCCGCCAGCAGGGACGCCGGGTCAGGCTCGCGGGTGAACGTGCTCGGCGCCCCCGCGTAGATGCCGAACAGCGCATAGCCGGTGCCGCCGATGTGGAACAGCGGCATCGCGACCAGGTTGCGGTCACCCGGGCCCAGCGGCGCCAGCGGGACCGCGTTCTGAGTGTGCTCGACGACGTTGCGGTGCGACAGCATCACGCCCTTCGGCCGCCCGGTCGTGCCGGAGCTGTACATCACTAGCCACAGGTCCTCCGCGGTCACGTCGCGGCCGCGGCCGGCGGCCCGGGCCGTGGCCAGGAACGCCTCGTAGCCGTCGCCAGGCCCGCCCACCGTGATCACGTCGGTGACGCCGGGCAGCCTGTCCCTGATGGCATCGACCGCGGGCAGCAGCTCGGCCCCGGCGAACAGCACGCTGGCCCCCGAGTCGTTGATCACGTAATCGAGCTCGCCGGCCGCCAGCCGCCAGTTGACCACGGCGCTGGCCGCGCCGAGCAGTCCCGCACCCAGCGCCACTTCCAGGCAGGCCGGGTTGTTCTTGTCCAGGAACGCCACCCGGTCGCCGCGACCGAGGCCGAGCGCGGCCAGGCCCCCGGCCACCCGCCGGATCCGGTCGTGCCACTGTGCCCACGTCCACCGCACCCCGCCGTAGGTCAGCGCCTCGGCGTCCGGCCGTACCGCGGCCCAGTGCGCGACCGCGTCGGTCATGAAGCCCATCCCTGGCGGCGCCATTACGGTCATGACTCTCCCTCCCACCAACCAGCCGGAGCGGCCCACTGCCAGAGTGGCGGGTCCGGCGCCAGCTGGCAACCGTTGCCGCGTCCGCCGTTGCAGCGCCGCGCCAGCCGCGCTTCAGCGCGGCCGGGCACAGTGGCGGGAGATCGTGTTCATGGCGCGCCTTAGCCGCGCCGTCACCAGGGGGAAAATCCGATGTTCAATCACTGCGTCCACGCGACGCCGCCGCGTCCGGCGATGGAGGGGACGCCGGCCACGCTGCGCGACGGGTCGACGGTGCTGATCCGCCAGGTCCGCGGCACCGACGCGCCGCTGCTGGCGGACGGCTTCGCCCGGCTGAGCGCCCGGTCCCGCCAGCTGCGGTTCCTGGGACCCAAGAAGATGCTGTCAGCGGCGGAATTGCGCTACCTGACCCACGTAGACCACCACGACCACGAGGCGATCGGCGCGCTCAGTCTCGCCGAAGGGCGCGGCGTGGGTGTCGCCCGTTACATCCGGGATGCTGACGACCCGCGGGCCGCCGAGATCGCCGTCACCATTGCCGACGACTGGCAGGGCCGCGGACTGGGCACCGAGCTTCTGGCCCGGCTGTCCGACCGGGCCCGCCAGGCGGGCATCGGCCGGTTCACCGCGACGGTCTCCGCCGACAACGTGGCCATGCCCAGGCTGCTGTGGAAGATGGGCGCCGAGCTGACCGGCCGCAGCCGCGGCACGGTGGATTACGAGGTCGCCCTGAAACCCGCCGACGAGTACAGCCTCGACGGGTGGTTCCGGAGCGTGGACGACGGCGCCGTGCTGGCCTGGCCCTGACGCGCACGGCGCTAGGAGGGGACGCCGGCGGGATCGTAGTAGTGGGCGTACTGCCAGAGCCCGCGCGAGACGAGTACCTCGTCGCTCAGCGGGCCGAACCGGTCCGGGGCCAGCGCCGTCATGCCCGGTGGCGGCGTGTCGCTCGTAATCCAGGCGGCCAGGGCCTCACCGATCGCGAGCGAGGATGAGAACCCCGAGCCATTGCATCCGCTGGCCACCCACAGGCCGGGCAGGTCCGGCACGGGGCCGACGACGAAGCGCCCGTCCGGGCTCATGGTGAACAGCCCGCCGCGGTGCTCGGCGACCGGGGCGCTGTCCGCGGCCGGCGCCTCGGCCGCGACCTGGCCGGCCAGCTTGCGCAGCACGCCGAGATCCAGCGGCACGTCATCGGTGCTGAACGAGGCCGGCTGCTGCTCCGGGTCGACCGGCAGCGGGCCGGGCTCGAACCCGCCGACCATGAGCCCGCCACGGGCCGGGCGCAGGTAGACGGCGGCGTCGACCACCCGGGCGATCGCGTCGGCCGGGTCGACGTCGCTCGCGGGCTCGGTGATCAGCAGCTGATGGCGGACCGGAGCGACCGGTACCCGGGCCCCGGCCAGGCCGGCCACCTGCCGGACCCAGCCGCCCGCCGCGTCTACGACCGCCGGCGCGGCGATCGACCGGCGTTCGGTCTCGACACCGACCGCGCGGCCGGCGGTGACCGGTATCCCGATGACCGGCTCGTTCTCGGCCACCACGGCCCCGTTCCGCCGGCAGGCCGCCAGGCAGGCCTGGATAAGGCTGGCCGGCTCTTCGATGTAGACGTCCTCCGGGCACCACAGCGCGTACTCGCCGCCGGATGGCTGGTAGTAGCTCAGCTCGGTCCGGGGAGCCTCACGGACGTCGGCGCCCCAGCGCCGGGACTGCGCCAGCTCCTGCCCGAGGTACTCGCGGTGCTGGGGCGTCCTGGCGATCAAGAAGCTACTCGAGCGGGCCACCGGCAGCGGCACTCCCGCCCAGTCGGTGAAGCTGAGCGCCCGGGTGATGCTGCGTCGCGCGAGCCGGGTGCGCAGTTCGTCCGCCTGGACCGACTTGAACAGGCCCGCCGCCCGGCCGGAAGCCTGCGATCCGGCGTGGTGGCGTTCCACCACCACGACCGACCGGCCGGCCAGTGCGCAGTGCAGGGCGGTGCTCAGGCCCAGCGCACCAGCCCCGATGACCACGACGTCGGCATCCATCAGGCCATTGTGCCGTATGCCTAACGGGCCGGGTTTCTCCCAGACCGAGACGTGCTGGCTGCTCTCGCTGGTGAAGGGCTGCCGGCTCCATCCCTCCCACCGGTCGCGCAGCCGCATCCCGGCCAGCTGGGCCATCAGGTCGAGCTCCGACGGCCACACGTACCGGAACGGCATGGTGCGGTACTCGCCCTGACCACCGGTGAACTCGACGTAGTGCCCGTGCATGGCCTGGGTGGCCGGGTCATACGAGTAGGCCACCCAGTTTTGCTCGCTCACCTGCCAGGGCAGCACGTTCTGCCCCGGCGGGAGCCGGCGCAGCTCGGGAACCCGGCACTCGATGACGAAGCAGCCGCCGGGCTCCAGGTGGCGGGCGGCGTTGCGAAAGCAGGCGACCTGCGCATCCTGGCTGGTCAGGTTCATGATCGTGTTGAACACCAGGTAGGCCAGGGTGAACGTGCCGTCCATCGTCGTGGTGGCCATGTCGCCGATGGCGACCGGGATGGCGTCGCCTCCGGGCTTGGCGCGCAGCCGGGCCACCATGGCCCGGGACAGCTCGATGCCGTGCACCTCTACGCCGCGGCGGGCCAGCGGCAGCGCGATCCGGCCGGTGCCGATAGCCAGCTCCAGCGCCCGCCCGCCCCGGGCCAACTCGGCCAGCACCCCGGCCGTCGCCTCTACCGT
>Ga0207689_10005937_pt1 | contig 10812 bp, 6 predicted proteins | sample KBSMisM52_FD_184312 | JGI IMG/M metagenome (GOLD analysis project Ga0207689, IMG submission 184312) | Miscanthus rhizosphere microbial communities from Kellogg Biological Station, Michigan, USA - KBS Miscanthus M5-2 (SPAdes) (version 2) | ecosystem: Host-associated > Plants > Roots > Rhizosphere... | reverse complement strand
CGGCCTACATCACATTGCTTCCAATAGCAGCTATTTACTTATCTCAACGAGCAAAAACGAACATGAAGATCCCGCGAATCATCCGATCCTCCCTGGCATTTACGTGTTTTGTGGTTATTAGCGGGGTGTCCGCTATTAATTTTTATCCCGGTACATTGGGCAACCGAAAAACGATCTCCAAATTCGGCGAAGGGGATGTTACCCTTGATATGTATGGTTGGAATACAGCAGCAAAAAAAATAGACTCGGTGATAATTGCGGATGTAAAAAAAGGCGTTATGTCGCATGATGCCAAGTTTGTTTCAAACAAATGGTATCCTGCCGCTCACATTGACTATTACATCGCACGGCCTTTGCACAAATTTGTCATCGGGCTGGGCGAGATGAATGATCTGCATCATTATGAGTGGCTAAATGAATCCAGGTTGAAGGAGCATGCACTGCGCGATGCTTACTGCATTTTCCCGTCTGATTATAGCTGCAATGTAAAAGACGTTTACGGAGAAAAATTCAGGACGATTGATTCAGTCTCGGCCTTTCCAATTTACAGAGGTGATAAAGTGTGCAAGTATATTTTTATATATCGCCTAAAAAACTTTAAAGGAGAAATTCCCAGGGTAAAATAGATCAGATGCTAATCTTTTCGTTCACAATTTTTAGTACCTCGCTCTCCCTTTCAATAGTTCTGGCTTCAATCTCTTTTCCGCGGGAAATAATGTCATTTACAAAGTCTTTATCATCATACCCAGCTGCATTAATGCGCACATTCATAAAAGCTCCCATTACGGCAGACCTCGCACATAATGCTCCCACTCCCGCGTCAGAAACTGAGTTCGGATTGCCGGTCTCAGCCATTGCCTTTATTACTTCCATACTACCATAAGCATTTTCCATTACGGCAAAAGGAATTTCAATGGCTCGTTTTGTAGCTTTTTGTATGGCCATTTTGCGAGTTGCCTTTTCTTCATCTGTAGATTTCGGCAGGGCGAATGCGTCCATGATCTCGGTAAATGCCTTTGTATCTGCATCGACCAGCCTTACCAATTCGCTTTTATACTGCTGACCTTTCTCAGCCCAGGTGCTGAATTCCTCCCATCGCTCATCCCAGCCTTTTTTGTGCGAAGAAAGGTTCGCCACCATTGTTCCTAATGAAACTCCAAGTGCTCCAACATAAGCAGCGATCGAACCACCTCCCGGGGCCGGCGATTCACTCGCCGTTTCATCAGCAAAATCTGAGAGATTCATGCTGATCAATTTACTATCCGATTTATCCATAAGCATATATTCAATGATCTTTTCTTCAGGTTTAAATGGCGCAAGTTCATCAAGGCCCATTGATATGACCGCGATCCTTATCAGCTCTTTTTCCGAAACTCCCACTGACCGTTTTTGCTTTTTCAAAAAGTATTTCCCGGCATCGAGCATCGCTTTCAGAGGGATCAGTCCAACCAGTTCGCTTCCGGTAACACGCATGCCGCGGGCTTCTGCTTTTTGGCATGCCTCATCAAACGCGATATGCATCGGCGTTATGTTGATATTCGTGAGATTGATCGATATCTGCGCAATACCATACTCCCCGATGTACCAACCGATCGCCTTCACACATTTCAAACTTCCCGGCTGAACAACTTCTTCTCCTCTTTCATTTTTTATTTTTCTTCCTGCTTCACGAATATCAAAGGCAATAGCATTGGCTCTGCGTACAGAAGTTGTATTGAGGTTTACATTGTACGCTACTAAAAAATCTCTTGCTCCGATGACCGTAGCACCGCGTTTTGCATCGAATTCTGCGGGACCAAAGTCAGGCTTCCATTCCGGCAATTTTATTTTTTTGAAAAATCCTTCATACTCTCCTGCTCTTATCACCGATAAATTACTTCGATCTGTATTCGGCTGTGCCGATTCATACAGATATACAGGCAACAATAATTCTTCGCCTACGCGTTTTGCCAATTTCTTTGCCCATGCGGCTGTTTCTTCCATGGAGATATTCGAAACAGGGATCATCGGGCAAACATCTGTAGCTCCCATCCGGGGGTGCTCGCCTTTGTGCGAGCTCATATCGATCAATTCACCTGCTTTTTTTATGGCACGAAACGCAGCTTCGATAACCGCTTCTGGATTTCCAACAAATGTTACAACAGTACGATTAGTCGCCTTTCCCGGATCAACATTTAATAAGCGGGCGCCGGCCACTGCTTCAATTTCATCCGTAATTTGTTTTATAATATTCAAATCATTTCCTTCGCTGAAATTGGGAACACATTCTATGATCTGCATAAACTTCTTTTGATCAGCTAAGATATTATTTGTGGAGCTAAGCCAGCCAACAGGCTTTTTGGCAGCGTATCATGTTTGAATTGATTAACCACAACTCGTCCGATAATTCGGGATAGGCATGTAGGTCATGGCAGTCCCGCGAGCTGCGGGGATCACTTTGAAATCTATATGCCACTACGTGCTATGTTCTATGAGGTTCAAAAAATTTCAAATTGGGACATTCCGTATTCGGATGGTGTTAGGGAGATTGGTGTAGCTTTAAGCAATGCAAGCTACGGCCGACCAGGACAAAGTTATCAGGGAAAAGACCTTCCTGCTGATGGTTCCGCTATTTGCCATTGCTGGTCTGGTCTGGGCCTTTATTTATTATTATTATGGCGCTAAAGCCGCTTCGATTATTCCCGGGAGCTATGCCGTGATATCCTTTTTATCACTTTTGATTTACCGATGGCATAAAAATTTCAATATTTTTCGCACGATTCAGCTGGCATTGATCTTATTCCTTCCCTGTTTACTGCATTTGGCTCTTGGCGATTTTGTTTCATCGAGTGCAATAATAATTTGGGCAACATTTTGCCCCCTGGGAGCCCTGGCATTTCAAAATACAAAAGCAGCCGGATATTGGTTATTTCTTTTCATCACCTGCGTGGCCCTGGTCTTCTTTCTCCAGAGCGAGTCAGTCATTGATGAAGTCCACTTGCCGGGCGAATTGATCTCTATCTTTTTTGCATTAAACGTTTCAGCTGTCACTATACTCATGTTTTATTTATTAAGATATTTTGTGAATCAGAATGAACAAGTAAAAACGAAACTGGAGTATGGGCGGGCACAGCTTGCGATTGAACAGGAAAAATCAGAAAAACTATTATTGAACATACTGCCAACATCCATAGCTCAACGCTTAAAAGCCGGTGAAAAAGTGATCGCGGACGAGCACGATAAAGCGGTGATTTTATTCGCAGATATAGTCGAGTTTACAAACATTTCACAAGATATCGCCCCGAAAGTGCTGGTAGAAAATCTAAACAAGATCTTTACCCATTTTGATCAACAAGTTGAAAAATATGGTTTGGAAAAAATAAAAACGATCGGAGATGCGTACATGGTAGCGTCGGGTTTGAATGGCATTAATGACGGGCAGGTCAGAAATATGGCAGACCTCGCTTTATCGATGGCGTGTGATATCCAAAGTTTCACTCTTGATGGACATACGAAATGTCAACTAAGAATCGGCATACACATAGGTTCAGTAACTGCCGGCGTTATCGGTTCTAAAAAATTTTCCTATGATGTTTGGGGAGACGCCGTTAATACCGCAAGCCGGATGGAATCATCGGGCGAACCGGGCAAGGTCCAGGTATCGCAGGAATTTTACAACTACATTAAACACGATTATGAGTGTTTACATCGTGGTAAAGTGGAAGTAAAAGGCAAAGGCCTGATGGATCTGTATTTTTTATTAAGGCGAAAAACGTGATCAATAACTGTTTTTTTATTTTTCAAACATCATAGCTTTAACAAGCAAAACAGTCGACATGACGATCAAGCAAGCCAACGTTACCATTAACGTAAACGACATGGAAGCAGCCGTTTCCTTTTACCAGTCCATCGGTTTGGTTTTGAAAAATCGGTGGGGTAATTATTATGCCCAGCTTACAGCACCCGGCATCACGGTCGGTCTTCATCCTGTAAACAACGAAAACTTAAAAGGAAATTCCGGGAATGTCTCCATTGGTTTCACCAGTGATGACCTTGAGGAAACAAGATCATCGTTGAAGAGCCTATCGATTGCAGTGACCGAACGAAGTGAAGAAGGTGGACAGTTTTTGCACTTTGCTGATCCTGATGGCACCGCTTTATATTTTGTGAAACCAAAATGGGGATAGCCCTCGCTAGATAAATTCTCCCTTGATCATTACTCTGTCGATCAGGCTTGTTCCAAATGAATAAGGAAGATATGCCAAAGAAGGAACAGGTTTGGTGAATATCAAATTTGCTTTTTTTCCCACGGCAATACTCCCCACTTCATTTTCCAATTCCATCGCGTAGGCACCATTCATCGTTGCAGCATTGACAGCTTCCTCCGGCAACATGTTCATCTGGATGCAAGCCATTGAAACAACAAGATTCATATTTCCAGAAGGCGATGAACCGGGATTATAATCGGAGGCAAGCGCGATGGCACATCCGGCATCTATCAATTTTCTTGCAGGGGGAAACGGCATCCGAAGAAAAAATGCAGCAGAGGGAAGCAATGTAGCCATGGACCTCCTCCCACCCATCTCCAACGTGGCGGGTGCTGAAAGGGATTTTATATCTTCATCGGTTAATGTTTCAAGATGATCGAGCGAGACAGCATCCAGTTTTATCCCTGACTCAATTCCACCGATGGAATTAAGCTGGTTAACATGAAGCTTCGGTTTCAGTCCATATGTCATTCCGGCTCGGCAGATCATTTCCATTTCCTCCGCAGAAAAAAATCCTGACTCGCAAAACACATCAATATAGTCAGCAAGTTTTTCTTTGCCGATCACCGGCAACATTTCATTAATAATAAGATCAATGTATCCCTTGTGATTCTCTTTGTATTCCCATGGATAAGCATGTGCTCCAAGAAAGGTTGATTTGATTGAAAGATTTGAGCGCTCCTTTAATCTTTTTATTACGCGAAGCATTTTTAGCTCCCCTTCGACGGACAATCCATACCCGCTTTTTATTTCGATAGCACCCGTTCCGAGCCGGCTAACTTCTTCCAGGCGTTCCCATGCAGTAGTGAACAGCTGTGCCTCGGAAGCATCATTTAATTTTCGTGCTGAATTCAGGATCCCACCTCCCTTCGCGGCGATTTCTGCATAGCTCATTCCCTTTATCTTATCAACAAATTCTTCTTCCCTGCTGCTGGCGAAAACCAGGTGCGTATGCGAATCGCACCAGCAGGGCACAATGAGCTGCCCAACCGCATTAATTTCAGATTTTGAATCTCGGTCCCGAGAGCCATCCGATTTTAAATCCTGCATGGCTCCATAGGCCGCGATCACCCCATCTTCAATGATCAAATAGGCATCTTCAATGGCAGGTAGTTCGGCTAATTCTTTTCCGCGAAGACCCCGATCGCTATGGGGGCTGTTTGTTTTCCTAACTCCAACCAGGCGTTTTATGTTGGTGATGAGTGTTGTCATTGCTCTTTAATAGCAACGAAACTATTAAAACAATTCGAAAACAAATTTGAATTGGGTTAATTCAAAACATCCCTGATCATAGACAGTGGGATGATCAACCGGTGATGCCGGTTAAGCAATTCGTACTCTAGTGCATAAAGTGCTTTTTCCATGAGATAATACTGCATCATTATTTTCAGATCATCGTTCGATTTGGGAATAAGATCGGTTTGTTTAACGGTTTCATAATATGATCTGAGAAAAAAGCCACCCATGTAATGTACCCATATATCAGCATAAGGAAGTAAATGAATGATCTCTTCCTGCTTAATATGCGCTGTCGTCAGGAATCCCTCGTAAGCCGCGTAATAATAAGATCGTATCATGGAAGCGACATCAATGAGAGGAGAACGTTTTAATCTTGTTTCGCTTGAGCTGCGGGAAGGGATACCTCCAAAATCATGAATGGCTATATCCCTACCTGTCAACAATACCTGGCTGAGGCCAAGAGTATTGTGAGTGCGCGTTTTTACCACATCAAATTTCTTGGAATATATCTTCTTGAAAAGAGATACGATCTCCGCCTTGCGAACAAGCAGGTTGTCCACTCCTTCTTTATCCTGCACAGACTTTCTATTCTTCTGCATGATATTGTAAGCTTCCCGTACAAGCGCGAGCATTGACGAGAATAATGATCGTTGATAATGAAGAGAAAAATTTTCAGCAGAAAAATCTTTTGATCCCTTCGATTGGCTAAGTGCCAAATGCAATTCGCCTACTCGCTTTCCCAGCAAACTACACTGGTCAGCGGCTCTTGCGCCAAGCAGATCCTGTAAACCGGTTGACAGGTTTTCAAAACTCATCGGCTCTGTTAAGCTTCCCTTGTATTCTATTTTTTCAAGAAACCCCTTTTTCGCCGCGAGTATTCTTTCTATGTAATTATTTACCCTCTCCATCATGTAGCTATAGCCGTCACCATGGTTTTCCACCATTTCCTGCATCATGGCAACAACAAAACTTCCTTTCCTGAATTTCCAATCAATGGATCCAAGATAACGAGGCACAAATTTGAATTGAGCCTGTTGAGACAAATACTGGGATACTTCGTGATCGGGATTGACCCCCATATCTATTTTTCGATAAGCCTTTAAAAAAAAGCTGTTTTCATAGGTGATCGCTGTATTGTCCTGGTATTTGCTCAGGTAGATGCGTGAACGGATCGTTTGGTGTTTTTGAAAATATTTCTTCATTTCGTCAGTGCCGGTAAAACTTATCGCCGATGTTTCAAACGAAAGGGTTTTACTTTTTGCCATATTTTCGAATAACCATTCCTGCATCGACGAAGTATAAAAAGCGTCGCATAAAACACCGTTCTGTCCATTCCATTTTAGTTCGCAAAGAACTGCCTGTGGATGTTCCTGCAATAAGCTGTTCGCAAATCGTTTTTTCCCAAAGGCCAGCGGCAACAAATAGGTCTCGGGTAAACCGCTTTTATAATTTACTTCCACCAATAACAATGAAACCTGGCCATCGCCAAGCGGAAGTTGAACACATTCGCTAATGGTACAATTGAAAATGGGCCGTTGTTTCCCGGAGAACCAGTTTGTCTTATTGAGATAAGCAGGAAGGATCTTATTTTCAATATTCCCTTTGATCTCTTCATTCCCGATCAGTTCTTCCCAATTTTGCAAAGACAATTCGGGAAGTTCCTCTTTCTTAACAGGTTCCTGCCAGGTTTTTTCCAAACTGTACCATTGAAAACTATGCGCACCGAGAGTAAAAAAATAATTTCCATTCTTTACTGGCGGAAAATTGTTCTTACTGAAAATTTCAACAGGCACGCAGCCCTGGTATTCTGCCAGATCAACTTCGGCGGGCTGTGAAAATTTTGAAAGATTTACAATGATCAACAAAGTTTCATCTTCATAGTGTCTTGTAAAGGCCAACACCTTCGGGTTATCAACGTTGATAAATTTCATATCTCCCCGGCCAAACGCTTTATATTTCTTTCGCGTTCCTATCAAATGTTTCATGAACCAGAAGAGTGAAGACGTGTTCCGCATTTGTGTTTCTACGTTCACGGCTTCATAATGGTATTGCGGATCAAGGATGACAGGAAGATAAAGTTGTTGTGGGTTTGTCCTTGAAAAACCGGCATTGCGGTCAGGCGACCATTGCATGGGTGTCCGAACACCGTCCCGGTCTCCGAGATGAAAATTATCACCCATGCCTATTTCATCACCATAATAAATCACGGGTGTTCCCGGCATTGAAAATAAAAGGGAATTCATCAGTTCTATTTTCCTCCTGTCATTTTCCATTAGTGGCGCCAGCCGGTGGCGTATACCTAAATTTATTCTTGCCTTTGCATCCTTTGCGTACACCTTATACATATAATCTCTCTCTTCATCTGTCACCATTTCAAGGGTCAACTCATCATGGTTCCTCAGGAACATCGCCCATTGACAAGTGGGAGGAATTGGTGGCGTTTGATCAAATATGTCGGTAATTGGATAGCGATCCTCCATCTGCAGGGCCATGAACATCCTGGGCATAACGGGAAAATGATAATTCATGTGGCATTCATCACCATTTCCAAAGTAGGAAGCCGAATCTTCCGGCCACATATTTGCCTCGGCGAGCATTAATGTTCCGGGGTATTTTGCATCGAGATGTGCCCGCAATTTTTTTAAGACGGCATGCGTCTCAGGTAAATTCTCGCCGTTGGTGCCTTCCCTTTCAAACAAATAAGGCACTGCATCAAGTCTAAAACCGTCAACACCCATACTGCACCAGAAATCAATTATTTTAAAAACTTCATCCTGCACTTTCGGGTTGTCATAATTAAGATCTGGTTGATGATGGAAAAAGCGATGCCAGTAGTATTGTTGTGCCACTTCATCCCAGGTCCAGTTACTGCTTTCAAAATCCTGGAAAATAATTCTGACATCTTTATATTTATACGGATCATCACTCCATACATAATAATTTCTTTCGTCCGAACCCTTTGGAGAAGTCCTTGCCCTCTGAAACCACTGATGCTGATCAGAAGTATGATTCATAACAAGCTCTGTGATCACTTTCAAATTCCGGCGGTGTGCTTCTTCCAAAAGTTTTTTAAACTCTTCCATATTCCCGTAAGCAGAATTGATGCTATAATAATCCGCAATATCATAGCCATCATCTTTAAGGGGTGAAGGATAAAAGGGTAATAACCAGATGGTGGTCACGCCAAGGTCTTCCAGGTAATCCAACTTATCCATCAGGCCATTGAAATCCCCGATACCATCATCGTTGCTGTCATAGAAAGCCTTGATGTGCAACTCGTAAATGACCGCGTCTTTGTACCAATGAAGCCTGCTATCTAAAGCCTGGATATCTGCCATATTCTCATACTTAAATTATCCAACAAAAGAATACATGAAATGCAAAGATTTATTTTGAATGGGTCTTGCTGCGAATTGGCAAAGTTGTCAATAACACGTCAGATAATACTTATGCATTGACATTTTTCTTTGAATTTACGCAAGTTTGTAACTTTTTCAACAAAGGCAATACTTGTTGTTGCGTGGGCAATGTATATTTTGCAGCCGTTCCCCTGCTGCCAATTTTGATTGTATAGGTATTTGCTGTATAGACCGGATCTTCCAACACCTTAAACATATCTTCATCCGTGGTATCATCGCCGATACAGAGCACAAAATCCGGCAGGGCTTCATTTAGTATTTTCAGGGTGATCGTTCCTTTATCAAAGCCCGCCATTCTGATCTCGACTACTTTATTTCCGTCAATTACCTGCAATTGGGTATTTTGAATCAACTGGGATAAATTATTGATCAATTCTCTCGAACGTGCAAACCCGAGGTCAACCTGGGTGTTGCGATAGTGCCAGGCCAGCGTATTTGTCTTTTCTTCAATGAATGAACCCGCACATCTTGTTACAAAGAGTTGCATGATACGACGGACCTGGTCTTTCCAATGTTCAGAAACTGTAACAAGCTGTTGCCAGGACTCATTTCTCATTTTTATACTGGCACCATGTTCGGCCACAAGGGTTAGGGGCAAATATCCAAACCATTTTTCCATCGTCCCCGCGTCTCTCCCGCTCACAATGGCCACATGGTTATCGGGATCAGAAGACATAGAGGCCAAAAATTCCTTAACCTTTTCATCTGGTATCGCTTCAGAGGGTAATCTTGTTATTGGCACAAGCGTGCCATCATAATCAACCAGGAAAAATCTTTTTTTTGACTCCGAATAATGGCGGCAAATTGTGCCTACTGTTTTTTCGTCTAAAATTTTCACTGTTATTTTTTGTTGCTCTTTTTTTGTTTCTCTTAATTGCTCTAAGAAATCATTCACCCATTTTATTACGTCGTATTCCTGCAAACGGCGCTGCATCAACACCATGCGGTGGCGCTGTTCCTGTAAAGGCATGTTCAACGCTTTGTCAATACTATTAGCTACATCCTGTACATCCGTTGGATTTACCAATAGCGCTTCGTTCAGCTCGCTGGCTGCTCCCGCAAGCTCACTTAAAATTAGTACTCCTGTACGGGAAACAGAACTTGCCACAAACTCTTTCGCCACAAGGTTCATTCCGTCACGCAAAGGTGTTATTAAAGCTACGTCGGCCACCTGGTAAAGTGCCAATAACTCATAAAATGCCAGATGCTGGTACCTGTAAATGATCGGCTGCCAGCTGATCGTTGAAAACTTCCCATTGATGGTCCCGATCTTTTCCTCCAATTGTCTTTTTCGGTCATTGTAAGCCTGGATCTCGTCTCTCGATGGAACTACATTGAGTATAAAGACAACGTTTTCTTTCCATTTTATATTTTGTTCAAGAAAAAATTCAAAGGCATTTAACCTGTCCATGATCCCTTTTGTGTAGTCAAGCCGGTCAACAGAAAAAATGATCTTCTTACCCTGGAAATTCTTTTGAATTTCCGTTTTATACTGTATCACCGAAGGATCATTGACGGATGTATTGAACTTTTTATAATCGATCCCTATTGGGAAAAGATCGGCTTGAATAAGCCGGTTCTGGTACTGTATGGTATGAAAATACGTATCAGCACCCAGGATCATCCGTACTGATTGAATAAAATGTTGAACATAATCATGCGTATGAAACCCTATCAGGTCAGCGCCCAATAATCCCTGCAGCAGAGATTTTTTCCATTCATTGGGAAGGAGCCGGTATATTTCATAAGAGGGAAAGGGAATATGTAAGAAAAAGCCGATTTGCACATCGCATTTTTGATGCCTTATCATTTGCGGTAAAAGCATGAGCTGGTAATCGTGTACCCAAATTATATCTCCTGGTTGAAGAATGGAGAGCAGTTCTTTGCAAAATCTTTTATTGACCCGG
>Ga0207689_10005934_pt1 | contig 10814 bp, 6 predicted proteins | sample KBSMisM52_FD_184312 | JGI IMG/M metagenome (GOLD analysis project Ga0207689, IMG submission 184312) | Miscanthus rhizosphere microbial communities from Kellogg Biological Station, Michigan, USA - KBS Miscanthus M5-2 (SPAdes) (version 2) | ecosystem: Host-associated > Plants > Roots > Rhizosphere... | reverse complement strand
ATCCACTCGATCAACGCGAGTTATCGATGGTGGCTGACGGTGAGACCTTTCGCCTGGGACGAATGCAGTTGGCTGACCTGCACACCAACGTACTCATGACTGAGACGCTGCAGAGAGAGATGCCTTACGCTACCTTCAAGAAGATGGCTCTGGCAGAAATAGTCGAAATCCAGGTTGGCAAGTCTAAATTCGAGTTGCGCAATAAGAATCTTGCCGCCCTGCGCGACCTGAATAACCGCATAAAGTTTTCGCGCCGGGGCTAAGTGGTAACGAAACGGGCGACGCGCAAACGGCGATTTCAAAGTTCCGCAAGACTCCTTACTGAGGCGGCGGCTCTGGTAACTTTCCCGGATTCAGGAATTGCAAGCCACTATCGCGCAGTTGTTTGTTTAGATTCGCGATGTCTTCGGCGATGAACTTATTCAACTCAGCCAGCAAGTCTCGCAACTGTTTCGACAGATCTTCAATTCTCGTCAATTCATCTGCCGTAGGCGCGGCCGTATAACTGTCGAGCCCAAAGGCCACGCCATTGATTTGAGTCAATAGCGGACGCGGTTCGTCCGGAAGCGGAGGTCCCGCCCCCCCCGAGGTGTCAGGAGCGTTAGCCAGTTTCTTCTGAATGGCGGCAAGACCGTCAGATACCTTCTGCACCGAATCGTTCACCGGTTTTGAAACTTCCGGATTGTCCTTCAGCGATGCTTGTAGCGACGAAATCTGCGACTTCAGACTGGTCAGGGTCTTGCGCGCCCCCTCGGCAGACTTTTGCAGCGCGTAAGCTTTTGCTATCGCTTCCTTCAACTTGCCACGATCGGCCTCCGCAATCTGGATGCGTGGATCTTCCTGCACCGTCACGTTGCCGGTGGTTGACTTATCTCCCGCGTAAATCTTGATCACATAGGTGCCAGGCTGCACCCGCGGTCCTCTCGGAGCGCCAAAGAAACCACCGCCGCCACCCTGCCCTTCCTGTGGCACCGCAGGTGGGTTCAGTCTCAAATCCCAAACGACGCGACTCAGTCCCGCCTCCTTGGGTCCTTTCAGGTCGCGCACCACGGCGCCCGTCTGGTCTGTAATCGTTAGCTTCACCTCGTCCTTGGGTTTGTCTTTTACGTAGTAGTTGATAACCGCACCATAGGGCGGGTTAGCTGCAGCGAACCACTTATGCCCGGTGTTACCTTTGCGCCCATAAAGCCGAAAATGCGTTGCCGGTGCGACGTCGAAGAGATGGATGTCGGAAGTAAGAATATTCTCCGAGGCCCGCTCGAGCGGACTAAGATCATCGAGCACCCAAATGGATCGGCCATGCGTGGCCAGCACGAGCGCATTGTCGCGCGCATGGATTTGAATATCGTCGATGCGAACCAAAGGCAGGTTTCCTTTCAAACGGGTCCACCTGCCGCCACGATCAAAGGAAACGTAAGCCCCAAACTCAGTTCCCAAAAACAGCAAATTCTGATTACGCGGATGTTCGCGAATGACGCGTGCGGTTACACCTGCCGGTATGTTCGACTTAATTGCCTTCCACGATTCGCCAAAATCCGTCGTCATAAACATGTAGGTGTTGTAGTCGTCTGAGCGATGACCATCAAACGTGAGGTACGCTGTGCCTTCGGCGTATCGTGAAGGAACCACCCGACTGACGTAGGTGTTTTTGGGAACGCCAGGCACCTTGTCGGTAATATTTTTCCAGGTCTTGCCGCTGTCGCGCGAGATTTGCAGATTTCCATCGTCTGTCCCCGCATAAAGCAAACCTTCCTTGATTGGCGACTCGGCCAGCGTCACTACCTGACCAAAGGTTTCGACGCCGTCATGACGAGAAAGCGTTTCCTTGCCGGGCAATGCGCCCATAATAGTCAACTTCTCGCGATCCTGGTCCTTCGTTAGATCTTCGCTCCAGGTCCAGGTGTTACCGCGGTCAGGCGACCTGAAGACGCGATTGCCGCCAAAATAGATCGTGTGGTTGTTGTGCGGCGAGATTACGATGGGAGAATTCCAGTCGAAGCGATAACGCGTGTCTCCCGGTCGCGCTTCAGGTCTGATGGATTTGCGTTCGCCGGTTTTCAACTCCAGACGCGAAACAGTGCCGTTTTGAGATTCGACATAGATGATGCTTGGGTCAGTGGGGTCGACCACCGAATAAAAACCGTCACCACCGCCGGTGCGAAACCAATCGTCGTTGGTGATGCCTTCCTGATTGAGGGTACCGCTTGGTCCTGACCAGCTGCCGTTATCCTGCAAACCGCCGTAAACCCAAAATGGTTTTTGGTTGTCCAGCGAAACTTCGTAAAACTGTCCCAGCGGAATGGTGTTGATGAAATCCCACGTGCGACCGCGATCGTAGGAAGCATGCAGGCCACCGTCAGAACCGGTCAGTACATGATTTGAATCCCCCGGATCGATCCAGAGCGCGTGGAAGTCTCCATGAATGCGCTGCACCAGATTCTGGACCCACGTTTTGCCGCCATCCTCGGAGTTGAACATGTTCGCCGCCAGTTGCCATACGCGCTGGTCATTATTCGGATCAATGCGGATCTGGCTGTAGTACATCGGACGCGAATTCACATCGCTCAGCTTGCGCCAGGTCTCGCCGCGATCATCGGAGCGAAAAGCGCCGCCTTTGGAATTTTCAACCAAGGCATAGAGAATGTTTGGATCGCGACGATAAATATCCAGGCCGATGCGACCGGTTATGCCTTCGGGCAATCCTTTCGTTAACTTTTTCCAGGTAGCGCCGCCGTCGACGGTCTTATAAATAGCGCTGCCCATCCCGCCACCATTGAATCCCCAGGGTGTGCGTCGCCTTTGGTAAGCGGCGGCGTAGAGCGTCATTGGACTTACCGGATCCATTGCCAGATCGATCACGCCGGTGTCTTCGTTGATGAAGAGCACATTGTTCCAGGTCTTGCCACCGTCAGTCGTCTTGAATACGCCGCGTTCCTTATTCGGTCCCCACAGATGACCCACTACAGCCGCGTAGACAATATTAGAATTGCTTGAATCGATAACTACGCGGCCAATATGTTTGGAGTCGCGCAAACCCATGTTTTGCCAGGTCTTGCCCGCGTCCAGCGATCGATAAATCCCGTCGCCCCAGGATGAACTCTGCCGATTGTTTGGCTCTCCGGTTCCCACCCAAATGATGCTTGGGTCGGAAGGAGCAATAGCGATGTCTCCAATAGAGGTTGATCCCTGTTCGTCAAAGATTGGATCGAAGGTCGTGCCGTTGTTGACGGTTTTCCAAACACCTCCGGTTGCCGTGCCAACGTAGTAAGTGCTGGGATTGCTTTCGACGACCGCTATATCGTCAATGCGTCCGCCCATGATTGCCGGGCCAATGGCGCGAAACTGAAGATTCTTCAGGAAGGTGTCGTCCAGTTTGTCTGCACTCTGGTTCTGCGCAATGCCGAGACCGGGATAGCAAACAACGACAAGCAAAGTCAGTACAAGCAAGAAAAGTGTTGACTGGCCAGGGCGTTGGTCTGTGTGGTTCAGATTAATTTTCTTCATGAGTCCTCTGGAGATTCTCGATCTAAAGAATAAAGAACTTGCTGCCTGTCATGAACACATTGCGACAGACGGAGATGTCTGTCCGACTGGGCTGGGAGCGGACAAAATATCACAAGCGGGCGTATCGGCACACCCGTTTTCCCAAATTAACCTTCTTGCAAAAAGGGCTGATTTGGGCGAGACGGTGTTTCTTAAGACTATGAAGATCTTCGAACTAAGGTGGGAGTTAACCGTCGATGCTACCTACCGAACCGCGAGCGGTAGCGAGCGGATGCTTCGCGCAACTAATACGGGAGCACACAGTCTGCTCCGAAAGCTGCGTGTAGCGTCCGCTCGCGGTTCTGCAGTTTGCCAGACTCTAGGAGGTTTGGATCCAGGAAGGACTGTTGTGGGATCTATGAAGAGGATTAGGCTAGCCGGAGGTTGCTAGCAACAAATGACGCGTATGAGCAGGAACAATCCAACCAGAGCGGGTGAGAGCGTGAAAGACCATTCCACCAGCGGACTGCGCCGTTTGAGGACGCGACGGAAAATCACCATGCCGCTCTTCCATCCGTCTTGTTGATACAGTGGAACCAGATTCCCCACCGCCAACATCAGGTTAAGGGCGCCAAAGAAAGTGCCCCAGGCAACGGCTGCCAGAACAATGTTCACGGCGATGCCGGCGAGCAGCACGAACAACTGTTGGAACAGCGGGCGCTTCTGCAACGTGGACACGTCCATGCGGACATAGGCACCGAGCGGCAACAAACGGAATTGATAATCAACGCCATTGAATCGAAGACCAAAAACCTTCGGTCCCCAACCAAGTCCTGCCTCGCTCACCGGCACCTTGCAGGCGCGAGCCGCAAAAAAATGTCCCATCTCGTGCAGCACGAGCGCGGCAGAAAGGCTCAAAAGGGCATTGATAGTGACGTACATATTAATTGGGTTACCAACTGTGAAATTGATTAGTCTGAGATGAAGGGGGCAAGAGAGACAATCGGGGGAGAGGTGTTTGGCTTCAACTAAAATTGGGTACAGAGTTTCTCTCGGCCAGCTCGAGGGACGAACTGTCCTGGCTCTGCCATAACATAGCTGATGGTTTCTGCTTTGTTTCCTTACCAAGCTCAGCCACGCAATCAGGATGAAGGTTTAGCGTTCCTGCCAATACCTTGACAGCTCCTGATATTTGACGGTCGCAGTGGTCACAAATGATTCGCATGTTGTTTTCTCCTTCACTTTGAAACGCGTGCGCGAAGCTAACCTCGCGCCAGGTTACTTATCATTCCGCATGCCACGCGCTACCGGCCACGAGGAAATACGATTTTGTTGGACGATCTGAAGGACAGGAAGACTGGAAGATTGTTGGTTGGGGCTGAGGGGCTGAAGTTAGTTCAAGGTGAAGGGTCAATCTGAAGGCCCGTTCATAGTGATGTGCCGGCCAGACGGGTGAGCGCCCAATTTCCGAACATGTCTGTACCTTTTTGAACCGTTAAAGCTCAGACGCTTTTGGCTCCCTTCCCCAGCAAAGGTGCTACTGATACACGTTTGCGCCCTTCATTCTTCGCGGCATATAGAGCCTGATCACTCGCCAGATATAGCGTTCGCTCAGAATCCGCGTGGTCCGGGCAGGAGGCTACACCTATACTCACGCTAATGTTTCCTACTCCCTCAACTTCTTGTGCAGCCAGGGCCTCGAGTAAACGTTTTGCGGCAAACTCGGCTTTGGCGCCGTCGATTCCGGCAAACAACAGGGCAAACTCTTCGCCGCCTAAACGCGCCGCGGTGTCATTATCACGAGAGACCCTTGTCAGGGTGCTCGCAATTTCCCGGATGACGACGTCGCCGACTGGGTGCCCGAAGTTGTCGTTAATTGCTTTCATGTGATCGATATCCAACAGGAGTAACGCGCACGGCACACCGTAGCGACGCCAGCGCTCAACTTCGCCCGTAAGCGCGACGCGGAAACGACGACGATTTGCGAGTCCCGTCAAGTGGTCAAGATCCGCTTCACCGCGGAGCCGCTCCATCGTCTGTCGGATCTTGATCAATTGACTGGCGCGCAGCGCAAGCACTGCGAACTCACCTGGAATCTGAAAGTAATCGAATGCGCCGGCTGACATTGCGGTTTGCCGGCGTTCCAGGGTTGATGTTTCCGTTCCTACGAGGATTAGTGGAGTGTCATCCTGACTTTGGCTCAACATTCGTGCGAGTTCCTGAGTGGAAATTCCCTGGGTGGCGGTACTGGCAATGACGAGTTGAGGGCGAGAGCGTTGGAGTGATACAAGTGCGGCCGCCCCGGCACAGACCCCTACGATTTCCAGACCGGTTGATTCAAGCGAAGCTCGAAGTGGATCGTCAGGATCGTTTGAAATTAGCAGCACGCGCCGCGAGTGGCGCGCCGGTTTCTCAACTGATTTTTCCCTCTGGGCTTTTGCGTTCACAGAAGTAGTTATTGAATGAGAGCGCTACCATCAGGAATGCCGGGAGACGATTGATTCCTTTAACGCCAAAGCATCGGGGTAGACAGAATAACCCGCTAGCGATTGGCATCTCAATGTTTAACCGTGGTGAGACCGTCACACACGCAAGATAAGTTTTGCGATGGAAAAGTAGATGATGAGTCCGGTGGCATCTACCAGAGTAGTGATCAAAGGCGCAGACAGCACGGCCGGATCAACGCCAAAGCGATCTGCCAGGATCGGAATTAAGGAACCAACCGTAGTGGACCAAACGCAAATCGCGAACATGGTTACCGACACCGTTAGAGCAAGAGCCATGGGAGCCTGCCACAAGAGCGCCTGTCCGAAAGCCACTGCGCCGACGAGCAGGCCCACCACCATTCCCGTGGTCGCTTCGCGCAAGACTACGCGCCAGGCCTGACGCACTCCTACTTCGCCGAGAGCCAGACTGCGAATGACAGTCATTACCGTCTGCGCTCCGGCGTTTCCGCCGGTGCCAATCAGTAAGGGAATAAAAAACGCCAGCGCAACGACTGCCGCCAGTTCATCTTCAAAACGATGCAGCACAGCACTGGTTAAAGTGCCGGCGACAAACAGCAATAACAACCAGCCGATGCGTTTGCGGACGACGCGCAGGATTGGATTATCGAAGTAAGGTTTCTCAAGCGCATCGGAACCTACCGCGGCCATGCGCATGATATCTTCCGTTTGCTCTTCGATCAGCACGTCGATCACGTCGTCTACTGTCACAAAGCCAACTACGTTGCCATCCTTCTCCAGCACCGGCACGGCGAGCAGGTTGTACTTACCAATCTTCTGGGCCACCGCCTCCTGATCGTCTTCGGCGTCAACCGTGACCGGCTTGCGCCGCATCACCTGAGTGACTGGAGCGTCAAGCTCTGCCATCACCAAATCGCGCAGCGATACCGATCCCAGCAGCTGGCCCGTGCCAGGCTCAAGTACATAACAGGCATATATTGATTCCTTCTCACGGGCGACAGCGCGGATATGTTTGAGCGCTGCGCCCACTTTCAAACCCGGATCAAGGTGGACGAACTCCGTGGTCATGATCCCGCCGGCGGTATTCGGGGGATACTTCAGAAGAGACTCCAGCTCTTTTCGCAACTCCGGGCTAAGTTTAGCGACCGTCCGATGCCGCTCGTGCAGGCCCATTTTCTGGACGATGTCAGTGCGCTCGTCAGCAGAGAGGCCGGTGAGTATTTCGGCCACTCGCGTCGGATCAAGGTGTTCCAGAATCGCCGCGCGTCGCCGCATCGTCGGTTGGTCACAAACTTCGATGGCCCGGGTTACCGGCAGCATCGAGATTACCGTTGCCGCTTCGACCAGGGTCAATTCGTTGAGCAACTCTGCGAGGTCAGCCGCGGCCAGGTCGGCAACCTGCGCTCCGATACCAACCAGACTTTCGTCAAGTCGCAGATGGATTCTCTCCAGGAGTTTTTTCAGATCCGCTACTGGCATGTTCACCTCCGCCGAACAACGAAGATCGGGACGATGTTCGCCACGGCTGATGGGAGCGTTCTCAGAACGAAACTATTGTACGGCCTCTGATATTGCGGCGAAGAATACTTCGGAATAGTGAGCTTCGAATCTGGTAAGTGTCGAGTGATTTGCTGGGACCGCGGGCGACCCGCCCGCAAATGAGCGCGAAGCGCAAAATGGTTTGTGAAATCACTTGAGAATTTGGCGGAAACTTCTTGCCAGGGGAGGAGGGCAGTAACCACAATCACGCCGGGCCAGTTATTTCGTTGGCCCGGCGCGATATTGTAGAGAACTCAAATGTCGAAACGATCAGCTGTGCTTTTGCATTTCGGCCAGCGCAGCTAACACTTCTTCACTGTGGACCGCCGGATTCACTTTAACAAACACCTTGGTGATCTTTCCTTTTGGGTCGATTATGAAAGTGTTGCGCGCTGAATAAGTCTTGCCGTTGTAATCCATCACCGAGCCATACGCTCCCGAAACCTTCGCATCGACGTCAGCCAGCAGCTTGAAGTTCAAGCCTTCCTTGGCGCAGAAATCCTTGTGCGATTCTGCAGTGTCAACGCTCACGCCGAGGATCACTGCGTGGGCCGCTTCATACTTCGCCAGATCGCGCTGGAAGTTGTGGGCTTCGAGGGTGCAGCCGCTGGTGAAGTCTTTCGGGTAGAAGTAGAGCACCACCCACTGACCTTTGAAATCTGAAAGGCTGGCTTCCTTGCCTTCGTTCGTAGTTAGTTTGAAGCTCGGAGCCGCGGAACCCTCAGCCGGTACATCACCAGGCGAACTGACTGCGAGGGCGGCAACCGCACTGACAACCAACAGCGCGAAAAGAAAAATGTACTTCTTCATAATGACTCCTTTTTTAGTTGGACAGACATTCCTGTCTGTCATGATTAGAGGCCAGAAGTCCAGAATTCAAACTTCAGTTTGTCTTTGCATGCAACGACAACCGAAGGGTTGAACTCTGAACTTCTTGAACTTGCCCTGACGGGGAAACTTCACACATCAGCCCGGGGAGTGGCTGCTCTGTTTTCTTCGCTTGCCTGGGCCGCCAGCGTCGCCTGAGCGGCTGCAAGCCGTGCCACTGGGACGCGGAAAGGCGAGCAGCTCACATAGTCGAGCCCGATTTGGTTGCAGAAAGCGATCGAACTCGGATCGCCGCCATGCTCGCCACAAATGCCAACCTTAAGATCGGGCTTCACGCTGCGCCCGCGCTCTGTGCCCAGTTGCACCAGTTGACCAACACCCTCTCGATCCAGAACCTGAAAAGGATCTTCGGGCATGATCTTGCGTTCGACGTAATTGGGCAGGAAGCGACTCGAGTCGTCGCGGCTCAAACCAAACGTTGTTTGCGTCAGGTCGTTGGTACCAAACGAAAAGAAATCGGCGTAGGCGGCAATGTCGTGAGCCATTAGGGCGGCGCGCGGAAGTTCGATCATCGTTCCCACACGATACTCGATCGTCATGCCGTGCTCGCCCATGACCTGGCGCGCAACTTCGTCGATCACTTCACGCTGCTGGTGTAGTTCCTCGCTAAGAGAAACCAGCGGCACCATGATCTCGAGTTCAGTTTTCATCTTCTCGCCCTGTATTTGACAGGCGGCCTCGAAAATTGCGCGGCACTGCATGCGGGTCACTTCAGGAAATACCAGACCCAAACGGCAACCGCGGAAACCAAGCATCGGATTAGCTTCGCGAATACGGTTGACTTGCTTGAGTAGCCGGCGTTTCTCATCGATCTGGTCAAGCAGGTTGTCCATGTCGCCGAGGGTCGTCGCCAGGCGCACCGCCATCTTTAGTTCACCGAGTTCGCTCATCAACTCTTCAGCGTTTGGCAGAAACTCGTGTAACGGCGGATCGAGCAAGCGTATGGTCACCGGCAAGCCAACCATTTCCTTGAAAATGCCGACGAAGTCGCCGCGCTGCAGCGGCAACAGCTTTTCCAGCGCTTTCTCTCTGGCGCCGACGCCATCAGCCAGGATCATTTCGCGCATGGCGGCGAGCCTTTGATCACCAAAGAACATGTGCTCGGTGCGACAGAGTCCGATACCTTCCGCGCCAAACTGACGGGCCACCTTAGCATCGCGCGGCGTGTCTGCATTGGCGCGCACGCGCAAGCGGCGAAACTTGTCGGCCCAAAGCATCAATTCGGAAAACTCCGGCCCGAGCGATGGCTGCACGGTGGGCACCTGGCCCAAAAATACACGACCGGTTGATCCGTCCACGGTAATCCAATCGCCTTTGGTAACCACAGTGCCGGCCACGGTAAATTGTTGCTGCCCGTAATCGATATCGAGGGAGTTTGCGCCGCTGACGCAGGGCTTGCCCATACCACGCGCGACAACCGCCGCGTGGCTGGTCATACCGCCACGTGCCGTCACAATGGCCTGGGCAGCAACCATGCCGTGGAAATCGTCAGGACTCGTTTCCTGTCGCACCAGAATGACTTTCGCGCCTTCGTCGCGCGCCAATTCTTCCGCTTCATCAGGACTAAACACGACCTTGCCCTGCGCTGCGCCAGGGCTCGCCGGCAGCCCGGTAGCCAGCACACTCGCTTTGGTTTTCGGATCGACAGTCGGGTGTAACAACTGGTCGAGTTGCTCAGGGGTGACGCGTTGGATCGCTGTGGCCCTATCGATCAACTTTTCGCTAACCATCTCCACCGCTACTCGCACTGCCGCGGCGCCGGTGCGTTTACCAGTGCGCGTCTGCAGCATCCAAAGCTTGCCGCGCTCGATGGTGAATTCGCAGTCCTGCATGTCGTGGTAGTGCTTTTCCAGTAGTCCCGTAATGGAAGCAAACTCCTGGTAGACTTTCGGTAGTTCTTTCTTTAGTTCGCTAATAGGGTTGGGCGTGCGAGTGCCGGCAACCACGTCTTCACCTTGAGCATTCAGCAAATACTCGCCGTAGAGTTCTTTCTTGCCGGTCGAGGGATTACGGGTGAAGGCCACGCCGGTGCCGCTGTTTTCGCCCATGTTGCCGAAGACCATCGCTTGCACGTTGACCGCGGTACCCAATGAATCTGGAATGCGATTGACGCGGCGATAGTCTATGGCGCGGCGGCCCATCCAGGAGTTAAAAACGGCTTTAATAGCGACGCGCAGTTGTTCGTACGGATCCTCAGGGATCGCGTGTTGCTCGGCGACAATGATTTGTTTCTCGGCGGCAATGATGTCGCGCAGGTGTTCCGGCTTAAGATCGGTATCGCGTCCACCTGACGTTTGCGCTTTGTAGCGATCCATCACCCGCTCAAACTTTTGATGAGCGACGCCCATGACGATCTCGCCGAACAACGAGGCAAAGCGGCGATAGGCGTCGAGCGCAAATCGCAAATCCCCGGTCTGTTCCGCCAGGCCCTGTACCGTT
>Ga0207689_10005933_pt1 | contig 10814 bp, 10 predicted proteins | sample KBSMisM52_FD_184312 | JGI IMG/M metagenome (GOLD analysis project Ga0207689, IMG submission 184312) | Miscanthus rhizosphere microbial communities from Kellogg Biological Station, Michigan, USA - KBS Miscanthus M5-2 (SPAdes) (version 2) | ecosystem: Host-associated > Plants > Roots >... | reverse complement strand
CCCAGCTGCGGTACGTCATCTCCTCTCGCGCGGCCGCCACCACGCTCGCCGAGAACTACACCGGGTACTTCCCGCTTACCTGGAAGGACTGACCCGTCAGCCGAGGCCCAGGTGGTGCCGCGGGCGCAGGGCCCGGGCCAGCAGCGCGGACAGCGCCGCGGCGATCCCGGTCTCGGTCAGCGAGAGCGGTGCGCTGAAGCTGCGCTCGGTACCGAGCAGGTGCAGCGCCCACAGCCGGTGCCGCAGCGCGTAGAGCTCGGTACGGACGGCGCTGGCCAGCCCGGTGCTGTGCAATCCGGTACCGTGCCGCCCGCCGCCGGCCCGGCCAGCGCCCGCGCCGCCGCCGGCCGCCCAGCCCTCCACGCCGTGCAAGTCGGTCAGCTGCTTGGTCAGCTCGTCATACCCGGTCGGCCCGCTGGTCAAGATGATCATCAGCGCGGCCTCGCGGACCGCGACCGAGAAATCCGGCTGCGGGCCGTCGTCCGGGCCGATGAGCGCGGCGGTGCCGATATGCCAGCGGGCGGCAGGATCGGCCGTCATGAGCTTGCCCGTCTTGGTGAGCACCAGGCTGGTGCTTCGGCGCCGGATGGCTCCCATCTCGGTCTGCGCCATGCCGCGCAGCGTGTGCAGCGGGAATACGTCGAGTTCCTGCCGGAGCGTGCCGACGAGCTGGTCGCGCCAGCCGAACTCCTCGACCGCCTCGGTGACCAGGGCGGGAGCGATGTAGTGCCGGGCGGTGAGGCGCAGGCCCTCCCCGGCGCGGCCGAGCAGCCAGCGCAGCGTGGGCAGCGGGTCCTCGGGGACCGCGGGCGGCTCGAGCAGGCGCGGGATGAGGCCGCGGGCCAGCCGCGACCGCTCGCCCGGCCGGCCGTGCGCCCACGCGTCGATCCGCTCCGCGCTGATCCGGCCCAGCCAGGTATCGGTCCCATGCGAGCCGTCCTGAGGCTGGCCCGGCTCGGTGTCGTCCAGGTCTCCGGTCGGCCTGCCGGTCAGCCAGCGGTTGACGATGTCCAGGCGCCTGGTCCGCCAGCCGCGGGCACCCACGCTCAGTTCGCCGGAGGCGAAGGCGAGTTCCAGCGCGGCCGCGCAGGCGTCGTAGGCGGCGCGCTCTTGCGATCCCATGACCGAGCCCCAGGCGAGCAACTCGGTGTCCGGCGGGGCCGCGTTCGACTCCTCGATAGCCTCGGTGTACGCGGCGATCCCTTCCTCGTGCCCGTCCGCGTAGGCGTTGATGATCTTCTCGGTGCCCGTCGAGGAGCACACCCCGGCGTACCGGTCCAAACCCGCCAGCAGGAACAGGCGGCCCAGCGCCTTGGCCACGCCGACACGGCCCGGGGTGGACATCGGCCACTTCACCGGGAGCGCGTACCAGAGGAATTCCTGCAGGCGCAGCAGCGAGATGGTCTCCAGGCCCTCGTCTCCGGTCAGCCAGGCCAGGGCGGCCCGCGCGTCGCCGGCCGCTTCCGGATCCTCCCGGGAGAGGGTTTCCAGCGCCTGGCTCTCTGACATCATGCGCACAGTCTGCCGCAGGGCGATCCGTGAGGCTAGTGCACGTTACTTTGCACTGTCTCTAGCTGCGCAGTTCCGACCGGTGGCCCGCGGGCAGTATTTACCCCCGGGGGGCGACCCCCCGGTGACCCCCCGGTCATGGGGGGCTGCCCGCCCCCCATAACCCCCGGGGCCCTGGGCGTCGGGCATCATGGTCGGGTGCCTGGTATCTATGACGAGCCCGAGTACTACGAAGCCGCGTGCTCCTACCGCGACGTCCCGGCCGAGGTGGACGCCTTGCTGCGGTGGTCGGGCAAGCACCACGAACCGCCCGGTACGGTGCTCGAACTCGCCGCGGGCCCGGCCGAGCACGCCCGCGACCTGGCGCGGCGCGGTCTGCAGGCCACCGCATTGGACCTCAACCCGGCGATGTGCGCCCGGGCCCGCGACCTGGCGGCGGCGGCCGGGATCCCGCTCACCGTGGTCCAGGCCGACATGCGGGACTTCAGCCTGCCCGGCCCGTTCGACCTGGCCATCACGATGCTCAACTCGCTGTGCCACCTGCTGACGCTGGACGACATGCTCCGCCATCTGACCGCGGTCGGGCGCCACCTGGACCGGAACGGCCTGTACATCATGGAGCTCGCGCATCCCGCGGACTTCTTCGGCGCCGAGCGCCGGACCAGCAGCGAATGGAGCAGCGAGACCGGCGACGGCACGGTCAGCGTGCGCTGGGGCGCGCAAGATCGGATCGACCCGGTCACGCAGGTCACCAGGGAACACGTCAGCGTCACCTACCACAAGCGCGGCGGCCCGGTGCGGACCGTCACCGACGTCGTGCCGAACCGCTTCTGGACCGCGACCGAGCTGACCGCGGCCATCCGGCTGGCCGGCGGCTTCACCGTCGCGGCCAGCTACGGCGACTTCGACGGCGACGTGTCGGTCGACGCGGCCGACGCGTGGCGGATGATCCTCGTCCTGCGGCGCGAATAGCCGGCCTCCGGCGCCAGGTCCGTATCCGGTGACCGGCCGGTTACCGCGACCACCACGCCGGTCAGCACCAGCGCCACGCCGGCCAGCTGGAGCAGCGAGGGGCGCTCGCCCAGGATCACGTAGCTGAGCGCCACCGATCCGGCCGGCTGGATCAGCAGCAGCGCGCCGATCGTCCCGGCGGCCAGCCGCGGCATGGACACCGTGATCAGCAGCCACCCGATGACCTGCGAGGACAGCGCGAGCAGCACGATCCAGCCGAGAGCCGGCCAGGGCGGACCGAGGCGCAGGTCACCCAGGACCAGCCCGAGCAGCGCCGAACCCACCACGCCGCCGGCCGTCGCCTCGAACAGCGGGGCGGCCACCGCCGTGCCCGCGCCAGCCGCCGAAGTGGCCTGGCGCAGCATCAGGATGTAGACGGCGTACAGGACGGCCACGCCGACGCCGAGCCCCGCGCCGAGAGCGGGATCGGTGCCGTAGGCGTGCGACCCGCCTACGTCGGCCAGCCCGCCCACCAGGACCAGGCCAGCCAGCATCACGGGGGAGGCAAGCACCAGCGAACGGCCCGGCCGCTCGCCCAGGACCAGCCAGGCGAGCAGCGAGATGATCAGGACCTCGAGGTTGCCCACCACGGTGCCGAGCCCGGCGCCGATCGCGGCGATCGTGTGGCTCCACAAGATGAGGTCGGCCGCCAGGAACACCCCCGCCAGCCGGGCCAGCCAGCGGCTACGGCGCGGCATCGGCGCCGTCCCGTCGCCCCCGCCACCGCCGGGCCCCAGGGGCCCACGCCAGCGCCTGTGCTCCCGCAGCGCCAGGACGCCGAGCACCGGCAGCGCGAACGCGCACCGGCCCAACGCCACCACGCTGGGCGAGGCCGTGCTGGCGAGCTTCATCAGCACGGCCGAGCTCGAGATGCAGACCGCTCCGGCGGTAGCCGCCGCCACCGGCGGCATCGTGGTGACCCGCACCGAGCGCGCCCTCCCGACCGAGCTACCGAGCTACCGAGATACAGAGGTGATGACCAGGACCCAGCTATGACGCTAGCCGACGAGCTAATCCCCGATCCGGGCGCCCTCCCGCGGCGCCTGATCCCCGTCCGCCATGCCGTGCCTGAGGTAGCGATCCAGGATCGCCTCCACCACCTGGGTGAGCGAGCTGCCCTCGTCGGCCGCGGCCTGGTGCGCCGACACGCGCAGCGTGTGGTCGATCTTGATCGTCAGGTGCGGGCGCAGCCCGGCCGGGCTGGCCACCCGTCGCTGCGGGAACGGCGGTGGCGGCTCGCATGGCACCCCGGGGTCGCGCAGGCCAGCCGTGGCCCGGCGGCGGACCCGGGCCTGCACCGCCTGGCGGCTGATGCCGAGGGCCTCGCCCAGCGAGCGCAGCGGCCAGCCGGCCTCGTTCAGCGCGGCCAGCGTCCCGGACAGCAGCTCGCTGCGCCCGGATGAGCGCAGCTCGCGCAGCCGCGCCGCTACCCGCTCGGGCAGTTCGGGTCGGGGGGGTTCGGGGGGGCGGACAGCCCCCCCGAGCGGGGGGTCATCGGGGGAGTTTCCCCCCGGGGGCAACACTGCCAGCACGTACTGTCGCAGCCCGTTCGTCACGACCTCGGACATTGTCCGGCCCTCGCGGGCCAGGCGGGCCCGCAACCGCTGCCGTCGCTCCTGGTCCAGCCGGAACGTCAGGAGCCTGCGGGCACCTTCGGAGCTCATCTCGCCGCGGCGAGGGCCAGGCCCGGCGCCGGGACCGAATCCACCGCGGGCCGCGTCCGCTCGGCCTCGACCAGGTCGAGGTACCGGCGCGTCTCGGCCGCGCGCCGCCGCCGGGACCAGCCGAGCGGCCGCCCCATGAGCGCGGCCACCTCGGCCGCCACCGCCGCGCCGGAGTCGGCTGACTCGATGAACAGCCGCGTCCGCCGCATCAGCACGTCCTCCACGTGCAGCGCGCCCTCGTGGCTGACCGCGTAGGCGACCTCCGCGCGCAGATACGGATGCCCCGGGGCCAGCGGCCGGCCCAGCGCGGCATCGCCCTTGACCAGCTCGAGCACCTCCGCCGCCAGCGTGCCGTACCGCCCGAGCAGGTGCTCCACCGCCGCCCGGGGCACCCCGTAGTCCTCGGCCAGCCGCCCCACCGCGGGCTGCACCGCGGCCAGCCCGTCGGCGCCGAGCAGCGGCACCTGTTCGGTCACCGAGCCAGGCACCTCACGGTCGAAATCCGCCACGGCGGCGTCCACCACGTCCCTGGCCATCAGCCGGTAGGTGGTGAACTTGCCGCCGGCGATGCTGGCCAGGCCGGGAACCGGCGTGTCGACCACGTGCTCGCGGGACAGCTTGGTGGTCGGCTTGCCCCCGTTCGGCTTGGCCCCGTTGCCGGCCGGAGCATCGACCAGCGGCCGCAGCCCGGCGTACACCCCGATGACGTCGGCGCGGATCAGCGGCCGGGCCAGAACCCGGTTGGCGGCGGCCAGGATGTACTCGATGTCCTCCTCGGTCGCGACGGGCTCGGCCCGGTCGCCGGCGAAGTCGGTGTCGGTGGTGCCGACGATCCAGTGCTCGCCCCACGGGATGAAGAACAGCACGCTCTTCTCGGTGCGCAGGATCATCCCGGTGTCCGCGTCCACCGCCGCCCGCGGCACCACGATGTGCACGCCCTTGGACATCCGGACCTTGTAGCCGGCCTGCACCCCGGCCAGCTCGTGCACCAGGTCGGTCCACACCCCGGCGCAGATCACCACGGCCTCGGCGGATACCTCCAGGATGCGCCCTGATTCCTCGTCTCGCACCCGGGCGCCGGTGACCCGCTCCGCCGAACGCAGCAGCCCGACCACGGACAGCCGCGTCCCGATCACCGCGCTGTGCGCCGCCGCGGTGCGGGCCACGGTCAGCGTGTGCCGCGCGTCGTCGACCTGCGCGTCGTAGTACAGCATGGCCCCGGCGAGCCGGTCCGATGACAAGGCGGGGGCGCGCTTCAGCGCTCCGCGCGCCGACAGGTGCCGGTGCCGCGGCACCGGCCGCCGCGTGCCCTCCATCGAGTCGTACAGCACCAGGCCCGCGCCCACGTACGGCCGCTCGACCACCTTCTTGTACAGCGGGTACAGGAACGAGACGGGCTTGACCAGGTGCGGGGCGAGCTTGGACACGAGCAGGTCGCGTTCCCGCAGCGCCTCGTACACCAGCTTGAAGTCGAACTGCTCCAGGTAGCGCAGGCCGCCGTGAATGAGCTTGCTCGACCGGCTCGAGGTGCCCGAGGCCAGGTCCCGCGCCTCCACCAGGGCCACCCGCAGGCCACGGGACGCCGCGTCCAGGGCCGTGCCGGCGCCGGTCACGCCGCCGCCGATGACCAGCACGTCGAACCGCTCGGTCGCCAGCCTGGTGAGCATCGCCCCACGGTCGCGGGCGTCGAGAGCACCGTTACCCGCCATCACCCGTCCCCCAGTTTTCGCTTCGGCCGCGGTTCTAGAGTATGTACATCGTCAACGTTACCCTCCTGCCGTGACATTCCGGTGAACCGCCGCCAAAGGGAGATTGAGTGTCCGATTTCATCGGGGCTATCGATCAGGGCACCACGAGCACCCGGTTCATGGTCTTCGACCATTCCGGCGCCGAAGTGGCCCGGCACCAGCTGGAACACGCGCAGATCCTGCCCCGGCCCGGCTGGGTGGAACACGACCCCGCCGAGATCTGGGAGCGGACCGCGACCGTCGTCGGGACGGCGCTGCACCAGGCCGGCCTGCGCACCGCCGACCTGGCCGCCCTGGGCCTGACCAACCAGCGGGAGACCACGCTGGTGTGGAACCGGCGCACCGGGCGGCCGTACGGCCACGCGATCGTGTGGCAGGACACCAGGACCGACCGGATCGCCGCGGCCCTGGACCGGGACGGCCGGGGCGACGTGATCAGGCACAAGGCCGGCCTGCCCCCGGCCACCTACTTCTCCGGCGGCAAGCTGCAGTGGCTGCTCGACCACGTCGACGGGCTGCGCACCGACGCCGAACGCGGCGAGGCCATCTTCGGCACCGTCGACACCTGGCTGCTATGGAACCTCACCGGCGGCGTCAGCGGCGGCGTGCACGTGACCGACGTCACCAACGCCAGCCGCACCATGCTGATGAACCTGCAGACCCTGGACTGGGACGACGAGCTGCTCGGTTTCTTCACCGTGCCGCGTCCGATGCTGCCGCGGATCGTGCCGTCCTCGGCCCCCGAACCCTACGGGCTCACAGCACACGAAGGCCCGTTCGGCGCCCATCTGCCGATCACCGGGTCTCTGGGCGACCAGCAGGCGGCCACCGTCGGTCAGGTCTGCCCGACCCGGGCGAGGCCAAGAACACCTACGGCACCGGTAACTTCCTGCTGCTGAACACCGGTACCGAGATCGTCAGGTCCGGCTCCGGGCTGCTCACCACGGTGTGCTTCAAGTTCGGCGCCGACCCGGCCGTCTACGCGCTCGAGGGGTCGATCGCGGTGACCGGTTCGGCCGTGCAGTGGCTGCGCGACCAGCTTGGCGTCATCAGCGACGCGGCGGAGAGCGAGACGCTCGCCGCCTCGGTCACCGACACCGACGGCGTCTACTTCGTGCCGGCCTTCTCCGGGCTGTTCGCGCCGTACTGGCGAGCCGACGCAAGGGGCGCGATCGTCGGCCTGTCCAGGTTCCACACCCGCGCGCACCTGGCCCGCGCCACCCTGGAAGCCATCGCGTACCAGACCAGGGACGTGGCCGAGGCGATGGAGCAGGACTCGGGCGTCCGGCTGGAGGTGCTCAAGGTGGACGGCGGCGTGACAGCCAACGAGCTGGCCATGCAGCTGCAGGCCGACATCCTCGGCGTCCCGGTGAGCCGCCCGGTGGTGGCCGAGACCACCGCGCTCGGCGCGGCGTACGCGGCCGGGCTGGCCACCGGGTTCTGGCGGGACGCGGCCGAGCTGCGCGCCAACTGGCACGAGTCCAGGCGCTGGTCGCCGTCGTGGTCCGCCGACCGCCGCGAGGGCGGGTACGCCGGCTGGCGGAAGGCGGTCCAGCGCACCCTGGACTGGGTGGACGTCGGCTAATTATCCCGAACGGGCCCGGCGCGTGCCCCCGCGCCGGGCTACGAGCCGAACCCGGCCCACGGGTTGTAGTCGACCTCGAGCGGTTCCTGCGGCGGCCGTTCGGCCTCCGGGACGTGCCGCAGGTTGAGCCGGATCCGGTACCAGAGCGAGCTGCGCCCGCGCATCGCATCGACCAGCACGTCGGCCGGCTCGAGCCGCGGCCATACGTCAGCGTGCCTGGCCTTCCAGCGCTCCAGGCCCGCCATCGCCTCGTCCTTGGTCTCCGCGCGGGCGATCTCGATCAGCGGCATCGTGCTCTGCCGTCGGCCCGTCCCGGATCCCCCGCTCGAGGACCCGCTCCTGCGCTTGGACGGCTGGACCCGGGGCGCCTCGCCGGTCTGCTTCTCGTAGTGCGGCGGCCACGGCGCGTCCGGCAGCCCGGCCGCCTCGTCCCTGGCCGCCAGCGCCAGCAGCCCGTCCAGCGACCCGGCCGCCTCGTCCATCTGCGCCCACGGGTCGCCGACACGTGCGAACCGCTCCGGGACGGTGCCGATGGTGTACTCCGCCGGATCGCACGACGGCACCTCATCCCAGGTCAGCGGCGTCGACACCCGGACGTCGGGGACCGGGCGCAGCGAGTAGGCGGACGCGACCGTGCGGTCCTTGGCGTTCTGGTTGTAGTCCACGAAGACGCCGTGCCGCTCCTCCTTCCACCACTTGGAGGTGGCTATCTCGGGGGCGCGCCGCTCGATCTCTCGCGCCACCGCGACCGCCGCGCGCCGAACCTCGCCGAACCCCCAGTTCGGCTCGATCCGCGCGTAGATATGCATGCCGCGCGACCCGGAGGTCTTCGGCCAGCCGGTCAGCCCGAAGTCGGCCAGCACATCCCTAGCCACCATGGCGACGTCCCTGATCTGCGGCCATTCCACCCCGGGCACCGGGTCCAGGTCGACCCGGAGCTCGTCCGGGTGGTCGAGGTCGGCGGCGCGCACCGGGTGCGGGTTGAGGTCGATGCAGCCGAGGTTGATCACCCAGGCCAGCGCGGCCTCGTCGGTGACGACGACCTCGTCCGCGGTGCGGCCGGAGGGGAAGCTGAGCTCGACGGTCTCGACGAAGTCCGGCCGCTTCTCCGGCGCCCGCTTCTGGAAGAACGGCTCGGCCTCGGCGCCGTTGACGAAGCGCTTCAGCGCCATCGGCCGGCCGCGCACGCCGCCCAGCGCCCCCGGCGCCACCGCCAGGTAGTAGCGCACCATGTCCAGCTTGGTCACCCCGGCCCGCGGGAAATAGACCTTGCTCGGATTGCTGACCGCGACCTCGTGCCCGGCGAGTTCCAGCACCATCTTGCGTTCAGCCACGCCGGCCTCCCAGGATCTCGGCCAGGTTGAAGCTGACCGGCTCCTCCAGCTGCGCGTAGGTGCACGAGCGCGGCTCGCGGTCCGGCCGCCACCGGACGAACTGCGCGGTGTGCCGGAACCGCGGGCCCTCCATGTGGTCGTAGCGGACCTCGACCACGCGCTCTGGCCGCAGCGGGATGAACGACAGGTCCTTGTTCGCGTTCCACCGGCTGAACATGGCCGCCCGCGGCGTCCGCTGGGCGGGCTGTTGCTCGGCCCAGTTCCACGGGTGCTGGTCGAACGTGGTGACCAGCGGCTGGAGCTCGGTGAACAGCTCGATCCGCTTCTCCATCGGGAAGGCGCCGATCACGCCGACGCTGGCCAGCTTGCCGTCGTCGCGGTACAGGCCGAGCAGCAGGGACCCGATCCGGTCCTCTCCGCTCTTGTGCACCCGGTAGCCGGCCACCACGCAGTCCGCGGTGCGCTCGTGCTTGATCTTCTTCATCACCCGCTTGTCCGGCTCGTAGATGCCGTCGGCGGGCTTGGCGATCAGGCCGTCCAGGCCGGCCCCCTCGAACTGGCTGAACCAGTCGGTGGCCACCTCCCGGTCGGTGGTCGTCTGGGTCAGGTGGATGGATGTGCCCGCCCCGGCCAGGGCGCCCTCGAGCGCGGCCCGGCGCTCGGCGAACGGCCGCTCCATGTAGTCGACCTCGCCCAGGGCGAGGAGGTCGAACGCCATGAAGTGCCCCGGCGTCTGGGTCGCCAGCAGCTCGACCCGGCTGGCCGCGGGGTGGATCCGCAGCTGCAGCGCCTCGAAGTCCAGCCGCCTGCCCTCGCCGTCGGGGATCACGATCTCCCCGTCGATGACGCACCGTTCCGGGAGCTCGGCCTTGACCGCGGCCACCAGCTCGGGGAAGTAACGGGTCATCGGCCGCTCGTTCCGGCTGCCGATCTCGACCTCGTCGCCGTCCCGGAACACGATCGACCGGAAGCCGTCCCACTTCGGCTCGAACACGTAGTCCCCGTCCGGCATCGCGTCCACCGGCTTGGCCAGCATCGGTGCCACCGGCGGATTGACAGGCAGATCCATGCCCCCAGCTTCCCTGATCGTCGCCGTTACGCGGATTATTGCCCACTACCCACAACGATCATGCCGCACCGGCATCGTCGCCGCACAGGCTGGCCAGCAGGCCAGTGACCTGCGCGCGGAGCTCGGCCAGCGACGGGACGGCCGCCCCGCCCGCGCCGGCCAGCGCGTAGAAGGCGGTGCCCTCCACCCAGGCAATGAGCGTCCAGGCGTCGCGCTCGGGGTGGGCGGACCCGGCCGCGGCGAGCAGCCGGGCCGCCTCGGTGCGGAAACCGCGGCCCATCTCGTCGTAGGCGGCCCGTAGCTCCGGGCGCCGGGTGGCCTCGAAGGCGAGCTCGAGACGCGCCAGGAACCGCCGCCGCCGCCCAGGTTCGATGATCCACTGATGCACCATCTGCGCCACGTCGTCGGCCAGCCCGGATCCCGCTACCCTGGCGGCGCCCTCAGCGAGGTCAAGCTCCGCGATCCGGGTCAGGGTCAGCGTCAGCAGTGCCTCCCGGGTGCGGGCGTAGTTCGAGGTCGTGCCGGGCGAGAGCCCGGCGGCCTGGTCGACGGCGCGGTGCGTGAGCCCGCGCGCGCCGTGTTCGGCGAGCACGGCGATGGCGGCGTCAGCCACCTGCCGGGCCCGTCCGCCCAGTGATGGACCCAGTGATGCACCCGGTGTCGTGCCCCGTGTTGTGCCCAGCGTGCCGCTCACCCGGTCGAGTGTAGCGCCACATCCACTACAGGTGTAGTATCGGCACTACAGATGTAGTACGGCATGGGAGGCGATGGCCGTGAGCAGGCACGCGACAGTAGCGGGCGCGGGGATCGGCGGGCTGACCGCGGCGGTGGCGCTACGGCACCGGGGCTGGGACGTGACGATCCTCGAACGCTCCCAGGCGCTCGAACCGGTCG
>Ga0207689_10005932_pt1 | contig 10815 bp, 9 predicted proteins | sample KBSMisM52_FD_184312 | JGI IMG/M metagenome (GOLD analysis project Ga0207689, IMG submission 184312) | Miscanthus rhizosphere microbial communities from Kellogg Biological Station, Michigan, USA - KBS Miscanthus M5-2 (SPAdes) (version 2) | ecosystem: Host-associated > Plants > Roots > Rhizosphere... | reverse complement strand
GATAAAAGTCCAGCATCGAAGTCGATGATAATGAATTGAGAGCAGCGCTCAAGTTGGACATGGCCGCCGCCAAAATCGCGGCAATGAGCAGGCCGGAGATCCCGTGCGGCATCCGGCTCACGATAAAAGTTGGAAAAATCCGGTCGGCTTTGCCAAAAGTTGCGGATGGAACCTGGTAATAAAAAAACAACATCACGCCGACCAGCAGGAATAAAGCAAACAGTATGAAAATCGCTATACCGCTACTAAGCAGAGCAGTCACAGATTGCTTCTGATTCCGCGCGGCCAATAAACGCTGAACAATGAGCTGATCGGTGCCGTGACTCGCGGTGGTGAGAAAGGCTCCACCGATTACCCCAGCCCAAAATGTATAAGGCCTCCAGAAATCCGGGGTGAAATCGAATATTTGCAGTTTGCCTGCACTTTGGGCTGCGATATGGATTGCATCCCACCCGCCTGGAACCAGATGCAGGATGGTGAACACTCCGACGATTGTCCCCCCGACATATATGATGGTTTGTACGACATCGGTCCAGATCACTGCCGCCAGCCCGCCTTCGAAAGTGTAAATAAGAGTAAGCGCAGTGATGATTGCGATGGATGTGACTTCTCCAGTTCCCAACGCAATCCCCACAACAATGGAAACGGCGTAAACGCGGACTCCTTCCGCTGCCGCGCGGGTCAGCAGGAACAAGCCGGCAGTGAACGACCGCAACCTACGCCCAAAGCGGCGTTCGATCAATTCATAGGCGGTGTAAAGTTCTCCGCGAAAGTAATGAGGCAGCAGCACGAAGCTGATGATGATGCGTCCGACAAGGTACCCAAGCACGACCTGCAAAAAGGTTAAGTTCGTGTCATACGCCAGCCCCGGAGTGCTGATGATGGTCAGCGTGCTGGTCTCCGCCGCAACGATTGAAAGCGCGATGGCCCACCAGGGAATACTGCGGTCCGCCAGAAAATAATCGCGCAGCGAGCGCTGACGCTTACGAAAACGCAACCCGAACAGGGTGATACCTGCCAGATATACAGCGATAATCGCGAAATCCAGTTTGTTCAGGCCCATGAAGTGATTTCTGGCGGCGTGCGACTCGCCCGCCCTCGGCGTAATTATGGAGGATAAGCTGCCTGAGAACCTCTGTCTGTACCTGCAAAGTCAATCCCTTGTGGTAGAACAAGCGCGTGGGGTTTTTCCTCGGAATTGACGGGGGTGGCAGTAAGACTTCCTGCGTTGTGGGTGATGAGAAATCTGTCCTCGGAAGCGGCGTAGCTGGCGGCAGCAACATTATTCGCGCCGGAGAAGATTCTGCCCGGCGGGCGCTGCATGAAGCCATTCGCCAGGCGCATACAGCCGCTAAGGTAAAGCCCTCACAAATTGAACGAGTCTGCGCCGGCTTGGCTGGAGCTGCGAGACCCGAAGTCCGCGAAACCGCTCATCGTTTGATCGCCGAGATTATTCCCGGGGAAGTCGAAATTGTCGCCGATATGGAAATCGCCCTCGAAGCTGCCTTTGGTCATGGCCCGGGTGTGATGGTAATTGCCGGCACTGGCTCGATTGCCTACGGCCGCAACGCTCAGGGGAAAACCGCCCGCGCCGGTGGTTGGGGATTTGCCATCTCCGATGAAGGTTCGGGCCACTGGATTGGAAAAACTGCGGTCGCAACTGCTGTGCGGGAGGTTGAAGAGACCCAAGACACATGTTTGCTCAAAGCCATCGCCAAATCATGGGGAGTGAATTCCCACCAGCAAGTGGTAGTGAAGGCGAACGGCACGCCATCCCCCGACTTCGCCGCCCTATTTCCAGTCGTGCTTAAGGCTGCCGAAAAGCAGAACAAGCAGGCACGTGACGTTTTGACTCAGGCGGCGAAAGAGCTCGTCGCTCTGGCGGAGGATGTTATCAATCAGGTGTTCCCCGATGCCGGCAGTGTCCCTGTGGCCATGTCCGGAGGTGTGTTCGCTCACAGTTCGCAAGTACGAGAAGTTTTCTACAATCGTCTGAGCAAGGAGTATCCCAACGTGCGACTCATCGAAGATGTGGTTGAACCGGTGCAGGGAGCGCTCCAGCGTGCGAGAAGATGTGCTCGCTAACGCCAATGTCAACCGATCCATCAAGCTCGCCTGAAATCGCGCCAGAGGTTTCCAATCTGCCGGTAGTAGATGCCATCCATAGCAATTCTGCCGAAGTTCTTGTCGCGGTGGCATCCGATCGATCACTCAACGAAGACTTAGCGCTGACTCTACTTAAAAGAACCGATCTGCCCGGCGGTGCTCTCGAACGGCTCAGCCAAAACGCATCGGTCATGAAAAGCCGCAAGATAAAACTGGCCTTGGTAGAGCATCCAAAAACGCCCCGACATGTTTCACTGCCCATGCTGCGCCATCTATTTACCCTTGATTTAATGCGTGTTGCGCTCACACCCGTCGTTCCTGCTGATGTAAAAGCGGTCGCCGACGAAACACTTTGCAATCGAATAGAGACGATACCTTCTGGCGAGCGATTGACCTTGGCACATCGGGCTTCAGGACGCGTGGCTGCGGAGCTGTTATCGGATCCCGAATCGCGCGTGATTCACGCCGCGCTGCAAAATTCGCGCCTCACTGAAGCGAACGTGGTTAAAGCAGTGATGGCGAGTGACGCCTCGGCAGTCTTGGTTGAGGCTGTGTGCCATCACGCCAAGTGGTCATTGCGACGTGAGGTTCGTATTGGGTTGTTGCGAACCCAGCACACTCCTTTGGCGCGTGCGCTGGAATTTGCCCGTTCATTACCGGCGGCTTTGCTGAAGGAAATCCTACATAGCTCGCGTCTTCCGATGAATATTAAAGAACATCTGCTAAAAAGCCTGAATTCCTAACCTGGCGGGAAGGCAACGGCTTTCAGCCGTGCGAAATCATGTTTTACAGCACGACTGGACGTGCTCTTCCCACTTGGCAACAAATCTTGCTACACACCACCGTAATTTGCGCTTCGCATTTTCAGCCCTCAAAATTTAATCATGTGGGAAATGCTGCGGGAAATGCTTGACCAGCCCTGGCGACCGGTTCCTCGCTGGTCGGCGACTGCCTGGGTGTCGTTCTACGCCGTATTTCTCGTCTATGCTTTTTCCAAACACGGCGAGTTCTTGTTTATCGATCTTGCAAATCTAGTAGTCCATGAAGGCGGACACCTGCTTTTCGGATGGTTCGGGCAGACACTTGGGATTTGGGGTGGAACTCTGTTGCAGTGGTTAGTTCCTTTCTTGCTTGCTGGCTACTTTTTCTTTCAGCGCCAAGTGTCGGCTTTCGTATTTTGCACATTTTTCTTCTTTGAAAATTGGCTATACACAGCTACATATATGGCTGATGCTCGTGCCATGGTGCTTCCCCTCGTGACCGCCGGAGATTCTGATTACGTGGAGCATGATTGGAACACGATTTTTTCTAACCTCGGAGTTTTGTCTTACGACACCAAGGTTGCGGCTGTCATTCGGGTACTTGGTTGGATTGGAATGATCGGGATCGTGGCTTGGTTCATGAAGAGCTCAATCTGGACCAATCCAACCGCAGAACAAAGCAAGGTGATTTAGCGCGATTTGCCTGATACGCTCAAGCTCTCAGTTGAAGCCTCTCTTGGCTGTTTTCCATGCAATAACTCAACTAGCACCTGATAAAGATGAGCACGCATGGCATAGCGCTCATTGGCACTGGTGATGTAGCGCAGGTGTACTTCCACACCTGATCCGGTAGGCCGCAAGTTGATCGCAGGCTTGGCCGAGACAGACTGTACACGATATCGGCTGGTGCTGTTTTGCCACTCCTGCTCGGCCTTCTGCGCGTTGGCGGCCGTCTCTTTTTCTATCAGCTTTTGAATCTCGTCGATGACCGTATAGGGATCTTTGTCCTGCGGAATGGAAAGGTCGAGTTCATCCCACAGCCATTGACCGGAAGTTGAGAAGTTAAAGAAGTGCCCTTCGATGGCAAAGCTGTTGACGAATGCTACTTTGCGGCCGGTCGGGTGTCCGCTGTCGGTCCAGTTTCCCGTTTCCAGCAGGACGGTCCGCAGCCAATTTACTTCTACGACTTCGCCGACTACTCCGTTGATCTCAACCCAGTCGCCGACGCGGATGCCGTTCTTTCCCATCAGCACGAACCAGCCAAAGAAGCCGACGATGAAGTCTTTTAAAGCGACCGTCAATCCGGCACCAGCAAGTCCGAGAATCGTTGACATCTGGCTCGGAATGCCGAACAGCACGAAGATACCGACAAGGATTCCTATTGCCTGCACCGCGAAGCGCATGATCACGCGCAAAGTACGCAGAGTTTTTCGCTCTTGTGTCAGGTCAATCAGGAAGTGATCAATCAGCCGGCAGGCGATATACACGATTAGGATGATCAGAACGATCCACATAATCGAAGCCAGAATCCTGTGAATCGCGGATTTTTGATTCGATTGCACAAGTGCCGTCCAGCTTGTGTATGTATCAGCCAGTTCTTGATAGTCCTGAATTTGCCGGTCCAGGTCGGAGAGATTCTTTTGTTTATCAGCGAATTGACGCAGGGAAGTGATCGTGTTATTCGTCGAGTCAGACGCGGCGTCTGATTGCAATTGATTGCTTGCTTGTTGCTTCAGCAGTTGCTTGGTGGTTTCCTGAAGCTGAAGTTGCTGTTCAAGCTGATCGTGCCTTTGCCTGAGTGCATTGCCGGCATCCACCGCTGTCTGGTTGGCCGTACGTAATTGAACAGCCTTAGCGCGTAGCTCCTGCAAGATCTGAAACTGTCCGAGGAAGGTGGAATCACTGGAGTCCTGTTTCGGTGCATTGGCCTGGGCACCGTTTGGATCCTGATCATTCTTGGATGTCGCCTGATAACGCGTGAACTGGCGCTGGATGCGGCTTTGCGTGTCCGCACCCGACCGCATTAAGTCTTCCTGGGCGTCCTGCAACTCATCTTGATCCAGCTCGAATTGCGCCTGCGCCAGATTGAGGTGTTGCTGGATTGAGTCCTGCCGCGACGCCGGTGCTGCTGCCAGCTGCTTTTTGAGCTGATCAATCTGATCCTGCTCGGTTTTTACAACCACTTCGGTTTTCTTGACGCGATCGAACAGTTCACGCGTTTCAGGAGTCGGTTCCTCACGTTGTTGAGCAGCTTCGCGCAGGGCGGTGGCAAAAGCCAAATCAACTGCGTGGTCGGCTGATTTTAAGGCTTGTCGAGCCAGACGTTGTTCGTCACGGCCCGAAGCTGTGGCTGCCAACTGCCGCGCAGTTTGCACGGCGCTCGTGTTTACAAGCTGAGGCCGCCTGCCCGTCGGTTTATTGGTCGTCGCAGTTTCGTCACGAGTGAACACCAAACCGACGAATCCGAGCCCAATCAGGCCAAGCAGGGAAAAGATAACAATCCAGTGGCGGCCCTTGAGGCTGAAAGTCATGCAGGTTTTTATTATAGGCGCAGGATGAGCAGTCGATGATTCAGGAGTGCATGGCTATTTGCGGAAGTGCTCAAGAATTGCCTCCGCTTGATTGCGCGTGACTACGGCTGAGAGTGCGGCTATGTCAGCCTGTTTGACCGCTTGCACGCTGCCAAAATGTTGAAGCAATCGTCGAGTAGTGTTTTCACCCACTCCGGGAATTTCTCGCAACTCCGTAGACCGATCGCGAATCTGCCGCCGCTTGCGGTGGAAGGTCACTGCAAAGCGATGGGCTTCATCGCGGATCAGCTGAACTAGATGGAGTACAGGCGAGTGATGGTCAAGTGCGATGGGCTCATTCTCCTGCCCATATACGTAGATGATTTCCTCGCGTTTGGCGATCGAGGCTAGTGGTTGGTTGATGATCTCTAATGACTCCAAAGCTTCAGCAGCCGCATGAAGCTGGCCTAGCCCGCCGTCGATCAGCACTAGGCTCGGCATTTTCTTGTTTTCTTCCTGAATACGTTTGTATCGGCGCGTGACTACTTCGCGCATGGAGGCGAAATCATCCACGCCTACCACTGTCTTGATGATGAATTTCCGATAGTCGGATTTTTTCATGCGACCGTCTTCCCAGACGACCATGGACGCTACAGTCTCTGCACCTTGGATGTGGGAGATGTCGAAGCACTCGATGCGTTGCGGTAGGTCGGGAAGGCCGAGGGTGTCCTGCAATGCCTCCTGAATGGCCTTCATGTTCGGCTTCATCACGCGGAAACGCTGGTCGTAGGACTGCTTGGCGTTGTTGCCAGCAAGATCGAGCAACGAACGCTTCTCGCCGCGGACGGGAACAAGGATGTTTACCCGCGTGGAACGGGCGCTCTTGTCCGCAACCCGGTCGGACAACAAATCTTCCAACGCTTCTCGATCTTCAAATTCCACGGGGACATAGACGTTCCGCGGAACATAAGGCTGGCCGATATAGAGCTGTTTCAAAAAGGTGGAGAAAAACTCTCCGGGAGTAAAGCCTAAATCCAGTCCTTCAAACTCCGGTAATTCCTCCCAGAAAAATTCTCGCCGATCTAAAACTTTCCCGCCGCGCATGTGGAATAGATTCACCGCCAGCATTCCCGCTTCGTAGTGATAACCGAAAACATCCGCATCGTCACCTTCAACCGCGGCGATACGCTGCTTCTCCTGCAATTGCTCTACGGTGGAGATCAAATCGCGATATCTGGCCGCGCGTTCAAATTCTTGCACTCCCGCAGCCTGCTCCATACGTTCCCGCAGCGACCGCGACAGGTCGGTCTGCCGTCCTTCTAAAAACAACTTCGTGTCCCGCATCGCTTCCTGGTAAATCTCGGGTGTGGTCAGCTCCTGAACACACGGCCCAAGACATCGTTTGATGTAGTACTGAAGGCATGGCCGCGGATGATAGCGCGTCAGATCCACCTTGCAGGACGGCACCAGAAAATTGCGGTGAATGAGATCAACGATGCGATAGGCCAAGTTGGCAGGGAAGTAAGGGCCGTAGTAAGCGCTGCCATCTTTGCGCAGCCGCCGCGTCACATATACGCGGGGAAACCGCTCCCCCAGCGTCAGCTTCACATACGGATAAGTCTTGTCATCGCGCAGCAGAATATTGAAACGTGGCTTGCGTTGCTTGATGAGGTTGTTTTCCAGCGCTAGCGCCTCTTTGTTGTTGCCGACGACGATGTACTCCACATCTGCCGCTTCCCGTACCAGGGTGCCGGTTTTCGCGTCCTCCCAGCGACCTTCGTGGAAGTAGGAAGCCACACGACTGCGCAGGTTTTTAGCCTTTCCGACATAGATCACCTCTCCCTCGGCGTTCTTGTAGAGGTACACCCCGGGTTCGGTCGGAATCGTGCGAATTTTTTCCTGCAAATCCATGCTGGGGGAGTTGCTCCATTCTATTGAAAATGCATCTACATTGTTTGCTTGAGGGGCGATCGGATGCATCTACTAGCACCGTATAAATTTTCCATCCTCAGGCTGCGGTTTGCGCATTGGTTGCTGTCCAAGAGTCACGTGGCCGCAAGCAGGAAATTGGAGTTTAGTCCTTTGTTAGCAGCGAGTTACATGGGATCGGTCGATATTCACCATAACTTGGCATCACCCGTGCTTTAACTCAAGGCGTGATGCGCGGAAAAAAGGCCCTCCCCGATAGGCTCCCGCGCTCCCAAGTTCTGATTTGTGCATAGCAGTAGTAAAGGCCTCGCTGAGCGAGAGCCAGTAAGATTAGATGTGAAAAGGAGCTATTCGATGAATCGCACTTCGTTAGTGATTGGATTGACGGCGGCGATGCTGGCAACGGTAGGTTGCTCCAGCAAGAACTATGTAAAGCAGCAGACGACCCCGCTCATCAACAAGACCAATGAACTGGACGACCTGACCGCGAAGAATACCAACGCCATTAAAGACGTTGACGCCCGCGCTCAGGCTGGAATTCAGCAGGTAAACGCCAAGACCGCGGAAGTCGACCAGAAAGCCCAGGCGGCCGGACAACAGGCAGCCCAGGCACAGACTTTGGCCGACAGCGCTGTGCACCGCGTGGATAGCCTGACCAACACGGTTGCAAACCTCGATAACTATCATGTGGCCAATGAGACCTCTGTGCAGTTCGCCTTCGATAAGGACAACCTGAGTAAGGACGCGAAAGCGGCCCTCGATCAGCTTGCATCTGCGATTCCGAATACCAAGGGATACATCATCGCCCTCGAGGGTGGAACTGATTCAGTCGGCAATGCTGAGTACAACTATGCTCTCAGTGAACGCCGTGCCAACGCCGTTATTCAGTATCTGGCGGCGCAGCACAACGTGCCTGCTCACAAGATCTATGTGGTCGGATTGGGCAAGGACAAGCCGCTCGATTCCAACAAGACTCGTGAAGGCCGCGCCAAGAACCGCCGTGTGGATGTTCGCCTGATGACAAACAGCACCGCGGAAGCAACTCCGGCTGGCCAGCCCACGGCTACGGCAGCCCCGGCGCCGACTGGCTCCAACTAAGTTTTCCCTCCTCCCCGGAGGACTTCGCCAACCCAGGCCATCTTTTTCGAAGGATGGCCTGGTTTTTTTTGCATCAAACAATGTGTATTGATTTTCTCTGCGTAACTGTCATCTCAGCCCCCTCCGCGGCTTAGGGTTTTGGGTGCTGTCGGCGAGGTACAAAATCTTGAATCGCAGAGTTCGTCGAGATCGCACAGAGTACACGGAGAATGTCCAATTGTCCGATTGAAGCGCTAAAATAAGCGTATGCGTCGTCTATTCACTACAGCTTGTGCGGTTTTACTGTTCGCGGGCTACTCGGTGGCGCAGGTTGAGCAAGTGCCTTCCAACGGCAAGACTCCTCCTAAAAACCAGGCTCCGCCGCGCTCGCAGCAAGACCAGCCGCCCAGCCAGGAAACAAGCAAAGAAGCCAGCCGCGAATCCGGCATGAGTTCGAGCAAGAACACACAGATCGACCTCAGTCCGCCAGCCGAGGACGCTAAGAACCATCCCGACAGCGGCGCGGCCATTATGGATACAAACTCAGACGACAATCCTGATGTGCAGGAGATGCATCCCTGGGACCCGCACCGGGCGGCGAAGAACATTGAAGTAGGAGATTATTATTTCAAGCGCAAGAACTATCGCGCTGCTCTCGGGCGCTATCAGGAGGCGCTCGAATTCAAACCGAACGATGCGGAAGCCAATTTCCATCTGGCCCAGTGCTATGAAAAGCTCAACGATCCAGACCAGGCGGCGAAGCATTTTCAGGAATATTTGAAAATCCTGCCCCAAGGCGTGTTGGCGCCCGAAGCCCGCAAAGAACTGGAAAAGTTAGGAAAACCGCAAGCAGCCAACCAGGAACCCGAAAAACCGCAAGCGAAATAGTTATTTCAGCACGCGGATGAAGGCTCCGCTGGTGGCATCCACTTCTAACCGTAGCTTCCCATCACCGTAGGTCACATGCCAGACCAGCTTGCTGGTGTTGCGATCCCAGGCCAGCCGGTAGTTGATGGGAGTGTTCGCATCCGCAGTCAAAATCTTTTCTCCGCCGTGTTTCTGCGCAGTTTCGAAAACCTTGTCGGTATCAACTTTCAGGAAGGCAGGATCAAAAATCTGGGTATTGGAGTTGTTGGGATTATAGTCGCCATCGCTTCCGGGATTGATTCCACGCGCCGGAGCGTCCTGCGCGTCAGTGCCAGACCATGCGTACGGTTTGGTGGCCTTGTTCGTGGGGGAAGCAAATCCTGTGCGCCAGATAGCAGCTTTGCCATCCTTGCCGGTTGAATCGCTGTTGAGCTGTGACTCGAGAGTGTAAGGCTGCGCGTCGCGCGCCCAGGTATGCGCGGGTACGACCATTTTGTAGAAACCGAACCGGCCGGTTAGCAACTCCGGTCCCTTCGGCTTGGGTTTCTCGGTTTCTGTAGGCTTCGAGTTATCTTCACAACCAACCAGCAACGTCAACGCCGCAATCAGGATAAAAAACTTTTTCATGTGTGTTCTTCTTTCCCCACTCGAAGTTTGCCGAAAATTGTACTGCTTCAATTCTATAAGATAGTAGCGGAGCATTAGGCGTGAGTGAATACATCCCAAGGTTACAGGAGGCCATCGCCTCGGCGATCCACGGTGTGAGCCGCGAGGAGGTACTGCGTGAACGGGACGGGAAGTGGAGCGTCGCGCAAGTGCTTGAACACCTGTATCTCACCTATACCGGGACGGTAAAGGGATGTGAACGCACACTGGCCTCATCAAGCTCTCTGGCCACGCCTCAGAGCGCCAAACAGCGCCTCAAGACCATGGTGATTGTCAGCTTGGGATACTATCCGCGCGGCATAGAAGCGCCCCGGCAAGTTCGCCCCAAGGGAATTCCCGTGGATCAGGTAGTTTCTGACATTCAGCAGCAAATCACACTCATGGACGATTCGCTCAAGCTCTGCGAACAGAAACTGGGAAAAGACAACAAGTTATTCAACCATCCTGTGCTGGGCGCGTTGACCGGAGAGCAATGGCGCAAGTTTCATTGGCTGCATGGCCGCCATCACGTTCGGCAGATTCTTAAATTCAGGAAGCAATGCCTTGAGAAAGAAAATGCCCCTGCCGCGGCAGGGGCTTGATAGCGAGAGAATTTATTTGCCACCAGCCTTGCGCAGTTGTTCCTGCAACTCTTCTACCTGCTTCTTGCCGTCATCAACGGCCTTCTGCTGGTCGGCGATCTTCTTTTTGTAGTCAGCGTCTTCCTTGTCCCAGGCGGCGGAGTTACGCAGGCGGTCGCCAGCGTCCGCATAGAATGAGGCCGCACGCAAGCGGTATTCGCGTTGTGTTACGTCCAGTTCTCTTGAGGCCAGTTCAAGTTTGCCTTTTTGCTCGTTCAGCCGCGCCTTGATATCGTCAGGCTTGGCAGCGTTTGCAGGCTGTGAGTTCGCTGCAGGCGC
>Ga0207689_10005930_pt1 | contig 10817 bp, 8 predicted proteins | sample KBSMisM52_FD_184312 | JGI IMG/M metagenome (GOLD analysis project Ga0207689, IMG submission 184312) | Miscanthus rhizosphere microbial communities from Kellogg Biological Station, Michigan, USA - KBS Miscanthus M5-2 (SPAdes) (version 2) | ecosystem: Host-associated > Plants > Roots > Rhizosphere... | reverse complement strand
ATAAAATTACATTGGTGATTCTATTCATGAAACGTTTTGCCGGGTTTTATTTCAAATTTGATCAAATTCTTCCGGATATTTATAAAATGACCGACCTTTTATTTTTTTGTAGATAGATTTGAAAAGTATGAGCACAACCCAACAAGAATACTGGCTTCGCGGCCCCATTGAAAATATCCCTTCTTTATTACAACCAATTGCTCACGCATTGTTGCAGGCAAGAGATGAGGTAAAAGAAGCAATAACAGGATTTCCTGAAGACAAATTATGGCAAAAACCCGCTGGTGTCGCTTCAGTCGCTTTTCACCTTCAGCATATGACTGGCGTACTTGACCGTTTGTTTACTTATACAAACAGCGAACAACTCAACGAACAACAATTAAAATACCTCGCGGCAGAAGGAAAGGAAGATGAAACCATTTCATTAAATGAGATGTACGACCGTTTCAGCATACAGGTGGATAAAGCGATTGAGCAACTCCGTAATACCGATGAAAAGATTCTATTGAAAACCAGGGGGGTAGGGCGCAAAGAAATTCCTTCCACTGTGCTTGGACTATTATTCCATGCAGCAGAGCATACACAGAGACATAATGGACAATTGATTGTTACTGCGAGGATCGTTGCGGCTAAATAAATTGTTTGCTGTTATTCCTTTTAAAATAAAAAAGCCGGGACCATCAGTCACCGGCAGTATTTTTATCCCAGGCAGAATAAGTATTACATGATGTCCATAGCCTTTACAAAAAATGTAGTCACAAATGGAAGAATCAGCGTTAACCAGGGCCAGTGACTATAAATAGCAAATATTAATGCCGCTGTTGAAATCAGAAATAACAACCAGTAAAGCCCTGTACTTTTCTTTTGTTCTTCCATGTTTAGAATTTTGTGCAAAAATAGGGGCGGCAAGCCAATCGGAGAAATCAGATTCGAAGAAATTCAGTAAAAACTCCGGCCAGCTAAAACACTGAACTGATAATATTTAAGATTCATAAAACCTTTTGAGTATTTTCGTCAGAAAATATGTGTCCGGCGCACATACTAATAACCGATTGCCTCAAACTAACTAAAGGATGAAGATTCAATTTTACCTCAGGTTTCATACAGAGGTCGGACAAAGTTTATGGATCAGCGGGAATGATTTGATGAAAAATAACAGTGAAGAAACTTTGCCAATGACATATCTGAGTGCTGATTTCTGGCAGGCAAAAATTGAATTACATCTCACCAGTAAGCAAAACTTCATTTATAAATATTTTCTGAAAAATAAAGATGGCGAGATCATATCGGAATGGGGCAATGATCGTATAATTGAAGCGCCTCCAAAGGATATTGATGAAATAATCGCCGTTGACACCTGGAATTTTGCCGGTGAATACGAAAATGTTTTTTTTACAGCGCCCTTCCAGTCTATTTTATTAAAGCATCATTCCTCTAAATCAAAAATTAAGGCCACCGGGCTTACTACTCACATTTTCAAGATAAAAGCTCCATTGTTACATAAAAATGAAGCCGTGTGCCTCATCGGAAGCGGGCATGCATTAGGACAATGGTCTACGACGCACCCATTGTTGATGACAAAAAAAGATAACTGGTGGGTTGCCCGGATAGATCTTTCCGGCGAGCCATTGCCAATTACTTACAAGTACGGTGTATTTAATGTAAAAGAAGAAAAGTTTGTTCACTTTGAAGACGGCGCTGACAGGATGCTGATTGCAGGCGCTGAATCAGGAAAGGTGACCTTACTGCACGATGGATTTATTCATTTGCCAAACAATACATGGAAAGGAGCAGGCGTAGCCATTCCTGTTTTCAGCTTAAGGAGCAAAAATAGCTTTGGTGTCGGAGAGTTTAATGATATAAAATTACTGGTTGACTGGGCAAAGAAAACAAAATTGAAACTGGTTCAGATATTACCGGTAAATGATACAACGGCGACCAATACATGGACAGACTCATATCCTTATGCCGGAATTTCCGCGTTTGCACTTCATCCTGTTTATGTAAACCTGGAAAAAGTAGCTGGCAAAAAGAATAAAGACCATTTAAAGCCACTAAAGAAAAAGCAGAAACAGCTAAATGAACTGGCAGATGTAGATTATGAACAGGTAATGAAGTTAAAGATGCAGGCGTTGCATGAATTATTTGACGTATTGAATGAGGAATGTTTTGAAAGCGAAGATTACAAAGAGTTTCATGAGAGAAATAAACATTGGCTGATTCCGTATGCTGCGTTCTGTTATTTGCGGGACAAACATGGCACATCCCGTTTTGAACTTTGGGGATCGGATGCCGTGTACGATAAAAAATATATAGCGAAACTATTTTCACCTAAAGCGAAGCATGTAAAACAGATCACGTTTTATTTTTTTATTCAGTACCATTTACACCTGCAACTGAAAGACGCTGCCGACTATGCGCATAAAAATGGTATTGTATTAAAAGGAGATATTCCGATTGGTATATACCGCGATAGTTGCGATGCGTGGGTAAATCCATCGCTGTACAATATGGACATGCAGGCTGGTGCTCCGCCGGATGATTTTGCAGTGAAAGGACAAAACTGGGGTTTCCCGACTTACAACTGGAAAAAAATGCAGGAGGATGGGTTTGCCTGGTGGAAACAACGGTTTGAGCAAATGAGTGATTATTTCGATGCATTTCGTATCGATCATATACTTGGCTTCTTCCGCATCTGGAGTATACCTATGCATGCTGTCGAAGGTATCATGGGTCATTTTACACCAGCAATACCAGTATATATAAATGAGTTTGGTGAAAGAGGAATAGGGTTTGATTATCGCCGTTATTGTAAGCCTTTTATCAACGACAACATTTTAAAAGAAGTATTTGGTGAATTAGCCGACAGGATAAAGGCGGAGTTTATTATTCCGAATGAGATTGGAGGATATGATATCGAAATGGCCTTCGAAACACAACGACAGGTTCAGGATCATTTTGCTGCACAGGAAAAAAGCGATGAAAATGATTTTATCAAACAAGGCCTTTTTGATTTAATCAGCAATGTGATCTTACTCGCAAAAGAAGATTCTGCAGGCGATGAATTTCATTTCAGGATTTCAATGGAGCAGACGGCTTCATTCAGGTATCTGGATAGTGAATCGAAATATAAACTGAAAGATCTTTATATCAATTATTTCTTCCGTCGCCAGGACGATTACTGGCGCAAAGAGGCAATGCATAAATTACCCGCATTAAAAGCATCTACCAATATGCTGATATGCGGTGAAGATTTGGGCATGGTGCCACACTGCGTACCGGATGTAATGAAGCAACTGGGCATTTTAAGTTTGGAAATACAGCGGATGCCTAAGGATATAAATACTGAATTTTTCCATCCCAATAATGCGCCCTATTTATCAGTTGTTACTCCCTCTACCCACGATATGAGTACGATCCGGGGCTGGTGGCAGGAAGACAGAACAAAGACCCGGCGTTTTTATAATTATATGCTTGGACAATGGGGCGATGCGCCGTTTTATTGTGAAGCATGGATTAACCGGGCTATCGTTTTGCAGCATTTATACTCCCCGGCAATGTGGAGTATATTTCAATTGCAGGATTTATTAGGTGTAAACGAAAAAATCCGCCGTCCCGTTCCTGAAGAGGAGCGGATTAATGTCCCCGCTATTGCCAAATATTACTGGCGTTACCGCATGCATCTATCATTGGAAGATTTAATAAAACACAAAGAATTTAACGAAGAGTTGCACGATTATGTGGTACAAAGCGGCAGATCATAACTTATATTTGCTCCAAAATCAGTCTTGCCAGGATCTTTCTTCAACCAAACTGTAGCAGGGAATATTCAACGCTAAAAAATTCAATTAGCTGAATTATTCTGTTTCACTAAACCAAAAACAACGAGAATGAAACTTCAGTATTGGGCGCATAACCTGAAATTCCGCCATCCTTTTACGATATCAAAAGGAAGTAAGACACACCAGCCTACATTAATTGTTTCACTGGAGCATATGGGGCATAAAGGATATGGCGAAGCTCCGCCGATAACTTATTACAATATCACGATAGACAAAATGATCGAAGACCTCCGGCAAAAACACAGCTTTGTCGAAAAATTCGCATTTACAGAGCCGGACCGCTATTGGCATTACCTGCATCATCTTATTCCCAAAAACCCGTTTCTCGTTTGCGCATTGGATATGGCCGCATGGGATATATATGGAAAGATGAAGAGGAAAAAGCTATATGAATTATGGAACGGTGATATTTCTAAAAACCCTGTCACAGATTATACGATCGGTATAGATGCACCGGAGAAAATGGTAGCAAAACTGAAAGAGAAACCATGGCCGGTTTATAAAATAAAAGTCGGTACACCGGATGACATTGCCATCGTAAAGGCATTGCGGGAAAATACAGATGCCATCTTACGGGTAGACGCAAACGCAGCGTGGACGCTGGAAACGGCCCTGCAGATTATTCCACAGTTGAAAGAATTGGGAGTAGAACTGGTAGAGCAGCCCCTGGCAAAGGATAACTGGGAAGATATGAGGAAGCTGTATGTAAAATCCCCATTACCCTTGTTCGCTGATGAGGCCTGCGTGTTTGAAAATGACGTAGAAAAATGCAGCAATCATTTTCATGGTATCAATATCAAGTTGACAAAATGCAGCGGTATTACTCCGGCATTGCGTATGATAAAAAAAGCAAGGGAATTGGATTTGAAGATTATGGTGGGTTGTATGAATGAATCAACGATAGGTTCAGCAGCTATTGCACACCTGCTTCCATTTATCGATTATGTTGATATGGACGGCCCGTTGTTATTGGAAGAAGATGTGGCCACGGGTATAAATTATGATTATGGAAAAATAATTTATTCGGATGAGCCTGGCCTGGGAGTGAGATACGCAGGATTGTTTAAAAAACAGGAAATGAGTGAAACTGAGGTTTCAATTTAGGCGGTTTAAAAAACAATTAATCGTTGATTACTCCATCATTATACAGTAATACTCTATTTCTATTTGAAACACCCATAGGTTTTTACTTTTTATCTTTTTCATTCTTTGTTTCTTTATATGAAATACATTTTTCTTAAAGTTTATTGAAAATTTTTTGAAACATACTTTCCGCATTTGTCTCCCGTTACAAATCCGGACAGGCTTTCGGCCTCAAATTTGTAAACAGGACATTTAACCAAACAATCAATATGAAACTTATTCGTTTACTACCGGTATTACTACTGGTATCGGCTTTTTCGCATGCGCAGAGTTGGCATGTAGGCGTTTTCGGCGGCCTCTCATCTTATAATGGAGATGTTGTTGACAGGATTTTTCCCGCTCATGGACAAACGAAAGGCGCTGTTGGCTTAGATCTTACTTATGAATATAATGACCATATTAATATACGCGGAGGTTATACCTATGCCCGTGTTTCCGGCTATGATAAATTCAATAAAAGTGAAGAATTGCAAAAGCGCAATCTGAGTTTTGAAACAGCAATCAGTGAATTCAGTTTGGTTGGTGAGTATAATATTTTCAGTTTGTATGAAACCCGGTTTACACCTTATATATACGCAGGTATAGCTGTGTTTCATTATAATCCTTATGCTTATGACGCAACGAATACTAAAACATATCTGAAGCCGCTCAGTACAGAAGGTGAAGGGATAACGGGTTATAGCAACAAGGCATATTCATTAACCCAACCAGCCATTCCGCTGGGCGTAGGCGTTAAATATGCAATTACGGACAACATAAGAATTGGGGCGGAAGCAGGATACCGTGTTTTATTTACCGACTATCTTGACGATGTCAGTAAATTGTACGTTGACGAGGCCGATTTGCTGGCTGCTAAAGGGCAGAAAGCAGTTGATATGGCTTACCGGGGAGATGAAGTAGCAAATGGTAGCCCTCTTTATCCGGCAAAAGGAATTCAAAGAGGTAACGCCTCCAGTAAAGACGCTTATTATTTTGTTGGCCTCCACCTGAGTTTTCGGTTAGGCACATCTGATAGAAATGGATTCGGTGCAAGCCGCCGCGGTTCGAAAAAAGGATACGGCTGCCCTTCAAATATGTTATAGATACTTATTACCATCCAGATAGAAAAGTCATCTTGCATTTTGCGGATGACTTTTTCTTTTGCAGACACTAGCTGTTTGAAATGAGGCCCGCTATTATATGGTTTACATGGCTGGATTATTGAATCGTAACAATCAGGCAATAGAACAATTAATCCATTGTGATTGTATTTAACTTTGCCAAATATCTGAAACACTGTCATGGCATATAAAAATCAGCAGCAATTTATAGATACATTAGAAAGGGCCGGGGAGCTTATCCGTATTAAATCCTATGTAAACCCCAAACTGGAGATGGCCGAAATAACAGACCGCATCAGTAAGCAACCGGGTGGCGGCAAAGCATTGCTTTTTGAAAACACAGGATATGCTTTTCCGGTTTTGATGAATGCTTATGGAAGTGAAAAAAGAATGTGCATGGCCTTAGGAGTAAATCGCCTTAATGATACTGCGAATGAAATAGAAACATTATTTAAACTGCTGACAAAACCAAAAGAGAATATCGTTGATAAACTGAAATTATTGCCGAAGCTGGGCCAGTTTGCTTCATGGATGCCGAAAGTAAAAAGTGGTAAGGGAGAATGCCAGGAAGTTATAATGGAAGGCGCGGATATAACAAAGCTGCCTGTGATTACCTGCTGGCCTAAAGATGGCGGTCCTTTTGTTACGTTACCGATTATTCATACAAAAGATCCGAACAATGGTATCAGGAATGTAGGCATGTACCGTATGCAGGTATTCGGCCCGCGGCTGACGGGCATGCACTGGCATAAGCATAAAGTATCCGCTAAACATTTTTCTGAGTATAAAAAATTAAGTAAGCGTATGCCCGTCGCCGTGGCATTGGGCGGCGATCCGGTATATGCGTATTCAGCAACAGCGCCTTTACCAGAGAATGTAGATGAATACATGCTTGCAGGGTTTTTAAGAAAGAAAAAAGTGGAGTTGGTAAAATGTATTACACAACCGGAAATAGAAGTACCCGCGGATGCCGATTTTATTATTGAAGGATATGTTGATCCTGGTGATGAAATGATATGGGAAGGCCCCTTTGGTGATCATACAGGTTATTACTCCTTACCGGATTGGTACCCGCGTTTTCATATCACATGCATTACGCATAAAAAGAACCCGGTTTACCCGGCAACAATTGTCGGAATACCGCCGCAGGAAGATGCGTGGCTGGGCAAAGCCACTGAACGGATTTTTTTGGCGCCTATTAAAATGACAATGGTGCCTGAAATACTGGATATGGATATGCCCGTAGAAGGAGTGTTTCATAATCTTGTAATTGCCAAAATCCGGAAAGAATATGCAGGCCAGGGACAAAAAGTAATGAATGCAATGTGGGGAGCCGGACAAATGATGTTTAATAAAATATTAGTGATAGTATCAGAGGATGCAGAGAAAATAAGTGACTATAAAAAACTGGCACAAACAGTCTTCAAAAATCTGAACCCCGCAACAGATATCTATTTTTCACAAGGGCCGATGGATGTATTGGACCATAGCTGCAGTAAGTTGGGTTTTGGCGGAAAGATGTGTATTGACGGAACGCATAAGTTCGGGGAAGAGGTTGATGATGCATATGAGCTGATAGGAGCGGGTTTGCAGTTGGCGGAAAGTGATATCAAGAATAAATTTTCTGAAATCAGAGCAATAAATACTTCATTATTGAAAGATGATATTGCCTGTATAATAATATCAATTGAAAAAAACAGGAAAAGTCATGTAAGGGAGCTACATGAAAAATTGACAAGGCTGAATGAAACAGCTTGTATCCGAATGATTCTTTATGTTGAACACACCGTGGATGCAAATGATCTCCCTGTTGCGTTGTGGAGATTCTGCAATAATCTTGATCCGAAAAGGGATTATATTCTGAGTAAACACACTACTATTAACAATAGTGAAAAATATAATGCCTGTATAGGCTTTGACGGTACCATAAAAACGAAAGAATTTGATAACTTTGAAAGAGACTGGCCGAACATTATTGTGAGTGATGAAACCACAATACGTGCAATTGATAGCAAATGGAATGAACTGGGGATTGGTTCTTTTATCCCTTCACCTTCATTAAAATTTCGTGATCAATTGTATGGAGACGAGGCAGTGGTACAAAATTGATAAACCTTTAAGCAAAAAATGTTGACAGTATTTGTCATAACTGCGGGCGCACTTGCACTAGCTATGAAGATTTATCTTCACTTTAAATTATTAGACAGGCAGCATAGAAATCTTGTTGAATTAGGCAGGTATTTCGGGCTTGATTTTTTTCTTCCCGTACTTGCAAAGTTTGACAGCCGCCACCTTCGCAACAGGAAGGCGCAGGCAAACAGAATGCTCGTTATTTTTTATGCCTGTGTTATTCTTACTATTTACCTGATGCTGATGAACAATTCCGGGTTCTGAATTTAATTACTCCGGAATTTTACTTTCAAAGCAACTTCCTTTCATCATTGCACATCTCAGTATTTTATCTGAAATTCGTTATATGAAGAAATGGAGTTTACGGCTTTTTACCCTGGCATTGTCCTTATCAGCCATAGGACAAAAATCGCTACCCAAAAATGATTTTAATACTCTTCTCTGGCAGATAAGCGGAAATGGATTGCCGCAACCATCTTATCTTTTTGGTACCATTCACATGCTTTGCAAGGATGATGCTATGCTTAGTGATAGCCTGAAAAAAATTATACGTAATTGTAAAGATGTTTACCTCGAGGTGGATATGGATAATATTTTTGAAATGATGGGATTATTGAAGAGTATGAAAATGAGAAATGATACCACGCTGGCCGACCTGATGGATAAAAAGGATTATGACCGCGTGAAAGCTTTTTTCCAGGAAAAGAGCGGGCTGATTCCTTTCTCGATGCTTGAAACCTATAAGCCCTTACTGGCAGTAAGTACACTGGCAGAATCAGCAGTGCCCTGTGAATCATCAGTGGCCATGGAACAACTGATCATGGAAGAAGCAAAAAGAAATAATAAGAATATCAAGGGGCTTGAAACAATGGCCTACCAGGCCGGGATATTTGACAGCATTCCGTATAAATTACAGGCGGAGCAACTGATCAAATATGTTGATAGTTCATCTGTTGAAAAAGACCAGGAATCGAATGAATTTAAAGAACTGGCTGATGCGTATAAGAAGCAGGATCTGAAAAAGCTTGAAGAATTGTCAAACAAAAACGATATTGGCGTTTCCAATTTTACGGACCTTCTCTTGTATAACCGCAATAGAAACTGGGTTGAAAAATTGAAATCCTTATTGCCGGTTAAAACATTGTTGATAGCAGTAGGCGCTGGTCACCTTCCCGGTGAAAAAGGAGTAATTAATTTACTTCGCAAAGCAGGCTATACTGTAAAACCTCTAAAAAATTCAATGATTCCCGTTGCAAGGGAAATCTGATTCCGGAAAAAATCGGGTGTTATTTAAGAGCAAAAGATTTATTGTTAAAATTAGTCTACAGATTTGGTAGACTAATAAGAATGTTTTATTCTTGCAGCATGAAACACATTACACGCTCAGTATCTATCTGCACCGACTTCCGATGTTAACCTATCCTTTATTCATTGTTAACTCTTAATGAACTCTTGTGTAATGAAAAAATATATACCCAGTTTGACAATACCTTTGGTTATGTTATTATCTTACCACGATTATCTCCGGCATTCGCAGATCGTAGTACAGGGAACCGTACTCACGGAAGGAACAATGAAACCTGTTCCGGATGCGTTTGTGTATACTGTGTCGGGTGAAGAAGAAACATTAACAGATAAGAATGGTAATTTCAAATTCACTACCTGGCAATCTATGCCTATAGCCATTACTGTTGAGCACAGGGATTTTGAAACTGTGAAAGTAAGGGTAACCAGCCTGCCTGCTACCCAGGCAATCAAACTGCGAAGGAAATAATTATTTGTTGATTTAAATATGCTGGCATGAACCTGAATATACTGGCTCTTGCAGTGCCGTTATTTATTGGTTTTATAGTGATTGAATATTTTGTGTCGCGGAAAAAGAACCCGGAATATTTCAACCTGCATAATTCTGTAGCCAATATCAGCGTGGGAATTGCTGAACGTCTTTCAGATGTTTTTATAGCAGGATTGTTCTATTTTATATATGATACATTACAAAAGAAGTTTGGTTTATTTCACATCAGGCCCGGCGTCGCATTGTGGATTTTGTTATTCCTGTTTACTGATTTGTTATGGTACTGGTACCACCGTCTTGCACATGAAATAAACATTCTCTGGCTGGCACATATTGTACACCACCAGAGTGAAGATTTTAACTATACAGTTTCTGCAAGGATCACCATATTCCAGGCTTTTGCAAGAACAGCTTTCTGGTCTTTTCTTCCGCTAATCGGTTTTCCGGCAGGCATGATAACCAGTATGCTGATTATTCACGGAACCTATCCATTCTTTATACATACAAGAGTGATCCGGAAGCTGGGCATACTTGAATACCTTTTTGTAACCCCTTCCCATCACCGGGTACATCATGGAAGTAATGAAAAATACCTGGATAAAAATTATGGAGATGTCCTGATCATTTGGGACAAACTTTTCGGAACATTTCAGAAAGAAGAAGATAATGAGCCGGTAGTATTCGGACTAACCAAACCCTTAAAGACATATAGCTTTCTCTGGCAACACTTTCATTTTGCAATTGAGTTGTGGCTGGCGATCAAGAGCAAAAAAACATGGAAAGAAAAAATCGCCGTTTTATTTATCA
>Ga0207689_10005929_pt1 | contig 10820 bp, 8 predicted proteins | sample KBSMisM52_FD_184312 | JGI IMG/M metagenome (GOLD analysis project Ga0207689, IMG submission 184312) | Miscanthus rhizosphere microbial communities from Kellogg Biological Station, Michigan, USA - KBS Miscanthus M5-2 (SPAdes) (version 2) | ecosystem: Host-associated > Plants > Roots > Rhizosphere... | reverse complement strand
CCCTTGCCGGACTGGCTGTTGACCCGGATCACCGCCTCGTAGCTGCGGCCCACGTGATGCGGGTCGATCGGGAGGTACGGCACCTCCCAGACGTCGTAGTTCTTGCCGAGCGCCTCGAAGCCCTTCTTGATCGCGTCCTGGTGCGAGCCCGAGAACGCGGTGTAGACCAGGTCGCCCACGTAGGGGTGGCGCGGGTGGACGGGCAGGCGGTTGCAGTGCTCGGTGATGCGCCGGGCCGCGTCGATGTCGGAGAAGTTGAGCTTCGGGTCCACCCCCTGGCTGAAGAGATTGAGCGCGAGGGTGACCACGTCCACGTTGCCGGTGCGCTCCCCGTTGCCGAAGAGTGTGCCCTCCACCCGGTCGGCCCCCGCCTGCACGGCCAGCTCGGTGGCGGCCACCGCGGTGCCCCGGTCGTTGTGCGGATGCAGCGACAGCACGAGCGAGTCCCGCCGGCTCACGTGGCGGAGGAACCACTCGATCTGGTCCGCATAGATGTTCGGGGTGGCCATCTCCACCGTCGCGGGGAGGTTCAGGATGACCTTCTTGGCCGGGGTCGGCTCCCACACGTCCATGACCCGCTCGCAGATCTCCACCGCGAAGTCGAGCTCGGTGCCGGTGAAGCTCTCCGGGGAGTACTGGTAGTGCACGTCGCACTCGGGGATGGTGGCGGTCAGCTCGCGGCAGAGGCGGGCCGCGCGCACCGCGATGTCCACGATGCCGGCCCGGTCGAGGCCGAAGACCACCCGGCGCTGCAGCGTGGAGGTGGAGTTGTAGAGGTGCACCACCGCCCGCGGGGCGCCGTGCAGCGACTCGTAGGTACGCTCGATCTGCTCGGGGCGCGCCTGGGTGAGGACCTGGATGATCACGTCGTCCGGGATCAGGTCCTCTTCCACGAGCTGGCGGATGAAGTCGAAGTCGGGCTGGGAGGCCGCCGGGAAGCCCACCTCGATCTCCTTGAAGCCGCACTGCACCAGCAGGTCGAACATCCGGCGCTTGCGCTCGGGGTCCATGGGGTCGATCAGGGCCTGGTTGCCGTCCCGCAGGTCCACGCTGCACCAGCGCGGCGCGCGGGTGATCACCCGGGACGGCCACGTGCGATCCGGCAGCGGGATCGGGATGAACGGACGGTAGTGCTGGAACGGCATCGGAGCCGGTGGACCTACCTTGCGCGCCATGTGAACGCCTCCCTGTCGATAGAAACAAAAAAGCCTCCCCGGAACATGGGAGAGGCTTTTGGCGCGCGCCGCGAAAGGCGCGCGCCTAGCTCAGTAGCAGGGCCTCGAAGAGGATACCCACCTGCGTCATGTGCCCGGCATTGTCCCCAGACCGGGGTCGTTTGTCAAGCTTCCGGTAGAATGCGGGAGTGATCGCGGTCCAGGAGGTCACGAAGCGCTTCGGCGCCACCCCGGCCCTCGACGCGGTGTCGCTCACGGTGCGCTCCGGCACCACCCACGTGCTCCTGGGCTCGAGCGGCTCGGGCAAGTCCACCCTGCTGCGGCTCATCCTGGGCCTGATCTGGCCGGACGCGGGGTCGGTCCGGGTGGACGGCACCCCGGTGGAGCCCGCCACCCGGGACGGGCTCCTCGCCCGCATGGGCTACGTGGTGCAGGACGGCGGGCTCTACCCACACCTGACCGCCTTCGCCAACGTGGCGCTGGCCGCGGAGGCGCAGCGGTGGGCGCCGGCCCGGATCGCGGCGCGGGTCGGCGAGCTGGCGGACCTGGCCGGGCTCGACGGGGCCATGCTTCGGCGGTACCCGCGCGAGCTCAGCGGGGGACAGCGCCAGCGGGTGGGACTCATGCGCGCGCTCGTGCTCGACCCGCCCATCCTGCTGCTCGACGAGCCGCTCGGCGCCCTCGATCCGATCGTGCGCGCGGAGCTGCAGGAGCAGCTCGCGGCGCTCTTCGCGCGCCTGGCCAAGACGGTGGTGCTGGTCACCCACGACATCCGCGAGGCCGCGCGCCTGGGCCAGGCGATCACCCTGCTCACCGGCGGGCGCGTGGTCCAGCACGGGACCTTCAGGGACCTGGCCGAGCGGCCGGCCAGCCCGTTCGTCACCCAGTTCCTCACCGCCCAGACTGTCGAGATGCCGGGCTCGCCGCCGGGCGCGCGGACGGGCGGCTGACGTGCGCGCGCTCTCCCGATCAACGCTCGGCGGCGCGGCGCTCGCCGCGATCCTGCTGGGCGCGGCCGGCGCGGGCGCGGCGCCGGATGGGGTGATCCGGGTGGGCTCGAAGTCCTTCACCGAGAGCTACATCCTGGCGGAGGTCGCGGCCCAGATCATCGAGCAGGTCGGCGAGGCGCGCGTGGAGCGGCGGGTGGGCCTGGGCGGGACCGGCCTGACCTACCGGGCGCTCGAGTCCGGGGCGATCGACCTCTACCCGGAGTACACCGGCACGCTCGCGCTCGTCCTCCTGAAGGACGCTTCCCTCGCGACGCCCGAGGCCATTCGCGAGCGGCTCCGGCCGGGCGGGCTCACGGTCAGCGCCTCCCTCGGGTTCGTCAACACCTATGCGCTCGCGGTGCGCGCCGACGCGGCGGAACGCCTCGGGCTCCGGACCATCGGCGACCTGGCCCGGCATCCGGAGCTGCGCGCCGCGTTCAGCTCGGGCTTTCTCGAGCGCGAGGACGGCTGGCCCGGCCTGCGCGCGCGCTACGGGTTGACGCTCGCCCGGGTGGAGGTGATGGAGCACGCGCTCACCTATCGCGCGATCGCGAGCGGGCAGGTGGACGTCATGGACGTCTTCTCCACCGACGGCCAGCTCGAGCGGCTGAAGCTCTTGCTCCTGGACGACGACCGGCACTTCTTCCCGGACTACTCGGCGGTGCTCCTGGCGCGCCGGGAGATGACCGAGCGCTACCCGCGCACCTGGGCCCGGCTGCGCGAGGTGCTGGAAGGCCGCCTCGACGCCGCGCGCATGGCGAGGCTGAACGCGATGGCGGATCTGGACGGCCGGCGCGTCTCGGAGGTGGCCGCGGTCTTCCTGGGCCGCGCGGTCCCGGCGGGCACCGGGCGCGGTCGGGAGATCCTGGCCGAGCTGGGCTCGCTCACCATGGACCACCTTGTGCTGGTGCTCGTCGCGGTGGGGGTAGCGATCGTGCTCGGCATCCCGATGGGCATCGTGGCCGCGCGCCACCGGCGGACCGGCCAGCTCGAGCTCTCCGTGATCGCGATGCTGCAGACCGTGCCCGCGCTGGCGCTGCTGATGTTCATGATCCCGCTCTTCGGCATCGGCAAGGGACCCGCGCTGGTCGCGCTCTCGCTCTACGCGCTGCTGCCGATCGCGCGGAACACCTACGCGGGGCTGATCGCGATCGACCGCACCCTCCTCGAGATCGCCGGGGTGCTCCGCCTCGCCCCGCTCCGTCGCCTCCTGCGCATCGAGCTACCTCTCGCCGCGATCTCGATCATGGCCGGCATCAAGACCGCGGCCGTGACCACGGTGGGCACCGCCACTCTCGCCGCGTTCATCGGCGGCGGCGGCTACGGCGCCCTGATCGTGCGCGGCCTCGCGCTCGACGACACCGCCACGATCCTGGCCGGCGCCGCCCCCGCGGCGGCCATGGCGCTCGCCTTCCACGCGCTCTTCGAGCTGGCCGACCGCGTGCTGGTCCCCCGCGGCCTGCGGTGAAGCTTGGCGAGGTGAAGCCGAAGGCGAGCCGAGCGAATAAGAAAGAGAAGCTACCGGGTCAGCCGGAAGGGGACCCGTCCAGCAACGCGTTGAGGTGCTGGCAGAGCGCGAGGACTTCCGCGTGCGCTCCCGGGAACCACGCGCGGATCCACTCCGGCCGGTCGAAGAAGGCGAGGGGAGGGAGCCCCGCCCGGCGAATGGCCACGCGGCGCACCAGGCCGCTCGCGTTGATGAAGCTCACGTCGTCCAGCCGGCGCCCGGGCGCGGCCACGCCGGCGGTGATGGGACAGAGCGCGGCCACCATCGCGATGGACTCGGCGACGCCGCGCAGGCAGAAGGCGCGGGTGCGGCGGCGCACCGCGTCGGGGAGCGCGGAGATCAGGGCCCGCATCGTGAGGCCGGAGAATACGGTGTCGTCCACCACCGCGAGCGATACGCAATCTCTCACGCCGTCGAGCTGACCCGGCAGGTCTCGCGCCTCGGTGCTGACCACGCGGTAGCCGCCGCGGCCGTCTTCCTCGCGGGTGACCCCGATGCAGCGGATGCGCGGGAACCAGCCCGCGCGCGCGTGAAGGGCCTCGGCCACGCGCTGCCCGGCCGCGCCGATCCCGAGCGCCAGCGCGAACGGGGCGTGATCGCCCTGGCCCACCACGCGCTCCACCTGCTCGCCGAGCGTGAGGATGCGCACGCGCTCCGGATCGCGGCCGATCAGGGTGAGCAGGTCGCGCGCGAGCGCGGCGGCGGGCGAGTCCGCGCCACCGTGACGCGCCACCTCCGCGGTCAGGTCGTCGTGGACGTAGAGGAGGCGCGGAGTGGGCTGGGTGTAATCGGGGTCGTCGGTCGCGCTCACCGTGGCGCGGCGAGCGCCAGGGCGAAGTAGTTCGCGGGGTCCACGTGCCACCGCACGAGGTCGAGTGAGGCGCCGGCCAGCATCGCCTCGACGCCGTCGCGGGTGAACTTGTAGGAGTTCTCGGTCCAGATGTCCTCGCCGGGCTCGAAGCAAACCGTGAGCCCGAGGCGCCCGAGCTTCACGGTCTGGGCGGTGTCGGCCACCAGGTGCATCTCGATGCGGGAGTCCGCCTCGTTGTAGAACGCGCGATGGCGGAAGGCCTCGGGCTCGAAGTCGCCGTCCACCGCGTGGTTGATCACACGCAGGATGTTGCGGTTGAAGTCGCGGGTCACCCCGGCCGAATCGTCGTAGGCCGCCTCGAGCACCTTGACGTCCTTGACCAGGTCCACGCCCAGCAGCAGTCGATCGCCGCGGTCGGGCAGGAGCGCGCGAAGCCCAGCGAGCAGGCTCCCGCGCTCCGGGGCATCGAGATTGCCGATGGTGCTCCCCAGGAAGAGAGCGAGGCGCCGTCCGGTGGGGGGTGGCACGTGGCACAGGTCCCGCTCGAAATCCCCGACCACCCCGTGGATGGAGAGCCCCGGGTAGTCCCGCGTGAGCCGGGCGGCCGTGCTCTCGAGGGTGAGTCGGTCCACGTCCAGGGGCACGTAGCGGACGGCCCGCCCACGCGCGGTGGCCGCGTCGAGGATGAGGCGGGTCTTCTCGGAGGAGCCGGCCCCGATCTCCACGATGTCGGCGGGAAGAATTTCCCTGATCAACCCGGGCACAATTTCCCCCAGCAGGGCCGCCTCGGTGCGGGTCGGGTAGTACTCCGGCAGCTCGGTGATCCGCTCGAACAGGAGCGACCCCGCGCGGTCGTAAAAGTACTTCGGCGGCAAGGACTTCTGCCACGCGGTGAGGCCCTCCCGCACGTCGCCCTCCAGGCGCTCCTGTCGCGCCTGTTCGTCCGTATGGATATCTAGCCGGTAGCGCATGGCATCGTCCTGCTGCAAGCTAGACGCCACGAAGGGCCCAAAGGATTCCGACAAGACCACCACCGGGCCCGGAAGGGGTGACATGGTCGAGACGATCGCGGACCGGCTGACCGACGCATGGGCACGCACCGATCGGATCTTCGGGCTCCTCGCGCCCGGGAGCTGGCTCGCCCAGCCGATCGCGCTGCGCCACCCGTTCATCTTTTACCTGGGGCACCTGCCCGCGTTCGCGTGGAACCACGTGAGCGGCGGGGTGCTGGACCGGCCTCCGTTCAACGCGGCCTTCGACGAGCTGTTCTCGCGCGGGATCGATCCGGACGTGGACGATCCCACGCACTGCCACGACCATCCCGAGGTGCCGGACCGCTGGCCCGCGGTGGACGAGGTCATCGCCTATCGCGATCGCGTGCGCGCGGCGCTGCTCGCATCCGTGGATGCAGTGGCCGCGCGGGCGGACACGCACCTGATGGCCCGGGACGGCCGCGTATTCAGCATGGTGATCGAGCACGAGCTCATGCATCAGGAGACTCTGCTGTACATGCTGCAGCGCCTGCCCCTCGAGCGCAAGGTGCGACCGGCCTGGCTGCCGTCCTACGTGCTGGGCTCCGGCCGCCCCGCCGGGCCGGTCGAGGTCCCCGCGGGCCCGGCGACGCTCGGGGCCCGCTTCGACGAGCTGCCCTTCGGCTGGGACAACGAATTCTCCGCCCTCGAGGTTCACGTGCCCGCGTTCCGCATCGATGGCACTCCGGTCACCAATGGCCAGTTCCAGGCTTTCGTCGAGGACGGCGGCTACACCCGCGCCGACCTGTGGATCGACGAGGACTGGGTGTGGCGCGGTCACGACGGCGTCGAGCATCCGGCGGTGTGGGAGCTGGTGGACGGCGCCTGGGTCTATCGCACGATCTTCGACCGGCTCCCGCTCGATCAGGTGGCGGACTGGCCGGTCTACGTGAGCCTCGCCGAGGCCCGGGCCTTCGCGCGCTGGCGCGGCGGACGCCTGCCCAGCGAGGCCGAGTTCCACCGCGCGGCCGCCGGACCCACGAAGGGCGGCCGGCCCGAGGACGGCAATGTCGGGTTCCGCCACTGGGCGCCGACGCCGGTGGGCACGCATCCCGAGAGCGCGAGCGCGGCGGGCGTGCAGGATCTGGTCGGCGACGGCTGGGAGTGGACGAGCAGCGTGTTCGCGGGCCTGCCCGGCTTCACCACCTACATCCCGGGCTACGAGGGCTACTCCGCCGACTTCTTCGACGGCAAGCACTACGTGCTGAAGGGCGGCTCGTGGGCGACCGCCGACGCCCTGGTGCGCCCGAGCTTCCGTAACTGGTTCCAGGCGCACTACCCGTACGTCTTCGCCAAGTTCCGTTGCGTCACGGACTGACCGATCTCGAGGAGAGTTCCGCATGTCGCTTCGTATGTTCCTGATCGCCTTCCCGTTGGCGGCCGGTGCCGTGAGCGGCTGCGCCACCGCCCCGAACACCTCCATGGGCGGCCATCCCGTCCATGGCTACTCCGGCTACAGCAGTGGCGGGGCGCTCTACGTCAACGCGTTCCCGTACTTCGCGGAGGTGAGCCTGGACGGCAGGCCGATCGGGGTGGCCAACGATCTCCAGGCCTCGCTGGTGGATGCCCGTGTCGGGGTGCACGCGCTCACCGTGAGCGCACCGGGGTACCGGCCGACGACCGTGCTCGTTCGGGTCGTGCGCGACTGGGCGACGCGCGTCCGCCTGCAGCTCATCCCGACGTACTAGGGCCGACGTACTAGGGCGCGCGGCCTAGGCGAGGGGTTCGACGTCGACGAAGCAGGAGTTGAACGGCGTCGCCCCCGCGGGCGACGAGCGGTCGTTGGTCAGGAGATTCGAGCAGCCGCGCGTATCCTGTCCGTCCGCGTCGAGGGCGAACCACGCGCCCTCCTTGATCGAGACCGCACCCGGGGCCACCCGATCGGTGACGCGCGCCGGGATCAAGGTGCGGCCGCGCGCGTTGAACACGCGCACCCGCTGGCCGTCCGCGATGCCCCGGGCCGCCGCGTCGGCCGGGTGGATCCAGACGTCGTCGCGGTCGGCGCGCGAGAGCACCGCCTGGTTGTCGTGGATCGAGTGCGTGCGCGCGCGCGACTTGGGCGTCACCAGCCGCAGCGGATAGAGCGGGTCGATCGGCTCGGGGATCCAGGTGGGGATCGGCGGGATCTCCCCGAGGCCGTAGGGATCGGGCCGGGCCGCGAGGCTCATCGAGTAGATCTCGATCTTGCCCGACGGCGTGGTGAATGGGTGCCGGTCCGGGTCGCGGATCTCCTTCGCGAAGGCCACCGCGTCGTCGGGGGCGGGCAGCCGCGCCAGGCCCCTGGCCCGGAACGTGTCGTAGTCGTCGATGGCGTGCTTCGTCAGCTCGCGCAGCCACTCGTCTTCCGTCTTGTCGTTGTAGCCCTCGATGCCTAGGCGCTCGGCGAGGGCCGCGCAGATGTCGATGTCGTTGCGGCACTCGCCCACCGGGGCGATCGCCTGCTGCATGAAGATCGCGTAGTGGCCGGCCCCCGCCCACGGGGTGTGGACGTCGTTGCGCTCCCAGAAGGTGGTGGCGGGCAGGAGGATGTCGGCGTACCGCGCGGTCGGCGTGACGAAGTGGTCCTGGACCACCACGAAGTCGAGCCGCTCGACGCCCTTGATGATCCGGCCCACGTTGGGGAGCTGGTTGAAGAGATCGCCCGCGCAGGAGTAGATCATCTTGATGTCGGCCGGGTAGCCCCCCGCTCGGCCGCGCTCGAGCAGGTCCGCGAGCAGCGGCGAAGACACCCCGCGGCCCATTGGGTTCTCGCCGGTCGGGAGCGGCTGGATCCCGCAGCGCCCGGTGGCCCCGTTGCTGGTGCCCGCGTTGCCGCCCGGGATGCCCACATTGCCGGTCATCGCGCAGAGCGCGTAGGCCGCGCGGTGGAACTGCTCGCCGTAGAGCGTGCGCCCGGGCGCGTAGCCGGTCTGGAGCGCGGCGGGCTTGCTGGTGGCGTACTCGATCGCGAGCGCCCGCAGGGTCGCCGCGGGCACCCCGGTGATCGCGGCCGCCCACTCCGCGGTCTTGGGCACGCCGTCGGTCTCGCCGAGCAGGTAGCTGCGGTAGGAGGCGCCCGCGGGCGCGCCGGGCGGCAGGTGCGCCTCGTCGAAGCCCAGGACGTGCCGGTCGAGATAGGCTTGATCGTGCAGGCCCTCGGTGAGGATCACGTGGGCCATCGCGATGAGGGCGGCGGTGTCGGTCGCGGGGTTGATGAACACGTGCTGGTCCGCGAGCTCCCAGCTCGTGCGGGTGCGCCGCGGATCCACGCAGATGATCTTCACGCCGCGCTGCTTGGCGAGCTTCAGATACTGCAGCGTGCCGGTGCCGAAGGTCCCGTCGGCCGGGCTCCAGCCCCACATCACGATCAGTCGCGAGTTCACGTAGTCGGTCGGCTCGCGGCCCGCGCTCTTGTAGTCGGCCTTGGCCCCGTAGGTCTGGCGCACCGCGAAGACCTCGGCCTCCGCCGAGATGTTCGTCCACAGCTCGGTGCAGCCGCCGAACATGTAGAGCAGGCGCTTGACCGTGGACCGGCTGTGCAGCATCGAGAGGCTGCCGGTGCGCGAGCAGTCGAGGATGGCCGCCGGCCCGTGGGCCTCGCGGATCCGGAGCATCTGCCCCGCGACCTCGTCGAGCGCCTCGTCCCAGCCGATGCGCTCGAACTGCCCGGCGCCGCGCGGGCCCACGCGCCGCATCGGGTGGATCAGCCGGTCCGGGTGATTCAGCCGCTCGAGCTGGCCGAACCCGCGCACGCAGGCGTGGAGCGGGGCCACCTCCGGCGTCCACTTGCGCGGGTCGGTGCTGATCTTGAATATCTGCCCTTCGCGCACGTGGGCGTTTACCACGCAGCGGCCGCCGCAGTTGTGGCCGCAGGTGCTGGTGACGATGGTCTCTCCGGGCGCGGCGGCCGGCCGGGGGGCCTCGTAGCGGATGGTCTTGGGCATTGGGGGTTCCCGAAAGATTACCGCCGGGCGGCCCGAAAGGCCAGTCTGCTAGACTCGGGCGCCATGGCGATCCGGGTCGTGATCGTGGGCGGCGGGCTCATGGGGCTCTCCGCCGCCTTCCACCTGCGCCGCGCTGATCCCGGCGCGCATGTCACCGTGCTGGAGCGCGTCCGGGTGGGCCAGGCCGCCTCCGGGGCCAGCGCGGCGGGGGTGCGGGCGATGGGGCGCGACCCCGCGGAGCGGGCGCTCGGGCTGGCGAGCCTCGCGCGCTGGCCCGGGCTCGATCGCGAGCTGGAGGCGCCGACGCGGTACCGGCGCACCGGGGGCCTGCGGCTCGCGCTCGACGAGGCGGCGTGGCGCGGGGCCGAGCGCTGGGTGGCGGAGCAGCGCGCCGACGGGGTGGCGGTGGAGCTCGTGGACGCGCAGGGTGCGCGGGCGCTCGCGCCCGGAATCGCCGCGGGTTGCCTGGGTGGGGTGCACGCGCCCGAGGACGGCCAGGCCGAGGCGCTGCCCGCGACGGAGGCCTTCGCGCACGCGGCGCGGCGGAGCGGCGCGCGGGTGGAGGAGTGCGCCGTCGTGCGCGCGCTCGCGGTGGACCGAGGCCGGGTGGTGGGCGTCGAGCGCGGCGACGGCGCGCGCGAGGCCTGTGACGTGGCGATCGTGGCCGCGGGCGCGTGGAGCGCGGCGCTCCTCGCCGGGATCGGCGTGCCGCTGCCGATCGAAACGCGCCCGCTCCAGATGCTGCTCACCGCGCCGGGCGCGCCCGCGCTCCGGCCGGTGCTCGGCGCCTTCGACCGCCGGCTCAGCCTGAAGCAGCTGGACGACGGCGCGTACCTGATCGGCGGGGGATGGCCCGCGCGCGTCACCGACCACGCGGGCAATCGCTACGAGATGCTGGAGGAGAGCGTGCGGGCGAGTCTCGAGACGGCGCGCGCGGTGTTTGCCCCGGTGGGCGCGTGCGTGCTCGCGCGGAGCTGGGCGGGGCTCGAGGCCTTCACGCCGGACGACCTGCCCATCCTGGGCCCGGTCCCCGGCATCGGCGGATTGCTCGTGGCCGCCGGTTTCTCGGGCCACGGCTTCGCCCTCAGCCCGATGATCGGCGATATCCTCGCGCGCCTCGCCCTCGGCCAGGACGCACTCGATCCCCTCTGGAAAGGTCTACGCTTCGACCGTTTTGGGGTCAGGTCTTGAATTACGACATTCCCGGCGCTCGGCGATTCATCGCCTAGGCTGAGAAATGTCGTAATTCAAGACCTGACCCCAGGTTACCGGCTGCGGGTGAGCTGGGCGGGGCGGGCGCCGTGGGCGGCGCGCCGCTCGGCGTTGGCGCGGGCGCGCTGGCGATCCTCGGCCTTGCGGGCGCGGATCTGCGCGATGCGCTCGG
>Ga0207689_10005926_pt1 | contig 10825 bp, 11 predicted proteins | sample KBSMisM52_FD_184312 | JGI IMG/M metagenome (GOLD analysis project Ga0207689, IMG submission 184312) | Miscanthus rhizosphere microbial communities from Kellogg Biological Station, Michigan, USA - KBS Miscanthus M5-2 (SPAdes) (version 2) | ecosystem: Host-associated > Plants > Roots >... | reverse complement strand
AGTCCGTGGCCGACCGGGTGGCGGTGCTGCGCCTGGGCCAGCTCGTCTCGGTCGGGCCGCTGTCCCAGTACGACGCCACGTCGATCGTCGACCTGATGACCACGGGTACCTCCAAGCGCCTCGCCGGTGTCCCGGCCGAGCCCTCATCCGGGAGCTCCAGTGAGCACTGACGTCCAGCCACCCGGGGCCGACGAGGTCGCGGCGCAGGCCGCGACCGGCGCCGCCCCCGACGTCATGGCCGACTCCTTCAGCGAGTACGTCAAGATCTGGTGGATCCGGGTCCGCAACGGCGAGAGCGGTGCCCTGCCCGTCATCCTCGGCCTGGCCGTCATCGTCGTCTACTTCCAGGCCCGCAGCTCGCTGTTCCTGTCCGCGGGCAACCTGGTCAACCTGATCGAGCAGGCGGCCTGGATCGTGACGCTTGGCATGGCCGAGGTGTTCGTGCTGCTGCTCGGCGAGATCGACCTGTCGATCGGCTACACCTCGGTGATCGGGGCGGTGTTCACCTGCTGGCTGCTGGTCCCGCCGGACCCGGCCCCGTGGCCGCTGGCCGTGCTGGTCGGCCTGGCCTTCCCAGCGCTCTTCGGCCTGGTCGAGGGCGTGATCATCACCTGGCTCCGGCTGCCGTCCTTCGTGGTCACGCTGGCCGGCCAGCTGGCCGGACTCGGCATCCTGCTGTCCATCATCAACACGGCCGCGCCCGGCTCGGGCGGGACCATCCGGCTGTACAACAACGTCCTGAACGACATCGAGAACGGCGCCATGAGCCCGCTGACCGGCTGGATCGTGACGGCGGCCGTCGTGGTGCTGGGCGGCGCCCTGATGCTCACCCGGGACAGCCGCCGGCGGGCGGGCGGCCTGGCCGCGCCGCCGCCCAGCGTGACCTGGCTCAAGGTGGCCGCGATGGCCGTCGCGGGCGTGGTCGTCGTGCTGATCGGCAACACCAACCGCGGCGTCGGCTTCACCGTGGTGGAGGGCGTGCCGTGGGTCATCCTGGTCGTGCTGGTCGTGCTGGTCGCCTGGAGCTTCCTGCTCGGCCGCACCCGGTTCGGCCGGTACGTCTACGCGATCGGCGGCAACGCCGAGGCGGCCCGCCGGGCCGGCATCAACCTGAGCCGGATCCGGGTCCTCGCGTTCGTGCTGGCCGGCCTGACCGCGGGCATCATGGGCATCGTCTACGCCTCCTTCCTCGGCTCGGTCTCCACCAATGTCCAGGGCGGCAACAACGTGCTGTACGCCGTGGCCGCCGCGGTCATCGGCGGGACCAGTCTGTTCGGCGGGCGCGGCAAGATGCTGGGCGCCGTGCTCGGCGGGATCATCGTCGCCGTGATCTACAACGGGCTGCAGCTGCTCGGCCTCGGGGCCGCCGCCCAGAACCTGTGGACCGCGGCCGTCCTGCTCGCCGCCGTCACCGTGGACACTGTGGCGCGCCGTAACCGTCCCAACACGTAACGGCCGGAGCCCGCTGACCGTCGGGTCACAAGGTCATAATCCCGAACGGTCCTGGGTGCATGCCCCGGCTACCGTGGGCAGATACCTCCTATGCGCCTCCCCGTTCTTTCCTCGGACGAGATGACCTCCGAGCAGGTGGACTTGTACCGGGAGATCCTGAGCGGCCCGCGCGGCCAGGGGCCGCGCGCGGTCCTGCTCGCCAGCGGCGCCGGCGGCCTGGCCGGCCCGTTCAACGCGATGCTCTACGCACCGCCCGTCGGGCACGCGCTGCAAGAACTCGGCGTGGCCATCAGGTTCCGCACCGAGCTGGCTCCGCGGGTCAGGGAGATGGCGATCCTGGTGGTGGCGCAGGCCTGGGACAGCGCCTACGTGCGCGAGTCGCACGAGCTGCTCGGGCGGGACGCCGGGCTCACCGATGCGGAGATCGAGGCGTTGCGGGCCGGCGAGGACCCCGGCTTCGCCGACAAGCAGGAGCAGGTCGCCTACTCGGTGGTGCGGGCGCTGACCGGCCCGGGCCCGAAGAGAGCCGACCTGGACGACCAGGAGTACGACACCGCGGTGGCGGTGCTCGGCGAGCGGGCCCTGGTCGAGCTGTCCACGCTGGTCGGCTACTACGCGACGCTGGCCCTGCAGCTGCGCATCTTCCGCGTCGCCTGATCTTCACCGTGGCCAAGCGCGACAGCTACGTCAGCCAGCCACGCTGCTAAGATGCCGCGGTGGTGTCGGTTTTGTTCGCGCTGCTTACGGCGCTGTTCAACGGCTTGGCGTCGGTCCTGCAGCGGATGGCCGCCTCGACCGCCCCTGCCGCCAAGACCCTGCACCTGTCCCTGTTCACCTACCTGTTCAAGCACAAAGTGTGGCTGGCTGGCATCGGCATGGTCCTGCTGGCCTCGGTGTGCCAGGCCATCGCGCTGGCCACCGGTCCGGTCGCCCTGGTGCAGCCCATCTTCATCATCGAGCTGCCGTTCACCCTGCTGGTGGCGAGCAGGCTGGCCCGGCGCAAGCTGCCGCGGACGACCTGGATCGCCGTCGCCTTGGTCACGGTGTCCCTCGGCCTCGGGCTGGCGGCCGCCGCGCCGTCCGGCGGCGGGACAAGCGCCAGCATCGGTGTCTGGGTACTGGTCCTGATCGCCACCGGCGCCTTCCAGGTGGTGGTGATCGGGGCGGGCCTCCGGGCTCGCGGCAACGCCCGCGCCGCGCTGTGGGGGCTGTCCGCTGCCTGCGGGTACGCGCTGACCGCGACGCTGCTGAAGAGCGCGGTGGCCGCGCTGGACCAGGGCGTCGGCGCGTTCTTCAGCACCTGGGAGCTGTACGGGACCGCGATCGCCGGGGTCGGCGCGCTGTTCATGCTGCAGAACGCGCTGCAGGCCGGCTCGCTGATCGCCGTCCAGCCGCCGCTCACCCTGGGCGACGCGCTGATCAGCGCCTGCTACGGGGTCACGGTCTTCGGGGAGAACGTGCAGACCAGCGGGTGGCTGCTCGCCGTCGAGATCGTCGCGGTCCTCGCGATAGCCGCCGGCTGCATCGAGCTGTCCCGCTCGCTGGCCCTGGTCCACGCCGCCGAGCAGCCGGAACCAGCCGGGTGAACCCGGCGCTGATCGCGTCCCTGGCCGTAGCCGGCCTGCTCGCCGGCTGGCCGCAGCGCGCGGTCATCACACGGCTTGATGTCTTGCCCCGCCCGCCCGCGCTGGCCGCCGGTGCCGTCACCGCGGTCCTGCTCGGCGGCCTCGCGGCCCGCGTGCATCCCGCGCTGGTCCTGGCCGCGGCCTGCTGGCTGGCGGCCTGCGCTGTCCCGCTGGCCTGCACCGACCTCGCCGTCCAGCGGCTGCCCGACCCGCTTACCGGGGCCGCCTACGCGGGCACGGCTGTGCTCCTGCTCGCCGCCGCCGCGGTCGGCGGGCTCGAAGGGTCCTGGTCCGCGCTGGTCCGCGCTCTGCTGGGCGGGCTCGCGCTGGCCGGTTTCTACCTGCTGCTGATGGTCATCAGCCCGTCCGGGATGAGCCTGGGCGACGTCAAGCTGGCCGCGAGCCTGGGCACGCTGCTGGCCTGGTTCGGCTGGCGCCTGCTGCTCGCGGGCGGCTTCGCCGGCTTCCTGCTCGCCGGCATCTACGGCAGCGCCGTGCTGGCATCAGGCCGTGCCACCCGCAAACAGCCCATCCCGTTCGGCCCGTTCATGATCGCCGGCGCGGTCCTCGCCGTTGTCGCCTGGCCCCGCTAGCGGATGTAGACCCGCTCGCCCGGGACCTTGACCAGCTTGTGGAAGAAGTTCGCGATGTCCATCGGGATCCGCACGCAGCCGTGCGAGACCGGGGCTAGCGGCACGTCGGTGTCGCCGTGGATCGCGAACGCGGTGCCGATGAAGAACACCGGGTTGAACATCTCGCCCAGCGGCACGTGCACCCAGCCGCGCATGAACACGACCGTGCGGAAGTTGCCGGTCGGGGTGACCGCGTACCCGCAGCCGCCACCGGGGGAGCAGTAGTAGTAGTGCCCGCCGCTCGACACGTGGCTGATCAGCTGGATCTTGTTGTTGCGGTACAGGACGAGGATCTCACGGGACAGGCTGACCTCGATCCGGTTGGCGGCGCCGTGCTTGACCAGCACCTTCGGCGCCCGCGGGTGGGCTAGCCTCCACTTCATCGCCTTGCTCACGTAGCTGTGCGGCGTCATCCCCTGCGCCTCGTAGAACGCCCACACGGCCTCGAGCGTGTTGGTGCCGAACCTGCCGTCGATCGAGCCCGGGTAGTACTTCAGCGCGGCCAGCCGCCGCTGCAGTGCCTTGACCGCGGAGCCCTTCATGCCGGGCTGCAGCGCCTGGGCGGCAGCGGCCGGAGCGGCCGGAGCGGTCCGGGCCGCGGGCGCCGACTGGGCCGCCGATGTCGCGGGTGAGGCCCAGGCCGCCGAGGCCACGGCCGCGACCATGACCGGCACGAGCAGCAACGACATCCACAGGCGACGCATCAAGGACCTCCGCACGCGTTCCGGGGTATGGATTTTCGCCCCGCTAACCGCTTGATACCCCAACATTAGGTCTGCGTATCACCGACCCCCAGGACCGACATATCTCGATCAGATACCAGATACCGAGGTAACGGCCCTGGCGTAACGGAGTTCGCCGAGGGCCGGCGTGCTGTCGATGACCTGGTCCGCGGTGCCGGCCGGCCCCAGCCGCCGCACCAGCGGGTCGGTGACGGCACCGGACAGGGCGGCGGCGAAGCGCCCGGCGCCGAGGACCTGGTACGGGCGGCTGAAGTAGGGCCGGGTGCCGGGGTCGAGGGGGTCGGTGAGGCCGAGCCGGTTGTGTGCCTCGGCGGCGATCCGGTACGCCAGGCCGAGTTGCCGCTCCCGGGCGGTCCAGCCGTCCGCCGCGAGCGCCGCGGCCAGGTGACGGCCCAGCCTCTCGCCGTCGGGGGACCGGGCGAAGGCGGTGCCTAGCCACTTGCTGTACGGCGGGTAGCGGCGCTGCATGAGCAGCCACAGCCGCATCAGGTCGCGCGCCAGCCGGGCCGTGACCACCACCGAGCCGAGCTCGTCGCCCGCCTCGGCGCACCTTCCGCCGAACGCCTCTTCCTCCGCGATCCTGCTCCACTGGCAGCTCAGCACGTACCGCCACACGTCGCGCGGATACCAGCTCAGCGCCGCCCTGGCCCGGGTCAGCCCGCCGGTCCCGTCGTGGAAGACGGCGCCCCCGGTGACCTCCGCCAATCGCTGCCACGGCGCCGCGAGCCAGTCCGGCACCGTGACGCCGCCGCGCGGGTCGAACCCGAGCTGCCCGGCCAGCCAGCCGCCCAGGCCGAAGACCTCCACCCGGTGGCCTATGCCACTGTCTGGGTCGCGGGTGACGCCGAACGCCACCGGATAGCCGCCGAACCCCTCCGGCAGCCGGCGCCCGAGCATCTCGTGGACCGCCACGCCGAGCCGTTCGGCTTCCTCGTCCTCCAGGAACACCAGCAGCCGCGGCCCCCAGTCGTGGTCGGTGGACCGCTCGGAGTCGAACCCGAGCACCTCCGACCCCGCCCCGATCAGCGCGGCCGCGTACCCCAGCCCCGGAAACTCCGCCTCGAGCAGCGGCCGGACAACCTCCGCAAAGAACTCACCCGCCAGCCGCACCCCCGGCACGAACCCACCCACCCCGCCGATAATGCCCCCTCCCGCCTACCCCCGCACCTTAGTTTTCCGCCCGCCTGTTCCCGCCAGGCCCGGCCTCAGGCGTGCGGGTCGGATCCGGGGTCCCCGCCCGCGGCGCGCACGGCGAGCCGCGGCAGGTAGGTGTTCCACGCGACGTCGTGCCCTTCGCGCAGCGACTCGCTGGGCAGGTTCTCGTGCCGCAGCGTAAGCCGGGTGCCGCCGTCCTCGTCGAGCAGCGTCACCGTGACCCGGGTGCTCCCGGCCGGCATGGCACTCGCACCGGAGCCAGCGCCCGCACCAGCGCCCATGCCCGCACCAGCGCCCGCGCCTCCCGGCTCGCCGCCTGCGTGCTTGGTCCGCGAAGCCGCCTCGTCGTCGGCGAATCCCCAGCTGAAGACGACTAGGTGCGGTGGCTCGACGGCGAGGAAGCGCCCGGCCGCGGAGAACCCGTCGGCCATCCGGACGCGGTACACCCCGCCGGGCACCGGCTCGAGGTCGGCCTCGCTGCCCATCCACCGCACGTACCGGTCCGGCTCGGTGAGGAAACCGAAGACGTCCGACGGCTCAGCCGGGACTAGGACCGTCACCTCGACCGGGGCGATCTCAGTCACAGCGCCCTCCCTTCGTGTCGAGCCACTGGTCGAAACGCTCATCATGGCTGGTCAGCTCGCAGATCTCGACGGCGCCCCCGGCGGTCAGCATCGGGCAGCCGCGGGCCAGCCCCACGGCTGCGTCCAGACCGCCCGCCCGGATCAGCGAGTACCCGCCGAGCGTCGTTTCAGCCACAGAAGCCCCCAGCGAACAAGCCGCGAACCCCGGGTTGCCGCGGTCCTTGAGCCGGGCGCCGAGCTCGAGCTGCCAGTCGGCCCAGGCGCCGAACGTATCCGCCGACGGCGCGTACCCCGCCGGCGGGCGGAACGTGAACAAGTAAGTAGCCATGGCGGTATAGACACCGGGCCGGCCGCCAACCGGGCGCAGGTATGCGACCATATTCCCGTGACGGCGGACCTGATCGACCTGGCCCGGGCGGGGGACGGGGAGGCGTTCCGCCAGCTCGTCGGGCCGTACGAGCGGGAACTGCAGGTGCACTGCTACCGGATGCTGGGTTCGGTGCGGGACGCCGAGGACGCGATGCAGGACGCGCTGCTGGCCGCCTGGCAGGGCATCGCAGGCTTCGAGGGGCGCGCCTCGGTCCGGACCTGGCTGTACCGGGTCACCACCAGCCGCTGCCTGAACGTGCGGCGCTCGGCCCGCCGCCGCCAGGGGACGATGCCGCCGGGCCCTCCGCCGCCCGAGCCGACCCGGCTCGGCGAGGTGACCTGGCTCGAGCCCTGTCCGGACGACCTGCTCGAGGGGCTGCCCGCCGCCGAACCAGGTCCGGAGGCCAGCTACGAGGCGCGCGAGGCGATCTCGCTGGCCTTCATCACCGCGGTGCAGCGGCTGCCGCCGCGGCAGCGGGCCGTGCTGATCCTGCGCGACGTGCTCGGGTTCGCCGGCCGCGAGGCGGCCCGCATCCTCGGGTCCACCGAGGAGTCGGTGACCAGCGCGCTCAAGCGCGCCCGAGCGACCCTGCGCACGCAACTCCCGGAACCGGCCGCACCACCCCCGGCCCCGGAATCCGCCCGGGAGAAACAGCTCGTCGAGCGGCTCACCCGCGCCTACGAGAGCGGCGACGTGGACGGCATCATCGCCCTGTTCGCCGACGACGCCTGGCTGACCATGCCGCCGGCGCCGCTGGAGTACCAGGGGCACGGCCCGATCGCCCGCTTCCTGACCGAGATCGCGTTCCGCGACGGCCGCACCTACCGTCTCGTCCCCACCCGGGCCAACGGCCAGCTCGCCGTCGCCGCCTACCTGCGCGAGCCGGCCAAGCCCGAAGACGCGCGAGCGAACGGCCTGCACGTGCTCGCCCTCAGCGGCGACCGCATCCAGGCGATGACCCGTTTCACCAGCAGTGTGCTGCCGAGGTTCGGCCTACCGCCGGGCTAACTCCGTGGTCGGCCTGGACGCCAGCGCGAAAACCGTCACCGCGCACGCGATCAGCGCCACCGCGCCGAGGCCGTTCGCCCAGGCCGGTTCGGCGAAGACCAGCAGCCCGATCCCCGCCACCAGGGTCACGACCGCGAACCCCGCGGCCAGCGAAACCCGCGGGGACCGGTGGCCGGCCGCCCGCGGCACCTCGCCCGAGCCGGCCGCCCCAGAATCCGAGACCACCGCAGTATCCAGGCGCCCCCGCAGCACCAGCGAGTACAGCACGGCCAGCGACGGCACCAGCACCACCGCACCCACCGCCACCCCGACGATGGTCGCGATCAGCGTCGACCGCCCCGCCGCGGCCTCGGCCACGGTCAGCCCCGGCAGCACGAACGGCGATTGCGCCGCGGCCCAGCCCGCGATGACCGCCGCCACCGCGAGCGCCGCCGACGCCCGGGCCGGCCCGAACCGCCTGGCAAACACCAGCACCATCGTCACCACCCCGGCCAGCGCGCTGACGACAACCAGCACCAGCCCGAGACCGCTGGTCAGCCCGTCCCAGAGCGGCCGGGCCGAGACGCGGATCACCAGCAGCCCGGCGAGAGCCAGGGCGCCGGCGACCACGCCGGAAGCGAGAGCCCGGATGCGGAAATCGTGAACCAGGGACCGTTCGGTCAATCTCTGGGCGTCGGCGGCCAGGTAGACCGCGGCCAGGTACCCGGAGAAGGCCACCGCGAGCACCCCGGCCAGCACCGAGACCGGGTTCAGCCAGGACGTGACCAGGTCGCCGCGGGCGTTGCCGACCGGCACCCGCCCGGTCGCGATCGCGCCGATCACCGTGGCCAGCGCGAACGGCGTGAGCACCGAGGACAGCGCGAACAGGTACTCCACCAGGCGCACGCCGTGCTCCTCGTCACGGGAGAACTGGCTGCGCAGCGCGTAGGCGGTGCCGCGGAAGATGATCCCGATCGCGGCGATCAGCAGGGGGATGGCCAGGGTCGAAACGATGGAACCGAACGCGCCCGGGTAACACGTCCACGCGACGGTGAGCACGAAGATCAGCCAGACGTGGTTGGCTTCCCAGACCGGTCCGATGGCGTGCCGGGTGTGATCCCGGGTCGCCGCCGCGCTCGCCTGCCCGCCGCCCGGCACTAGCGTCCACAGCCCGGCGCCGAAGTCCGCCCCGGACAGCACGGTGTAGGCGGCGATCCCGACCAGGATGAACACCATCGGCACGTCAGCCAGCATCTGTACTCTCCGGCTCCAGGGGCACCCGGCTGAACCGCCGGAGCAGCCAGAAGACCGCGCCGCCCAGCCCGATGTAGACCAGCCACAGGGCGCCGTACCCGAACGGGATGAAACGCGCCCCGGTGACGGCCGCGTCGACGCGCATCACCTCGTAGACGATCCACGGCTGCCGCCCCACCTCGGTGGTGATCCAGCCGGAGATGAGCGCCACCACCGACAGCGGCCCGGCCAGCACCACCGCCCAGCAGAACCACCGCGCCGTGGGCAGCCGGCCGCGCCGCAGCCGCAGGTACAGGTAGACCAGGCCGAGCAGGGCCAGCAGCGTGCCGATGCCGACCATGGCCTGGAAGGCGAACCGGACCACGTTCACCGGCGGCTGGTCCGCCAGCGGGACGATGCTCAGGCCCTTGACCGTGGCGTTCGGGTTGTGGAAGGCGAGCAGCGAGAGCAGCCGCGGGATCTCGATCCCGTACACCACGGCGTGCCCGTTGTACCAGCCCAGCAGGTGCTCGGCCGCGCCCCGGGTGGTCGTGGCCAGCCCTTCCAGCGCGGCCAGCTTGACCGGCTGGGCCTTCGCCACGTCCCTGGCCGCCCAGTCGCCGACCACGACCTGCAGCGGCGCGGCCACGGCCGCGGCGGACAGCGAGATGCCCAGCGCGGTCCGCTCGTACCGGCCGCGCCGCCCGCGCAGGATCGCCCAGGCGTACGCGCCGGCCATCAGAAAGCCGCACACGATGTAGCCGGCGAAGTACATGTGCACGAACTCGCTCCAGAAGAACGGGTTGGCGAACAGCGCGGACCACGGGTGCGCGTCCACCGCCCGCCCGCCGGACAGCCGGAACCCGGTGGGATGGTTCATCCAGGCGTTGACGGAGATGACGAACAGCGAGCCGGTGATCCCGGCCAGCGCGATCGGCAAGCCGCTCGCGAAGTGCAGCCGCGGCTTGAGCCGGTCCCAGCCGTACACGTAGATCCCGATGAAGATGGCCTCGACGAAGAACGAGAACCCCTCGAGCGTGAACCCGAGGCCGAACACGTTGCCGAAGTCCTGTATCCACACCGGCCACAGCAGCCCCAGCTCGAACGACAGGATCGTCCCGGTGACCACCCCCACCGCGAACAGCGCCAGCATGATCTTCGACCAGCGCCGGGCCAGCGTCCGGTACAGCGGATCCCCGGTGCGCAGGTACCGCCACTCGGCGAACAGGACCAGCGCGGGGAAGGCGATGCCGAAGCAGACCAGCGGGATGTGCACGGCCAGCGAGAGCGCCTGCATCTGGCGCGCCTCGAACAGGTACTGCTGATCGACCACGTTCCCAGTCAACTCCTACAGTTTGTAGTAAGTAACACCGGGGTCGGCCACACCCGAACGCTATGGTGGTGCACCGTGCACAGTTCGGTCTACTGCCTGCCCGCTGACCTGCTCGGCGAGGGCGCCGACCGCGTCGTCGGCACCGTCCGCGACCGCGCGGGCGTGTCCGGCGTCACCGTCGCGGCCTGCTACCACGCCTCGCGCGACATCTACCCGCACAACCCCGCTTACCGGGTCGCCTCGCTGGCTCCGGGTGCGTTCTACGCCATGGACCCTTCCGTCTACCCGGGCCCGCTGCGCCCCGCGGTCAGCCCGTCCGCGGCCGGCCGGGACATCCTCGCCGAGGCCTGCCGGGCGGCCGCCCCGCTCGGCGTCCAGGTCTCGGCCTGGGCCGTCCTGCTGCACCGCGATGACCTGGACGACCGCGCCGCCGGGATACAGGAGAACTGCTTCGGTGACCGTTTCCCCGGCCGCCTGTGCCCGGCCAGCCCGGCCGTCCGCGACTACGTGCTCGCCGTGACCCGGGACCTGTGCCGCTACCCGATCGCGGCGCTGCGCGCCGAGGCCCTGCACTACCAGGGCGCGGCCCACGGCCACCACCACGAGCGATGCCTGGAGGACTTCGGCGAGATCACCCGGTTCCTGCTCGGCCTGTGCTTCTGCCGATGGTGCGCCGGCCAGGCCGCCAGCCACGACATCGACGTCCCCGCC
>Ga0207689_10005924_pt1 | contig 10826 bp, 9 predicted proteins | sample KBSMisM52_FD_184312 | JGI IMG/M metagenome (GOLD analysis project Ga0207689, IMG submission 184312) | Miscanthus rhizosphere microbial communities from Kellogg Biological Station, Michigan, USA - KBS Miscanthus M5-2 (SPAdes) (version 2) | ecosystem: Host-associated > Plants > Roots > Rhizosphere... | reverse complement strand
GCTACTCGTTCAACCTGGACGGCACCTCGATCTACCTGACGATGGCGGCGGTGTTCATCGCGCAGGCCACCAACACGCCGATGACGCTGACGCAGCAGATCACGCTGCTGCTGGTGCTGTTGCTGACCTCCAAGGGCGCGGCCGGCGTGACCGGCAGCGGCTTCATCGTGCTGGCGGCCACGCTGTCGGCGGTGGGCCACGTGCCGGTGGCGGGGCTGGCGCTGATCCTGGGCATCGACCGCTTCATGTCCGAGGCACGCGCGCTCACCAACCTGATCGGCAACGGCGTGGCCACGATCGTCGTCGCACGCTGGACGGGCGATCTGGATCGAGCCCGTCTCACGAGCGAGCTCGAGAATGCAACCGGCGCCGAAGCCGATGAACCCGAGGCCGAACTCGATCGGATCGACGCCCACATGCCGGCCAACCCCGCGCAGCAGGGTTGATACTCAAACCCTTGTTTCACCCACGATGAAGGAGACAGCAGACATGACAGCAACCAAACAACGAGTGGTCCTGGTCACCGGCGGGATGGGTGGTCTGGGCGAGACGATCTCGACCAAGATGGTCGACGCCGGTTACAAGGTCGTCGTGACCTATTCGCCCGGCAACACCAAGCATGCCGAATGGGTGTCGGGCATGAAGGCCAACGGCTACGACATCCTCGCGGTGGCATGCGACGTGGCCGACTACGACTCCTGCGCGAAGGCGGTCGCCGAGGTGCAGAGCAAGGCCGGCGCCGTCGACGTGCTCGTGAACAACGCCGGCATCACGCGCGACACCACGTTCAAGAAGATGGACAAGATCAGCTGGGACGCGGTCCTGCGCACCAACCTCGACAGCCTGTTCAACATGACCAAGCAGGTCGCCGACGGCATGGTCGAACGCGGCTGGGGGCGCATCATCAACATCTCTTCAGTCAACGGCAGCAAGGGCGCGTTCGGCCAGACCAACTACTCGGCCGCGAAGGCCGGCGTGCACGGCTTCACGAAGGCGCTGGCTTATGAAGTGGCGCGCAAGCGCGTCACGGTCAACACGATCTCGCCCGGCTACATCGGCACGAAGATGGTCACCGCGATCCCCGAGGACATCCTGAACTCGAAGATCCTGCCGCAGATCCCGGTCGGCCGGCTCGGCAAGCCCGAAGAGGTGGCCGGGCTGATCATCTACCTGGCCTCCGAAGAGGCGGCGTTCGTGACCGGCGCCAACATCGCGATCAACGGCGGCCAGCACATGCAGTGAGCGCGAATGCGCCGTCCGACCCACCGACAAGAGGAGACACGATGATCAAATCCGGCATCGACCAGCAGGCGCTGGCCGACATGTTCTCGACCGCGACCGCGCGCCAGGGCGAAGCGCTGCGCGCCGCGGTGAGCGACGCGACCCTGAAGGCGCTGCAGGGGCGCGAGATGACCCTGAAGAACATCCAGGGCGTGCTGAAGTCGGTCACGCAGGCGGCCTCGGCCGGTGCGGCCGGCCATGCCGCGCCGGCCGCGGACGTCGAGGCGCTGCTCGCCAAGACGGTGGCCGGCATGGACGCCGCGCTGCTGCAGGCGGTGCAGGCGCAGCACAAGGCGCTCGACCAGTTCGTTGCGCAGGGCATCGACGCCGGGCAGAAGCCCTTCAAGGAGGCGCTCGCGAACCTCGAGAAGATGGAAAGCGTCTTCTTCACGGCCGTCGGCAAGGCCGCCGAGGGCGCCGCGCAGCCGCTGCAGGGGCCCTGGGACCAGGTGCTCGAGAAGATCAAGCTCAAGGGCAGCGACAGCGGCGCGAGCGCGACCGCGAGCGTCGCGCAGATCCTGGCCGGTGCGCAGGCCGCGAGCCGCGACGGCCGGGCCGCCGGCAAGCGCGCGGCCGACGACCTGATGAAGGGCTACGCGACGCTCGTCAGCGGCGTGCTGATCGGCATGTCGCAGGCGCTGCAGCAAGCGGCGCCGGTCGCCGCGAAACCAGCGCGCAAGGGTTGAGAGGGTTCGGCGGTTCGTACGCGGTGGCGGTTGCGGGCGGCTGTGCGACACTGCCGCGGCCGCCGGCTGTCCTGCCTGTTGCGCAGGGCGCTGCGGCACGGAACCTCCGAGTCGTCTTGAAGCACCTGAACCTCCGCACGCTGCTCGGCAGCCTCGCCGCAGCGGCCGTGATCGCTGCGGCGGCGACGGCCGGCTACGTCGCCGCGCACGCGGCCGGCATGCAACGCCTGCGCGATGCCGAGCAGAACCGGCTCGACGTGTTCGTCGCCGCACTCAATGCCGACCTGTCGCGCCTGGCGGTGCTGCCATCGCTGCTCGAGACGATCCCGGGTGTGTTCGCGCTGCTCGACGCGCCGGCCGACACGCGCCTGCGCGACGAGGTGAACCGGGCGCTGCAAGGCATCAACGGGATCGCCGGCGCCGAGATGCTCTATGTGCTCGACCTGTCGGGCACCGCGCGCGCCGCGGCCGATGCCGACGACCCGGGCACCCCGATGGGCGCCGACCTGTCGTTCCGCCCCTATGTGCGCGCTGCGCTCGAGGGCCGGCCGGGGCGCTTCTACGGCGTCGGCGTGACGAGCGGCAAGCCCGGCTACTACCTGTCGTATGCGTTGTCGCGTGCCGGCCGGCAGCGCGGCGTCGCCGCCGTCAAGGTCAATCTCGAAGAGGCCGAAGCCGCCTGGCGCGGCTGGCCCGGCGAGGTGCTGCTGGTCGACGAGCACGGCGTCGTGATCATGGCGACGCGCGCGCGTTGGAAGTTCCGCCCGCTCGCGGCGCTGACGCCGTCCGAGCAGATCGAGGCCGCGCGCACGCGGCGCTACGGCAAGGCCACGCTCGAACCGCTGGCCTGGCGCGAGGGCCAGGTGCTGGACCCGCTGGCGCGCGTCGTCGATCTGGACGGCGTGCGCCGCCTCGCGTCGTCGCGCCAGCTGGTCGACAACGGCTGGCAATTGATCGTGCTCGATGACGCCGCGCCGGTCGATGCGAGCGCGCGCAATGCCGCGATCACCGCGGGCCTGGGCGGCGCAGCGCTGTCGTTGCTCGCGCTGGCGGGCTGGCAGCGCCGGCGCGCGATTCGCCGCGAGCGCGCCCACCGGGTGCTGCTGCAGGCTGCGCACGACAGCCTCGAGACCAAGGTCACCGAGCGCACCGCCGAGCTGCGCAATGCGCAGAACGAGCTCGTGCATGCGAGCCGGATGGCCGCGCTCGGCCAGATGTCGGCCGGCATGGTGCACGAGCTGAACCAGCCGCTGGCCGCGATGCGCACACTCTCCGACAACGCCTGCGTGATGCTGAACCGGGCTGCGGCCGACCCGGGCCATCTCGAGGGCGTGCAGGTCAACCTCGAGCGCATCGCGAACCTGGTCGATCGGCTCGGCCGCCTGACGCGGCAGCTGAAGGCCTTCGCGTACCGCAACGATGCGCCGCTGGTTGCGGTCGATATCGCGCACCTGATCGCCGGCGCGCAGTTCCTGGTCTCGCCGCGGCTGCGCGAGCATGACATCGAGTTCCAGCAGGCGGTGAGCCCACCCGGCCTGAGCGCGCTGGCCGATGCCTCGCGCCTCGAGCAGGTGCTGGTGAACCTGATGGGCAACGCGATCGACGCGATGGCCGACGCCCCCGAGCGCGTGCTGCAGGTCGCGGCGAGCGGCCACGACGGGCGCTGCATCATCAGCGTCAGCGATACCGGCCCGGGCATCCGCGCCGACATGCTGCCGCGGCTGTTCGAGCCCTTCGCCACCACCAAGCCGGCCGGCTCGGGCCTGGGCCTCGGGCTGATGATCTCGGCCAACATCCTGCGCGACCTCGGCGGCACCCTGCAGGCATCGAACCTGCCGGGGCGGGGCGCGCGCTTCGTGATCGAACTACCTGACGCAGAGCGACCCGGCGACCATGACAAGCCCTGAACCGAATCCGATGCGCGTGATCTTTGTCGAAGACGAGGCCGATGTCCGCATGGGCAGCGTGCAGGCGCTGCAGCTCGCCGGCCTCGAGGTCGCCGCCTTCGCCAGCGTCGAGGAGGCGCGCCCCCAGATCGTGCCGGGCGTTGCCGCCTGCGTGCTGTGCGACGTCAAGCTGCCCGGCATGAGCGGCACCGACTGGTTGTCGGAGATTCGCGCGATCGATGCCGAGCTGCCGGTGATCCTGGTCACCGGCCAGGGCGACATCGCGATGGCCGTCAAGGCGATGCGCGCCGGCGCGTACGACTTCATCGAGAAGCCGTTCCCGTCGGAGCATCTGGTGTCGGTGGCGCGCCGGGCACTCGACAAGCGGCGCCTGACCTTGCAGGTCCAGGCGCTGCGCGACCAGCTCGAGAACTGGCACGGCATCCAGGCGGTGCTGATTGGCGGCTCGCCGCAGATGGAGCGGGTGCGGCGCACCATCCTGTCGCTGGCCGCGACCTCGGCCGACGTGGTGATCTACGGCGAGACCGGCACCGGCAAGGAGCTGGTGGCGCGCTGCCTGCACGAGCGCAGCGATCGCCGGCGCGCGAACTTCGTCGCGCTGAATTGCGGCGGGCTGCCGGAGAACCTCGCCGAGACCGAGCTGTTCGGCCACGAGGTCGGTGCGTTCACCGGCGCCGCGAAGGTGCGGATCGGCAAGTTCGAGCACGCCCACGGCGGCACCCTGTTCCTCGACGAGATCGAGAGCATGCCGATGGCGGTGCAGATCAACCTGCTGCGTGCGCTGCAGGAGCGCAGCATCGAGCGCATCGGCTCGAACAAGGCGATCCCGATCGATTGCCGCATCGTCGCCGCGAGCAAGGCCGACCTGAAGGCGCTGAGCGACCAGCAGAAGTTCCGCGCCGATCTGTACTACCGCATCGGCGTCGCGTTCATCGAGCTGCCGCCGCTGCGCGAGCGGCGCGAGGACATCCCGCTGCTGTTCGAGCACTTCAGCTTGCTGGCCGCGAGCCGCTACGAGCGACCCGCCCCGGTGCTGAGCGCGGCGCAGCTGGCCGAGCTGGTCGCGCACGCGTGGCCCGGCAACGTGCGCGAGCTGCGCAACGTCGCCGACCGCTTCGTGCTGGGCCTGCTCGGCGATCGGCTGACCTTGGTGCCCGGCGACGAGCGCATGCCGGAGAGCCTGCATGACCAGGTCGAACATTTCGAGCGCGCCGCGATCGCGGCCGAATTGCGACGCAGCCGCGGCGACGTGGCGGCCACCGCGAAGACGCTCGGCATGGCGAAGCAGACGCTCTATGACAAGCTGCGCCGTCTGAAGCTGACGACCGACGGCTTCCGCGACGCGGCCGCGGAGGCGGTCGACAGCCGGCTCTGAGTCGTCGCAGCGTTGCGCCTATGAAATTGCGCAGCGCAGGCGACTCGTTCAGAGGGTCGCTGCAGCCTTTCGATCACCAAATGCCTCGCAGCCTGAGCGCGCCGCCAGTTCCGCTTCTTGTTGGTCTACGCGGTGCTGCCGTCGCGGCGCACCACGCCGAGGATCGCCTGCAGGATCTGCAGCGGCGTTGGCGGGCAGCCGGCCACCGTCGCGTCGACAGGGATCACGTTGGCGACGCGCCCCAGGCTCGCATAGCTTTCGCCGAAGATGCCACCGCTGCAGCCGCAGTCGCCGACGGCGAGCACCAGCTTCGGCGCGGGCATCGCGTCGAAGGTGCGCCGCAGCGCTTCCTCCATGTGGCGCGACACCGGCCCGGTGACGAGCAGCAGGTCGGCATGGCGCGGGCTCGCGACGAACCGGATGCCCAGGCCCTCGAGGTTGTAGTAGGGGTTGTTGAGCGCGTGAATCTCGAGCTCGCAGCCGTTGCATGACCCGGCGTCGACCTGGCGGATCGCCAGCGCCCGGCCGAGGATCTCGAGCAGATCGCGGTGGATGCGTTCGACCGCCACTGCGGCGCCGTCCGCGCCGCGCGGCGGCAAGGTCGGCACCGGCTCGGTGACGCGGCCGGTGCGGGCGATCTGCTTCAGGATGTGCCACATGCGCGTGCCCTCGGAATCAGAGGCTGAAAGGCATTGGGTGATCGACAGGCCGGCGCGAGCCCCGGAGCGAGTCGCCTGCGCTGCGCAATTTCATAGGCGCCTCGCTCCGGCGACTCAGAGGTCGTGCCCCGAGTAGCTCAGGTTGAACGACTTGTTGATCAGCGGAAAGTCCGGGACGATGTTGCCGATCACCGCGTGCTCGAGCACCGGCCAGTTCTGCCACGACGGATCGTGGCAATGGCAGCGCACGGTCCCGCCGTCGGCGCCGGTCTCGAGCGCCACCAGGATCTCGCCGCGCCAGCCTTCGACCCATCCGATGCCGCGCGCGGCCTCTGGCGCCGGCACGAGGCCGGCGCGCACGGCACCCGGCGGCAGACCCCCGCAGAGGGCACGGATCAGCCGCAGGGCCTCGACGGTCTCGTCGAAGCGCAGCGCGACACGCGCCGCGACATCGCCGTTGCGCTGTGTCGCCATCGCGACCGCGAACGCGTCGTACGGGGCCCAAGCATGGTCGCAGCGCAGGTCGAAGGCCTGCGCGCTGGCGCGGCCGGCCATGCCGGTCAGGCCGAGCTGGGCGGCGAGCGCGGGGGCGACGCAGCCGGCCCCGAGAAAGCGGTCCTGCAGCCCGGCATGCTCGTCGTAGGCGACGCGCAATGTGCGCAGCTCGCGCTCGACCGCATCGCACTGCAGGCGCAGGCGGTCGAGCGTCGCGCGCGTCGCATCGACCGCGGTGCCGCCGGGCACGACCACGTCCATCATCAGGCGGTGCCCGAAGGCATCGGCCGACAGGCGCTGCCAGTCTTCGCGCAGGCGCGAGAACTGCGCGAGGCCGAAGCCCAGGCCGGCGTCATTGCCGAGCGCGCCGAGGTCGCCGAGGTGGTTCGCGACCCGCTCGCGCTCCAGCAGCAGCGCGCGCAGCCACTGGGCACGCGGCGGCACCGGGCAGCGCCAGGCCGATTCGAGCGCCATGCAGTAGGCCCAGGCGTAGGCGACCGTCGAGTCGCCCGAGACCCGGCCGGCGAGCCGCGCGCCGTCGAGCGGCGCGAGCTCGGTGAAGCGGCGCTCGATGCCCTTGTGCGTGTAGCCCAGGTGCTGCTCGAGCCGCAGCACCTTCTCGCCGACCACCGAGAAGCGGAAGTGGCCGGGCTCGATGATGCCGGCATGCACCGGGCCGACCGCGATCTCGTGCACGCCGTCGCCGTCGACACGCACGAACGGATAGTCGGCCGGCAGGGTGCCCGCCGGCGCGCCGGCGGGCGCCGCGCCGTGCTGCAGTGGTGGCGCCGACCACAGGCCGTGGTCGAGCCACGGCCGCGCATCATCGACGCCTTCGGCGCGCAGGCCCGACAGGTCGGCCATCGCGCGCTGCATCCGGCCGGCGCAGGCGAAGCTGCCGGCGAGGTCGGGGAATGATGCGTCGGCGGCATCGAGCGCCAGCTCGAGCCAGACCAGGCCTTCGAGCACCGCGAACGCGGCGCATGCGGCGACGTCGCCGCCGGCCGCGCGCCGGTCGATGCCCCACATCGACACCAGCCGGCCGCCCGACGCGGCGACCGCTTGGGCTGCGCCGGTCCACTGCGCGCGGTCGACGCGGCCGTGCCAGACCGGCAGCGGTGCGGGCAGCCGACGCAACGCCAGACCGAGCGTCGGCAGCGGGATCGGGTCGGAGGCGTCGTTCATGGCCGCGGTGCGTTCATCGCCCGAGCATCGCCGCGGCCTGCCGATACCAGGCGTCGAGGTAGGGCGGGATGTACAAGCCGAGCATCAGGCCCAGGCCCAGGTGCACGAACACCGGGACCAGCGCGGGCGGGTGCGCCAGCGGCCGCACGTTGGTGTCGCCGAACACCATCGGCTGCACCCGGCCGAACACCGACGCGAAGGCCACCGCGAGCGCCAGCAGCAGCAGCGGCGTCGCCCACGCCTGCTCGCGCATCGCGGTCGTGACGATCAGGAACTCGCTCGCGAACACGCCGAACGGCGGCATGCCGAGGATCGCGAGCGATCCGAGCATCAGCCCCCACGCGACCGTCGGGCTGACCTTGATCAGGCCGCGGATGCTCTCCATGAGCTGCGTGCCGGCCTTCTGCGTCGCATGCCCGACCGCGAAGAAGATCGCCGACTTGATCAGCGAATGCACCGTCATGTGCAGCAGCCCGGCGTAGTTGGCGATCGGCCCGCCCATCCCGAACGCGAAGGTCATCATGCCCATGTGCTCGATCGACGAGTACGCGAACATGCGCTTCACGTCCTTCTGGCGAATGATGAAGAACACCGCCGCGACCACCGACAGCAGCCCGAAGCCCATCATCAGCTGGCCCGGCAGGTGGTTGCCGAGCGCGCCGTCGGTCAGCACCTTGCAGCGCAGGATCGCATACAGCGCGACGTTCAGCAGCAGCCCCGAGAGCACCGCCGAGACCGGCGTCGGCCCTTCGGCATGGGCATCGGGCAGCCAGTTGTGCACCGGCACCAGCCCGACCTTGGTGCCGTAGCCGATGAACAGGAACGCGAACGCCAGCGTGATGATGTTCGGGTCGAGCTGCGCCTTGACCGCGTCGAGATTGCTCCACAGCAGCGCGCCGCCTTCCGGCCCGATGACCTTCTCGGCCGCCATGTAGAGCAGCACGGTGCCGAACAGCGCCTGCGCGATGCCGACGCCGCACAGGATGAAGTACTTCCAGGCCGCCTCGAGGCTCGCCGGCGTGCGGTAGACGCTGACCAGCAGCACGGTGGTCAGGGTCGCGGCCTCCATCGCGACCCAGACGATCCCCAGGTTGTTGGTCGTCAGCGCGAGCAGCATCGTGAAGCTGAACAGCTGGTACATGCTGTGGTACAGGCGCAGCCGCGGCGGCGTCATCTTGCCGTGGTCGCGCTCGACGCGCATGTAGGGCCGCGAGAAGATGGCCGTGGTCAGGCCGACGAAGGCGGTCAGGCTGACCAGGAAGACATTCAGCGGGTCGATGTAGAACTCGCGCGCCCACACCAGCTGCGGGCCGTCGCGCACGATCTGCGCGGTCAGCACGCAAGCCGCGATGAAGGTGGCGGCGCTGAATGCGACGTTGAGATCGCGCGCGCGGTCGCGGTGCCCGACCAGCGCCAGGGCCACGCCGCCGAGCAGCGGGAACGCGAGCAGGCAGGCGAGGGCGATCATCGGGCGGCCATCGTCAGTCGTCCTTCAGCTTCTCGAGGTGCCGGATGTCCAGGCTGTCGAACTGCTCGCGGATCTGGAACATGAACACGCCGAGGATCAGCACGCCGATCAGCACGTCGAGCGCGATGCCGAGCTCGACCACCATCGGCATGCCGTAGGTCGCCGAGGTGGCGGCGAAGAACAGGCCGTTCTCCATCGCGAGAAAGCCGACGACCTGCGGCACCGCCTTGGCCCGCGTGATCATCATCAGGAATGCCATCAGCACGCACGCCAGCGCGATGCCCAGCGTGCCACTGGCGACGACCGACGACAGCTGCGAGATCGGCTTCGCGAGGTTGAACGCGAAGATCACGATCAGGATGCCGATCAGCATGATGGTCGGGATGTTGATCAGCGTCTCGACATCGGCGCGGATGTCGAGCCGGTCGACGACGCGGCGCAGCAGCGCCGGGATCAGCAGCACCTTCAGCACGAAGGTCAGGCCCGCCGACAGGTACAGGTGCGGCTGGCCCGTCACGTAGCCGACCACCGCGGTGGCGAGCACCAGCGTCGCGCCCTGCAGCGTGAACAGCCCGATCAGCGAGACGATGCGCCGCTGCGAGATCATCGCAAACGCCAGCATCAGCAGCACCGCGCCGAGCAGGTTGACGAACTGGGTCAGCAGCAGGCTCATCGCGGCGGACTCAGCAGCAGGTGCGTCAGCAGCCCAATGACCGCGAGCAGGAACGAGGTCGCGAGGAACTCGGGCACGCGGAAGATCCGCATCTTCGCGTTCACCGTTTCGAGCCCCGCGAGCAGGAAGCCGCCGAGCGCGAGCTTGAGCACCAGGCTCGGCAGCGCGAACAGCATCGCCAGCGGCGCACTCGCCTGCGCCACGCCCCACGGGAAGAACAAGGCCAGGCCGATGCACGAGTACGCGAACAACTTCAGGCTCGCGGCCCATTCGAGCAGTGCCAGGTGCCGGCCCGAGTACTCGAGGATCAGCGCCTCGTGGATCATCGTCAGCTCGAGGTGCGTCGCCGGGTTGTCGACCGGGATGCGCGCGTTCTCGGCCAGCGAGACCATGGTGAACGCGACACCGGCGAACGCCAGCGCCGGGTAGATCGCGAATTCGCGGTGCCCGAGGGTGTCGACGATCGTCGTCAGCGAGGTCGAGCCCGAGATCAGCGAGGCCGAGAACAACACCATCAGCAGCGCCGGCTCGGCCAGGAAGCCGATCAGCATCTCGCGGCGCGCGCCCATCGTGCCGAACGCGGTGCCGATGTCCATCGCGGCCAGCGAGATGAACACGCGGGCCAGTGCGAACAGCCCGACCAGCGCGATCGCATCAGCGGCCGGCGCCAGCGGCAGGTCGGTCGACAGTGTCGGGACGATCGCGCAGGCCAGCGTCATGCAGCCGAACACCAGATAGGGCGCGGCGCGGAACAGCTGCGAGGCGTTGTCGGCAATCACCGATTCCTTGTTGAACAGCTTGTGCAGCACGCGGTACGGCTGCCACAGGCTCGGTGCCGAGCGGTTCTGCAGCCAGGCGCGCCACTGGTTGATCCAGCCGCTCAGCAGCGGCGCCAGCGCGATCGCGATGACGATCTCGAGCAGCTGCGACAGGAAGCCGACGACGCTCATGTCAGTGATTCATGGCGCTGGGCGCCTTCCCAAACGCATGAAACGTCGGGCTGAACTGGGTGTCTGCTTGCGGCCCCTTGCAGACGTTCGCGAGCGGCCGCTTGCGTGCATCGTGCGCGCATCGCGGCAGGCGCTGCCCGCCGGGGG
>Ga0207689_10005923_pt1 | contig 10827 bp, 14 predicted proteins | sample KBSMisM52_FD_184312 | JGI IMG/M metagenome (GOLD analysis project Ga0207689, IMG submission 184312) | Miscanthus rhizosphere microbial communities from Kellogg Biological Station, Michigan, USA - KBS Miscanthus M5-2 (SPAdes) (version 2) | ecosystem: Host-associated > Plants > Roots >... | reverse complement strand
CGCGCTAACCGTTTTGCCTGAAGAGGCTACCGTCACATCACCGTATGTAAACGGTCACTACCCGTGGAGCCACTCAAAAGGCAGAGTGGTCCGCCGATGACGAGACGCCACGTCAGACAGGGACGCACGGAAGCGCGGCCAGCGTCGCGCTTGACTAGCTGATAATCCACAAAATGATTGCGGCCGACGACTGGCTTGTAGGTGGAGTTAGGAAAGTCCTTGTGTAGGTGGATCAGTCGCCGATGGCGATGTACCGGGGGCGTATCAACCAGCAAAGAAGAGACCGGCATCCAGATCGTGGTCAGCATGTCGACGCAGCGAAGAACCTTAACGCCAAGTGCGTTACCTGCCCTCCGCCTTGGGCTTAAGCGGCGCCGTTGGGATGACGGAGGCAGTGCCATCCAGATAGTCTGTGACATAAAGGAATTCGCCACCGGCCCGAGCGCCATCGCTTCCGGATGCCCACCGACGTCAAGAGTACCGGCAACTGAGTTGTCGGCGGTGTCAAGCGCCCAAATGGTTTGCTGATCGAAATCGAGTACATACGCCCACTTTCCGTCGGCACTGAGGCGCGTGGCGCGCGGCAAACACTCACGGACGTGCTCTTGACAACATTGGCCGCAATGTCGAGAACTGCTAGCGAGTGCAGATTGGTTATGTATGCGTATGCTTCGTCCGGGCTTACGGCGAGGTCGATCGGAGCATCATGGAACACCCCGTCGGGTGATGGCGCGTGTTTCAAGTTCAATGATCGAGATTGCATTCTTGTGTCAGTGGGTGGCATACAGGCGAGCGCCGTCCCAGCTCACCGTTACGGTGTCCGGCGCCAACTCCGCCGCGATCTTGTCTACGACGCTGTAGGTGCCCGTATCGATCACCGAGATCGAGTCACGCCAATCTAGATACGAAGAGCTCCGCCGAGCCGAGACGTATAACCGCTACCGTCGGGACTCGCGCCAAGGCCGGTGGCGTGCCCCTCGACCGGCACGACAGCAACCGCTGCACCGTCGGCGCTGATGACCGAGATCCAGTTGCCTCGGGTATGGCCGACGATCCCGCTATGGGACAACTAGATGTAGTTTCCGTCCGGGTGACGACTTCAGCGGTACTCCAGTCCAGGACAAAGGTTTTCACCGTGTTGTCGGCAGTGCTGATGATCGACGTGGAACCGTCGTAGCCCGTGACATAGACGCGCGTCCCGTCGGCGCTCACGACAATGTTCTTCGGGTGGGGACCGGCGCGAGAGGTCGCGACGATGTGGTGCAAACGGCTGATGACCTTGACCGAATCATCCACCATGACGTAGACGTAATCGGGGCTTACCGCGACTTCGCCCGCCCGGCCCCCAAGCGAAATCGTCGCGACGACGGCCCGGCCGCTTGTCGCCCGTGGCCATCGACCTCGTCGGCGATGGCATCAACCGTCCACAAGTGGGCGCATATTGGGCATTGCAGTGAAACGCGGGTGCCTGCATTCTTGAGGAGGTATTGCCAATGGGTTTGGCAATCGTTGTTTCGGCATCGTGAGCAGTCGCGGCCCCGGTTGCAGTTGGGGCAGGGCAGCCCGGCACGTCTTCTGCTGTCGGCGTCGGGGTCGATCGGCAAGTGGTTCACCGCTTCTCCCTATCGGGCTGCCACCGGGTTCGGGGCCACGGTCACCAATTCACCACGGTTACGCGTCTCCGCGACAAGATCACCAGTTCGCACGCACCGCTGTCTCGAGTCACCGTCACAGCATCACGGTGAACCGCTGTCACATGGCCCCAGAAGCCGCGCGGGCTAGCGTCGGAGACATGGACGCGCACGCCGTGAGCCGGCTGGTCATCCATCACCGCCACCGTGCTCATCAGGTCACGCGAATCCATGTTCTTAAGGATCGCGTTCCATGCCGGAAATTTCGTCCCCGCTGACGCCCATCAGCGGCTCAGGACAGCGGCTAGGCTGCCGTACCGGCTAACGGGCATCAGCTTGCTCACCCCGTATTTCCCGCGCCACAGGGGCGGCGCTCAGCGGCAATTCTATGCGCAGGGTGGTACCTGCCCCGACGGGGCTGTCGAGAAACATGCCGCCGCCCATTGCCTCGGCTCGGTCCTTGAGTCCGACCAGGCCGGTGCCGCGGTCGAAGCGGGCACCGCCGACGCCATCGTCGCTTACGGCGACGTGGAGGACGCCGCTGGCGGTGTCGGTTACGACTGTGACACTGACGATTGACGCTCGCGAATGCTTGGCGACATTAGCCAGCGCCTCGGCGACGACGTAGTAGGCGCTGGCCTCGAGATGCTGGGGTAGCGGCCCCGGCACGCGCAGGTCGAGGCGGACGGGACTCGGGCAGCGGCCGGCGAGCGCACGCAGCGCCGCGGCCAGGCCGCCCTTGGTAAGAATGGCCGGATGAATGCCGCGCGTGATCTCGCGCAGCTCGTCCAGCAGGTCGGTCGCAGACGTGACGCCGCGGTCAAGCTGCGCGCTGAGCTCAGTTAGCGCAGGAGGCACCGCCGCCCGCGCCATGCGCAGCTCCAGTACCAGCGAAACTAGCCGTTGCTGAGTGCCGTCATGCAGGTCCCGCTCGAAGCGTAGGCGCGCTTGGTCGCCTGCGGCAACGATTCGGGCGCGCGACGCCGTCAACTCCGCCTGTGCGTCGGCGTTCGCGATCGCGATCGCGACCAGCTCAGTGAAGTCGCTTAACCGGGCCTCGGTTTCCCAAGGCGGCGGTTCCTCGGCTGTGGACGCGACGACGATGAGGCCCCATGGACGGCTCTTGACGGTGATCGGAGCCCCGACGGCGGTGTGGATACCCAGCTCCAAAGCCGCTGAGGCCGCGTCGGTTCCATCGCGGTCGGCTCGAGCAGGGCGACCGGTCTCACGCACCAGCGCGCTCACGCTGCCCGCGCGAGTCCGGCCGATGGGACCAATAGGCAGCGTCTCTCCGGTCGCACTCCACGCGGCGACGACTGTCACTGCGCCGTCGGCGTCATATCGCGCCACGTATGCGCGGTCGACAGAAAGCAGGCGGCCGACTTCTTCCGCGACACCAGCGAATACGGCGTTCGGCGGGGCCGCAGCGGCGACCTGCGTCGCCACCCGTCGCAAGGCCGCTTGTTCGTCGGCAACTCGCCGCAGCGCCTCGCGAGCCTCCGCGTTAGCAACCGCTGTCGCGAGCAGGTCGGTGAATTGCGCTGTGCGAAGCTCACTTCCGGCGGGCAACCGATCCCGATCGGTAGAGGCGATGACCAAGACGCCCCACAGCTGGCCCTCCACAGTGATCGGGGCGCCGACTCCGCGTCGGGTGCCGCAGCTCGAGAAGAACGCCGCCATCGAGCCTGGCGGGCCCTCGAATCGCTCCATGCGAGCGGGACGTTGCGTGTCAAGCACCCGCACGCCGACACCCGTGCCTGTGACGTCGAAACGTAATCCGATCGGGATTGCGATGCCGGGGATGCTCCAGCCGCCGACGAGAGTCGCCTCCCGGTCCGGCGCATAGCGGAACACGGCCGCCACATCGCCGCCAAAGAGCTGCCCCACCTCCGCGGCAACCGCGGAGAACGTCTCGGCTGGCGAGGCACCCTGCGCGACGAGCGTTGCAACGCGGCGCAGCGCGGACTGCTCCTCCTCGTTGCGCCGCCGCTCGGTGATGTCGCGCGCGACCGCGCAGGCGAACCCCTCCTCGGGCAGCGCACGGGCGGTCCACTGAAGCCACCGCACGGAGCCGTCAGAGCAGACGTAGCGGTTCTCGAACCCGATCAATTCGTTACCGCGCGTCTGTGAGGCGAACGCCTCCGCCGTGAGCTCTCGGTCATCGGGGTGAATAAACTCAGCGAAGGGACGCGACGTGAGCTCGGCGCTTGTGTAACCCAGCGCCTGCTCGAAAGCGGGATTGACACGCGTGAAGTAGCCGTCTAGATCGCCGATGCAGAGCAGGTCGAGCGACAGCTGGAAGAAGTCGCTGAGCTCCCGTTCTGCGCGCTGCCGCCGGCCCTCCAATTCGGCGAACGCCGCCATGTTGTCATTGAGGCCGGCCAGCAGCTGCGACCATGCCCCCTTTAAGGCGGCGACGTCTGCGCGATGTTCTAGCCGGTTGTGTCTCACGGCTGCGGTCATCTCCCGGATCTCTTTGGCCAGGCGCTCCACCGTGACGTGCAGGTTTCGGAACGCCGCTACCACATCGCCGATCTCGTCGCGACCGCGGTAATCGACGTGGACGGTCAGGTCTCCGCTGGAGAGGAGTTGGGCGGCTCGGGAGACCTCACGCAACGGGCTGGTGATCGATCGGCGCAGTGCCAGGGCAAGCCCCATTACGATGACAAGCACCGCAAGCAAGATACCGACGTCGCGCAGGCTGCCCGTTCGCGCCGCGGCAAGGTCATTGGAGGCGGTCGTGGCCAGATTCCTCCTGGCACCGCCCTGCAGGTCGCGCAGGGACGCGATCCGCGTGCTGGACGCGTCGAGCCATCCGGTAAGCGACGGTTCCCGCAATACGCCGGGTGCTCGGTTGGCGAGAGCATCGCGGACGGCGGTGACCGTAATGCCCGACGGGCTGAACTGCACGGCCTCGAGATCGGCAGCAAGTGGGCCGGTGGCGTTGTCACGGAAAACGTCGAGTTGCGCGGCCTCGAGGCCGCTCCACCGCGTGGCGCTGGAGGCCGCGAGCCCGTCCGCGGGCTGTGAAGCGATCAGGGCCGCGACATCGGCCTGCTCTCGTGCGGCCGCCTCGATTGCTTCGACGATCGCCACGTAGGCCTGGGAGGCCCGCGCCGACGGTTGCGTGGGTGCGGCCGCGTCCAGCTGCCGTACTGTCCGGAGCAGGTCACGAATGATCGAACCGTATGCCTCGGCGCTCTCAGACGCGGTGAGCGAGTTACTCGCCAGCTCGACGCGCACCGCGTTCAGCTGCCGCCGCGCCGCATCGATGCGACCGCCGACATCGACCGTTCCGACCCACGCGCGAGCCCGTCCGGTTCCTTCTATCAGCGTGGCGTCGACACTCGCCTGCGCGGCGCGCAGTCGGTGAAGGCTGGCGTTGTCTGGGCGCAGGACCATAAGTGCGGCCGCCGTACGCTCCTCGGCGAGCGCTGCGGCGACATCGGTGACGGCGAACGACTGCTCGGTCGCGTTCTGAAAGTCGCGGAGCGACAACGCGGTTTGCCAGTTGTCCGCCGACTCGGCGATCGTGAAGCCGAGCAGGACACCGACCGGCAGAAGCACCAGCAGCATCAACTTCGCGCCGACGCTTAGCCGCCCGAGCAGCGGCCTCCTCGCGCGGGGTGCGGCGCCATCCACCCCCGCCTCGTCAGCAGGGCGGCGGGTAGTACCCATGCTCACGAAGGTCACCTTCGATGCGTCGCGCGGCGGCGTCAAGCGAGGCATTTAACGGGCCCTGACCGGACAACGACTGGTTGAACATGCCGCGAATGCGGCGCTCGGCGCCGGTGCTGGTCGGCGTTCTGCCGGTGGCCTGCCGGCCACAAGCGGCGGCAACCGCGCCGAGGGAGCGTGCACCCGCGGCGGAGGCGGCCAAGCTGATCCGCTGCGGTTCACGCCGCCATGGCGCGGCCGTACAGGCGCGCACGGGCGGATCTCTACTCGGCAGCACCCGGCGTCGCCGCATGGCACACCTCCACAAACGTCCGACCGCACCCATACCGAGCTAACACCTAATCGGCGGTGTTTGAGCCGGAAAGGCGCACTACTCATCGGATCGAGACACCGCCGGGACTCTCGAGATGTACCGGCGAGCGGGGCGAGCATCTGCAGTATCGGCGCGCCCGCCCGACTTGCCAGCCCACGTTCTCAGGGGTCGAGCTGTCGCGTAGCGGGCAGCAAGGCGGTGGGGTCGCACGGGTCGGTAGCGCACTGACGGCTGCCTACCTGTGCCCGGGCGCGTCATTTCACGCGCTTCGGCGAGGTGATGACCGGTGATCAACCGGCTCGGTTCGGGCTGCGCTCGGACGAGGCGAGCGAGACGACCGTGAGCGTGGGGTCCAAATGGTCGGCGACATATAAGAACTCTTCGTCAGCGCTCAGCGCCAGCGCTTCCGGATTCCTACCGAGGTCGACCGTGGTCATGATCGTCTTGTTGACGGGTCCCATACCCGGACACAGTGATGGCCGAAATCCGTAATGTAGGCCTGCTTTCCGTCGCTGCTGACATGAAGTTGGCGCGGCAAATCGCCGATTGGCAGACTTTCCGCAACATTCGTTGCGGTATCGATCAGCGCGACCGAGTGCAGATTGGTCACGTACAACTGATCACCATCGGGACTGACCGCAACCTCGAGTGGGGCATCGTCCAGCCGGATAAGCGTGTCGCAGCGTGAAGCGAGTGCGATCGCCGAGATGGCATTCTCGTTGTAGTGGGTGGCGTACACCGCCGAACCGTCCGGGCTCACGATTATCGTGTCCGGCGAGAATTGCATGGCGATCACCTCGATGAGGGTGAAAGTGGCCGTGTCGATCACCGAAATCGACCCGTGGCCATGTTGGTAGGTGGACCTGGGTTTGGATGAGGCGACGTACAACCGGCCGCCGTCGGGGCTCAATGTGAGCGCGCTGGCGTAGCTGTGGACGGGCACCACCGTAGCCGTTGTGCCATCGTCGCTGATGACGGACACCCAGCAGTTCCGGCCCTGATTGTGAACCAGGTATACGTAGTTGTCATGCGGGCTGATCGCCTCGGCCGTACTTGCCTGGCCGCCAACCGTTCTCACCGTATGGTCTACGGCGTTGATGATCGACATCGAACCGTCGTAGCCCGTGACATAGACCCGCGATCGTCGGCGGTCACCATTGTGCGCTTCGGGTCAACACCGACGGGAATATTCGCGACGATGTGATGCGCGCGATCGATCACGCTGACCGAATTCGCCGTTGTCGCATATACGTGATCGCGCCGGGGCTGACGACGACGTCGCGTGCATGGCCGCCTAGAGGAATGGTGGCCACGACGTCAGGTTCGCGTCTACGCGCGTGTGTTGTGTCGACGTCCACATGTGGGCGCAGGTTGGGCATTGCAGTGAAACGCGGGTGCCTGCGGTCTTGAGGAGGTATTGCCAATGGATTTGGCAGTTGTGGTTGTTTTGGCATTGTGGGCAGCCGTGGCTGTGGTTGCAGTTGGGGCAGGGCAGCCAGGCGCGTCTGCTGTGGGCGGCGGGGTCAATCGGCAAGTGGTTCACCGGTTCTCCCCATTGGGCTGATGGATGCGGTGAAGGTTGCGCTGGCGTGGTTGGCGGCGTGGCGTGGCCGAGACTCCGGCCGTTGCATGCTGAGATTGCGTTGCCCGATAGCGCTGTCGGCCATGTGAGTTGCGATCCATCGGCGCAACAATGGTGACCGATTCGGGTGCGGCGCATAGCCCATAACGTTCAGGATCGCTGCTCGCGGTGGCGATGTCGTCAACGCTAACGCCACTCAACTGTGCCGGTCAGCCGGTATCGACGCGGATACCAGCAGGGCGAGCTGTTTTCGTTCCGTGAATGGTTCGACGGCGATGCGCGCGTTGCTCAGAGTTGCGGTGGGCTACAGGGCGGCCGGATGAATCCGGGCGCGGAGCTTGCCTGGAGACCCTCGCAGGCGTCGGTCGTCTCGGGCACGAGAAGCTGTTGGGCCCCGCCGTGTCGGCGGCGTTCCAGCCGCCGCCGCTCGCCCAACGAATACCCCGGACCCCGGTCGCCGCGAGCGTTGACACCCCCAGAGCGACGACGTCAGCGTCAAGTGGCGGCTCCGGTGCATCTAGCACCCATCCTGGGTTACCTGCTGGCGCTGCAGGCGTAAATGGAGGTTAGCCGTGATGCAGGGCCGGGGCCAATCGGCGAGTATCTAAGTCGAGCAATGCCGGATAACGATAACCCGGGTCGGCCGGGCGTGCGCATCGGTGTGCCGCAACAGCAGGCGATGACGGGCAGAATGATGCGGCTAAGCGATCCAGTGCGAACTCGCACCGGGAGCCGAAGGTGCCAAGCGTTCCTAACATATGCAGCTAGCCGGTATGGGCATGACCGTTCTCGTGAGCGAAACTGGAGTGATGGCGTCTGGAGAACAGGAGTTGCGCTGCCTAATCGTCGATGACAACCCCGCGTTTATTGAAGTGGCCACGAGACTACTCGAGCGTGGCAGCGGTATCTCGATCATTGGTGCCGCGTCGACAATCGCCGAGGCAATCCAGCGTGTGGACGAATTGCGCCCGGATGTCACGCTGGTCGACGTCGATCTGGGCGGTGAAAGCGGGTTTACTCTCGCCAGGGAGCTGCACCGCCCCAACTCCTATACACGTCCCAAGATCATCCTGATCTCGGCGCACTCCGAACGAGACTTCGCCAACCCGATCGCGGCGAGTCCCGCCTTAGGGTTCATACCGAAAGCGGACCTGTCGCCGGAGGCCATCTACGATCTGTTCGCCCGCGCCTAGGGGGTCGCGGGTCGATTTGTCAAGGGACACCGTTTAATTCAGAAGTGTGCTCGCGAGCGCTAAGGAATGCGATCACCGCGCGGACCCGGCGGTGGTCGTCGTCGGCTTCGGGCAGGTTGAGTTTGTTGAGAATGTTGCGCACATGCTTCTCGACGGTGCCTTCGGCCACCCACAGTTGCCGTCCGATGCCCACATTGGAACGCCCCTCCGCCATCAACGCGAGCACCTCGCGTTCGCGTGTGCTCAGCACGGCTAGCGGATCTTGACGGCGTCGAGACACCAACTCGTTGACGAGGGCGGGGTCGACGACCGAGCCCCCTCGCGCGATGCGCTCGAGGCTGTCGACAAAGTCGGCCACGTCAATGACCCGGTCCTTGAGCAGGTAGCCGATTTTGCGGCCGCTTGCTAAAAGCTTCATCGCATGCTCCACATGGACGTGCGCCGAGAGCACCAAGATGCCGGTGTCAGGCCATTCGGCGCGGATCTGACGCGCGGCTTCAAGCCCCTCGGTGGTATTGGTCGGCGGCATCCGAATATCGACGATGACCAACTCAGGCGACTTATCACGGACCAGCGCCATTAGGTCTGCAGCATTGCCGACCAGGCCCACGATCTCGAACCCCGAGCGCTCGAGCAGAATCGCCAGTCCTTCACGCAGCAAAGTATCGTCGTCGGCAACCGCGACCCGCAATGGCGTCGCCCTGGGACTGCCGGTCTCAGTCCCGCCAGGTTTGCCTTTTGTTGGGTCCATCATGTAAATATCTCAGCACGCGAGACACTGCGAAAGTGTCGATTGGACTAATTGCAGGTGGCAGGGATGCGCCTATGAAGCTGGCGGGTAGCGCCAGCCAGCGGGCGAAAGCAGCCCGACAATGCTGCCAGCCCGCGGAAGCCTGAGGCAAGCCAGCGATCTCTCGAAGCTCGTGTCGCACTGCCTGTTGGGCTGAGCTCGTCGCTGATGCGCTCAGAATTTCGGAGAAACTTGTCCCGAAGCTGTAAGCGCAACTGGCAGTTCCCCGTCTATGGCACAGCCTCGATCCGGCTCACCGCCGCCCGCAGCTGTCCGGTGTTGGGCTGGGTTTGCGTCGCTGCCGCGGTCCCGACCTCTCGTCGTACGCAGCCTCACTGCCCTCGCCTTCGCCAAGGGCTAACAAGCAACACCGTCTGTGTCATGACCGTTTTAGCCGCCCTCCCATGACTTTCGGACGCCCGGCCTCTGTGACCGGGCGGACGCCCACAAGGTCACTGGCCGGTCCGCCGGGGATGGTACCCGAAGGTGGTAACGACACATTCTCCAGAAGCTAGGCCTGTAGTCGAGCGCCTCGATCGGATGCGCCCCGTAGCCGCCGCCGGCTGGCAGCTCGACGTCGATGCCGGCGCGCAGCGCCCAGCCGACCGCGTGGACGGAATCGAGTGCGGCCTTAAGTGGATCGAGGAGGTGCGGCACCGAGTTGTCGTCTGACACTCACGCCGGAAAAGCGAGTTCTCCTAAGAATCGGTCAGTATCGCGCGTGATGCAGCGACGGGGATATCGTCGACGGGCGAATGGAAGTCAATCACCGACTGCAGTTCGCCGTCGCCGACCGCGGCTTCGAACGGCGGGGCGTACAGGTCGTGAAGCTTGTGCGAACCCAGATGGGTTGTGGCGGTTTTGAGGCCGCCCTCAGATGCTGAATACCCCACGAAGTGCTTACTGGTGGCGGCCACGCCGGTGGTCGCGTCGTCGATCTGCAGTCCGCGGACGTAGGCTGGGCGCAACGACAACAGGTACGGGTCTTTGCTGTAGGTTTCGTGGACGCGGCCCCGGCGGGGCCTCGCTGGCGACATCGAGAACCGGTGCGAGCGCCTGATGCACCCCGGCCGCGCATGTCAGTGGTCGGATCGGCTCGGCCATCTGCCGCGGCGCCGGGCTCCACATTGCCGCGAGCCCGATAGGTGTTGGGGAGATTGGAAAGTCGCGCGAATGAACCCGTTGGCGGCCCCACCGTGACATATCGTCGGAATCCCAGCCGGGTGTGGGTGACAAGACGACGTTGCAGGGCGTGGTGGCGGGGCGAGACCTCGACGATCGGAGATGGTCCACTCAGTCGCCAAAGTGCGGTCGTAATGCCATCGTTCGAGGCGCAACTGCAAAACGTGAGTGCCGGCAGCGGTCGCCAAAGCGACCAGGAACAACAACGCCAGGGTAGGCATCGTTAGGCTCGTAATGATGTTGCCGATCCATCGCACTACCGCGAATCTTCCTGTCTGCATTGCGCGGATGACCTACACGGCTTCCGAATCGCGTAGGCCCGCTTCCCTTCGGCCTCTCGTTTCGCGAGCCCCTTTTGTAAAACGGTGGCGTGGTTTGCGTCTGACTTCGCCGCAGAGATCGGGGTGAGAAATTACCCAAGGCTGGCAGTCTTCTCGGGTGACCTCAGAGGAGCCGTT
>Ga0207689_10005922_pt1 | contig 10828 bp, 12 predicted proteins | sample KBSMisM52_FD_184312 | JGI IMG/M metagenome (GOLD analysis project Ga0207689, IMG submission 184312) | Miscanthus rhizosphere microbial communities from Kellogg Biological Station, Michigan, USA - KBS Miscanthus M5-2 (SPAdes) (version 2) | ecosystem: Host-associated > Plants > Roots >... | reverse complement strand
AGTGACCGGTTCATTCTTTCTTCCATCATAACTTGATTGCCACTCAGTCGTTTTGGGATTAAAAGCAACTTCCAGCGCAAACTTGCTCAAACGGCCTTCGATATAACGGGCAGCGGCTGCCTCATCACCTGTTCTTACATCGCCCCAGTTACCTTGTGTTTCGATCAGCAGATCCTTTTGCCCCATGTTCACTAATGCGTCACCAATACTCGCATCACCATGTGGGTGATATTGCATAGTTTGCCCGATGATATTGGCCACTTTATTAAAGCGTCCATCATCCATTTCTTTCATTGCATGCAAAATGCGCCGCTGAACAGGTTTCAGTCCATCTTCCACCGCCGGTACCGCGCGTTCAAGGATTACATACGACGCATAATCCAAAAACCAGTTTCTGTACTGGCCATGAAGACCAGAACCATTGTTTTGTACATCCGTTAATTTAGCTTTTGCCATTTTAGTTTCTGATGAAAATTGAGCATTGAGAATTGATCATTAAATTATTTCCTGCCAATCAACCCCAAATGTGTGTATTTAAATCCTTCATTTAATTTTAAACCATAACCAAACATTCTATCCATCGACGAATGTCCGAACAACAGGATCCCGATAATTTCCGGCCATTCACCTTTCAATATAAAACCCGCTAAAAAAATTGCTATGGCAATTCCTTTGTGATGAAATAAATTATAGCAAACAGCTCCAACTTTATTTCCGGCCGCATAGCCAATAAAGCTGATATCAGGCGCGATCAATATCAGCAAATAGACCCACCAGTTCACGTGAAGCAGGTTAAGAGAATAAAGTGAAAGAACAAACATGGCTGCTTCTTCCAGCCTTAAAATGTTTTTCATAAAATGGTTTATACAGTTACCTCTTGCGACTCCGTGGCTTCTGTTTGATGCACACCCGGCAATTTTATATCAAATTCCTTCCAGCTTTTGTTTATATCCCCCAACACTTCAATTCTCCCCTGAGCTATCAATTCTTTCATTCGCCACATGATGAACACATCCCCTGTTTTTATTTTCATGCGATGTAACGTATTTGTCATTACCCTTGTGGCTTTCTGCCATTCATTAGTAAGATTTTTCAGGATCTCGCTATCGTAAAACGTCTCGTCCTTACTTATTATCTTTTTTCCACCTTCCAGGATCCTCACAGCTGAATTTTCCGCACATAACTTTTTCCATTCATCAGGATCCACTTCGAATTCACTCATTGTGATCGGTCTTGCCAATCGCTTTGCTTTTAATAATTCTTTTGGTTGTATTTCACCGATCCACGAAGGATAAAATAATTGTCCCTTTTCACTGATGAAAGGAAGATTGTTTAAATATATAACCAGTACCCTTCCCTGGTATTCTTTAAAAAATTGCATGAGCCAATAGTACCCGCACACATCATGCTGGTTTTGCCCCATCCAAATCCAAACTTGCGTCGTCAAATCGGTATCGAGCTGTTCTTCTAATTTCTTTACAGTTTCCCGATCATCAAAAAAGGTTTGCGGATCATTTTCGTAAGGAGAGTTCTTTAATAAGTCTCTCCACCAGCTCACCCTGGAATTCCAGCCTTCATCAGTTTCCACATTGATCAAAGGACCTACAGCAAAGTCATCTTTTATTTGTATCACGTTTCCTGATAGGCTTTCATCGAGTTTAATCACCTCTCTTATCAGGTTTACGTCAGCAGCATTAAAAATTACATGGATCATTTGTCAGAATTAAGAATATAGAATTTTGAAGCCCGAATAAGGAATCACTGTCATTTATCATTTTTCAACTATCATCTAAGCTTGAGCAAGTTTCTTCGTCCCTTCCTCCAGGATTGGCGTATCAATTTCCACTTTTAAGTTGTCAATAATAAATTCCTGTCTCTCCTGCGTATTCTTGCCCATATAATATTCCAACAAGTTTTGAATATGATCTCCATGTTCAAGAATCACAGCCTGCAATCTCATTTCTTCACCTATAAATCTTCCAAACTCATCCGGTGAAATCTCACCTAGCCCTTTGAACCGGGTGATCTCCGGCTTACCTCCCAATTTTTTCATTGCCGCCTGCTTTTCAGTTTCATCATAGCAATAGATCGTTTCCTTCTTATCTCTCACGCGGAAGAGCGGGGTTTCCAACACAAATACGTGTTCTTTTTTTACGAGGTCGGGGAAGAATTGCAAAAAGAAGGTCATCAGGAGCAACCGGATATGCATTCCATCCACATCCGCATCGGTTGCGATCACAATATTTTTGTACCGCAAGCCATCAAGACCTTCTTCAATATTTAAAGCGTGCTGCAGAAGGTTAAACTCCTCATTTTCATAGACCACTTTTTTGGTAAGCCCAAAACAATTTAATGGCTTGCCTCGCAAGCTGAAGACGGCCTGCGTTTCAACATTCCTCGCTTTTGTAATAGAGCCGCTTGCACTGTCACCTTCCGTAATAAAAATCGTAGATGCTTGTCTTAACTCCTCATATTCGGCCTTATTTTTTGCCGGGGATTCATCATTCCAATGAACCCGGCAATCGCGAAGTTTACGATTATGAAGATTGGCTTTTTTTGCTCTCTCATTAGCCAGTTTTTTGATCCCGGCTAATTCTTTTCTTTCTCTTTCGCTCTGCTCAATTCTTTTTTTCAAGGCATCGGCCAGTGACGGGTTTTTATGCAGGTAATTATCCAGTTCCTTTGATAAAAAATCTCCAACAAATTGTCGCATGCTTGGACCGCCTTCATCGACATTCAATGAGCCGAGCTTTGTTTTTGTTTGTGATTCGAAAACTGGTTCAACTACTCTAACAGCAATGGCGGCTACGATTCCCGTCCTTATATCGGCGGCATCATAATCCTTTTTATAAAAATCACGGAGGGTCTTCACATAGGCTTCCCGAAACGCTTGCTGATGAGTACCTCCCTGCGTGGTGTGCTGTCCATTTACAAAACTGTAGATATCCTCACCGTAGTCATTGTTGTGTGTAATGGTTACTTCAATATCATCTCCTTTCAAATGAATGATGGGATAACGAATCTCATCAGCATTTGTCTTTCTTTCGAGCAGATCAAGTAAACCGTTTTTGCTGACGTAAGTCTTTCCATTGAAAATAATTTTCAAACCTGCGTTCAGGAAACAATAGTTCCATATCTGGTTCTCTAAAAATTCAGGATGGAATTTGAAGTTTTTAAAAACGGAATCATCTGGGATGAAGGTGACCAATGTTCCATTTTGTTCGCTGGTCTTTGCCTCCTTATATTCTTTGATCAGGAATCCGCGCTCAAATTCCGCTGTTTTTTCTTTTCCTTCACGAACAGCTGTCACCTTAAAATAATTGCTCAGTGCATTCACTGCCTTTGTCCCCACCCCATTCAAACCAACGCTTTTCTGAAACACTTTGCTGTCAAACTTTGCCCCTGTATTTACCTTGCTCACGACGTCCACTACCTTCCCGAGGGGAATGCCACGACCATAGTCACGGACGGTAACCTGTTTGCCCTCCACGATCAGCTCGATCGTTTTCCCATAACCCATAGCAAACTCATCAATACAATTATCGATCACCTCTTTTACAAGCACATAAATTCCATCGTCGGGGCTGCTTCCGTCTCCCAGCTTGCCAATGTACATGCCGGGTCGCATTCGAATATGCTCCTTCCAGTCGAGCGACCGGATACTTTCTTCGGTGTACTCAAAAAGGTTTGTCTTTGCCGACTCTTTCGGAGTCTCTTTTTCTTTTGCCATTGTCAGTGGTACGAAATTATTTTAATGTTTGCAAGAACGATGATCAGAGATATTCGCCTGATTATTTTTTTATTTTATCGGCGATTTGATTTGACCGGGTCATCGTTTCATTGCTGCGAATATAACAAAAGCGACCTTCTGCCTGAATTTTAGAGTTGTTAACGGCTGTGGAAAAGATTATTGGTTTTGTCTACGGCATTCATTAGATGGACCTCACGAAGAAATATCTGGTCGGTCATCCCCGGCTTTCACCTTCTTCACATTCTTCGTCGAAAATCAACACGGATTTTTCATAATTCAGAATTGTTCGATTCACGTGACCATTTTCTCACTTCCCTAACAAGTAATTAAAAAACGCTATGGCATAGTAGTTGCAAACTACATTCTCTATTTTTTAAATTGACTTTTTTGCTAATCAATTTTCTTAACCATTAAAATGTTTATTATGAAAAATGCCAAATTCGCAGCATTTGCATCTGGTATTGTAGCGCTTGGTTTATCTGCGTTCACCCTTCTTCAAACCAATTCTATTAAAGGAACGGTTACGCCTGCTGATAAAGCAGTGAAAGCATGGGCCATTTCATCTACCGATACATTAAGTGCGCCTGTAACAAATGGAACTTTTGAAATTCAGAATGTAAAGGCTGGAAATTATTCAGTGGTCATTGAAGCACAATCTCCGTATGCAAACACACGGAAGAAAGATATCGAAGTAAAAGATGGCGTAGCTACTGATGTGGGACAAATTCAGCTACAGCAGAAGTAAACAAGTTTTCTTTTTTGGTGCAATACCGTCCCGAATGTCGCGACGGTATTTTTTTGTGAAATCACACTTCGATGGTGATGAGATTATCTGAAGCGCCGAGTTTTTGCAAATTAGCCTTGACATCGGTAATCATCGCGTCTGGCCCACAGATATAGAATTGTTGTTTGAAATTGCTGATCCTTTGTTTCAGATATTGCTCATCGATCGTGTGATGATCATAGCCAGGTACTTCTTCCTGTGTTAATGTATTAATGAAATTATCGCCCAGCATCGCCGTAAATTCATCTTTTAGGATTATATCTTTATGAGTTTTGTTTGAAAAAATAAGTTTATTGTTACCCAGCTTTTTATCTTTTTGCAACTGACGGAAAATAGCTATGAAGGGAGTAACGCCAGCGCCTCCGGCAATAAAAGTTCCCTCGCCGTTGTAATGGATCGCTCCCCATACATCGTGCAGCAATATTTCATCTCCCACCTTTAATTGCCCTAGTTGATTTGTTACTCCGTCGTGATCAGAATAAATTTTGATCGTGAATTCGAGATGTTCCCATTCATTCAAGCTCGTAAATGTAAATGGGCGTCTCTCTTCCTTCCACCTGGGTTTATTAATCGCTACTTCAGTGGCCTGCCCTGGTACAAATTTGTACCCTTCGGGTTTTTCTACCCTGAAATGTTTCACATTGTGAGTAACTGGTTCAATGGAAATGATCTTTACAACATGCTCTTCCATACGATCGTTTTGGTTATTTGATAATCTTTTGAAAACAAGGTTACAGGTTAATTGTTCATTTTACGATGTATAAAAATTAATTTGCCCCCATTTTTTTAAATCCGTAACTTTTATGTAACAAAATTTACGGCTATGAAAAGATTAATTATTGTGTTGGTTTTACTCGCTTGCATTGCAGCCGTTACCTATGCAAGTCTCCATACTAACAAACAGAGAGCCGGTATCAAAACAGAAAAAAAAGAGATCAAAAAGAAACATGAGTGCAGCCGCACGTGCGCCTATTCTTAAAGAATTAAGCCCCTCCCCGGGGTTTTTATGTTACTGCTTCGCCTCGCCTCAATCTCATCATACCGCCGGGCACAAAAGGAAGGCACAAGAAGAATTTCTTCTCTCACCTTTCAATGGCTTTAAACATGTTCGGGTTGTGATTAGTAAACTCTTATGGCCAGAACAGTTTTAACTTTTATCTTTGCACCTCGAAAAAAAACGGTGAGCCATAGGCATTGGCCAAAGCTCGAGCCATCAAAACTAAAAATCATGTCAAAAAAAATTACAGAACTATTAGGCGATAAAGCAGAATTCTTATTAGATCATAAGTCGAAAACGATATCAAAAGACCAGTTGCATTTGCCCGGTCCCGATTTTGTAGATCGCATCTGGATCAATAGTGACCGCCATCCGCAAGTTTTGCGTAATCTCCAGTTAATGTATGGCACAGGTAGGCTTGCAAATACGGGTTACCTTTCTATACTGCCGGTTGACCAAGGTATTGAACATAGCGCGGGCGCCTCGTTTGCAAAAAACCCTATCTTTTTCGATCCTGAAAATATTGTTAAGCTGGCTATGGAAGGTGGTTGCAATGCAGTAGCAACGACTTTTGGTGGCCTCGGCTTCCTGGCGAGAAAATATGCCCACAAAATTCCTTTCCTGGTTAAGATTAACCATAATGAATTTCTAACCTATCCGAATAAATTTGACCAGGTAATGTTTGCGTCAGTCAAGGCAAGCTGGAATTTGGGAGCTGCAGCGATTGGTGCAACGATTTACTTTGGCAGCCCGGAATCGACGAGACAATTGCAGGAAGTAACTGCTGCATTTGAGATGGCACATGAACTTGGAATGGCTACCATTCTTTGGTGTTATTTGCGCAACCCAGCATTCAAGACAAAAGAGAAGGATTATCACGTATCTGCCGACCTCACGGGGCAGGCTAATCACCTTGGAGTTACGATCGAGGCCGATATTATCAAACAGAAATTACCTGAAAACAACGGCGGTTATCTTGCACTGAATACAAAAGAATCTGCCTACGGCAAAAATGATCCGCGCATCTATTCGGAACTTTCATCGGATCACCCCATTGATCTTTGCCGCTACCAGGTTGCCAATTGCTACATGGGCCGTGCTGGGCTGATCAGTTCTGGTGGCGCTTCTTTGGGCGCCGGCGACCTGGCTGAAGCCGTAGTAACGGCTGTTGTCAATAAACGTGCAGGAGGCATGGGTCTTATCTCCGGTCGCAAGGCCTTTCAACGTCCGACGAAAGAAGGAGTTGAAATCCTGAATGCTGTCCAGGATGTGTACCTCGACAAAGATGTAACAATAGCGTAAGAACCATTCTTCTACCGAATTGTCATCCCATCCGATAGCTATCAGCAGATCTAAACCTGTAACGAATGTCACAGGTTTTTTTGCTTCTTTTTTTATGTAATCACCCTCGGAACTACTATTTAGCTTTTGTTGCGTCGCACTCTTCAACCACAACAATTCTATTCATCATTAAGACTTCGTTTCGCAGTAACAGAATTTCGAAGAAAGAGTTTAAATTGTAAATAATATTACAGGTTTCAATTGTTTACCACATAAACGATAAAAAATGCCAGAAACAAAAATATTATCCGAGACAAAAGAGATCGTTCAGAACAATGAAGACTACACCCTGTTTTCCTGGAGCAAGCAAAAAGGAACAAATCCAATTGCTGTAAAATATGCTGAGGGGGTTTATTTATACGATTATGATGGCAAACGTTACATCGATTTCTCGTCAGGACTTATGAATGTCAATATTGGTCACGGTAATCAACGTGTAACAGAAGCCGTGACGAAACAAATGCAGGAGGTTACTTATGTAACACCCGGTTGCGTAACAAAGGCACGGGGTGAATTAGGGAAAAAGCTGGCTGAGATCTGTCCGGGTGATTTGAATAAGGCATTTTTCACTTTATGTGGAGCATCATCAATTGAAAATGCAATTAAGTTAGCAAGACTCTATACCGGGCGGCATAAGGTCCTCACCCGTTATCAATCGTACCACGGCTCAACGAACGGAGCAATGGCGGCTAGTGGCGATCCCCGACGACTTGCGGTGGATTCGCAACAAGCGCCCAATTTTGTTCATTTCGATCTTCCTTATTTGTATCGTTGGCAGTACGGTGAAGCGGATCTGCTCAAAGACTGCGTTGCACAGCTTGAGCGTATCATTGCCTATGAGGGACCAAACAACATTGCTGCGATCCTACTGGAAGGGCAATCCGGTTCTTCCGGATGTTTCCTTTATCCGAACGGTTATTTAAAAGCTGTCAGGGAGATTTGCGCTAAGAATGGAATTCTGTTGATCATTGATGAAGTTATGAGTGGCTTTGGACGAACGGGGAAATGGTTCGGATTCCAGCACCACGATATTGTTCCAGACATGATTGTGATGGCAAAGGGACTTACTTCCGGTTACCTGCCATTCGGTTGTTTAATGGTAAGTAATCAGATCGCCGCCAAATATGATGATGCTGCGTTACCCCTGGGTCTCACCTATTCGGCCCATCCGGTATGTTGTGCCGCGGCGCTCGAAACACTGAAAATTTATGAAGACGAAAATTTAATTGAAAACGCAGCAGTCATGGGAAAATACATGGATGCTCAAATTGAAAAATTAAAACAAAAGCATCCGAGCGTTGGTGACTGGAGAAATAACGGCTTATTAGGATGTCTTGAATTGGTAAAAGATCGCAAAACAAAGGAACCAATGGCTCCGTTCAACGCAAAGCCAGACGAAATGATCGTAATGAACAAAGTAGCTGCGAAATTGAAGGAATCAGGTCTTCACACAATGATAAGATGGAGTTTCGTCTTTATCGCACCTCCCCTTTGTATTACGAAAGAACAAATTGATGAGGGGCTAACGTTGATCAGCGAAGCGATAACTATCGCTGATAAGCATGTGAATTAGAAAAAAAGTTTATTTGAGAAAATCAAATTTTTTTTCTACTAAAAAATAAGTTTATTTTTATTTCACGAACTTGATATTCTTTCTCCGGGGAAGTTTGCCACTACATTTCTGTAAAATTTTTTCCACTTTAATTTCAGGTATACACTATTACACTATGAGACCCCTTAAACTATTTTATTAAACTGACTAACTGCTTATGACCAAAGAAATACTCTTAATCGACGATGACGCAGACGAACTTGAAGTTTTCTCCGAAGCTCTGCGCTCTGTTGACAAAAACATTCAATGCAGCCAGGCCAGGGATTTGAACGAAGCCCTGGAATTCCTGACTTACAGTTCTCCTGCCTATATCTTTATAGACTATAACATGCCAAAGATCAATGGCCTTGAAGTTGTTTCTGAAATAAAGAAAATTGAGAAACTGGCAAATAGCAGGATCGTTCTGTACTCAAATCATGTAAGCGAGGAAATGAATAAGAAAGCAATGGCACTAGGTGCGTACAAATGCGTTAAAAAACCCAACATGATCAACGTGCTCATAAAAAATTTAAAAGACATTCTGAATAATAACTGATCGTGGTGCTTCACACGGGAAAATAACATTTAAAGGTAGTACACTCGGGCGTACATTCTGAAGCAATAAAACCACCGTGCAAGTCCATAATCTTTTTGCAAATAGCAAGCCCTATCCCTCCTTTCTGTTTTCCTTTTTCATGAAGGCGGTAAAACATCGTAAATATTTTTTCACCTTCCTGTGGATCAAAGCCAATCCCATTGTCAGCGATCGAAACAAGATTATAAGTGACGTCATTGAGTGCTGATGAATGCTCTATTTCGGAACCGTGTTTCATTGAATGCGTGATATCAATGACTGGATCCAATTCCTCTTTTCTGAACTTAATGGAGTTACTGATCAGGTGAAAGAAAAGCAGCGAAATCAATGAGGGATATCCTTTGACAGAAGGCAATTTCTCGGGGCGAATGATTGTGTTCTCTACTTTAATCTTTTCATCGAGGGTGGCTAAAACGATTGCCAGTATTTCATTCAGATCAACCAGGATCATCTGCTCGTCTGTGTGGATCTTTGAGAAAGAAATGATGTCATCGGTCAACAACTTCATTTTCTGAATAGCGGCCTGCGCTCTCCGGATATTTGCCTTGCCCGCATCTGATAAATTCCGCGCATCATTGTTTATAATAAACTCCATCGAATTATAGAGGTGTTTCAATGTCTCGTTATAATCGTTGGCTGCTATTGTAGTAAATGTTTTTAATTCAGAGCTTAAGGCTTCAAGTCTCCTGTTTTTTGTAAACAAAGCTGTATTCAATTGCATTATTTTTTCTTCGGCTTGCTTGGCGATGGTTCTATCCTCCCGATAAACAATCAATCCATTGTTAAATTTCTTTGCCTTTACATGATACCATCGGTTTTCACCGTTTTCCCCGTACTGAAAGATCATATCCAGCGGCTCCCCCGTTTCAACAACATTGACAAATTGATCAAATAATTTCCTATCCAGCTTTCCATTGTCAGGAGCATCTCCTTTATTTCCCATTAAAGATTTGAACCCGGTGATGAAATGATCGGAATTCTTTACTGCTTCAAGTACATGTACTTCGTTCGAAATTGTTTCGAACAATGCCTCAAGTAACTGGCTGTCTAAATTCAAACTCATTTTTAAAAACGGACTTTTGTCATTATTCATTCTAATAATCTCCTGGTAACTTTAGTGCAGGCACAAACATTTCTCCTTAACCAATTAGTATGGAAATCTCAAAAACAGGATCTAAGTTGACGTGGTAAATATCGGTATGTAAAATTTCCGGCTTGTACGCGGTAGAGACGTGAAGATAAACAAGCCCATGGAATAATCAACAACTGAAAGGAATTTTTTATGAAATTCAATGATACATTCGTTATTCTATAAATGTGAATAAGGTATGCCTTTTGTGCTTTAGAGGTGATGGAAAATGAAGAAGCACACACGAGAGGTCAGCAAAAAAAATTTCAGGTACCTGTGGGGGAAGAAATTGCCTATGTCGAGATCATATCCATACAAAATAGAATTTGTGCCGTAGAACTTCCCGGCCTCTCGCCGATCTTTATCACCAAAATAAAAGATAAAAATAATAAGCCGTGTTGGGTTTCAATACCACAAGGCAATGATGCCATGGCTTCTATTATCGGCGACTATATCGATGAACAAGTTTACTCGAAAATGAAGTAGTCGTTCTTCCTTCCAAACACCCATTTCGATCAGGAATAAAACGGGTTTTTAAGGTCAATTTCATGTAGATTTGCAATCCTTTCGGGTGGTGGCGCAGCCCGGTAGCGCATTTGCATGGGGTGCAAGAGGTCGCTGGTTCGAATCCAGTCCACCC
>Ga0207689_10005919_pt1 | contig 10831 bp, 7 predicted proteins | sample KBSMisM52_FD_184312 | JGI IMG/M metagenome (GOLD analysis project Ga0207689, IMG submission 184312) | Miscanthus rhizosphere microbial communities from Kellogg Biological Station, Michigan, USA - KBS Miscanthus M5-2 (SPAdes) (version 2) | ecosystem: Host-associated > Plants > Roots > Rhizosphere... | reverse complement strand
GGTTCGTTATCTGTTTGCATAAAGCAAAGTTTGGGACAAAGGTGAAAATCATCAATAAGTTTACGCATTATCGCATGGCCATCCACGAGATAATGAAATGTATAGACAGGTGTCAGGTATTTTTTGTTTTTTTCAATAGCGAGCCGTTTATATCCATTCTGATCTTCAAACAAAAAAATGCCGTATACATCTTCCCATCTTTTTTGAGATTGATTGAAAATGGGCCACAACTTTTTTATTTCGCTTGATTCCATAATGCAGGCCATCAGTTCGGTGCCGCAGCTTTCAAAGCTGATGGAATGAACATGGCGCATGAAATTCTGCTTTTGCCTGCTTTCAGAATTGTTACTGAAATGACTATTTACCCGGTATCGTATATTCTTTGCTTTGCCTACATACACAATTTTTCCTTTTTCATTATGGAAATAATATACTCCCGGAGTATAAGGCAGCTTGTCAAAATCCGCTTTTGGAACATTGGGCGGTAAGGTTTGTTCTTTTGAATTACGCAGTAAACTTTTTTGGATAAAATCATCCTTGTCACTATCCAGCAAAAGGCGAAATAATTTCACCGTTGCTTCCGCGTCACCACCAGCCCGGTGACGGTCATTGATGTAAATTCCCAATGAATCACAAAGCTTCCCCAAACTATAAGATTGCTTGCCGGGAATCAGTTTGCGGCTTAAACGAACTGTACAAAGCTTTTTACAATCAAGGTCGTATCCATGTGCCGCCAGGTGGCCTTTAATAAATGAATAGTCGAAATTAACGCTATGCGCTATGAATATTTTGTCATTTAAAATGTTGTAGATATTCTCTGCGACATCTTCGAAGGTTGGCGCATTGGCGACCATATCATCAGTTATTCCTGTCATTGCCTGGATGTATCGCGGAATAGATTGACCGGGATTGATGAGTGTTTCATATTTTTCAACAACATTATTTCCATCAAAAATATGTATAGATATTTCTGTTATTCCGTTTGCCGCGGAATAAGAACCTGTAGTTTCTATGTCTACTATTGCATACATAAGCGCCGGACAGCTAATTTCGTAAAAAATTACCAGCCGGGATGTTGTCTGAAAAAATAAATATGTTTCGTAACCGCCTCATCAAAGTTTCGCGGCATATTGGCAAGCAGGCAAAAAAAAAGAATGTGAGTTGTTACCGGGTATATGATCATGATATTCCTGAGTTTCCGTTCTGTATTGAATTTTATGATGACAAACTATATGTGGCGGAGTACAGGAGAAATCATGGCCTGAATGAAGAGGAGCATGATGAATGGATGCGCCAAAGCATCGAAGTAATCAGGGAGGTTTTATCGGTACCGGAGGAAAATATTTTTTTAAAACTGCGCCAGCGAAAAGAAGGACGAACAGGTCAATATCAAAAAACTGATGAGAAGAGGCAGGAGTTTATTGTTCATGAGAACGGGTTGAAGTTTATTGTTAACCTCGGCGATTATTTGGATACGGGTCTGTTTCTGGATCATAGGGATACGCGACAGATGATAAAGGAGCAAAGTGCGGAAAAGAAGATTCTGAATCTTTTTGCGTATACCGGTTCATTCTCTGTGTACGCCGCCGCAGGCGGGGCAGAAGAAGTTGAGACTATTGATTTATCTAAAACGTACCTGGAATGGGCTGAAAAAAATATGCGGCTGAATGGGTTTGTGGATACAGGTAAATATAAGTTTCACCAGCATGATGTAAAAAAATACCTGCAGGAGATAAAACCGTCTTATTATGATTTAATTGTAATGGATCCACCTACTTTCAGTAATAGTAAGCGTATGGATGATTTTCTTGACATACAAAAGGATCATGCCGGATTGCTCAACAATTGTTTAAAGGGGTTAAGACAAAATGGTTTGCTTTACTTCAGTACCAACTACAGGAAATTTATTTTGGATAAAGAAGCAATTAAAGCTTCTTCCATAAAAGATATTACAAGAATGACAACTCCTTTTGATTTTGAAGGTAAACTTTCCAGGTATTGTTATAAACTTGGTAAATAGGCCACTCCTGCATGCAAAAGCTCCGGCTATCAGCCAGAGCTTTTGCTGCAATAACGTTTACATAAAATATTAATAGAGATAATTCAATGCAATTACATCATTTGAATTAAAGGTACGGTTACCTCCATTGGAGCATGCGAGCATCCAGGAGTTAGCATCAGGGCCACTTGGTGTACCCGGAATTAATACAGCTCCTAAACCACTTTTAGGTTTTTCCTCATTTACTCGTCTTCCCCCACAGCTATAAGAACGGTCCATATAGTCGGTATGGCGGAAACCAATACAATGACCTATTTCATGTTGAATAACTGAAGCTACATATAATTGATCAGGATTGCTTCCGTAAGCAGCTTCGTTTGTATTCATCTTTACCTGGTTATAAGGATCGCCGTTTGAAGTAGGGAAGCCTGATGAGCCCAACGTAATATAACCCCCGCTTGGGCCCTGGTTAAATCCTATAATATTTATATTTCCCCCACTTTGCACTCTTTGAAAAGTGATTTGCAAACCAAGACTGTTATACCGGGCAATAGCAGCGTCGGTTGCTGTTGCATATACGGCAGGCAGGTTAGTAACTGAAATTGTAACTACTCTTGGCAGCCTTGTAACGAGGTTAAATGTGCGGTACTGCTCACTGTTAGCTATGCGAAGTACCGGTGATGAAACCATTTCGTTCAACCTGCTTTCACTGATAAAAATGTCCCCTTCTACAAGATAACCATTATCTGCTTTTGTAACCCAGCTTGCGTCAAGGCCGAGTGCAGCGATTTTCGATTTTACATCCTGCGATATTTCATCGGGTTGAGTTGTCGTTTGGGAATCTTTTTTACACGCAGTAAATAATGTACCTGCGATTAAAAGGTACGTAAAAGATTTTCTGATTTGTCTCATGTTAGATTGATTGATAGTTTTTGGAATGATCAACAGCGTTATTGCATAGTCAAAGACGAAAGTTTAAGATAAATATTTTTTCTATTCAAGAACCAATTGTGCAGAAAAAATACAGTAATAAAGTTGTAATGTAAATAGTAATACTACTTGTCTTTTAAAGGTAATCCATTAATATTACGATTAAATTTAAGTTGACGCTACATTTTAAAGGTTCTATTACAAGAGTTCATTATTTTAATAGTTTTGAGATGAATTATGCATAAGAGCATCCGGATAGTTACATGTGCGGGCAATCTGTATAAATGGATCTTAAGGCCATGGTATGTTTTACTTTTTCTTTTTCCTATGGAGGCTTATTCACAAATTACAGCTACAGAATTTAAAAAAATGTCTCCTGTAGTAAAACAAAAATCCAGGGGATTTTCCTCCGGCAGCAAGACAATTTTTTTTGTATCCGGGAAAGATCGTGATTCACTCCTGTTTTTACTCCAGGGTAAAAAAGATATTGAGATTGTATATGAATACTCACCAACCAACCTGTTCGCAATTAAAGCAAGCTGGAAAGATATTCTGTCAATTTTGAATAATGAACATGCAAGTTTTGTTGATATGCAGAGAAAGCCGAAGGAAGAACTTGCATTGAGCAACCTGGATATAAGTGCTAATAAAGTAAATTTGGTTCACAACCAGTTCCCTTTTTTTAATGGCCAGGGAACAACCGTCTCCATAAAGGAAAACCATCCTGATTCAAGTGATATTGACTTCAGGGGAAGGTATCTTTCCACAACTTTATCGTCCTCTGTATTCAGCACCCATGCATCTGATATGGCGACAATTATCGCCGGTGGAGGTAATACTTATTATGAAGGCAAAGGAGTTGCGTGGGGAGCAACAATCAGTTCTTCCGGCTTTGATATCCTGTTGCCTGAAGCTGATGCCGCGTACGGGCAGTACGGTATTTCTGTGCAAAATCACTCGTATGGTACCGGAATAGAAAATTATTATGGTTCGGATGCAGCTGCTTATGATGCGAGTGTTATTACCCGTCCGGATCTTCTGCACGTTTTCTCTGCCGGCAATTCCGGAATGGAAACAGATACGATAGGTACATATAGTGGTGTAACAGGATATGCCAATATCACGGGCAGCTTTAAAATGGCAAAAAATATAATTACGGTAGGTCATGTTGATTCGATCTATAATGTATTACCACCGAGTTCAAAGGGGCCAGCCTATGATGGCCGTGTAAAACCGGAATTGGTAGCCTTTGCAGAAGATGGCAGTTCCGGTTCTGCCGCTATTGTATCCGGACTTTCATTAGTCTTACAGCAGGCTTATAAAGATAGTAATGGAAAGCTCCCCACCTCGGCGTTAATAAAATCTATTTTATTAAATAGTGCAGATGATGTAGATACAAAAGGAATTGACTATACGTCCGGGTACGGGAATGTTAATGCCTATAAAGCTGTTCAAACTTTAGTCAGGAACAGGTATTTTACCGGTTCCGTATCCAGCGGACAGACAGTTCATCATAATCTTTCCGTTCCTGCAGGATTGAAACAACTTAAAGCTACTTTAACGTGGACAGATCCGCCAGCTTCGCCTGGTGCATCAAAAGCACTTGTTAATGATCTTGATCTGACCCTTTCATTGCCGGCACTCAATCAGTCATGGCTGCCATGGGTGTTAAATAGCACGGCAGATATTGATTCGTTGAAAAAAATGCCGGTCCGGAAAAGAGATAGTCTTAATAATACAGAACAAATCACGATTGACAATCCTTTGCCTGGTGATTATGAGCTTAACGTGTATGGTTTTGACATCATATCTTCTCCGCAATCCTACTATATTTCTTACCAATTTGATTCGGTAGATAAATTTCAATGGTACTATCCATCAGCAAACGATAATATTTTCGGTAACAGGCTGAACACCCTTCGCTGGGATTGTTCTTATCCTGATAGTACAGGAAGGCTGGATTACAGTATTGATGACGGTAACACATGGCAAACTATAAATAATGAAGTTCTCCTTTCAAAAGGATATTATAAATGGAGTCCGCCGGATAGTTTTACCACAGCCCTGCTTCGGATGAGGGTAGCAACATCCGATTTTTTATCGGATACATTTACTATTTCGGATCGTTTCGATGTGCATGTTGGGTTTAATTGTACAGATTCATTTTTATTATTCTGGCCGGATATACCAGGCGTAAGCAAATACAGGATATTAAAACTTGGTGAAAAATACATGGCGCCGTTAACGGATGTTACGGATACTTTTTGGGTGGCAGGAAAACAGGCGAATCCTGTGCTATATTATGCAGTTACCCCTCTCGTCAATAATAAAGAAGGAGTCAGAAGTTATGGATTCAATTATACAACGCAGGGGACAGGGTGTTATATACAATCATTTCTTGCACAGCTATCGGGAACTAACGGAGTACTATACTTGCAATTGGGATCCGTATATCATATCAGGTCACTCACCTGGCAAAAGCTGTTGCTGAATGAGTATATAAATTTGCAAACTATTCAGTTGCCGGAGGTTGATAGTTACGATTATACAGATGCAACGCTTACAAAGGGAGTAAACACATACAGGGTAAAACTCGAATTGACGAGTGGCCAGGTTATTTATAGTGACCCCGCATCACTTTATTACTTCGGAAGAGACATATATATTGTTTATCCAAATCCGGTAGCGCAAAACCAGCCCTTAACTGTTCTTAGCAACGATCCGGATATTACCATACTTGAAGTATTCAATAGCTACGGCGCCAAAGTAATGGTAAAGCAACTGGATAGCCAGGTTAATACATTCCCGGTAGCGCGGCTGGGGAAGGGGATCTATTTTATGCAAATTGTAAAAGACGGCAGGCGACAGCAGTTATTCAAGGTGTTTATATACTGATTTGATCTTCAAAAAGGCTGACAACCCATTTTAATTTTTCAGATAATATTTTTTGAGCAGGTAATAGTAAGGCCGAAACATATGATGTACAAAGTTGTTTGTATCACTTTCCGGAAACTTAATTCTGTACTCATCATCCGGTATTAATATAATTGGAGTTCCTGCCCGCATATAGTTATTATCATGCACGTATTGCGGTTCTTTCAGTTGGGGCAAAGCTTTTTTGATCGCCAGCTTATATACTTTTCTCCCGAGAAATTTTTCAAATTTCCGCTGTGTTTTTCTTGGCTTACGTTCCAGCTTTCCATATACCATTCCGCCAACAAATCGTATCAGGAATTTTTGTTTACGAAGAACATCTTTTGTGTGTCTCAATGGATTTGTCGGGTTAAAGCCCTGTAAAGTCTGTATTGAGAAAGGAGATTCAGGAACCCAGTCTGCCGTATTTACGATTGTATATTGCCAGCCTCCGCGGGTGATAAAATCAAAATCATACGCATAATACATATTGCCGGGTTTTGGAGCGGCGCTGCAATAGGTTTTAAAGAGAATGCCAGTTGGAACTTTCCCTTTTTGCTTTTCATATTCAAGATAAGAACGCAGAAGAAATGCCAAGGCAGCTCCCTGGCTATGGCCAAAGATCAGTATCTGTTTTACCTGTTTTTGAGAGTAATAATAATTTATTTTTTGCTCTATATCCGGCGCTAAATGACCTAACGCTACCGTCCAGCCGACATGTACTGCTGCCTTAGGATCTTCTGCGAATTTATAATCAAACCTGGTGCTATCGTTTAATTGTAAGGAACCGGTCGCTGGTATCATTGCTGCATAAAAATTGGCCAGCCAACTTGATGCCTGGTTAATTGTTCCCCGTAAGTCAATAACAGCTACATTATCATTCCGCAGGTAAAATGTCCACCGGTTTAGCAGACCGACTTCAGGGGAACGGTATTCCATCTTATAGGGATCTGCTGTTTTTACTCTTGTTGCAGAATCGGGTATGCTGGAACTATAAAATGCAAGTGATAATAATTCTGCGTATTCTTTTGGATCAAATACGGACTGTAATTGACTTTGCGCGGATGCAAATGAAAGGATAAAATAAACTGTTAACAGAAAGCGCATGATAATAAATTTTTAATAGCAATATAAACGAAATCTCTTTGTATGATGTAAAATGAAAAACCGCTTTGTTTTTGACAAAGCGGTTTTGGTAACTCTTCATTACAAAATGCTATAAAGTCTTTAATACATCGTTCATATTTCTTACTGCGTCAGCGCTCTTGTTGAATTCAGCCTGCTCAGCCTCATTCAAACCGAAATCAATAATCTTTTCCCATCCGTTTTTACCGATTATAACGGGTACGCCTAAGCAAATATCTTTTTGCCCGTATTCACCTTCCAGTTGAACACAACAGGTAAATAATTTCTTTTCATCACGAACAATGCTTTCTACCATGGCCGCGCCGGCTGCCCCGGGAGCATACCATGCAGAAGTACCGATAAGTTTAGTCAATGTAGCCCCGCCTACCATTGTATCTGCTACTATTTTCTTTTGCTGATCGTCTGATAAAAACTTGGAAACCGGAACTGAATTCCATGTTGCGAAGCGGATTAAAGGAATCATTGTAGTATCACCATGGCCACCAATTACAACGGCGTTTAAATCTGCGGGACTGGCTCCCAGGTGCTGACTTAATTGATATTTAAAACGGGCGCTGTCTAATGTGCCACCCATACCTATAATCCTGTTTTTAGGCAAACCTGTTGCAGTAAGGGCCAGGTAAGTCATGGTATCCATCGGGTTGCTGATAACAATAATAATGGCATCCGGAGAATTTTTCAGAATATTTTCCGCAACGCCTTTTACTATACCTGCATTTACACCAATTAATTCTTCACGGGTCATACCGGGCTTGCGTGGTAAACCGGACGTAATAACAACCACATCGCTGCCCGCTGTTTTTGAATAATCATTTGTGCTGCCAACAATCTTAGTGTCAAAACCAAGAAGAGCGGCAGTTTGCATCATATCCTGCGCTTTACCTTCTGCAATACCTTCTTTAATATCTAATAAAACCAGTTCAGTTGCCAATTCTTTTCTGGCAATATTGTCAGCACAGGTAGCACCCACGGCACCAGCGCCTACTACAGTAACTTTCATGAAGTAAATTTATTTATCTATGAGAAAATTACCTGCCTGCTATAGGCAGGTTTGCGGGGGCAAAGATAGCAAGTTGAAAGTTTCAGTATAAAAGTTTTCGCAACAATAAAAACAGGAAGACTACAGTCATAAACGCTGAATACCCGGGATTTTTATTCCCGGCGTAGCTTGTTCACTATTAACGACTCACTTCTTTATCTCTTCGAGGATCTTTGGTATCGTCCATGAACCTTCATGTACAGAAATCAGGTCTTGCTTTTTGTTATAGAAAGCGAGAAAAGGAAGACTGTGGATCATATAAAAGGAGGGCAACGTAAAGTGTTCATCACGGCCTACAATAATATTCGGGTATTTGCTAAGGTTATATTCTTTATAGAAGCCCTTCATTTCTGTAAAAGATTGCGGAGTCGTCATTACGATCTGGATGTTTTTAAAATCATCTATGTTTTTTATGATCTCTTCTGTTTCATGTTTGCAATGCTCACACCCCGGGTTAAATACCATAACAATGGTTGGTTTCTTTTTACTCAGGTTATCTTTTGTAAAATAAGTAACGCTGTCCACCTTCAGAATTTTCAGAGGCGGAACTGTCGGGAAACGGAGATAGCCGGGTTGCGGTTCATTGCTTGCCTGGGCATTAATATTCAATCCAATTACAACTAAAACAAGCAGACTGAAAAACTTCTTCATCACAATATTTTTCTCAAAAATACGCACTAATCCTTCTACATAATTGCAAAAAAATTTGGCGATCTACGAAATTTCCGTAGATTTACGAAAAATTCGTAGATATGCAGGAAAAACTGACACAGCAGGAAGAAGAAGCGTTAAAAGCGGTATTTAAAACAAGAGAGGGGAATGTGAAAATGATAATGGAAAATATGGAAGAAGAAGTGCCATATACAACAGCAGCTTCTACAATCAAAAATCTGGAGAAGAAAGGCTATCTCCAAAGCAGGATGGTAGGTAATGCTTATCTCTATAAGCCATCAATCAGCGAAGAGGAGTTTAAAAAGAAATTTCTGGGAAGCGTTGTAAAAGATTATTTCGACAATTCGTATAAAGATCTGGTGAATTTCTTCGTCGAACAGAAGAAGCTTTCGGCGAAAGAGTTGAAGGAAATTATTTCTATGATTGAGAAAGGGAAATAAAATTTTGTACTAAATATCTATTAATGCCGGCACTTATTTTATACCTGTTTAAGCTATCAGTTAGTTTATCTGTAGTGTATTTGTTTTACCAATCTGTTTTAAGGCGACTGACCTTTTATGCATGGAGCCGATTTTACCTTTTGGGGTATACCGTGCTTTCATTTTTTATCCCGTTCATTAACATCACGCCGGCACTGGAAAAAAATGAAATGACGAATAATAGGATAGTTCAGTTTATTCCCCGTGTCGGGGTATTCAATGAAAGAGCGGATATACATCTTTATTCAACATCACATATTCCTGCATCCCTGGTCATATGGGATTTTATCATGCTGATCCTATTGGCAGGAGTTATTGTCATGTTCTTACGATTGGTAGTACATCTGTTGTCTTTTAAAAAAATAATGAACAAAGCAAAGTTTGTTTCGGACAATGATGTGAAACTTTACCAGGTAAACCGATCAATCATTCCATTTTCATTTGGTAATTCTATTTTTATTAACCGGCAGTTGCATACCGACAATGAATTGCAGGAAATCATCCGTCATGAATTTGTACACGTACGCCAGAAACATACGATAGACATTATCTGGGCGGAGTTACTATGCGTGATTAACTGGTATAATCCATTTGTATGGCTGATCCGGAAAGCGATCCGGCAGAATCTCGAGTTTATAGCCGATAATAAGGTATTGCAGACCGGACTCGACAAAAAAAAGTATCAATACCTTCTTTTAAAAGTTACAGGAAACGATCATTTCAGTATAGCCAGTCAATTCAATTTTTCCTCACTTAAAAAACGTATAGCCATGATGAACAAAATGAAAAGTGCCAGAGCGCACCTTATTAAATTTTTATTTGCGCTGCCTTTGGTAGCAGTGCTTTTAGTCGCTTTCAGAAACAGTAGTGATGAGTTAAGACAAAAGGAAGGATTGCGTCAGCCGGTAGTGGTGAAAGAACAGACTACTAATGTTTTGCTCACCGATACTGTGCCGGGACAAGACAAATATATTATTGAAGTAATTGTAAATAAGAAAAAAAAGGATACGATCGTGGTAGTAAGAGATAAAAAGTCTAAGAAAGAAATAAAAAGAATGACGTTGGAAGAATGGGACAAAAACAAAAAACAATATGAAAAACTTTACGGACCTGTTGATGGAAACCGCGGTCCAGTTATAGTTGAGGATGAAAATCATCCGGTATTGATTAATACTGACAATGGACGCAACGTTTACGTGCTGAAAAACATCGACGGCCAGACGGCAAAATTCAAACGTCTTGAAATTACTAACGATAATAAAGTGAAAGTGATCCTGGACAATGGCAAAGAAGAAAATTACAACCTCGATAATGGGACGGAAAAAGACGAGTTTGAAAATAAATATGGTAAAATTTTACCTGTTACTGCGCCCGCAAAGGCCGGCGCAAGTGTCGGTACAACGATAAGCGCAGAACCGGCGTCGCCGTCGCAAGCGTTTGAGTTAACTAAATTATCGGTTGCAACTGATGCGGGGACGACTACGTCAGTACCAGTTGTAACTTCTTCAACGCTTAGCAGTACATCAAGTGTCGCCGAGGCTGCAGAACCTGTAAAGACAATTATTGCAGAAGATAAAATAATTGCAATGTTTAAAAAAGATATGCCGGAAGCCGATGTAAAAAAACTCGAAGCCAATTTAAAAGAGAAGGGAT
>Ga0207689_10005917_pt1 | contig 10832 bp, 11 predicted proteins | sample KBSMisM52_FD_184312 | JGI IMG/M metagenome (GOLD analysis project Ga0207689, IMG submission 184312) | Miscanthus rhizosphere microbial communities from Kellogg Biological Station, Michigan, USA - KBS Miscanthus M5-2 (SPAdes) (version 2) | ecosystem: Host-associated > Plants > Roots >... | reverse complement strand
CGCGCGATCGCGAACTTCGCCGACTGGACCGACCGCATCGCCAAGGGCGAGCTGCCGTTCGACAAGCCGCGGCGGCCGGAAGGGATCGAGCGCAACCTGGTGATCACGATGTGGGACTGGTCGAGCCCGCAGTTCTACCTGCACGACGTGGTGTCGACCGACCGCAGGAACCCGCGCGTGAATCCGAACGGCGGGGTGTACGGCTCGCCGGAGGACTCGACCGACCTCGTGCCGGTGCTCGACCCGCGCACCAACAAGGCGATCGACGTGGCGCACCCGGTGCGCGACGAGAGGACGCCGTCGGTGAGGTCGAACTCCTACGGCGTGTCGGCATGGTGGGGCGACAAGCCCTACTGGGAGGGCCGCACGCTGAACCACAACCCGATGATGGACGAGCGCGGCCGCACCTGGTTCACCTCGCGCATCAGCCCGGATCCCAATCCCGACTGGTGCAGCGGCGCGGCGCATCCGTCGGCGCGCGCGTTTCCGCTCACCGGCAACGCGAACCGGCATCTCTCGTTCCTCGAGCCGCGCGTCAACCAGTGGACGCTCATCCGCACCTGCTTCCCGACGCACCACCTGCATTTCGACAAGAACAACGTGCTCTGGACGAGCCCGGGGGTCGTCGGACCCGCCGTCATTGGATGGTTCGATCGAAATATTTTTGAAAAAACAGGCGACGAGCGCCAGGCGCAGGGCTGGACACCGTTCATCCTCGACACCAATGGGGATGGAAAGCGCGGCGAGTGGGTGGCGCACGACCAGCCGCTCGATCCGAAGAAGGACAAGCAGGTGCGCGTCAACCACTACGCGGTGGCGGTGAGCCCGGCCGACGGCACGATCTGGGGGACGGTGATCGGCTACCCGGGCTCGATCATCCGCGTGGTGCCTGGCCCGGACCCCACCAACACCGCGCTCACCGAGATCTACGAGCCGCCGCTCCCCGGCTACGGGCCGCGCGGCGGCGACATCGACGCGAACGGCGTCTACTGGGTGGCGCTCTCGAGCGGGCACCTGGGCGAGTTCGACCGCCGGAAGTGCAGGGTGACGAACGGCCCGACGGCCACCGGCAAGCATTGCCCCGAGGGCTGGACGCTGCACCAATTCCCCGGGCCGCAGCTCCGCGACGTGAAGGACCCGGGCAGCGCGGAGACCAGCTATTACGTCTGGGTAGATCTTTTTGGGGTTTTAGGTTTGGGAAAAAACATCCCGATCGCGATGGGGAACGGCTCCGACTCGATCATGCCGTTCGTCGACGGCAAGTTCGTGGTGCTGCGGCTGCCGTATCCGTCGGGGCTCTTTCCGAAGAACGTCGACGGCAGGATCGACGACGAGAAGGCGGGATGGAAGGGAAGGGGGCTCTGGACGACGTCAGGGTCGCGGGTGAATTTCCACCTCGAGGGCGGGAAGGAGAACCGGCCGAAGGCGATCAAGATCCAGTTGCGGCCGGATCCGCTGGCCCGGTAGAAAACTCCGGGAAAGCGCGTCTCGTCGTTCCCGCGCATGCGGGAACCCATGGAGCTTTTCCGCTCGTTTAGCGTGCTGCGGTCACGAAAGCCCGAGTAGTCGTCGCAACTGAGGCTTAGAGCGCGACTACCAGCGGCTAGCAGCTTCGCTGATTAATCAAGCGTCACGTCAACATTCAGTGTGGCCGGGCGTTGGTACGGACGTGGTCCCGGTCTACCAACTCACGAGCCACGCTGAAGCTGCCGCGCTAAAACGAAAGATCGACATGGCGTGGATCGAGCATGCATTGGCCAGCCCGGACTGGAGGCAACCCGATCCGGCGAAGCCCGGCGTCATGCATGCGTTCCTGCGTGTAGCGGAGCGCAACTATCGCGTACTACGGGTGGTCTACAATCCGAGCGTCCATCCACTGCGCGTGATCACCGTCTATTTCGACCGCCGGCTGAGAGGCAGACCATGAAAATGCACTACGACGAGCAGGTCGACGCCCTGTACCTCAGCCTGGACGAATCGGATGTCGTCGAGTCGGAAGAGGTCAAGCCCGGGATCATCCTCGACTTCAATGCGGCCGGTGAAGTCGTCGGCATCGAAGTGCTGGACGTGAAGCGGCGCGTACCGAGCGCGGACCTCAAGCAGCTCGAGTTCGAAGTGGCTTCCGCCAGCGGCAGTTGATCGGTCGCAGAGCAGGCGATGCGCGATGGAAAGGGAAAGCCGGTCGCCGGGATGCGCGCGGGGTCAGAGCCCTCAATCGCAGGGACGCCTCCGGCTTTTCAAATTCGGGGCTCTGACCCCAGCGGGGCTAATTCGGGGCTCTGACCCCACGGGGCTCTGACCGCAGCGGGGGTCTGACCCCGGCGGCCAACTACGCGGCCGCTGCAAGAGCGACGGGCTCGTGAATGTTCAGGTGAGCCAGGACTCTCTTGTAGGCTTCCTCCGAGATGTTCGGAGACCGGTGTTTTCTTGCGGTTGCCGCTGCTGCCGGATCTTCCGCATCGATGGCTGCGAAGATGGCCGCAAGGCAACGGCGATAGTGGTCCTGGTCGAGTGAGCCATCCTGCTTCACCGCCAGCCGGAGCGTGTCGAAGCGAACCACACGGGACGGGCGCTTGTTCTCGAGCTCGTAGGTGGGCATCGCGAACGTCAGCGTCCGGCCGGAATAGGCGCGAAGCGCCGGCCTCTCGCTGAAGAAGAACTCGTCGAATGTCTTTTGAGCGACTGGGGTAATGCTGTCGCCTTCGATGATGTAGACCCGGTTGCCCACGCTCATGATCGATGCTCCTCTCGCGTAACGGTTTGTACGCGTGCATGGTGCCGCGCATCGTCTGAAGGACGTTATCCCCGGCGCGCCAAGAGGTTTCCCGCGCGCGTCAATCGCAAATGGCGCTGTGCCTAAATACACGAAGTTCGTGTATATTCCGGTTTCATGAAGAACGTGACCGTGACGCTCGACGAGGAGACCGCCGCGCGCGCCCGGGTGGAGGCCGCAGAGCGCAAGATGAGCCTGTCGCGCTACATCGGCGAGGTGCTGCGCAAGGAGCTGCGCCATTGCGACGAGTACGAGGCGGCGTACCGCGCCTGGCGGCAAGATCTCAAGCCGTGGCCTCTGAAGGGGCGGCCGCAGCCCTATCCGACGCGCGAGGAAATCCATGACCGGCCCGTGCTTCGTCGACGCTAACGTTTTCATCTACGTGCGCGACTGGCGCGATGCCGGCAAGCAGGCTCGCGCCGCGGAGTGGATCGAGACGCTTTGGGACCAGCAGCTCGGGCGGACGAGCACCCAGGCCTTGGCCGAGGCCTATTCGGTCGCCACGCAAAAGCTCGGAATCGCGCCGGACAGCGCCTGGCACTACCTCGAGCGATACCTCTCCTGGAAGCCGTATCCTGTCGACGAAGCCGTGCTGCGCCGCGCCCACGAGATCGAGCGGCGCTATCGCGTTTCGTGGTGGGACGCCACCATCGTGGCGGCGGCTCAGCTGCAGGACTGTCAGCTCCTGCTCACCGAGGACTTGCAGGACGGAGCGAAGCTGGGCTCGCTCACGGTGCGCAATCCCTTTACGCTGCAGGCAAGCGAAGCGCCCGCCCTCTACAAGGTGGAACCCCGAGGGGTTCCGCGGCATCGTCCCCGTGGCAGGCCAAAACGGGTTGCCGCCGCGGCGTGATCCAGACGTGGAGAAGCACCATGAAATGTCCCCGCCGCACATTCCTGCGCCTGGCCATGGCTGCCGCCGCGTTGCCGGCCGTGTCCCGCATTGCCCGGGCGCAAGCCTATCCGTCACGGCCGGTGCGCATCATCGTCGGCTTTCCACCCGGCGGAGCCACCGACATCCAGGCGCGCTTGATGGGTCAATGGCTGTCGGATCGCCTCGGCCAGCAATTCATCGTCGAGAACCGCGCCGGCGCCAGCGGCAACATCGGGACCGAGGCGGTCGCCAAGGCACCTGCGGATGGCTACACGCTGCTGCAGGTCGTGACCCCGAATGCGATCAACGCCGCGCTCTACACCAACCTCAATTTCGACTTCGTCCGGGACATCGCGCCGGTCGTCTGCGCGGCGCGGCTGTCCTACGTCGTCGTGGTGCATCCGTCGGTCCCCGCCGCGACGATCCCCGAATTTATCGCCTATGCCAAGGCCAACCCGGGCAAGATCAACTACGGGTCGGCGGGCCAGGGCACCCCGCAAAACATTGCCTGCGAGCTCTTCAAGATGATGACCGGGCTGAATCTGGTGCACGTCCCGTATAAGGGCGGCGCGCCTGCGGTCGCCGATCTGATCGCCGGCCACGTGCAGGTGGTCTTCGCTCCCGTGTCGGAATCGATCCAGCAGGTCAAGGCCGGCAGGCTGCGCGCCCTGGCGGTAACGACCGCGGCCCGTCTGGACGTGTTGCCGGAGGTTCCAACGGTGGGAGAGTTCGTGCCTGGTTACGAGGCCAGCGGTTTCGCGGGCATCGGCGCGCCCCGGAACACCCCGGCCGAAATCATCGCCATGCTGAACAAGGAGCTCAATGCTGGTCTAGCCGATAGCAAGATCAAAGCTCGTATCGTCGAGCTGGGCGGCACGGTGCTCGGGGGCTCGCCTGCGGAATTCGGGGCGATCATCTCCGAAGCCACGGAAAAGTGGGCAAGGGTGATCAAGTTCGCGGGCATCAAGGCTGATTAAGCGGTCATTCAAACCGCGGCCGGGGAGTGCCGTTTATCGATCTCATCGCGGGCGGCTCTGCACAGCACATCGGCGACATACGAACCCGCCGACTCGCCTCCCGCGGTGAATTCGCTCGTGTGGCGGACCGTGGTGTCGTCGTCGGTGCCAATGGTGACGAGCTCCCCGGAGCCCTTGGCACAATCGCTGAGCGTGACGTACTTGCGCTCATAAGTGACAGTGCCGCGAGGGTCGCGCACCTGGAACAGGGCCAGGACGACGGGCTCGCCGTCATAGCGGTTCGTAAGGCGCAGCGACCCCGCCCTGACGTGAACCGCGAACCCGGTATCGGTCCCGCCAAGGCTCACCCATTCGTCACCGTGCGCGGTGACAGCGCCGAGCGCCAGCGCGACGGCGACAAGGATGGATTTCGTTCTCATGCTTCGATCCTTTCTCCTGTCGAGTTACGGCTTGCGATCGAGGCATGATGCCGAGTGGCACCTGAGCGACGTTATTCCTTATCCGCCAATGGGTTTCCCCGGGGTGCCAGTTGGATGAACTCAAAATCGGGGTCAGAGCCTGCAGATTCGGGGCTCTGACCCCAGGGCGACTGGCCTACATCTTTCCGGCGGCCTTCTTCGCCATCTTCTCCGGGTCATCGGCCGGATTGACCCAGTTGATGTCGAACGGCCCTTCGCCGCTCACCTGGATCACGGTCGCCTGGCCGCGAGTGAAGGCGTAGTGATTGGTCTTCGCGGGAAGGTAGTGGTACGCGCCGGCCTTGACCGCCGTCGCCTTCGCCGCGTCCATCTTCTCGCCCATGCCGAGGTACATGACGCCCGAGATCAGAGTCAGGTTTTCGTCCTGGGAATGCCAATGCGGAGCGATCTTGTAGCCGGCGGGCATCTGCAGCCGGATGGTGAACTGCCCGGGCTTGCCGGGATCGCCGTTCAGGACCGCGATCTTGGCGCCCTTCGGCAGCGAAGGCGGCACGGCGCCCCATTTGATGTCCTGCTTGTTCATGATCATCGAGTCCGCGCCGAAGGCAGGCGCGGCAATGCAGAGTGCGGCGGCAATCAGGGTCTTCCTCATGGTTCCTCCCGTTAGTGAACCGGCCCTTGGTCGCACCGGGCTGGTAGACCTTACGCGCCCCTCGCGCCCCCAGGCAAGACGGCGCGCGTGCGAAGCCGCCAAGCTGTCCTAATCCTTACGGCGCGAATCTTGCGGGGCCAAATTCATGCGCTCGCGCTGGTCACAACTCGTCCTCGGCATTCTCTGCATGGCGATGGTGGCCAACCTCCAGTACGGTTGGACGCTGTTCGTCAATCCCATCGACAGCAAGCACCACTGGGGTCGCGCGTCGATCCAGGTGGCGTTCTCGATTTTCGTGCTGCTCGAGACCTGGCTGGTGCCGATCGAAGGCTATCTCGTCGATCGATACGGGCCCCGGCTCGTCGTGCTGGTGGGCGGTGTCCTGTGCGGACTTGCCTGGACGCTCAATTCCCATGCCGACTCGCTGAGCGTCCTCTACATCGCCGCCGCGATCGGCGGCGTCGGAGCGGGCGCGGTGTACGGCACCTGCGTAGGCAATGCTCTCAAGTGGTTTCCCGACCGGCGCGGATTGGCGGCGGGCCTCACGGCAGCCGGTTTTGGCGCCGGCTCGGCTCTCACGATCGTGCCGATCGCCGCCATGATCAAGACGCATGGCTATGAGCAGGCCTTCCTTTATTTCGGCCTCGGGCAAGGGATCATCGTCGTCCTGCTGTCGCTCTTCCTGGTTGCGCCGATAGCGAGCGAGGTGCGCAGCGCCTCGGCCGCAGTTCCGCAGGCGCGGCGCCAGTTCGCGCCGATGGAAGTCCTCAAGACTCCGGTGTTCTGGATCATGTACCTGATGTTCGTCCTGGTCGGCGCCGGCGGTCTCATGGCCACCGCGCAGCTTGCGCCGATTGCCAAGGACTTCGGCATCGCGGACACACCCATCAGCCTCCTCGGGCTGACGCTTCCGGCGTTGACCTTCGCGCTCGCCATCGACCGCGTGCTGAACGGAGTCACGCGTCCGTTCTTCGGCTGGGTCTCGGACCACATCGGCCGCGAGCTGACGATGTTCATCGCGTTCGCGCTCGAGGCCGTCGGCATTCTTGCGCTCTCGGTCTACGGCCGCGATCCGGTAACGTTCGTCATCCTCAGCGGCCTGGTCTTTTTCGCCTGGGGCGAAATCTACAGCCTCTTCCCGGCGACCTCCGCCGATACCTTCGGGACGAAGTTCGCCGCCGCCAACGCGGGAATCCTGTACACGGCCAAGGGCACCGCGTCGCTGCTCGTGCCGCTGGCCAATATCGTCGCTTCGCGCACCGGCGGCTGGCACAGCGTGTTCGTCATCGCCGCGGTCCTGAACGCGGTGGCCGCGTTGATGGCCTTGATCGCCCTGAAGCCGAAGCGCAAGACGTTCCTGAGAACCGTGGCGGCCGAGCGGCGCTCGACGGCGAGGCTGGTCGGCAACGTGTAGGTGCTGGCGAGTCCGCCAGCGGCCAGGCGGCCGCTAGCTCAGCGTTTCTCGCCCTCGCGCGGCCCAAGGCGCTCCGCGGCACGCGGAGGTTCACCGCCGCGGTCAGACTCGGGTCGCGTGCCTTTACCGCGACCCGGAGCCAGTCGATTCGCCGGCTCGCCGGGAAGCGCGCGACGCGCCTGTTCTGGGCGTGCGTCCGCCCGCGGCGCGGAGCTCATCGGCGACGGCGGGCCCTTTTGCTCGCGTGCTGCGGACGGAGGGCTTGGGCGCTCGCGTGCACCCGGCGGAAGCGCCGCTGTAAACGCCGGTGGCGGCGTCGGACGGGCGCGTTCGACGGGGCTCGCGCCAAACGCGGGCCGTGCGGGTGCCGTCGCCGCCGCATTCGGGACCTTGACGATGCGTGCCTGGGGCACGTTCACCGCCGGCGCGGGTTTGACAGCACCAGCGCTGGGTGCGAAAGCCACCTGGCGAGCAAGCGCTCGCGTAGCAACGACGGGGCGCGAAACGACGGCATCCGGCGGACGAACGGCCGCACCGCTGGAAGGGACGAAGCTCGCGGGCGCGGGCGTCACGCGCAAGCTGCCGCGCACCGGCTGGAGCTGGTGCACGTCGACTTGCGCGACGCGCACCTCGTGAACCGGGGCGCCGCGCCCGAATCGCTCTTGCGGGACGGCGACGACTGCGTTCTGCACCGTCACGTTTCGGTAGACGTTGATCGTGTTCACCTTGACGACCGTGGTGCGGTTCACAACGACGTTGTTGACGACGCGCGGGCCGCCCCACCCGGCCCAGTGCGGCTGGCCGACGAACCCTGGGCGCCCCCACCACGGGACGAGCGGCTCGCCCCAGCCGAGAGCGACCCAGCTCACCGACGGCGCGCCGACGCTGACGCCCACGCGAGCGCCCGGAGCGCCAAAGAACGCGACGAGCGCAGGAGCGTAGACCGGTCGCGCGACGAGGGGACCGGGCGCCCACGCCCAGAAGCCATCGACGAAGACCCAACGACCGTAGTGATACGGAGCCCAACCCCACGGCGCGGTGTCGACCCAGGTCCAGCCATAGAGCGGATCCGACACCCAACGTCCGGTGCTGTACGGCGCCCATCCCGCGGGTACGGCCTCAGGCACCCAGATCGCGCCGTACTGCGGCACGACGCGCCAATTGCCATGATGATCGAGGTCGTTCGCGCCATAGACGCCGGCAGGCATGTAGCGCGCGCTGATCGACTCGAGCAGCTCATCGGTGCGCGCGTAGTTCCAGCGATCCCACGTGTCGAGCTCGGGCGCAACGTAGCTCTGCGCAGCAGGCGCCGGCGCGCCCTCGAGCACGACCTCTTCGCTCGCGGCAACCGCGAGCGGCTGGCCGCTGGCGGGCGTCATCGTCGCGCGCCCCCCACGCCGCGTGATGAACGAGGTGCGGTCCGCGGCTACGTCGATGCGATAGTAGCCGGCGCGTTCGATCGTGAACGCGGCGTTCGGCGTGTCGAGCTCTACGGTGCGCCCCTGGTCGACGGTCCTGAGATCGAGCGAGACGTGTCCAGCCGTGACCTTGATCTGCAGGAAATCCGGTTCCTGGTTCGCGACGCCGACCTGCGTGTCGCCCCACGCGCGCACGAACGCGCGGTTGCCGACCTGCAATTCGAGATTACCGCCGTGCCCCGTGTAGAGCTCATCGCCGGGCGCAAGAGGCGTGTTCACCTGGCCTGGCGTCCAGTCCTCGGCACCTGGACGCCAGAACGAGACCTCGCCCTCGATCAAGCTGATGCGCGGTGGTGTGCGTCCGATCGAAGCCGACGGATCGTCTCCCGAAGCGGCAACGCCCGTGTTGGGTGCCATCCCAACGATTGCTGCGACGGCCAGAAGCCACGTCGTGAACCGTAATGTCGCCATGGACGCCTAACGCGCAAAGACGTCTGAAAGTTGACAACACCTTATCTTTCAGCCGGCTTTGCGGAACGTAAGGTTGATCCGCTCGTGGCCAAGCACGGGATGCGCGTCGCCTTTGACAGGCAGCACGCCGTGAAAGCGCAGGCGATCCTCGTGGCCCCACACGCAGACGTCGCCGTGATGAAGGACGATTTTCTCAGTCCTGTCCGTTCGCTTCAGACCACCGAAAAGAAAAGTCGCGGTCATACCTAGCGAGACGGAGACGATGGGCGCGTCGAAATCCTTCTCGTTCTTGTCTTGATGCAGCGTCAGCCTCGCGCCGGGTGCATATCGGTTGACGAGGCATGCGTCAGGCCGAAAATCGGGGAAGCCGGCCGCTGCTGCTGCAGATTGGGCAATATCCATGAAGGCGGTCGGCATGGGCGGCCACGGCTTCCCGGTGATCGGATCTAGTCCCGTGTAGCGATAGCCGCGCCTGTCCGTGGTCCAGCCCAGGGCTCCGCAATTCGTGAGTGCCACCGACATGGCAAAACCGCCCGGCGTGACCATGTGCCTGAAGGGAGCAGAAGTCTGAATGGCCTCGACAGCTTCCAGGACCTCTTTTGCACGAGGCAGCGCAAAACCGCGCAGCAGGAATGCGCGGCTTCCGATCGCAATAGGCTCTGGCGTCGTGTCATCGCTCACTGGAATGCCGGATCGAAGCTGCGCCCACGAGCGTAGTTACTTTGTCTGCCACACGCTATCGGCTTCTTGCGCCGCAAAGCGCTCACCGAGCCTTACTGGGCCCCTTGGGGATGCAGCACCAGCCTCTGCACTCGCCAGTTGAGCAGCTCCGCAACGTAGAGCACGTTCTCGGAGGGGCAGGCGATCTCGTGCACCCATCCGAATTGCTTGAGCTGCTTCCCCGATTCGCCGAGGTAGCCGAGGACTTTTCCGTCGAGCGTGAGCTTGTAGATGCGGCCCGGGAAGGCGTCTGAAGCGTAGAGCACCTGGTTCGGGCCCGGCGTGATGCAGACGGTCCAGGGGGAACCGGGCAGCATCGTCTTCGCTCCGCCCGAGGCCTCGATCTTCGCCACGTTGGGCACGTTGCCGATCGCCGGGCGCGCGCCCTGGTCGTAGGGCACGTCGATCGTGAACATGCGCAGGAACGTGCCATTGCCGTCGAACACCTGGATCCGGCGGTTGCCGCGATCGGCGACGTAGACATTGCCTTGCGCATCGGCAGCGATCGAGTGCGGAGTGTTGAACTCGCCCTCCTTGGTGCCGCGATCGCCCCAGGACTTGAGCCAGGCCCCGTCCTTGCCGACTTTGGCGACGCGCGAGTTGATGTAACCGTCGCTGATGAACGCGCTGCCGTCGGGTCCGAACGCGACGTCCGTGACCTGGCGGAAGCGCCCGTCCTCCGCAGGCAGCGGCGGGCTGGGGTGCTTGAGCGGAGCGGTGTCCTCGTCGGAGGCTTCCTGCTTGCGCCCGAAGACCATCGCGACGCGTCCCTGGGGATCGAACTTGACCACCATGTCCGAGCCCTTGTCCGTGACCCAGATGTTCTGCTGCGGATCTACGCGCACGGTGTGGCCGAAGGACCAGGCGTAAAGATTCTTGCCGATCTCGCGCACGAACTTTCCCTGCGCGTCGAACTCGAGAAGCTGCGCTGCCGCCGCGGCGTAGGCGGGGCCGCTGGTGTTGCCGCGCGAAAGTACGTACACGTGGCCCTTGGCGTTGACCGCAACGCCCGTCGCTTCGCCAAGGTAGACGTCCTTCGGGAGCTGGAGCGGCGCCGAGGCCGTGAAAGGGATCGCCGGCACGCCTTGCGCCAGCGCGGCCGTGCAAGACAGCA
>Ga0207689_10005911_pt1 | contig 10837 bp, 7 predicted proteins | sample KBSMisM52_FD_184312 | JGI IMG/M metagenome (GOLD analysis project Ga0207689, IMG submission 184312) | Miscanthus rhizosphere microbial communities from Kellogg Biological Station, Michigan, USA - KBS Miscanthus M5-2 (SPAdes) (version 2) | ecosystem: Host-associated > Plants > Roots > Rhizosphere... | reverse complement strand
GCGCGACAGTCATTGAGTGGTGGTGCCGGGTCGCGATTCTCGCGATTGATCCACTGCACGCGCAGGCGCGAGCCTTTCCTCAATCGCGAGAATCGCGACCCGGCACCACTCTAGCCACCCTCGCCAGGGCAGCGCGGAGTTCGATGAGCTTCGGGGGCTTGCTCAGCACCTGATCGACGCCAGATGGCACATCACCCTCGGCGACGAGGCGGCGGCCCCATCCGGTGAGCATCAGCACCAGAGTCTCCGGCGTGCTGCCCTTGATCGTCGAGGCGACCTTGCGGCCGTCCACATGCGGCATGCCGAGATCCGTGATCACCACGGGAAACGGTCTGCCTTCGGCATGCGACTCGACAAAGGTTTCGATGCCTGCCTTGCCGCCATTGGCGCTGACGACTTCATGACCATCAGTCTCGAGCGCGTCACGCAGTGACTTCAGCAACAGCGGATCGTCGTCGACGATGAGAATGCGCAACGGCGCGGGCGGCGGCGGTTGTGGGCTGCTCCCGACCGGGAGTGCCGCTGATTGCGAGATCGCGAAACTCATGCGCACCAGCGTGCCCTTGCCGGGTTCGCTCTCGATTTCCAGATTGGCGCCGTGACGCTGGGCAACGCCGTAAACCATGGCGAGCCCGAGTCCGGTGCCACGCGTGCCCTTGGTCGTGAAGAACGGTTCGAGGCAGCGCCGTCGCGTGTCCTCATTCATGCCGATACCCTCGTCTTCGACTTCCAGCAGCACGATCTGCGAGCGGCTGCCGGCCTCGATTGCAGTGCGGATGGTGAGCGGGCCGCCCTCGGGCATGGCATCGACCGCGTTGAACACCAGGTTGATCAGCGCGTCGCGTATCTGGCTCTCCACCGCGGCGATCGGCGGCAGATCGGCCGCGAGCTCAGTGCGCACTTCGATTGCGGCGCCACGCTGTTGCGCCATGTCGCTCCAGCGCGCGCGCGTGAGGGCAATCACCTGGCCGACGAGCTTGTTGAGATCCACGGGCGCGAGTGAAAGCTGCGGCTCGCGCAAACGGTAGAACTCACCCATGCGCGCCACTGTTTGCGCAATGTCGTCGACCGCGCGCTGGATGATTTCGAGCTGCGATCGTGCGCGGGGACTCAATGAAGTTTCACGCTCGAGCAATGCCTCGGTGTACAGCGCCACCGGCGAGATGGCGTTGTTGATGTCGTGTGCGATGCCGCTCGCCATTTGCCCGAGCGCGCGCAGGCGCTCCTGCTGCATGACCTGTTGCTGCGAGGCCCGCAAGTCGTCGTACGCACGTTGCAGCGCACCGTACAGCTGCGCCTGATTCGCGGCGAGCGCGGTGTGCTCGCTGGCCTGGCGCAGGAATTCACATTCACCGCTGCTGAATGCGTCGGGTGTGCGCCGCGCGGTGATCAGGATGCCGAACACCTGGCTTTCCACCAGCAGTGGCGCGATGACCAGCGAACGCATGCCAGCGCTCGCCAGGCGAGCCGGAAACGGAAACTTCGATTGCGCGATATCGGGCTCGTAAACCACGTGCCCTTGCACGCAACGCGCGAGGCCGTTTTCATCGATGGGGATGGTCGCGTTCTCGCTCATGTCGAGACCTGTGGCCACCGGCTCGGTGCGCGCGCCAACGCAATTGATGGTGAGCCGGTTCTCGCCCATGTCGTACAGGCCGATGGCGCAGAAATCGACGGGCAGTTCGCTTTCGATGCTGCCCACCACCACCTGGAAGATGCTGCGCAAATCCTGGCGTTCGCCGATGCCATGTGTAATGCGTGACATGAGCGCCAGCCGCTGCATCTGTTCACCGAGGCGCGACTCGTTGTCGAGGCGTTCGGTGATGTCACGGTAATTGGTGACGATGGCGCCCACCGAAGGGTCGTCGAGCATATTGGTGGCGACACCCTCGAGCCAGATCCAGCGACCGTCCTTGTGACGTCGCCGCCAGACCAGCGAGATCGGTTTGCCGGGTTCCTTGAGCAACTTCTCGACCGCCGCGCCAATGACCGGCAGATCGTCGGGGTGCGTGTTGTCGGTGCTGAGGCTGCCTAACAACTCCTCGGGCTGGTAGCCCTCGATATTGGTCACCGCGGGGCTCATGTAGATGATGCGGCTGTTCTTGTCGATCATCGCGATGCTGTCGGAGCCGTGTTCGATCAGCGCGCGAAAGCGCCGCTCGCTCGCGCCCAGCGATTCGTTGGCGTGGGCCAGCTCGCGCGTGCGCTCTGCGACTCGCAGTTCGAGTTGTTCCTTGGCCGCGCGCAGCGTCTCGGCGGCGGCGGCAGCGTCGGTGACATCCCGTGCGGTGGCGTACAGCAAGCCGTCCTGCGGCTTCGAGCGCCACGACAACACGCGGTAGGTGCCGTCCTTGTGGCGGAACCGCGATTCGAAATTGTCGACGCGCTCCCCAAGTACGATCTGGCGATCCACCACTTCATGAGTACGCGCGAGATCGTCGGGATGCTGCATTTGCCGGTAGTCGAGCGCCAGGCCCTCTTCGACGGTGTAGCCGAGGATGTCCTTCACCGCGGGACTCATGCGTTTGAAACCGCCGTCAGGCGTTGCGATGACGAACAGGTCGATGGACAGGTCGAAGAAGCGGTTGAGCTCGGACTCGGCGCGCGCGCGGCCGGCGAAATCGCGGCGAATCGCGTACAGCGCCAAAGACACGAAAATGAGTGCGAGACCACTGCCGCCGACGATGACCGCGCGCGTGACGCGGGAGTTGCGTTGCGCGGCGAGCTCGCGCTGGTCGAGCAGCCCGATCTCCGCGACTTTCATTTCCTGTGCGAGCGTCTGGATGCGTGCCTGCAGTGACGCCCCGGGGCGGCTGGGGCTCTGCCCGAGTAACTTCTGTACAGCCGCCAGGCCTCCGGAGCGGCGCAAATCGATGAGCTCGGAGCTTCGCTGCATGCGAGCGCGTATGGCTTCGGCGAGCGGGTCCACGCGCGCGAGTTGCGCGGGTTCCGTGCTCACGGCATCGCGCAACTGCTGCACCAGCCCGTCCACGCGCCCCATGGCACGCGTGTATTCGGCGGCAAACTGCTCCTCGCCCGTGAGGACGTAGGCGCGCTGAGCCGATTCGTTTTCGAACGTCGTTGCGACCAGCGAATCGATGTTGGACATCACCAGCTGCGAGTGCGCAACCAGACGCGCGTTTTCGCTCAACCGCACGACGCTCAGGAAGCTGACGATGCCGATGGCGCCGAGAAATGCCATGGCGATCGCGAAGCCGACGCGCACCTTGCGTTCGGTGGCGGCGTGCCGCCGTTTGGAGCTTCGCACGCCCGTCTTGTCGCGCCATTGCTGGAGCTCATCGAACAGCATGCTGATGAGCACGCCGACCAGGAGCAGGAACAGCCAGTGCGCGAAATCCAGGTTGTCGTCGAACCAGACGCGGTTGAACGGCGGAAACACGAACAGTTTGGTGCTCAGGCCCGACAGGGCCGTGGCGAACAGGCCGGGTCGCAGGCCGCCCATGTAGGCGGCCAGGATCACCGGGAGGAGGAACACCAGCAGGAATGGCCGATGCCCCATCCAGGGCTCTGCCAGCACGCGCATCAGCAGCACAGCGGCTGTGACCGCCACTGCGAGTACGTATGCGCGCCAGCGCGGCCAAGGCTTCATCAATGCAGAGTAAACGCAGCCGCAAAAGCGGGGAAGCGCCGTGCAGTCGAGACTCGGGGTTTCCCGGAACGGCCAGTCGTCAGGTTCCCGGCGCGCCCCCGCGTGGCAGTTGACTTCAAGATCGGTGAATGTGTATATACACATTCATGAATATAACAACCTTCGCGGCGCTGGCCGACCCGATGCGTCTCGCACTCGTCGAGGCGCTGCGCGACGGCTCGCACTCGGTCAACGAGCTCGTCGAGCGCGTTCACATCCAGCAGTCCGGAGTGTCGCGCCATCTCGGCATCCTCTATCGCGCCGGCCTCGTGGAAATCCGGCCCGAGGGGCAGCAGCGCTTCTATTCGCTGAGAGCCGAGCCGTTCGACGAACTCGACGAGTGGATCGGCCGCATCCGCGCGCACTGGGAGGCTCGCCTCGATCGATTCGGCGCCGAATTGCAGCGTCGCAAGAACAAGAAGACCCAGAAAGAGAAAACAAGGAGCACGAAATGAAGAAGCGCATCAACCTGCAGCGCACTTTCGCAGCGTCGCTGGATCTCGTCTGGGAATTGTGGACCACGAAGGATGGCATCGAATCCTGGTGGGGCCCGCCCGGGTTTGAAGTGAAGGTGAGCAAGCTGGAATTGCGCGCCGGTGGCGCGCTCGAATACGTCATGACCTGCGTCGGCGCGGAGCAGATCGCGTTCATGAAGAAGCAGGGCCAGCCGCTATCTACTCCGCTCAAGGCGCGTTACACGGAAGTGAAACCGAAGACGCTCGCGGCGTGGATGAACCTCGCGGATTTCATTCCCGGCGTCGATCCCTACGAAGTAGAGGCGCGGCTCATGCTCACTTCGCTTGCCGCCGAATCGGTGCGTGTCGACCTGCAGATCGACGCCATGCACAACGAGTTCTACACCTCGATGGCGACCCAGGGTTGGGAATTGGAAATGGGCAAGCTCGCCGCAATCATCGAGGCCCGGAGGAAGTCATGAGCGCACTGATACCGTTCCTCTGGTTCAACGATCAGGCGGAGGAGGCCGCGCTTTACTACGTCGGGATTTTTCCCGATGCGAAGATGGGCGAGATCCGGCGTTTTTCGGCCAACAGCCGCGGACCTGAAGGCAGCGTGATGACGGCGAGCTTCATGCTGGGCGATCAGCGGCTTGTGGCGCTCAATGGCAATCCGCACTTTGCGTTTTCGCCGGCGATGTCGTTGCTGTACTCCTGCGCGAACGCTGACGATGCAGCGCGACTCACGGAACGCCTGGCCGCGGGCGGCGAGAAACAGCATGGTGGCTGGGTGCGCGACAAGTACGGCGTATCGTGGCAGGTGCACGCGTTGGCCTGAAGGCTCAAGGTTGGACGATGGCTTCGACTTCCTCGAAGTCGAGAACCCTGCCGAGTTCGAGTTCATCTGCGATGTGCTCGATCAGTACCCAATCACGTTCGATGAGCGCGAGCGCGTCGCGGCTTGCGGTGATGAACTGCTCATCACTCAAGCCGAGCGATGCCACCGCCTCCCGGTCATCAGTGGCGGCAACGCCTGCGAATACCCGATCGAAGCGCAACCGTCGGTCGCGGGCTTCCGCGCAGGGACCCGCCAGCAAGACCATCGCGGATGCTTCATCCGACATCGCGACATCGCCCGAATTTTGCAGCTCGGTCCAGTGCAGTGCGCCGTCGATCTCTTCTTCCGGGTCGGCGACCGCCGTCACATGGTCGAAGACCAGGCCAGCACGGATCGCGGCCACTGCGTGTGCGGCTTCATGGATCGCGGTGCTCCTGGAAATTCCCATCAATCGGATGATGACAGATTCCTGTTGGACCCCTCTCGGCAGCGACTGATGCGTCGCGCCGCAGATGCAATCGCGCTGGTCAGCTCCGTTGGACATATTTACGCGCAGTGAATCGCGAAATCCTCGTGCCAATGTCACGAACGCGAGGTAGATTGCAGATACAAGAACAACAGCTCCGTGAAGGGGCGTCGGTCGCGGGGAAGCACATGTTTCAGAAGATTTCGACGGCTCTGCTGACGTTGTGCCTGCTCACGTCCTGCGGCGGTGGAGGCGGCGGTGGCGGCAGCAGCAGCGGCGGCGGCGGCGGCAGCGGCGGAGTCACTTTCACGCCCGACCGCACCAGCGTGGATCTCGCTTATGACGAGGGCGTGCCGTACATGCCCTCGGCGACCGTCACGGTCACGGCCAGCGGCAACTTCACCGGCACGCTCTACATCGGCGCCACAGTCGATGGGCAAGGCATCGATCAGAACATCCTGACATCCATTTCAGGACAGTCGGCCACGTTTTCGATCCAGGCGCACAGCGGCCTTGCCGCCGGCATCTATACCGGCCACATCAAGTTGATGGGATGCAGTGACTCGGCCTGTGCCAAGCAGATTGGAAACTCGCCGATCAACGTCAGCTACACCCTCACCGTGCGAGTGACCCTGCAGGCGACGCCGACCACCATCACCGCGACCGCGCAGAGCGGCAGCACGACGTCGTCGAGTGTCACTGTCCGCCTGCCCACGGGCTCGACCTCCTTCACCACGACCCTCGATCCGGGCGAGCAGTGGATGAACATCGACCAGGTCACGGCGAGCGGATTTCGGTTGAATATGCGCAGCCTTCCGGCTGGCAACTACAACGGCTCCATCCGCGTGTCCGCGGGCACGTCGCAGGTCACTATTCCGGTCTACTACACCGTCGCCGGGGGCGCACCGTCTACCTCGATGACTGTTTTCCCGTACGATTTCACGCTCACCGGCACCGAAGGCGCAGTCAACGCGCCAGTCACGCTCACGGTCACTCCACCCTCATGGGATCCGTCGACCAGTGTGCGCTTCGTGAAGGCGGGAACGAACGATCCCGCTCCCTGGTTGAGTGCCACGCCCGTTGCCGGTGGTTATGCCATCACGGTGAATGCCACGGATCTCGTGGCCGGCACCTACAACGCTCAGGCACTGGTCACCGGCGCATTCCCGGAGCCCGAGCGCCAGGTGCCGATCGCGCTCACCATTGGAATCGGCCTGGTGATGCCGGCGGATCAGATCAAGATCATTGGCTCGGAATCGACGGCCACGAATCTCACCGGCACGGTACCTGTCAATGTCGTTGCGGGACCGCCCGTCAATTGGACGGCGCAGTCCTTTGCGCCGTGGTTGATTCTCACCGATAGCTCCGGTGTGACCGGAGAAACGCTCGCATTCCGCATTGATCCGAACCAGCTCAGTTCACTTCCCAATGACGGTACCGAGCAGTTGGGAGGCATCACGATCACGCCGCAGCGGGCGAACATGTCGCCGAGGACTTTCGCCGTGCGCGTCAGCAAGCGCCTGGCGGCAGTGACGAATGTCGGGCCCTATCTACAGCCCACGGGTCGCGATACGCGCCTCATCCTGCGCGGCTACGGTTTCGACGCCGTCAGCAACCTTGCCGCGCGCCTGAAGTTCACCGGCGGCACGGTGTCGCAGATCACGCGAGTGAACGACACCGAACTCGTGGTGAACACGGGGCCGCTGAACCTCGGAACCTTCACGTTCTCGTTCACCAATGCGTTGAACGTGCCGACGGCCACCGCTTCGGTGCGCACCTACACGCCGCAGAATTTCGCGGCGGCGGTGATGCCAACCGGCGGCGACCTCGCCGGCATGTTCTACGACGCCGAGCGTTCATCTGTGTATCTCGTGAACCAGAACCTGGAGTCGCTGCAACGTTTTCGTTTCACCAATCAGTGGAACCTCACATCCCTTGCTGTGCCCGCGCTGGTGGACGCTGGTCTTTCGCAGGACGGCTCGCGCCTGCTGGTGGCGACCTCAACTTCTGCCGGGAGCCACATTCGTCAGCTCGATCCTGCGGACATGAATGTGCAGATCTCTTCAACGGATATTGCCCAGGAAATCTACACAGGCGGGGGCGGCATCAACAGCACCAATGATGGCCGCGCCTGGTTTGGCACGGCTTGGCCCCGTAATGACATGGCGTACTTCAATGTCATGACCGGCGAGCTGACCATCCTGACGAACACGAATTACTATAGTGCCGCGGGGTTCGCTGTGTCGCGCGACGGTGAACGAATGATGATTTTGCAAACGACCAGTAACACGCAGCAGATGTTGTACATGGACGCTGCGGATTCCGTGGTGCGATTGAATCCGGCCAACCTCACCAACAACTATCGGATGTCATTCAGTGACGACGCCAGTCGTTATCTGCATGACAACTACGAAGTGCGTGATCGCGACTTTGCACTCATCGGACGTCTGCCGAATCCGTTGCCGCGCGCCAGTGGTGACCTACAGGACCACTGGGTGCTGAGGTCGGTGCTGTCGCCCGATGGTTCACGTGTCTATGGGATCACCATACCCACCGAGTTTCCGTACGGTACTGAGCCTGCGCGTGTGTACGTGTTCGACAGCTCCACACGCCAGGAGGCCAGCGGAATACTGCCGACGCTCGGTTACATGAATATCGCCGGCTATCCGGCTTGCAGTCCGCCGGACCCGAACACCACGTGTTATTTCAACTCTTACATGACGATTAGCCCGGACGGAAACACCGTGTTCATCGCCGGAAGTTCGAACCTGGTGGTGGTGCCCGTCGCGAATCCGATCCTCACGCAGGTGATGAAGGCGCCACCGTCGGCTGCACAGAAGGTGGGGCGCGGCGCGACCGTGCCGTGGCACCTGAATCTGCACTGAGATGGAGGAACGATGGTGGGCGGTACAGGGCTTGAACCTGTGACCCCTGCCGTGTGAAAGCAGTGCTCTACCGCTGAGCTAACCGCCCGCCTAAGCCGTGTGGCCTTTCGAGAGGGGCGAGAGTCTAAAGACCGTCACCGGGCGAATCAATCGTCTGTCGGTCGATCCACGACTTATCCCGGTTTCCCGGCCCGGCACCGTCGAGTGCTACGATTCGCGCCCCAAAAAGCCCGTCTCCGAGCAGGAATTCCGCCTCATGTCCGCCGTCGTCACGCGTTTTGCTCCCAGCCCCACGGGCCTGCTGCATATCGGAGGCGTGCGCACGGCGCTGTTCAGCTGGCTGTATGCCCGGCGCATGAAGGGGCAGTTCATCCTGCGCGTCGAGGACACCGATCTCGAGCGTTCGACACCCGAAGCCGTGAAGGTGATCGTCGAGGGCATGGCCTGGCTCGGGCTCGATCACGACCAGGGGCCGTTCTATCAGACGCAGCGTTTCGATCGCTATAAAGAAGTGATCGCCTCGATGGTCAAGGCGGGCACGGCCTATCACTGCTATTGCAGCAAGGAAGAGCTGGACGCCATGCGCGCCGACCAGCAGGCGCGAAAGGAAAAACCACGCTACGACGGCCGCTGCCGTCACGGCAAAGGTCCGGGCGCAGCCAGTGGTCGTTCGCCGGTGGTGCGCTTCGCGAATCCGGAAGAGGGCGCGACCGTGGTCGAGGACGTAGTGCACGGCCAGGTCACGTTCCAGAACAAGGAGCTCGACGATCTCATCATCGCGCGCTCCGACGGCACACCGACCTACAACTTCTGCGTGGTGGTGGACGATGCCGACATGGGCGTCACGCACGTGATCCGCGGCGACGATCACCTCAACAACACACCGCGGCAGATGAACATGCTGCTGGCGCTCGGCAAGCAGCCGCCGGTGTACGCGCACGTGCCCATGATCCTCGGGCCCGACGGCGCCAAGCTCTCCAAGCGTCACGGCGCGGTCAGCGTGCTCGAATACCAGGACCAGGGCTATCTACCCGAGGCGCTGTTGAACTACCTCGTCCGCCTGGGATGGTCGCATGGCGACCAGGAATACTTCACGCGTGACGACATGATCGCGGCCTTCGACGTCCGCGACATCAACAAATCGGCCTCGGCGCTCAATCCGGAAAAGATGCTCTGGCTGAACCAGCAGCACCTCGTGAAGGCGCAGCCCAAGGACGTGCTGCCGCACCTGCGCTGGCACCTGGGCCGGCTCGGCATCTATTCGCAGGATGATGAATTGCTCGAGGGCATCATCCTGGCGCAACGCGAACGCGCCAAGACGCTCAAGGAAATGGCGGAGAACAGCCGGTTCTTCTTCGGCGACGAAGTCACGCTCGATCCGAAAGCCGTGGAAAAACATCTGACGGCGGAGGCGAAGGGTTTGTTAGGCGAACTGCGCACGCGTTTCGCCGCGATCACGGACTGGGCCGCTCCCGCAGTGCATGCGGCGCTCGAAGGACTGGCGAAAGAGAAGGCGCTGGGCCTCGGGAAGGTGGCGCAGCCGCTGCGTGTCGCGGTCTCGGGCGGCACGGTGTCGCCGCCCATCGATGTAACGCTGGCGCTGCTCGGCCAGGCGCGCACGCTGGCGCGCCTCGACCGGGCATTGGCTAGTTGATCGTCTTCGAAGCCACGTTCGAAATGTCGCTTTCGACGCCCGCGGCGTTGATGGCGATCACCGCGAAGTACCAGGTGCCCTGCGACAAGCCATCCACCGTGTAAGAGCTGAGTCCGGCGTTGCTGACGGTTGCAGACTGGGTGAGCGCATCGGCGGCACGTCCGGTGACCGCCCACAGGCGCGCCAGGGCGCCGGCGAGCTGCAGCTGCGGTACGAAGGCGGCGCCGAGATCCTTGGGCACCTGCGTCGTGGCGTAGGGCTCGATCTGATCGGGCGCCGGCGTCCCGGTGTCCGCGCACTGCTGGACGAGATGCGTGAGCACGCCGACGCGGATCGGCGCCGGCTGCGCGTCGAGCCAGGCCGGGCCGGGTACGGCGATCTCGCCGGCGTTGCGCTCGTGACGCGCGGCGACGCCGGCGGCGAACTGCAGGCGGTAGCGATCGTCGAAGGCCGGCGGCCAGTCGCGCAGCGCGATGCGGGCGCCGCGCTCGACCGGCGACCAGTCGACGGCGGCGCCGCGGCCGACCAGGGCGAGCCGGAAGAACGCGTCGACCAGCTCGCGGCGGCGGGCGTCGTCGGAGCCGGCCTCGGCGAGGCGGATGCCCAGCGCGTCGCCGAACACGACGTCGAGCGCCTGCGCGGCGGTGCGGACGGGCACGAGCTGCAGCCGTCCGCTGGAGCTGCGCACCTCGTCGTGCTGGCTGGCGGCAACGAGGACCCGCGAGATGCGCGGCGCCAGGGTGGCAATGCCATCGAGCTTCTCGAACAGGCCATCGACGCGCGACGTGCGGCCCAGCTCGTCGATCGCCACCGAGGCGATCACGTCGGGCGGCAGCGGCAGCGACAGCACGCGGGAGGCGAGCTGCAGCAGGAACGCCAGGCCGAACGAT
>Ga0207689_10005910_pt1 | contig 10838 bp, 11 predicted proteins | sample KBSMisM52_FD_184312 | JGI IMG/M metagenome (GOLD analysis project Ga0207689, IMG submission 184312) | Miscanthus rhizosphere microbial communities from Kellogg Biological Station, Michigan, USA - KBS Miscanthus M5-2 (SPAdes) (version 2) | ecosystem: Host-associated > Plants > Roots >... | reverse complement strand
ATCCGCCCCATCCCGGGATGGAGGTGAACGATCCCGCCCGCTCCAGCGTCTCGCGGATGAAGCGAAGGTTGTCGAGGGCGTGATCCTCGATGCGGACCGGCTCGTTCATGGCGCCGCCGCCTTGTCGATCATCCACCACGTCTCCACGCCGCGCGTGGCTTGCGCGATGGGATAGTCGGCGCCGTCGCGAATCTGCCGCAGGATCTCGCGCTTCGACTCCCCCGCCACGAACACGATGCGCAGCTTGGCGTTGCGAATCACCGGCTTGGTGATCGTCACCCGCCAGGCGTCGAGCTTCGGCACGAACACCTCGGTGGCGATGCGGTCGTCGACCTCCTGCGTCCGCTCCGTCCGCGGGCCGCGAGCGTCTTCTGCTTTCACCGCTTCGCGGATCCCGACCTCGGCAACACGGGACACGACCTGACGGCGCTGCGGCGCAATCTCGGCTTCCTGCGCCGGCACCGCCTCCCGGTCGTCCCGCTCGCTGATCTGATCGCCACGCTCGAAGCCGGCGAGCAGCCGCGGCCGGGAACCGTCGTCCTGACCATCGACGACGGATACGCCGATTTCGCCAACGCGGCCGCGCCGGTGTTCGCCGAATTCGATTGCCCGACCACGGTCTTCGTCGTGAGCGGCTTCGTCGACGGCGCGCTCTGGCTCTGGTGGGACCGCATCGAGTACATCTTCCGCGAAACCGCTCGAACGGGCATCGCGCTCGACGTCGAAGGACGTCCGTATTCCGGGCAATGGTCCACGCCGGGCGAACGGCGCGCGGAAGCGGGGCGCCTCGCCGTGATGCTGGAGAGCGTCAGCGAGGAAACCCGCCAGCGGATCCTCGCGGAGATTGTCACGAAGCTGGAGGTGCAGGTTCCGAGCCGGCCTCCGGCGCGGTTCGCGGCGATGTCATGGGACGACGTCAGGCGATGCGAGCGGACAGGCGTCACGTTCGGGCCGCACACCGTCACGCATCCGATCCTCTCGCGGGTCGCCGACGCCGCGGCGGCGTTCGAGATCGGGGAGTCGTGGAAACAGCTTCGCGCCAGGACGGCCGCCGCGGTTCCCGTTTTCTGTTATCCGAACGGCAGCGCGCCGACGTTCGGCGAGCGCGAGCGGCGGCTGGTCCGCGACTGCGGCCTGCGCGCCGCGGTGACGACCTCGCCGCGGTATGTGACGCAAAAGGGGTTCGCGGCGGGAGCCGACGCCAGGTTCGTGCTGCCTCGCTTCGCGTATTACGACGATCTGCCGCATTTCGCGCAGGCCGTCAGCGGCGTCGAGCGGGTGCGATCGATGGCGCGGGCGTTCGGCACACGATGAAAGGGGCGACGATCGTCCCCCTGTCCGAGGCGCCCCGTCCGTCCGTCGAACGGTATCTGGCGGCCCGCGGCGCCCGCTCCGAGATGATCGCGTGGAAGTACTTCGATGCGCGGTTCAACCGCGGCCGGAACCGGGCCCTGGTGTGGATGCAGGGGGACGACGTCCGCGGATTCATCGGTCTGATTCCTTTCACGCTGCGGGACGGCGAGAGCGTCCGCGACGCGACGTGGACCTGCGACTGGTCGATCGACGACCCGCGGAAAAGCCCGGGGATGGGAATCGTCCTCCTTCGCGCCGCGATCGGGGCCGCGCGGTTTGCGATGTCGCTCGGCGGAAACGAGCTGACGCGCTCACTCCTGCCCAGAATCTCGGCGCAGACCATTGCGGACGCCGGAGCCGTCTACGTCCTGCCGCTGCGGCTCGGATACGTTCTGGAGAAGGTGGACCGCCGTCTCCAGGCGCGAGTACCTGGAGCGCCCGCCTTCGCGAGGACCGTGCTCGGCTCACTTCCGCTGCCGGCCATGCGACGCACGGACGCCGGCATCGATATCCAGCCCGGCGTGGCCCCACGGCTCGAACACGCGCTGGCGCGGCACCCGCAGCCGACGCCAGCCCCGGCATATGATTTGGAGTACGTGCAGTGGCAATGCGGACGGTGTCCCGAGATCGATTCGTGGACCGTGCTCGACGGACGGGACGTGGCCGCGGCCGCGGCGGCCGTGGTGTTTCGCGCCCGCTGCGCCCCCGGCCACTGGCGCATGGTGTGGTGGGAGCCGGCAGCCGGGGCTGCGGCGCCCGGCGCGAAGGTGCTGCGCGCCGCCAGCGCATTCGCCTACGCGCAGGGCGCGCGATCGCTGTCTGCGATCGTGTCACGAGCCGACGAGCGAGCGGCGAGCCGGCTGCGCGCCGAGGGCTTCACGCTGCAGCGCGGCGGTCAGCCGCTCTATGTGAATCCTTCCGATCGGACGGCGTTCGTGCCGTTCGATCGCGTCGGGTCCCTGAGTTATCTCGACACGGACCTGGCGCATCTGCCCTGAGGGCCGATATCCACGTGACGAGGGAGAGACATGTCCATCGCGCTCGAAGAAGTCGTGGCGAAGGTGTTCAACATCCCCGCGGCTTCGGTCACCGACGAACTTGAATTCAACGGCGTCCCCGAGTGGGACTCGTTGAATCACGTCAACCTGATGCTGGAGCTGGAGCAGGTCTACGGCGTCGCCGTCGGCGAAGACGAGATGGTGGATTTGACGACCGTGCGCGCCATCCGACAGTTCCTCGGCCGCCATTCGCGAGAGGGCCGTCCGGCCGGCGACTGATATGGACCGCAACGACGCGCGATCGCTCCGCACGGATTTCCTGTCGCACGCCGACCGGCACCCCGACGACGTCGCGGTCGAGGTCGGCGGGGCCGCGATCCGCTACGGCGAACTCTCACGCACGGCGCGCGCGTGGGCGGCCTGCATGATCGCCGCGAAAGGGGGGCGCCTCGATCGCGTTGGCGTGTTCGCCTACCGCAGCGCCACCGCCTACACCGGCGTCCTCGCCGCGCTCTGTGGCGGCGCGACGTTCGTCCCGCTCAATCCGACGTTCCCGATCGCGCGAACCGGGCAGATGTTGCGCCGTGCGGCGCTCGATGCGGTCATCGTCGACAAGACCGCCGCGCCGCAGGTGGCCGAGGCGCTCGCCGGCGTCGCCGAGGCGCCGCGGCTCGTGATCGGCGAGCCGTCACCGGCCATTCCACCGCATCTGCTCGAAGGCGCGCTGCTCCCCGAGCATCTCGCCGCAGCGCAGCCGCTCGCCGATCTTCCGCCGCTCGTGCCCGAGGATCTCGCCTACCTGCTCTTCACGTCGGGGACGACGGGAGAGCCGAAAGGCGTCGGCGTCACGCACGGCAACGCGCTGCATTTCATGGACGTGATGTCGCGCCGCTACGGCCTGACCCGCGAGGATCGCCTGTCGCAGACCTTCGATCAGACGTTCGACCTGTCCGTGTTCGACATGTTCATGGCCTGGCACGCCGGCGCCACGCTCTGCGTGCCGGGCAAGATCGAGATGCTGGCGCCGGCGCGGTTCGTGGCCAAGCACGCCCTCACCGTGTGGTTCTCGGTGCCCTCCGTCGTCGCGCTGATGCGCCGGAAGGACCTCTTGAAGCCGGGGAGCATGCCGACGCTGCGGTGGAGCCTCTTCTGCGGTGAACCGCTGCCGCGCACGAGCGCCGACGCCTGGCAGGCCGCAGCGCCGAACTCCATCGTCGAGAACCTGTTCGGGCCGACGGAATTGACCATCGCGTGTACGGTGCACCGCTGGACGGCCGGCAGCGCCGCCGACGAACTCGTGCACGATCTCGTCCCCATCGGCCGTCCGCTCGAAGGCCTCGGGGCGATGGTCGTCGACGAAACGCTGCAGCCGGTGGCGCAGCCGGGGGACGCGGGCGAGCTGTGCGTGTGCGGGCCGCAGACGGTACCCGGCTACTGGCAGGATCCCGTGCGAACGGCCGAACGGTTCGTGCACCTCCCGATCTCGCCGTTCGAGCAGCGGCGCTTCTATCGGACGGGCGACCGGGTCGTGACGCTGCGCGACGGTTCGTACGCCTACGTCGGCCGAACCGATCATCAGATCAAGGTCCTGGGATTCCGCGTCGAGCTCGGAGAGATCGAGGCCGTGCTCGGGCTGGGGCGCGGAGTGCTGCAGAGCGCCTGCGTCGGATGGCCGCTCGAGGACAGCCGCGCGACGGGCATCGTCGCGTTCATCACCGGTCCCGGAGTCGACACGGCGGCGCTCCTCGCCGACGCGCAGGCGCGGCTCCCGGTCTACATGGTGCCAAAGGAGATCGTCCTGCTCGACGAGTTTCCACTCAACGCGAATGGAAAGATCGATCGCAACGCGCTCGTGGCGATGTTGCGCGCGCGCGACGCCGCGGAGGGCCGGAGCGCGGACGGCGCGGCGTGACGCAGCCGACCGCCGACCTGGCGCCGTTCGAGCGGGACTTCATGGCGCTCGAATCCGCCGCCTCGGCACCCTACATGCGATTCACCTATTCGACCGCCGCCGACGCCCGGCGCGCACAGGCGCTCCTCTTCGAGCGCGCGGTCGGCGAGTTCGTGCCTCCCGCGGGCAGGCTGCTGGTTCTCGACGGAAGGCCCGCCGGCATGGTGGCGTGCCTGACCGGCGCGGCGCTGCGCCGCGCGCGCCTCGGCGCGGGTGCCGCGCTGACGCGAGCCGGCCTGATGGCCGACCCCGCGCTCGCACGCCGCGTGCAGCTCGCGTCGACGACGCTCCTGAAGCCGGCAGCGGAGGACTTCTACCTCAGTCGCATCGCCGTCCATGAGGATTTCCGCGGCCAGGGGATCGGCGCGGCGCTCTTGCAGCACGTGCTCGACGAGGCCGCACGCAGTCAGGCGCCGCGATGCGTCCTGGAAGTGGCGCCCGAAGCGACCGCAGCGATTGCCCTGTATCAACGACACGGCTTCGAGGAAATCGACCGCCGCGCCGTCGCGGATCCGGAGACAGGCCGTACGCTCGAGTACGTCCACATGCAGCGACGGATTGCTTGAGGATCGGCTGAGGCTGGAGGCGCAAGCGGCCCGCCGCGCGCGGCACCCGGTGCCCCCGGGCCGGTCAGTCCTGCGGGATCGGGTTGCGGGCGAAGCAGAGGTCGTCGACGATGCGGCCGCCGATGAGGTGTTCCTGAATGATGCGCTCGGCGTTTTCCGGCGTCACGTTTCGATACCACGCCCCTTCGGGATAGACGACACAGATCGGCCCGCTCACGCAGATGCGCAGGCACTGGCACTTCGTGCGATAACACGGGCCGTCCGGGCCGGCGATGTTGAGGTCCTTCATCCGCCGCTTCAGGTACTGCCAGGTCGCGTCTCCCGCCTCGGGATCGACGCAGTCCGGGCCGATGCAGACGAAGAGATGCCGCTTCAGCTTACCGATGCCGAACGCCGCGGCCGACTGCTCAGGTGTGTCGTACTTGCGGGCCATCCGCCAGCGATCATACGGCACCCGCTTTGCTCGGCGTCAGCCGAGGAGGCCTTTGATGGCAGACAAGTTCAGCGAACGCGACGACCAGCCCGTCAACCGTCAGGACGAGATCGTCAACCGCAGCGGCGACGACCAGGTGCGCGGCATCGCCGACGATGAGACCGACGCCGAGTTCGACGACAGCGAAGATCTTGACGAGGAGGATGAGGCCGAGGACGACGAGGGGAGCACCTTCTAGGCGCGCCGGTACTTCTGCAGGATGGATTCGAGGTCTGCGGGGTCGCTTTCCCGCAGGCCTTTCCACAGGTCACCAGCCTTTCTGAATCGCGCCGGCGCCGTGCGAATGGTGAATTCGCGCGGGTCCACGCCGGCGTCCACTTCCTTCCAGGTCAGCGGCGTCGACACGCCGGCATAGTCGCTCGCCCGCGCGCTGTAGGCGGTCGCCAGCGTCTTGCCCAGGATGTTCTGCAGGTAGTCGATGTAGATCGTTCCTCGCCGCCGCCGCGCCACCATCCGCTCGACGGTCGCCGCCTTCGGGTGCCGCGTCGCGACCAGCGTCGCCACGATCTGGCAGAACAGCATCCCGGACTCGTACGACGTGTGCGGCTTCAGCGGAATGTAGATGTGCATGCCGTTGGAGCCGGACGTCTTGGGGAACGCCGGCACGCCGAGCGAGGTCAGCTCGTCGCGCACCCAGCGCGCGACGTCGAGCACGGCGTCGAAGCTGGCGCCGGCAGTGGGGTCGAGATCGATGGCCGTGTAGTCGGCGTCGAACGGCGACTGGACCCGCGAGAACCACGGATCCTGCGAAATGGCCGCGATCTGCGCCATGTAGACCAGCGTGGTCAGCGAGCCGCCGACCAGCCGCTTCGCGTTGGGCTCGTCGATCGGTTCCCCTTCGTCGAGCACCTCGATCCGCACCCCTTTCGGCGGCCGTTCCTCGCGCGACCGCTGCTGGTAGAAGGCCTTCGCCTTGATGCCGTTGGGAAAGCGCTTCATCACGAGCGGGCGATCGTCGACGGCCGGCAGCACCCAGGGTGAGACCTCGACGTAGTAACGCAGCAGGTCTCCCTTCGTGAGCTTCAGCGCAGGCCAGAAGACTTTTGAGAGATTCGTCACATTGACCCGGTCGCCGTTGGGCAGCGCCAGCTCGCCGTCCTTGCGCGCGTCCTCGAGCTCGCGCAGGCGATCGATCACCGCCTGCAGGCCGCTGTCGAGGGTCGGGTTCTTTGCCGGTTCCTCCCGGACGACTTCGATCGCGGACTTGTCGTCGCGGAGCCCCAGGTACACCGGATGCCGCAGCTTGTCGTCGGCGGTCCACTCGGTGAAGCGGATCTGGGCGACGAGATCCGGGCGCACCCAGTGCGCCGGCTCGTTGGTTTTCACCTTTTCGGCGAAGGGGGACGTCTTCGTCTCCCGCTTCCTCAGCAGCGCCGACAGGCGCGCCAGCTCTTTCTGATCGAATCCCGTCCCGGTATGGCCGACGTACTTCAGCCGCCCGCCCTCCTGGACGCCGAGCAGCAGCGCGCCGAAGTATTGCCGCGTCTGCCGCGGCTCGGTCCAGCCGCCGACGACGAACTCCTGCTCCTTGAGCAGTTTCACCTTGCGCCACGCCGGCGACCGTCGTCCCGGCTGGTACGGTGATGCGGCATCCTTCGCGATGAGCCCTTCCCAGCCTTCCTTCAGCGCCCGCTCGTGCAGCGCCGTCGCATCGTCGGCCACCTGCTCGCTGAGGCGGATGGTTCCTTCCGCCTGAAGGCGGATGTTTCCTTCCGCCTGAAGGCGGAAGCCACGGGACTTGCCCGAACGCGCCGCGCTCGCCGTACGCTTTCCTGTGGCTTCCGCCTTCAGGCGGAAGTAGCGATCGAAGACGCGCGCGAGCCGCGTGCGGCGCTCGCTGAGCGGCAGCGCGGTCAGGTCCTCTTTGCCCTCGCGCATGATGTCGAACAGGATGAGCGCCGCGGGCTGCGCCTGCTCGGCGCGCTCGACGTCCTTCGCGCCGGCCAGGTGCATGCGCCCCTGCAGCCGCTGGAACCCGGCGGGACGGCCGTCCTCGTCGAGCGCGACGATCTCGCCGTCGAGCACGAGCGCCTCCGCGATCGGCGCCCCGGCGAGCGCCCTGGCGATGGAGGGGAACTGCCGGGTCTTGTCGTTGCCGTTGCGCGACCAGATGGTGACGCCGGACGAACGGGCGATCTCGACGACGGCGCGGATGCCGTCGTACTTGGGCTCGTAGACGAGGCCCTTCTTTTTCAGAGGGGCTTCGGCCAGCGTGGCCAGCATCGGGCGGAGCATCTCCGGTGAGTCTACCCGAGGCGGCAACTACGCTATGCTGGTAGGCGTCATGGCCCTGTTCCATCGGCGCCCGCACGGTCTCGCCTCGGTATTCGGCGCGCTCGAATTGCGCGTCCTCGAGGCGCTCTGGCGCCGCGGCGAGGACGCCTCGGTCCGCGACCTGATGCCCGAGTTTCCGCAGGCGGCCTACACCACGCTGATGACGACGCTCGATCGGCTGCACCGGAAAGGTGTGCTCGAGCGGCGGAAGGACGGCCGTGCGTTCCTGTACCGGCCGGTCAGCTCGCGCGAGCAGATGGAATCGGGGCTCGTGACGCGCGCGCTGCAGCCGCTGCTCGAAGGCCAGGACCCGCGGCCGATCCTGTCCTTCTTCGTCGAAGAGGTGAGCCGTCAGGATCAGCGGCTCCTCGACGAGCTCGAACGGCTGGTGCGCGAGAAACGCCGGCGCCAGGAGGAACGATGACCTTCTGGATCTTCGCCGCGGCGATCACGCTGTCGGCGTTCGCCACGATCGTGATGCTGACGTCGGCCGTCGTCGCGCTGACGGCGTCGATCGCGGCGCGCTCGCTGGAGCGCTACACCCCGGCGTCGCGCGCGACCCTGCTGCTGCGGCTGCGCCTGCTGCCCGCGGCGGCGGCGACGCTCGTCGCCTTCGGCGTCGCCCTGCCGATCTTCGCGTGGTACGAGCCGCCGCACACCGACGAGGCGCTCGCGCGCACGCTCGTCGTCACGGCGGCGATCGGGCTGCTCTTCATGACGCGCGCGGCATGGCGCGGCGCGGCGGCGCTGGCCGCCACGTGGCGTGTGCAGCGGCAGTGGCTCGGCCGCGGACGGCGGATCGACATCGCCGAGAGCGCGCTACCGGTCTACGCGATCGACGAGCCGTTTCCCATCGTCGCCGTCGTCGGGATCCGGCGGCCGGCGCTTTTCGTCGCCGAGCGCGTCCTGCGCGAGTGCACGCCTGATGAGGTGCGCGCCATGGTCCGGCACGAGTGCGCGCACGTCGGCGAGCGCGACAACCTGAAGCGGCTGTTGATGTGCATCTCGCCGGCGCCCGGCGCGCGGGCAATCGACAGCGAATGGTCCAGCGCGTCCGAAGAGGCGGCCGACGCGGCCGCCGTGGACGGCTCGCGGACCGTCGCGCTCGAGCTCGCCCAGGCGCTGATTCACGTCGCCCGGCTGGCGCCGGCGCCGGTGGCGCCGCGGCTCGCCAGCGCGTTCTACCGCGGCGGGAGCATCGAGGATCGCGTGCGCCGCCTGCTGGCCTCCGACGAGCTCCCGCCCGAGCCGGCGCGGACGGTTCGTCCGCTCAACCGTGCGCTGGCGGTCTCGCTGCTGGGCCTCCTTGCCGTGACCGTCGCGCTCGCCGCGCCGGCGCTGCACCAGGCGATGGAGTCCTTCGTCAGCCTGCTGCCGTAATACGGCTCATTCCGTCGGGCTGAGGGCAGAGGGCCCGGGGAGCGGGCCAGGTTGGGCAGAGGGCCTTCTCCAGGGGCTACGACGGCTGGTAGTAGGCGCGGTCCCGCCGATACACTTTTCCTTTTGAAATGGCTCAATCCGGGGTGTGTCCTGACGCGGCCGTCGTGTCGCGCGTGAGCGTCGATCACGTGACGAAATCGTACGGCCGGCTGATGGCGCTCTCGGACGTCTCGCTCTCGGTGCGCCCCGGCGAGGTGCTGGGGCTGATCGGACCGAACGGCGCCGGCAAGACGACGCTGTTCGAGTGCATCGCCGGCGTGCTGCCGTGCGAGACGGGGACGATCAGCGTCGAGGGACGGCGGATCTCGCCGAAGGAGCGCTCCGCGTTCATCTTCTACATGCCGGACGGCATCGCCCCCTGGCCGTCCCAGCCGCTCCGGTGGGCCCTGGACTTCACCCTCGGCTTCTTCGGCGGTCCGCCGGCGCGGCGCGACGAGGTGATCGCGCAGCTCGGCCTCGAGCCGCTGCTGGCCTCGCCGATGGGGACGCTGTCGAAGGGGCAGCGCAAGCGCGCCGTGCTGGCGATCGGCATGCTGACCCCGCACCCGCTGTTCCTCGTCGACGAGCCGTTCGACGGGCTCGATCTGCGGCAGACCCGCGAGGTCGCCGCCGCGATCCGCGCGCATGCCGCGCGCGGCCGCACCGTGTTCCTGTCGATCCATCAGATCGCCGACGCGTCGCGCGTGTGCGACCGCTTCGTCCTGATCAGCGGCGGCCGCGTCGCCGCCGAAGGGACGCTCGAGGAGCTCATCGCGCGCGCAAGGGCCGTTCCTTCGTATCCTTCGCCTCCTTCGTATCCTTCCTCTCTTGAAGACGCCTTCCTTGCGCTTACGTAAGCCCGCGTTCCTCTGGCTCCTCGACAAGGAATGGCGCGAGCTGCTCGCCTCACGCGCGTGGTGGGTCATGCTGGCGTTGATCGGGCCGCTGGTCGGCGTGTCGTTCATCAGCGCGGTGCGCACCTATGCCGAGCTCAGCGGCTATGGCGGCACGGCGGAAGGTGTGGGGGAGGCGTTCTCGCCGCTCATCGGCATCTGGGCGCCGACCTTCAGCGCCTGTGAGCTGGCGGCGGCGTTCCTGCTGCCGTTTGTCGCGATCCGCGTCGTCGCCGGCGATCGCCAGAGCGGCGCGCTGAAGCTCGAGCTGCAGCAGCCGATGCCGGCGTTCACGCGCATCGCCGCCAAGGCCCTGGTCCTGATGGCGGGCTGGTTCATCGCATCGGTGCCGGCGGCGTTCGCGGTGGTCCTGTGGCGTCTTTACGGCGGCAGCATCTATCCGCCGGAGCTGCTCGTCGTGATCCTCGGGCACTTTCTGAACGCGGGGTTGACCGTGGCGCTCGCCTCCGCCGCGGCCTCGCTGACCGATCACCCGTCGACGGCGGCGATCGTCACGCTGAGCGTGACCGTCGGCACCTGGATCCTCAGCTTCATTGCCGCCGTGCACGGCGGCGTGTGGGAGCGGGCGGCCGGCTACACGCCGACCGCGATGGTCGCCGAGTTCCAGCACGGCCTGGTCAGGCTCGACGTGCTGCTGACGGCCGGGGCGCTCGGGCTGCTCGGCCTGGCGGTGGCGGCGATCTGGATGCGGCTCGGCCTCAGCCTGCGCCGCCGCGCCTACGAGTCCGTGGCGGCCGCGGCGCTGACCGCGGCAGGCGTCTTCACCCTGACGTTCGTCACCACGACCTGGGACTTTTCCGAGAACCGGATGAACTCGTTCCCGGAGGCGGACCAGGAAGCGCTCGAGCGCATCCGCGAGCCGCTGCGGAT
>Ga0207689_10005908_pt1 | contig 10839 bp, 8 predicted proteins | sample KBSMisM52_FD_184312 | JGI IMG/M metagenome (GOLD analysis project Ga0207689, IMG submission 184312) | Miscanthus rhizosphere microbial communities from Kellogg Biological Station, Michigan, USA - KBS Miscanthus M5-2 (SPAdes) (version 2) | ecosystem: Host-associated > Plants > Roots > Rhizosphere... | reverse complement strand
TAAGTCTTGAAAATAAAAAAAAGCAGTTATATGAGCGGTATAAAAATAAGTATGGGTTAAAATGATAACCAGACTGCGTATAGAAAAAGAGGCTATCATCAAATGGATAGCCTCTTTTTCTATATAAATTATGAAGTTCTTTTAGGCGTCCTTACCGTGACAATGTTTATACTTTTTGCCGCTGCCGCATGGACAAGGATCATTACGCCCGATTTTCGGTCCGACTTTTACAGGTTCCTGTTTTACAGCAGTTGCGCTGCCACCACCGGGTTCAAACTGATCTTTTTGATTTGCTGCATAGTCTTCACCTGCTGTTTCTACTTCTTCTTTATTTGCCCGCATACGGCTCATATCCGTTTTTTGCTGGCGGCCTTCTTTTAATGAGGGCGCACTTTCCTGTTGAATGGGTAGCGAAGAGTGACAAAGGAATGATACAATATCTTTATTCAACTCGCTATCCATTTGTTTAAACAGATTAAATGCTTCTACTTTATAAATAACCAATGGATCTTTTTGTTCCAGGTAAGCGGTCTGCACACTTTGCTTCAGGTCGTCCATAGCACGCAGGTGTTCCTTCCAGGCATCATCAATTTCAGCGAGTGTAATTGTTTTTTCAAGTGCAGTGCCTAATTCGCTACCGTTTGTACTGATCGTTTTATCCAGGTTGGTTAAAACATTCAATCCTTTGCGACCATCCGTAATCGGAACAACTACGTTCTCAATATGTGCACCTTGTGTGGCCCGGATATTCTTAAATACAGGGAGCGACTGTTTTTCCAATTCATCAGAATGCTGCTGGTACTTACCGGTAGCCTCGTTATATAGTTTATCGATTACAGAATTAATCTCGCCTCTTTTGAATTCTTCTTCGCCAATTTTTGTGTCCAGGCCAAAGTTTACTATACAGGCCAGTTTGAATCCTTCATAATCTTCCTGTTCACGGAAACCGTTGACAAGGCTTTCAGCAACTACAGAAAATGCATTATCTATATCCAATGCCAAACGCTCACCAAACAATGCATGGTTTCGTTTATCATAAACAACATTACGCTGCTTATTCATTACGTCATCATATTCAAGCAGGCGCTTACGGATACCGAAGTTGTTTTCTTCTACTTTTTTCTGTGCCCTTTCAATACTCTTGGTTATCATGCTATGCTGAATCACATCACCTTCTTTATACCCGAGTTTATCCATTAAGCCCGCTATGCGTTCACTGCCGAACATGCGCATCAGGTCATCTTCCAAAGAAACATAAAACTGGGTAGTACCCGGGTCACCCTGGCGACCGGCACGGCCACGCAACTGCCTGTCTACACGCCGGCTTTCGTGGCGCTCTGTACCAATAATGGCTAAACCGCCCGCTTCTTTCACACCGGGACCGAGTTTAATATCCGTACCACGGCCAGCCATATTTGTTGCAATTGTGATCGCCCCCGCTAAACCAGCTTCTGCTACCACTTGTGCTTCACGGGCATGCTGTTTTGCATTCAATACATTATGCGGAATCTTTTTAACGCTTAGCATCTTACTCAGCAATTCACTTACTTCTACCGAGGTAGTACCAACAAGTACTGGTCTTCCCGCATTTCGCAATGCTTCTATTTCGTCAATAGCTGCTTTATATTTTTCCCTCTTCGTTTTATAAACGAGATCCTGGCTGTCTTTACGTGTTATCGGAATGTTGGTAGGAATAGTTACAACGTCCAGTTTATAAATACTCCACAATTCAGATGCTTCTGTTTCCGCAGTACCCGTCATACCGGCGAGCTTATGATACATACGGAAATAATTCTGCAGTGTAACGGTAGCATATGTTTGTGTTGCCGCTTCAATCTTTACATTCTCTTTCGCTTCTATGGCCTGGTGCAATCCGTCACTGTAGCGGCGGCCGTCCAGTATACGGCCTGTTTGTTCATCTACAATTTTAATAGCTCCATCCATTACTACATATTCCACATCTTTATCGAACAACGAATAGGCTTTCAATAATTGTTGTACCGTATGGATACGATCTGCTTTCTGTGCATAATCATTCAATACAGCTTCTTTCTGGTGTAACTTTTCATCTGAAACAGTATCACTCTTTTCTATCTCAGCCAGCTTTACACCGATATCAGGAAGTATAAAAAAGTCAGGATCTTCCCCTGATTTAGTGATCATGGCGATTCCCTTATCGGTAAGATCAACTGAATTGTTTTTCTCATCAATATGGAAAAGCAAATCATTATCTATGATATGCATGTTTCGTTGCTGATCCTGCAGGTAATAATTTTCCGCCTTTTGCATTTTTACCTTAATGCCCGGCTCACTTAAAAACTTAATTACAGGGCTATATTTTGGTAAACCGCGGTGTGCACGGAATAAGTACATACCACCGCCTTTCGGATCATCATCGCCTTCTGCAAAACGTTTCTTTGCTTCGTTCAGACAGGTACGTACAATGCGTTCCTGTGCTTCTACCAATTGTTGTATACGGGGTTTGTGTATATGAAACTGCTGGTCTTCACCTTTCGGTACCGGGCCGGAAATAATCAACGGAGTTCTTGCATCATCGATCAGAACTGAATCCACCTCATCTACCATGGCAAAATGATGTTTGCGCTGCACCATTTCATCGGGAGAATGCACCATGTTATCACGCAGGTAATCGAAACCAAACTCATTATTGGTTCCATAGGTAATGTCTGCGTGGTATGCTTTTCTTCTTTCTTCGCTGTTGGGCTGATGCTTGTCAATGCAATCCACTGTAATGCCGAGCCACTCGAATATAGGACCATTCCATTCCTGGTCACGACGGGCCAGGTAATCATTTACAGTTACTATATGAACTCCTTCGCCTGCCAACGCATTTAAATAGGCGGGTAAAGTAGACACCAGCGTTTTACCTTCACCGGTAGCCATTTCCGCGATCTTACCCTCATGTAGCACAGCTCCACCTATTAACTGTACATCATAATGGAGCATATTCCAGGTAATCTGGCCACCTGCGGCCGTCCAGCTGTTCTTATAAGTCGCTTTACCGTTATCAATGCTTATGTAATCTTTTTTTATACTCAGGTCACGATCAAGATCAGTTGCAGCGGAGACGATTTCTGTGTTCTCTTTAAACCTTCTTGCTGTCTCTTTTACTGCTGCGAAAGCTTCCGGAAGAATTTCCTTTAGTATTTCCTCAATTTTTTTATCGCGGTCTTTTTTCAGCTTATCTACTTCCTGGTAAATCGCGTCTTTACCAAAAAGGTCATTGAAAGGAAGCCCTTCCGCCTGGTTGTTTTTTGCAATAATTTCATCATCTATTTCTTTCAGATAGGCATTAATGCGGCCGCGAAACTCCGTTGTTTTATTGCGCAGTTCATCATTGCTCAATGATTGATAAGCGGCAAAGAATTTATTGATTTGTGCAACGATGGGTTCAATCCGCTTTACATCCTTTTCCGATTTACTGCCACCAAAAAGTTTTGAAAAAAAACCAGCCATAAATATTTCGGGTCTTTAGTTTAAAAGATCAATCAGGTCAAATTAGTCAAAACAGTCAAACATGTCATATTCCAAACGAGATCTGACTTGTATGATATTTTTGACTTCACTGACTGTAAAATTTGTCAAAAAGGGTGCTACATCTGCGTGTAAGCCAATTTGACAGAGGGGAGCAAAGATAAGTGAAATAAGCGGTAGAAATGAGCTAAAACCGGTAGCATCCCCGGTGCCTGATCGACCTGAGCTGTAAATTTTTATGAGCCTCATTGATTGTTCATCCGTTGCACCGGACTACTGTTATTTTGTGCTTAGGTTATACTTTGTCTGTGAAAATGAGTCCCGATGTCTATTGCATTGCATGATTTTCTATGCTACAAATGCGAGGTAAGAAATTTATCTTATTATCGTTAATTTCATTTTTCATGAACCTGGTCAAAACAATTTTTATTTTATCAGTACTCATTATTATTTCCTGTAACGACAGGGAAGAAAAAACTATAAAATTTGTAAGCAACGATGCCATTTATTTTGACTATCAGATCTGGGGCGATGATGAAAAAGGAAATATAACGGTGATGCTGCAGTACCGGGAAGAGGATGGAGACGGCAAGCCAGTTTCTTTGAAACCGCCTTCCAAAGCAGAACTGGATGGAAAATCGTTGGATACAGGCAGCACAAAATCATCAGGGGCTTACTACGAATATTCAACTTCTGTCGACTCTTTCGCGGGTAAGCACACGATTGTTTTTACAGATAAAACGGGCAAGCAATACGAGGAAAGATTTGAGTTCAAACCTTTTCAACTTGTGTCTGGCTGGCAGGATGTAATTCACAGGGCTGACATTGAAATGCGATTCGAGGGATTGAACGAAGAGGATTATGTCCGCGTTATTGCATTGGATACCGCCTTCCGGAGCCGCGGCATCAATGAAACCGACACGGTAAAAAATGGAAAGCTGACTATTACCAAAACACAGTTGAAAAGCCTGGTGAATGGGCCGATCAGGCTGGAATTTTATAAAGAAGAGGAAAAGTCTATCAAAAACGCCACTTCTGCAGGCGGATATTTACTGATTACCTATGGAGTAAAAAGAAATTTTGAGTTGCGGGATTAATTTTCAGAGCCAGGCATACCTGGGGTTTTCGGGATAGATTTCCTGGAAAAGGCACGGCGTGCAGGTTCCCGTTTTTAGCTTATTCACCAATTTTCCCGTATTTGCAAACAGCTATGGAAATTCACTTTTTACCCTGTACTTTTGCGGCCGAATTAAGAGGTAAAACTTCCGGTTGGAAGCGCTTTAAACCTTAAACATTCAACATTAAACGTTCACTATGGCTGGTCAGCTAAAAGAAGTCCGCAACAGAATTAAATCTACACAGAGTACACAGCAGATTACCAAGGCGATGAAAATGGTAAGTGCGGCTAAACTCCGCCGTGCACAAGACGCTATTATCCAGATGCGCCCGTATGCAAGAAAGCTGCAGGAAATGCTGAGCAATATTGTGAGTAACAGTGAAGGTGGTACAGGGATGAAACTGGCGGAAGACAGGACTATTGAAAGGGTTCTTTTGATTGTTATCACCAGCGACCGCGGCCTTGCCGGTGCATATAATACGAATGTTATAAAAACAACAAAGGCTTTAATAGTTGAAAAGTATAGCAACCAGTTTCAAAAAGGCAATGTAACGATCTGGAATATAGGAAAGAAAGGATATGAGCATTTTTTGAAGAACCGTTATAAAGCAGACGCAACCTATAAAGATATTTTCCTGGGCCTTACTTTTGAAGCAGTACAAAAAGCTTCTGTCGCTGCCATGAAAGCGTTTGAGAGTAAAGATTTTGATGTCGTAGAAATTATCTATAGTGAATTTAAAAATGCTGCAACCCAGCGTTTCGCTGTTGAACGCTTTTTACCCATACCAAAGAGCGAAAAGAAAGAAGGTGCGACAAAAGCTGACTTTATTTACGATCCGTCGAAGGAAGAATTGATTGCAGAATTGATGCCTAAGATCCTCAACACACAATTATATAAAGCAGTACTGGATGCCAATGCCTCTGAACATGGCGCCCGCATGACGGCAATGGACAAGGCCAGTGAAAATGCGAATGAACTTCTCCGTTCACTGAAAATATCTTATAACCGTGCAAGACAGGCTGCTATTACTACTGAATTGACAGAGATTGTTAGTGGCGCTGCGGCGTTACAAGGCTAAGCCCCTGTCCCCTAAGGGGAACTTAGATTGACATTGCTTTTGCGTATCGTTAATTTCTTAAAGAAGAATGTTAATAAGTGTGTTTTTGTCTTCCTGTGAGTAATACTAATTTCGTTCAAACAGTTTTGATAAATTAAGCATGGAAATAACTAATCTGATACCACATATAGAAGCATTGATTTTTGCAAGTGATAAGCCTTTAACTTCTCTTGAGCTTACTGAATTGGTGAATAATGCGCTTGGTTTTATGGAAGATAAAATTACACTGGACCAGGTTGAATCGTCTATGGAAGGGATTGTAGAGAAATATAACTCAGAATTTTATCCATTTGAAGTGAGAATGAGCGGTGGCGGCTGGCAATTCCTGACTAAAAAAGAGTTTCATAAAACAGTTGCCCAGTTAAACGGTGATAAATTTTTAAAGCGTTTATCGGCTGCTTCATTGGAAACACTGGCGATTATAGCTTACAAGCAACCAGTAACAAAAGGCGAAATAGAAGCGATCCGGGGTGTTAGTTCTGACTATGCTGTTCAGAAGTTATTGGAAAAAGAATTGATTATTATAAGCGGCCGTAATGAAAAATTGCCGGGTCATCCATTGGTATATTCTACTTCGAAAACATTTATGGATTATTTCGGAATAAATTCTGCCGAAGATCTGCCAAAGATAAGAGAAGTACTTGCTGAGCAATTAGTGGTGCCTACCAATATAAAAGACACTTTGACTGAGCAGGAGGCCGATAAAACCCAGTCAGCTGAAGAAGGCGATGTATTGCTTTCTGTAACAGAAACCGGAGAGCTGATAGAAAAGACTGAAGAAGAAGGAAACTCTTAGAGTAAGCCGAAGTTCTGCCGTGATGAATATTGCCTGATACAAATCCTAATCATTAGATTTATTACCTTTACCAAATCTCATATGGGCTGAGGCTGACTACTTTTTAAACATTATCCAGCCGCCAGGCCAAGACTAGTTAGCTTAGTTGAATAAGATATTTATGGCGAAACTGAGAAGATATACAAACTTTGAGGCTTTAAAGCTTGATGTCAACCTGAGAGATGTTTCTACGGTTAAGAGAAAAAAATCACTATCAGAATTTGAGGCTTTCTTAAATCTACTGCGGCGGGAATACTCTAATAAGAAGAAGATTAAGAGCATTAATGGAAAATAACTTAGCTGATAGTATTTTGAGCGTTTGTAAGATCCTCAATAGATGCTCAGTCGAATACATAATTGTTGGTGGTGCTGCCGTAGCATTACATGGTTATTTCAGAAGTTCGATAAATTTAGCCGGTGAAGTAACCGATAAGCCTGATTTGGATTTTTGGTATAATCCAACCTACAAAAATTACTTTAGTCTTTTGAATGCCTTGGAAGAGTTGGGGCAAAACGTTGAAGATTTTAAGGACGAGAAATCCCCTGATCCTAAAAAATCATTTTTCAGATACGATTTTGAAAAGTTCACTCTTGATTTCCTGCCGGTATTGAAAGCAGCGTTAAAATTTCGGCCTTCTTTTCAAAAAAGAGAGATTGTCAGACTAAATGAAATTGAAATTCCTTTTATAAGTTACGATGATTTAATATTAGACAAACAAACAAATGCCAGACCTAAAGACATAACTGACATTGAGAAACTTAGAGCTAACAGAAAAAATAATTGATTAAAGTTCATCCTATAATTCGCATGCAACAACATACTTTTAATCAGTGCTTATTTAAAATAGCATTATTTATCTTCGCCAACTATGCCGCAATCGTTATCCCCTGAGCAATTAAGAGTTATAGCAGATGAATTTGGAACTCCCGTTTATGTTTATCATGCTGAAAAAATAAAAGAGCAATACCAGAAATTAGTTTCTGCGTTCGCTAATACCAATACTGTTTTCTTTTATGCCTGCAAGGCACTCACAAATGTGAACATTCTCCGCTATATAAAATCAATCGGCGCAAATGTTGACTGCAGCTCTATCAATGAAGCAAAACTGGCTTTACATGCCGGTTTTCCACCCGCGAGAATTTTATATACCTCAAACGGAATCGGGTTCGATGAGATAGAAGAAGCAAAGAACCTGGGTGTTATTATTAACATAGACAGCCTTTCCAACCTGGAAAAATTCGGAAAAAAATTCGGTCATAGCTACCCGGTAGGTATCCGCCTGCGCCCCAATATTATGGCTGGCGGCAACTTAAAAATTTCTACAGGCCATGATAAAAGCAAATTTGGTATACCAGTAGACCAGGTTGATAAAATACTTTCAGTTGTTCAGCAATACAATCTTTGCATTAAGGACCTGCATATTCATACCGGCAGTGAAATTAAAGATGTGGATGTTTTTCTCAAAGGCATTGAAGTCTTATTTGAAATTGTTCCTCATTTTCCTGAACTGGAATTTATTGATCTTGGTGGCGGGTTTAAAGTGCCGTATCAGCATGGTGATACCGAAACGGATATGATCCTGCTGGCGCAAAAGGTAAAAGAAGATTTTGACCGCCATGCGCAAACAAGAGGCAAGAACCTGCAGATATGGTTTGAGCCCGGAAAATTTATCGTAAGCGAAAGCGGTTATTTTATTACTAAGGTAAATGTGCTAAAGGAAACGGCCTCTGCGAATTTTGTAAGTGTTGATAGCGGCTTCAATCATTTAATCCGCCCGATGTTTTATGATGCCTATCACAGAATTGAGAATATCAGTAATGCGGGTGGCGTTGAGAAAAAGTATTCTGTTGTCGGTAATATTTGTGAAACGGATACATTCGCCTGGGATAGAAAATTAAATGAAGTACGGGAAGACGATTACCTGGTTTTCTATAATGCCGGAGCGTATGGGTTTGAAATGTCTTCTAATTTCAATTCAAGATATAAACCTGCTGAAGTATTTGTAATAAATGGGAAAGCACAATTGATCCGGAAAAGGGATGTGTTTGAAGATTTACTGCGAAACCAGGTGGAGATAATATAATCATCGATAACAATACCGGGGAAGTCTTTTCTTTTTAATTTATTGTTATATACTTCGATACTTTGATGCTACATCAGGCTTATGACCAGAAGCATCTCAATAAATTTTCAGAAAGACCTTTTTTGAATAACGCTTCAGGCTGTATTTCAATCTAACTTATTATATTTAGTAAAGCATCCCGCAATTTTTAACCAAAACATTTTACCATGCCTATAAGAATGACAGACGACCCGCAGGATCCCGATCAAAGTAATGATGACCAGGGTGGTGGCGGTGGAGGGGGCCGGTCAAACTTTCCCGGTGGAGGAGGGGGCGGAGGTTTGTTTAACCTTTTACCTCTATTATTCGGTCTTTTTCGCGGCAAAGGAATTATTCTTTTGTTAGTAATAATTGTTGGCGGTTATTTCTTTATGCGAAATAGTGGTGGAGGATGTAACCTGCAACAGATTGCGCAATTGGCGACAGGCGGGTTATTAGATCCCGCGCAGTTTAGAAAAGCTGCTGTGTACGAGCCGGTATCAGAAGATGATCCGAACAACCCTGCGTTACCTGAAAGTGCAAACCTGCAACGTTTTGCCCCTGCGGTAGGCAACCAGGGCCAGCAGGGAAGTTGTGTGGCATGGAGCAGTGCTTATGCAGCAAGATCAATACTGGAATCTGCAAGAACAGGTCAGACGGGAGAACAGGTTAAGTTCAGTCCCGCGTTTTTATATAACCAGATAGGTCTTGAAGGATGCCAGGGTTCTTATATCGTGAAAGCTATGGAGTTTATGACCAATCGCGGTTCTGTTCCTTACGAACAGTTTCAATATACAGACCAGGATTGCAGTCGTCAACCTAACCAGAACCTGCAGCAAATGGCGCAACAATATAAAATGCGTGGGTTTAACCGGTTGACAAAAGGAGATAATACAGAAGTGCTCGATTTATACGCAATCAAACAAAATCTTGCGGCTGGTGCGCCGGTTGCAATTGGCATGATGGTAGGGCCGAGTTTTATGCAATCTATGATGGGACAAGATTTATGGCAGCCGGAAGATGGTGATCGGAATATGACCGGCTTTGGCGGACATGCCATGTGTGTTGTTGGTTATGACGATAAAAAATACGGCGGTTCATTTTTATTAATGAATAGCTGGGGACCTGAATGGGGCACGAATGGTTTCGCGTGGGTTCGCTATGGGGATTTTAAGTATTTTGTCCGCGAAGCCTATGGCCTCGACCCGATGCAGAAGGTAGGCGCCGCTGCGAATGTTCCATTTGAATGTGAGATTGGCTTAATGGGAGTAGAGCGCCAGGGAAATAAAACCGTACCTAAATCGTATATCCCGTTACGGCTTACAAGCGGCAACCGTTTTTCAACAACATCGCCGGTAAAGATTGGCAGTCTCTTCAAAATGGAAATAAAAAACAGTACCGAATGTTACATCTATGTATTTGGTAAGGAAACTGACGGTACCAGCTATACGCTTTTCCCTTATCCAACAAAAGAAGATCCCACTAAAACAAGATATTCGCCGTTTTGCGGCATTACCGGGTACCGCTTGTTTCCGAAAGATAAAAGCATGACGCCTGACAGTATTGGTACAAAAGACGAAATGGCTGTAGTGATAAGCAAGCAGGAATTAGATTGGAATGCGATTAACCAGCAGATCAGTCAAAACCCGCAAACAGACTTTGGAAGCAGGCTGAACAGCGTACTAAGCAATAAACTGATAAGGAACGTTACCTTCCAGGGTTCTGGCAATGGTACCATGCAGTTCAAAGTAAATGGCGATGAAAACCAGGTAGTGGCAGCCATTGTTTCAATAGATAAGCAATAGCTATGAGTTCAAACGCGACTGATTTTATAAAACTAATGAAGCATCCTGTCAAATTCAGGATGTTTCTTTTTGCAAAAATTCCAAGTGCTTTTTTTTCCGGGGTCCGCATCAAAGAAATGGACGAGGCTGTATGTAAAGTAACGGTTCCGTATAAGTGGTTTTCGCAAAACCCTTTTCGTTCTACCTATTTCGCCTGCCTGAGCATGGCCGCTGAAATGAGTACAGGCGCATTGGCAATGGCGCATATTTATAAATTGTCACCGCCTGTTTCTATGCTCGTTGTAAAAACGGAAGCGGAATATTTTAAGAAAGCTACAGGTAAAACAGTATTTGTTTGTGCAGATGGGCTGGCCATAAGAGATACGAT
>Ga0207689_10005907_pt1 | contig 10840 bp, 11 predicted proteins | sample KBSMisM52_FD_184312 | JGI IMG/M metagenome (GOLD analysis project Ga0207689, IMG submission 184312) | Miscanthus rhizosphere microbial communities from Kellogg Biological Station, Michigan, USA - KBS Miscanthus M5-2 (SPAdes) (version 2) | ecosystem: Host-associated > Plants > Roots >... | reverse complement strand
GCCTAATGCCGCGCATCCTGACGGCGGCCTCCGCGCCGCGCGCCAAGCGCCCTTCGGGGCTGGTCACCGAACGCATCGGCGCGGCCGGCAATATCCTCGGCGCCCTGCGGCGCAAGAGCGATTCCTTGTCGCGGTCCATATCCTCCTCCGATCCGTTGATCAATGAAATGCTGAGAGTTGCCGACGTCGCCTGGCGCATGCGCAGTGATGCCGGCATCGACCGCCATGCCATCATGAGCGCCATTTTGGCGGAGCAACCACCCTCGGCCGAAACGCTGCAATCTTTTGCGGAAATGCGGGGACGGGTAGCGACCTCCTGGATGGTGATCCAGGACGACGCCCGCCTGCCGGAATTTCCGGCGGTGATGAAAGCGGCGGTGGCCCGCGCCAACTGGCTCTATTTCACCGATTTCATGTCGCTGCGGGCCCAGACCATCCAGACGCTGGCGCATGGCGGAAAGGTCGATTTGTCGGGCCGGGCCTGGGTCAAACTGAGCAATCCGGGCGTCGACAGCATCATGGCTCTCTCCAAGACGGCCTTGAACCTGACGGAAGCCTATGCCGCGCGCCAGTTGGCGGCCGCCCATCGTAATTTCTATTTTGCGATCGCCTTGATGCTGGCCTCGATCGCTCTAGCCAGTTTTGCCGCCATCTATGTGATGTGGCGGGTGATCCGGCCCTTGCGGACCATCACCGGAACCCTGGCTGCCATCTCGTCCGGCAAGATGCGGGGCGAGATTCCATTCGGGGACCGCCAAGACGAGATCGGGCAGTTCGCCCGGGCGCTGAAGATCTTCCGCGATTCCACGGTCGACCGCATGCGCCTGGAAAAAGCGCTACTGGACAGCCGGGTGGCGCAGGAAACTGCGGAGACATCCAGCCGGGTGAAATCCGAATTTCTGGCCAATATGAGCCACGAATTGCGCACACCCTTCAATGCGCTCGCTGTCCCGCTCAAAAATCCGGGTGGAAATGATTTCCGAAAATCCCAGGATGGCGTTCAAGGGTGTGCGCAATTCGTGGCTCATATTGGCGAAAAAGCGGGTCTTGGCGCGCGAGGCGGACAGCGCCGCATCGCGTGCCTCCACCAGGGCATATTCGTGACTCTTGCGTTCGGAAATGTCGCGCGTCACCGCCACGATGTCGGCGGGCTCGCCCATCCCCATCTGTGCCGGTCGGCAGCGGATTTCCGCCCACACGAAATGGCCGTCGCGATGCCGCAGCCGGATCTCGGCCGAGCCGGAACGGCCATGATAGCTGGATTCCATCAGCGCGGCCTGGACGGCATTGAGATCCTCGGGATGCACCATGCTTTGCATCGCGGCGCCCGTGAGCTCTTCGGGCATGCGGCCGAGCAAGGTGGCGGTCGAAGGGCTGGCGAAACGGATGCGCCCGTCGGAGGAATGACGGGTGATCATGTCCATCGCATTGTCGGCCAGAAAGCGGTACATGGCGGCGCCTTCGGCGGCGGCGGCATCGGCGGCGCGCTGGCGATCCTGGGCCGCGACCGCGGTCAGCACCGCTTGCATCAACGCCGCCAGCACCGAGCAGGCATGGACTTGCCAAAGCGGCATAGTGATGCGCGAAGGGGGCAAGTGACCCATCGCTTCGGTGGCCACCACAATCACAAAGGAAAGACCCGCGATAAGTCCGGCGCGCAGCACGGCGGGGCGTCCACCCGTCAGGGCCGCCTCTGCCGGAACCAGGGCGAGCCAAATCACCAGCGGCGAAGCCACGCCGCCTGTCAAAATGGCCAGATATCCGATCAAGGCGGCAAAACCGGCGAGCCCGATCTGCTCCAAGGCGGCAAGAGGCACGGAGGTCAGCGCCAGCACCGCCAAGCCCGCCGGAATCATCAAACCGCTCAGGGCCGCAAGCTCGCTGGCATCGGGGGGGCCGACCATGGCAAAAAAGGAAAAAGCCAAGACCGCGCCCAGGACCGCTTTGGTCGCCTGCATCCGGAAGAAGCGGCGGCGCTGCGCCTTGGGATCCGAAAAACTGCCTGTCTGCAACGCCATAGGCCCTGGCCCACACCCGACATACCTTGGGCGGGCAGTCTCACCGGATAGGCTTAACGAAAGCTGAAGCAACCCGGCCGGCGTTTAGCTCTTCACAAGCATTTCGGGGGGATGGATTCACCTTTTGTTAGGAAAGAGGGCGGAATTTGGCAAAGTTCCCACTGTCAGCGTCCTAACCAATCCGCAATGCCCCGCATGCATGATCCCCGCGCGGGCAGGCAAAGAGCTAAAAAATGGCCGGGGCCATACAGGCGCAAATTTGTCGCGACGAAGACCGGGTGGATCCAGAGGCGTTGCTGCCGGCGCTGGATTCCCTGCGCACCGTTGTCACAATTTTCGACAAGCACGGCCGGCTGCTCTATGCCAATGCCCATCTCAACTATCTGTTTCGCTCGTTTCCGCCGCGCGAAAAGCTGGTCGGAAAAAGCTATGAGGAGCTCATCCGCCTGGAAATCGAAGGCGGCGAAATCGCGCCTTCGGCCTTGGCCGGCGGCGCCAAAGCTTTCATCACCCAGCGCCTGAGGCAGCTCAAGGACGACGAATTCGCGCCCCGCGACGTGGCCTTGCGCGACCATCGCGTGGTGGAGATCAAGGCCCGGGGCGACAGCAACGGCAACACCACCCTGCTTTGGACCGACGTCACCGTCGCGCGCGCGCAGCTGGTGCGCCTGCAGGAAGCGGTGGCGCTGTCGGCGGAAGCTTTTGCCTTTTACGATTCCGATGACCTGCTGATCCTGGCCAACGACCTTTATGCCCATCTTTGCGGCGTAAAGACTTTGGACGAGCTGATCGGCAAGACCTTTCCCGAAATCTGCGCCACTGTCGCCTATAGCGGCCGCATGGTGCTCGACGAAAGCCCGGAAATCTGGCTTGAGCGCCGGCTGGAGAAACACCGTGCGCCGGCGGGTGCCGTCACCTTGCGCACCAATACCGGCGAAGCCTATCTGGTGCGCGATCGCGCCGGTCCCGATGGCGGGCGCATCATGGTTTTCACCGACATCACCGACAAGGTCCGCGCCGAGACCGCGCTCAAGGAACAGGAACACGCTTTGGCCGACAGCCGCGCCCAAGCGGAAAAGCAAAGCTCCTACCTCGCCGACTTGACGACCAGGTTGGATCAGGCCAGTGCCAGCGTGCATAGCGCCAAAACCACGCTGTTGCGCACCATGGGTCACGAACTGAAGACGCCGCTGAACGCCATTCTCGGCTTTTCGGATTTGATGGCGGCGCTGGCCGACAATCTCAAGCCCGGGCAGATCCGCGAATATGCCGGCTTGATCCATCAAGGCGGCGCCAATCTGCTCAAGATCATCAACCAGATCATGGATCTCACCAAGATTTCGGCGGGGCGCTATGACTTGCGCCGTATGCCGGTGGATGCGGGCGCGGTGTTGTGGCTGGCGCGCGACGCCTACCAGCCGCGTGCGTCCGCGCGCGGCATCGCCATAGACACCGACAATTGCCCGGTCGGGTTGATGGCCGACGCGGATGAGGCGGTGTTCACCGCCATGATCCATAGCCTGCTGGACAATGCCGTCACCTTCACCACCGGCAAGTGCATCACGCTCTCCGCCGCCGTCACCGAAGGGGGCATCGCGGTGACGGTTGAAGACGATGGCTCGGGCTTGCCGCCGCATGATTTGGCGCGAATTCTGGAGCCGTTTGAGCACGCCGGCCATGGCGAAGGCTCCGAACATGCCAAGGGCGCGGGTCTTGGACTCACGCTGGTTAAGGCCTTTGCGGAACTGCATGGGGGATGGTTGGAGCTGGAGAGCGAACTCGGCGAAGGTTTCAGGGCGACGGTGATCTTGCCGGCAGCGGCACCACCTGCCGTCTCCTAGCGCTTTTCCCGTCTCATTTAATTACCCCCATCCGTCGCCGCGGCCGGAGGGGGTTAATAAATAAAAATTGAACAATCTCATCAGTTCCCCGTTTGCGCTCTGATGGCGCGGCAGCGGGTAAATTCAATTTTATATAAGCCCCTAAGCCGCCGGGAACTCCCGGCGCGCCATGCTCCCTGCCGTGGAACACAGATGGGCATGACATGATTTTCCGGGCGGTATTCTGGATCGGGCTTGTGTCGCTGTTGGCGCCGCACGAACCGGATCTCGGCCTGGGACGTCCCGGCGCCGGCACGGCACTCACCTCCCCCGCCATCGTCCAGCCCGCCGCCACCGGTCTCTCGCGGAGCGGATCGGATTGTGGCTTCGCATGTGTCGGCGTCCTGCCCTCTGTGTTTCACCTCAACAATCATCCCGAGCTGGTCAAAGGCCTGGCCGACGTGAAGGCCCAGATCGAACAAGCCCGGCGGGAACGGTCCACCAAGGTACGGGCGATCTAACGGCGAATTCAGGCTCGTTTCGCCCTCGCGAAAAATTTGCCCCTTTGCGCGCAACACGGGTAAAAGACCCCTGACACATCCGGGTCCGGCATGCGCACGATTCTATCTCTTTTGCTTTTGCTGAGTTTGGGCGCTTGCGGCCTGTTCGAAAGCCGGGAAATCCGCACCTTGCGCAAATCGCCCGATTTTCGCGTCGGGTACCAAGACGGTTGCAACAGCGCCTGGAGTCCCGAAGCCAACAAACGCCAAGACGACACCATTGTGCGCGACGACAAGCAGTATCAGACCAACCGCGCTTATCGCGTCGGCTGGAATCGCGGCCTCAATGCTTGCCGCACAACCGGCTACACCGGCGGCGCCCTGCCCGGCACGGTGCCCAGCGGGCCGATCCCGGATATGAATCCCGGAAATGGCGGAGGACCGCGAGGACTCTAAAGAGTCCTCGCTGTTATTTTGTTGAACCCCCTCCGTCACAGCTCAGGTCGCGAGCGACACTTCGCTGTGCCACCTCCCCCTTCTTGGCGCTACGCGCCGAAGGGGGAGGATGGTCGTGGCCCTAGCGGAGGGTCGCTCCGCGGAATGCGTCGCTCGAGATTCCCGGAACTGTGGATGCCGCTATTCCGCTGCCGCCCTGACCGCGTGATCTTCTTTGGTGAGGTTCTCCGAAGCAAACTCCCAGTTGAGAAGCTTGCTCAGCACAGCCTCGAGATATTTCGGCCGCGCATTCTGGTAATCCAGATAATAAGCGTGCTCCCAAACGTCGACGGTCAAGAGGCAATTGACCCCTTTGGCCATCGGGGTTTCGGCATTGGGAGTCTTTTCAATTGAAAGCTTGCCGGCCTTGCTCACCAGCCAGGCCCAGCCCGAGCCGAACTGGGTTTTACCTGCCTCGGCCAGTTGGGTGATCAAGGCCTCGCGGCTACCGAACGCGGCGGCGATGGCGCTGTCCAACTGCCCGCTGGGTTCGGTCTTGGACGGGCTCAGGCTCCGCCAATAAAAATCGTGATTCCACACCTGGCCGGCATTGTTGAAGATCTGCTTTTCCTTGGCATCGGCGGCGCCGGCTGTGTTCCGCACAATTTGTTCCAGCTTCATGTCGGCATATTTGCTGCCTGCCACCAGCTTGTTGAGGGTGTCCACATAGGTCTGGTGATGCTTGTGATAGTGGAACGAAATGGTGTTGGCGGAGATTGTAGGGGCAAGGGCATCCTCGTCCCAGGGCAGGGGCGCGAGTTTGAAGGGGGCGGGCATGACAACTCCTTTGACATATAACAATGCGGTGTCCCGGTAACGCATGTGGCACCGAATGGCTCCGTTTCAAGAGCCGGCCCGAACTTTGTCGGTCATGACAATTCGTGATCGCTGTAACCCAAATGTCATTCGACATTCGCGGCGGCTTCGCGCAAAACAGCAACAAGCGGGGTAGGTACTTGGATCGCTTATTGGAGCCAAACATGCCTGCATATGAAATCTGCTACTTGGATGAGGAAGGCGCCCTCACCTACAAATTCACCGCCGATTGCGACGACGACAAGCGCGCAAAAATTCTCGCCCATGCCATGAAAATGCCCAGTGCCCGCAAACTGGAAGTGTGGAGCGGCGAGAGCTTGATCTACACGCGCCCCAGCGCGATTCTGGAGTCGCAAATGTTGCACGCCAGCTGACCCTCTGACGCGGTTCTTTTGCGTCGTGAGGTAAGCCGCGTCATGCGAAGCATGTGAGCAGGTCCAGTGGACCTGCGAAAGCGGCGAACGCCGCGAGCTGGGGCGAGCGGCCGTGTGATCGCAAAATAGAGATATGTTGCCCCCGGCGCGTCGCTTTTGCTCCGCGCGTTCGGCCCTCGAAATGGTCCCCCGGACCATTTCGTTCGCGCTAATCGCGCGAACCGGGCCTCACCCTGCTCACGCCGCAAAATCCCTCGCGTCAGGGAAAGAGTCCCTCGCGCCGGGTCCAGTCCAGCGTGCGGTCTAGGGCGCGCGTGAACCGGGCGAACAATTCGTCGATCTCCGCTTCCGTGATCACCAAAGGCGGGCACAGCGCGATGCGGTCGCTAACCAGGGCGCGCACGATGATGCCTTCGTCCTGGCATAATTGTGCGCATCTGATAGCCACGCCTTTGGCAGCCTCGAAGTTGCGCTTGGTTTTCTTGTCGGCAACCATTTCGATAGCGCCGATCAGTCCCACGCCGTCGGCCTCGCCGACCAGCGGATGGGATTGGAGCGCTTTCAGCCGCGCTTGAAAATGCGGCGCCACCTTGCGCACATGGCCGAACGTGTCGCGACGCTCATAGATTTCCAGAGTCTTCACCGCCACAGCGGCGGAAACCGGATGGGCGCTGTAGGTGAAGGCATGCCACAGTCCGCCGATGCGCACCGCTTCCTCCTCGATGATCTCGACCAGCTCCGGGGAGAGCAGCACGGCGGAGATCGGCAGATAGGCCGATGACAAGGCCTTGGCGATCGACATGGAATCGGGCTGGTAATTGTAGGTCTGGCAGCCAAATGCCTGCCCGGTACGGCCGAAGCCGCAAATCACTTCATCGTCCACCAGGTAGATGCCGTATTTGTTCAGCACCGGCGTGATGGCCTCAAAATAGCCGCGCGGCGGCACCATGGCGCCGCCGGCACCCATCACCGGCTCCACGAACATGGCGGCGATGGTGTCGGGTCCTTCGCGTTGAATAGCCTGGTCGAGATTGGCCGCCAGGCGCGCCGAATATTGTTCTTCGCTCTCGCCCGGCAGCCCATTGCGATAGTAATGCGCGCACTCCACCCGCACCGTGAAATCGAAAGGCAGGTCGAAGCTTTTGTGGAAGGCGTCCAGGCCGGTCATGCTGGCGCTGGCCAAAGTCACGCCATGATAGGCCTTGGTGCGGGCGATCATTTTTTTCCGCGTCTTTTGGCCGCGCGCATTGGCGGCGTACCACATGAACTTGATCTGGCTGTCATTGGCTTCGGATCCCGAATTGGCGAAGAACACCTTGCCTACCGGGAAGGGCGCCATCTCCTTGAGCTTCTCGGCCAGCGCGATGCCGGGCTCATGGCTCTTGCCCCCGAAAACATGGGCGAAGGGAAGCTTGCGCATCTGCTCGACCGCGGCTTCGACCAGCTCCTCCTCGCCCCAGCCCAGCGCGGTGCACCACAGCCCGCCCATGGCTTCCAGATAATCCTTGCCATTGCCGTCATAGACGAAAATGCCCTTGCCGCGCTCCAGCACCAAAGGACCGGTCTGGCGCAGGGTGACGAGATTGGTAAAAGGATGCAGCAAGCTCGCCATGTCGCGGGTCTGTGTGTTGGACAAGGCCGGGTTGGGATTGGAGGCAGGCGTGGGCATCTTTGGCTCTCATTCTCGCGAGGCAGGGAAATCTACCCTATGGTGGCCCGAATAGAACGCCAGAAAAACACCAGAAAACATCACAATTGCGGATTGCTCCTATGCGTTTCCAGCTCATAGCCGCGCGAATGGCATTCGCCGCGGTCCTTCTTGCCCTCCTGGCAGGGGCAGGCGCAGTCGGCGGCGCACGGACCGGGTTATTGACGGACAAGGCCGCGAGCCTGCTGATGATCCCGGCGGTGGTTTTGGGCCTGGTGGCGCTGGTGCTGGCGCTGTTGTGGCTGCGCTCGGCCCTGGCAAGGAATTCCGGCGAAGGAAAACGGCTGGGCTTGGTCGCCCTGGCCGGCGCACTCGCTTTTCTTTATCCGCCTCTCAGCTATGTCTATTACGGCTTTGCGGCGCTGCCCATCCATGACGCCACCACCGATCCGGAAGACCCGCCGCAATTCGTCGCCCTGGCCAAGGTGCCGTCGGGAAACTCTCGAGGTTATGAAGGACTACGCCGCATCCCCTATTCCGGTCCCGATGCCCGGTATCGAGGCCAGGAGGTCACGGTGGCCTACGCCTTTCATGACAAGTATCCGCTTTTGACCAAGCCTCATGCCGGCCTGCTGGTCTCGCCCCAGAAAGCCTTTTGGCGCTGCTTCGAGACGGTGAAAAAGCTCGGCTGGACCGTGGTGGATGCCAACGAAAAAGAGAGGCGTATCGAAGCCACCGATCGAAGCTTCTGGTTCGGCCGCATCTCCGACATTGTGATTCGGGTGCGGCCGGCAGGGACCATCGGCAGCCGCGTGGATTTGCGCTCGCAGAGCCGCGACGAGGCGCGCGATCACGGCCGCAATGCCGAACGGCTGAAGGCTTTTTTCCGCGTCTTCAAATTTTGAGTCAGAGCCGCCAGAGGTCTTCGTCCCGGCCGACTTCCCCGCGCGATTGCATATGGCGCAGATGGGCCAGTGTCTGTTGCGCGGCCGCGCCCCGCAGCGCCGGTTCAATCTTGGGATAGAGCGCCTCGACCAATTCCGCCACGCCTTGGGCGTGGCGTGCGAGCGCGGTGCGGATCTGCTCTTCGCGCATATGGCGATGGGCGATCAGCTGACCGATCCATTCTCGCGGCTGTAAAATGGGCGAGCCATGCGTGGGATAAAGCACCGATTCGTCCCGGGATTTGAGCTTTTCCAGGCTGGCAAGATAGTCGCCCATGTCGCCGTCGGGCGGAGCGATCACACTGGTGGACCAGCCCATCACATGATCGCCGCTGAACAGCGCGTGCTCTTCCAGCAAGGCGTAGCAGACATGATTGGCGGTGTGCCCGGGGGTCGCCACGCATTCCAGGGAAAATCCGTCGCCATGTATCCGCATGCCGTCGTGAACCATCACATCGGCCACGAAGTCCGGATCGTGCGCTTCGTCCACCAGGCCCTCGCCGGATTCCGCCGCGGCGGCGCCGCGTGAGGGATGCGGCAAGCCGTAGATGGGTGCGCCGCTCCAGGCTCTCAACGCCGCGGCCGCGGGAGAATGATCGCGATGGGTATGGGTCACAAGAATATGACTGACCCGGCGCGATCCCAGCGCTTGCTTCAGGGCCTCGACATGCTGGGGCAGGTTTGGCCCGGGATCGATCACCATGACGCGCGCGCCGACGCCCAGAATATGAACCCCGGTGCCTTTGAAGGTGAAAGGGCCGGGATTGGGCGCCAGCAGGCGCGAGACGCGCCAGGACAGGCGCACCTCCATGCCATAAGGCGCATTCAGGCCGCGGTCGAAATTCATCTCTCGTTTAATCCGCAAATCGCCGCTGATTCTACAGCATTTTTCCGATCCTGTTGCGATTTTGGCGTAGCGCAATCCAAACGACACTAGAACTAAAAAATGCTAGTGCCCTTCGAAACCGAAATTCGCTAGAACTCGATATAGCGGGAGAGCGAATTTCGTTTCGGGGCACTAGCTGCTCTTCTCCCCCTTCAAGGGAGAAACGCTTTGCGCATATTCGAAATCCTTGCCGCTTTGCTATTGGCCGCGATTCTTTTCGTGGTGCTTAAGGTGATCGGCATGGTGCTGAAGTTCGCCTTGGTGGCCGCAGCTTTGGGCTTTATCGCCGGGCTGGTGTTGGCGCGTGCGTTCCGGCGCTAGGAACTTTGGCACCCGTTTTGCGTTACTGCCAGGATTGAAGTCCTGAGGATTGTTCCCATGCGCGCATCATTGACTCGCCTCGCCCCGGCTCTCGTCCTCGCAACCTTTTGCTTTGCGGCCCCCACCCGCGCGGATATCGCCTCTGATAGGGTCACGTTGCTGGATCATGCCAGCGAAACTGTGATGCATCTGCGCCACGACCCGGCCTTCAGCCAGGCCCGCGCCATGCTGCAGGACGCCGAGGCGGTGTACATCGTGCCCCGGCTGGTCAAGGGCGGCTTCATCTTCGGCGCCGAAGGCGGCGACGGCGTCTTGCTGCACCGCACGGGAAAGGGCTGGAGCCAGCCGCGCTTCTACGGCATGGGCTCTGCGAGTTTCGGCCTCCAGGCCGGTCTGGAGCGTGCCGAGCTTGTCTTTATCATCAATAGCAAGCGCGCCCTGCGGGGCATTGAGAAGGGCGAGTTCAAGCTGGGCGCCGGCGCCGGTGTGACGATTGCAACTCTTTCCGGCGGCGCGGAAGGCGCCACCACCGCCCATGGCGGCGATATCGTGGTTTGGACTTCGGCCACCGGCGCCTATGGCGGCCTGACCTTCAACGGCACCGTCATCAAGCAAGACAAAGAGATGAACGAGGTTCCTGCCGGCCCCGCGGCCCAGACTTTGCGCAAGAATCTGGCTAGCATTTGGTAAGAGGGGACCCGATTTTCGCCGCCCGTGCCGTCGTCAACCCCTATGAAATGCTGGCATTTCGGGAGTAGGCTTGCCCACCGCCCGCCCGGTCCTGGATCGGACCGGGCCGGACGTCAAATTCCAGGCTCCATTGAAGAGGCTATAAAGGAAACCCCCATGACGAAAATCGCCCTGCTTGCGGCTTGCGCCGCTTTGGTCGCCACCCCGGTGCTGGCCGACACTGCCGCCGAACTCAATATCGCCAAGAACCATGCCGGCATGGCCGCCAAGGCCGCCGACTTGAAGACCGTCCAGATGCATCTGCATCATGCCGTGAACTGCCTGGTGG
>Ga0207689_10005904_pt1 | contig 10845 bp, 8 predicted proteins | sample KBSMisM52_FD_184312 | JGI IMG/M metagenome (GOLD analysis project Ga0207689, IMG submission 184312) | Miscanthus rhizosphere microbial communities from Kellogg Biological Station, Michigan, USA - KBS Miscanthus M5-2 (SPAdes) (version 2) | ecosystem: Host-associated > Plants > Roots > Rhizosphere... | reverse complement strand
ATTGTATCTTATCTTTGAATAATGATAGTGATTGATAATATACTCGTGAGCGACGATGTAGTGAGTAAGCAGTTTGTATGTGACCTCGCTAAATGTAAAGGTGGCTGTTGCGAAGAAGGGGATGCCGGTGCTCCACTCGAAGAGCAGGAGCTGGATATCATCTTGTCTGTGTATGAAAAAGTAAAGCCTTATCTTTCTCAGGCGGCAATAGAAGAAATAGAGCGAAAAGGAAAATATGTTTATCACAAAGAGTTTGGTTGGGTAACACCAACCCTGGGGAGTGATAGTGAAATATGTGTATATGGATACCGTGATGAGAAAGGAATTATCAAATGCACTTTTGAACAGGCGTATTATGATGGCGTTATTGAATGGAAGAAACCCATTAGCTGCCACCTGTTTCCGGTGACTACAAAAAAAGGAAAGCATGGCAATTATGAAAGAGTGAATTACCAACCTCGTGAAAAGTTATGCAATCCGGCATGCGGCCTCGGAAAGAAATTAAAAATACCTGTGTATGAATTTCTGAAAGAGCCATTGATCAGGAAATACGGAAAAGAATTTTACGATGTACTGGATGAGATAGCGAAGAAAGAAATAAGTGAATAATTGACAGTAAATAATTGGAGTCAAACATCTCATACTTTCATTACCTGAAAGATTCGTTTTAACAACAGTTATAGCTTACCAGGATATTATTATGTCTGAGCAATCAACCATATTTACAACAAAGAGCGCTGAAAAAACTGCAGATAGAAATCACAGGCAAACTATCAATTTCAATATTGGTAAGTACAATGCAGTAGTACCACAGGGAAAAAGCCAGTTTGCCGAACTAAGCCAGGCAAGGGAAAGGGCAAAGAATACAAAATGGCGGGCTATTGAGAAACTGGATTATTACCTCGAGCTCTTTGAAGCGAATATTACAAAACGCGGCGCAAAAGTAATTTGGGCAGAAACTGCACAGCAGGCGAATGATGAGATACTAAAAATATGCAAGGAGAAGAATTGCCGTACGCTGGTGAAGAGCAAGAGTATGGTAACAGAAGAATTGCATCTGAACGATTTTTTAGCTGAAAGCGGAATTGAAAGTATAGAAACAGACCTGGGTGAATATATCCAGCAATTGGATGATGAGCCACCTTATCATATTGTTACCCCGGCAATGCACAAAAGCAAGGAAGATATTGCAAAACTCTTTGCTGAAAAATTAGGAACAGACCCAACCCTGACGCCGGAAGAACTGACATTGGTAGCACGGGATATACTTCGCGAAAAATATATAAAGGCCGAAGTAGGAATAACCGGAGCTAATTTCATTATTGCAGACGCCGGTGCGATTGCTGTAACGGAGAATGAAGGTAATGGTCGTCTTAGCTGTGCATGGCCTAAAACCCATATTGCAGTTGTAGGCATAGAAAAAGTAATCCCATCCATAGCCGATCTTGCTTTGTTCTGGCCATTACTCGCTACTTTCGGTACAGGACAAAAAATAACATCCTACAATACTATTATTGCCGGACCTAGGCAGGAAAATGAAACAGACGGTCCGCAGGAAATGTATGTAGTATTGCTGGATAACGGTCGCACGAATATTCTTGCAAATGAAAAGGCAAGGGAAAGTTTATACTGTATCCGCTGCGGCGCCTGTTTAAATGCATGCCCTGTTTATAAAAATATAGGAGGCCATGCCTACTCAACTACATACAGTGGCCCGATTGGCGCTGTAATAACTCCTCATCTCCGTGATCTTGGTGAATGGAAACACCTGAGCCAGGCTTCATCCTTATGCGGCAATTGCACCGAAGTATGCGCAGTAAAGATTAACCTGCACGAACTATTATTAGAGAACCGGTATGAAGCAGTAAATGAAGGCTATGCCCCATTTGCAGAAAAGATTGCCTGGAAAATGTGGCGCATTGCTATGCTTCGTCGTAGCTGGATGAATATTGCCAATGGTAATATGAAAGGCAGAGTGATTAATTCTATTGGGAAAGCATGGACGGAGCATCGCGGCAAATTAGATTTTCCAAAAAAATCTTTTAACCAGCAATGGAGAGAGAAACAGAAGTAAAGAATAGTCTTCCATCATTTGGTTGAATGGAATGAAAGACTATTCCCATATCTTTTAAATCTTTTCCCTTTCTTTTGCCTTGTACAATATTTTCAGAATTTCTTTTACAAACTGCGGATCTTTGTTTAGCTCCAATGATCTCTCAAGATAAGCTACCGCCTTTTTATAGTCTTCATTTTCATAATAACCTTCTCCCAGGCTCGAAGCTATATTTGCAGATTCCGGGTATAAACTATAATTGACCTGGAATATTTTCAACGCTTCTGTTTTTTTACCCTGTCTCAGGAATAAATAACCAAGACTGTTGAGTTCGTTTTCATTTCTGACTGATGCTCTTAACTGTTCTGCCAGACCGGTTACGCTTATATTATCTTCTTTTAAAGTACTGTCATTTATGCATTTCCTGATCGTTGCAAAAGAATGATAATTGGGATTGTATGGCTGACCACCAAGTATAGAAAGCAAATCCCTTTCAAGAGATAAAACGGGAAACTCATTTATCCTGTTTATCTCAATTCCTTTTTTATAAATAATAAAAGTAGGGACTCTGAAAATGCCTTTGCCTGTTTCTTCGTGTGCAGGACTTTGCTTATACAATGAATCACTACCACCAACTGCTATAAGTTTTATTTTTTTATCGGGGAATTTAAGCTCATGCATCAATTTCTGGAAGCGCGGAACCTCTCTTTTGCTATCGCCACACCAGGTACCGAAAAACACCTCGATAGAAATGTCTTTATAATCCTGATTTTCCAGCTGCGTTACTATAGTTGAATTTGGAATGTATTCGTTATAACCAGGAACAAACCATTTATCAAAAGGAGCATTATAAAGACTATCTTTTGATATGGTACCGTATAATATCCTGGGCTTGTCAACAGGTAATTGTGCGGAACTGTTCAATGAAAGTAGAATGAACAGGCTGTAAATAATTTTATGCATAAAAAGTTGTTTAATCAGTAAGAATAATTTAAAGGGGCTGGGCTGTATATCGGAAATACACAGCAGGAGTATCATATGTAAATCATACCCTGGGGCGGGTGATAATATTTCCGGCAAAATCCATCTTGCTCATCACTATTCTTTTTGGGGTTCTCGTTAGCGAGGAATGGAAAAAATAAAAAATCAGCTTTGAATAGCTTTTCCTGTGTAAATAAATCATCAGGATGAATATGGGAGTGTGTTTTTGTTAACGGTGATTTGGTTGTATTGTCAAAATCGGCCATTTTTTCGCAATCGCATAGTAAAGAAGAAGTTTTAAAACTATTGGCAAGCTTACATTCAAGGTATGTGATTTGCTTTTCATATTGTGAAAAGGCAAAGAGGGTAATAAACAGTATGGATGTTAGTTGTTTCAACTGTCAGTAATGGTTTATCGGTCTGCCCGTAAACGGTAGACGGGATAAACAGGGAAAGGATGCATTGATGTAAAAATTTATTAACGGTTGATAAGTATATTCGTTTCCTGTATTGCAAAAAATGTTTCTGTATACTAACAATATCACCCCAAGATTAGAATATATCAGTGATTTCCTGGGCAAGGAATTACTGGGTGAAGCTTTTGTGCTGATTGCTGATAAAGAGAGATTCAGTCGCGAAACAATGCCTGGAGTTAATTACAGTAAAGAAAGGATTAAGGAAAATGAATTCCGGGTGGAGCCTTATTCTTTATTATTTGAAAATGATATCAGGCCACAACAGGTTGACTGTTTTAAAAACAGCAGATATAAATATTTCTTTCAGCCTGGTGGTGATTTTCCATTTGACATTTTTGCGGCTTCCTTTTATTTGTTGAGCCGCTATGAAGAATACCTTCCTCATGAAAAAGATATGTATGGCCGGTATGCACATAAAAATTCTCTGGCTTTCCGTGAAGAATTTTTGCATTTACCATTAATAAATATCTGGATACAGGATTTTAGACAAAAATTACAATATAAATTTCCCGGCTATCCATTTTCCTTTCCTGAACAAAAGGGTCCTTTTTTACCAACTTATGATATAGACCAGGCATATTCTTATAAGGATAAACCATTTTGGAAAAATGCAAATGGATTTATACGATCATTGCTGAAAGGAAACATTGGAAGTGTAAAAGAAAGATGGAACGTGCTAAATGGAAAGACAAAAGACCCATTTGATACTTATCAATGGATGGATAACCTGCATGGGCGATATAAATTAAAGCCATTCTATTTTTTCATTGTTGCTGAAAAACCCGGAAAATATGATAAGAATATATCTCCGGCTATAAAGTCAATGAAAGAATTGATCCTTCAACATTCTCAGAAGTACCTTGCCGGAGTACATCCATCGTGGCAGAGCGGTGATGATATTTCTTTACTTGAAAAAGAAGTAAACATCCTGCAAACGATTACCGGGAATAAGATTAATGACTCAAGGCAACATTACATTCGTTTTGTATTACCAGAAACCTTTCGCCATCTTATTAAAGCAGGTATAAAAAATGATTTTTCGATGGGCTACGGGAGTATCAATGGATTTCGTGCTTCAGTAGCTTCTGCTTTTTACTGGTTTGATCTTGAAAAGAATGAACCCACTGATCTATTACTTCGTCCATTCTGCTACATGGACGCCAACAGTTTTTACGAACAGCATTATTTGCCTGAACAAGCTTACGAAGAAATGATGCAGTATTATAAAGTTGTAAAGTCTGTAAATGGAACAATGATAACCATCTGGCATAACAATTTCCTGGGAACAGATAACTTATACAAGGGGTGGAAGGAGGCGTATGAAAAATTCATTGCTGAAATATCTTCTTAAACACCTTCACTCTCCGGCAAAACTGGCGAAGGAGTTTTATACGCCTTATTGATTAGATAAACACCGGCCAGGGTAATCAATCCGCCAATAGTTATAAATACTGTCAATCTTTCATCAAAGATCAGCCAGCCAATTAATACAGCTACCACGGGATTAATATAAGCATAAACAGAAGTTTGTTCAGCGGTCAGGTTTTGCAACGCATACATATAGGCGATAAAGGAAAAAACTGACCCGAATATAACAAGGTAGCCAATAGCCAGCCACGATTGCCAGGGAATAGCTGTAAATGGAATTGTGTTTCCGGTAGCACCGGAGATAGACAATAACCCTACGCCCGATACACACATTTGCAAACCCAGGCTGAAGTAAGGATTAAAACTCTCCGATTTTTTCTTCGTATATAGCGTACCGAAAGCCCAGGCTGTCGTTCCAACAAACGCTAAAATAATCCCGAAACGGAAACCGGCATTTAAAAAATCATGCAGGTGTTCATAAAAAATAACACAAATGCCGGCAAACCCGATGATAAAACCGATTATGGCTTTCAGCGGAATTTTTGAGCCGGAAGCAAATAGGTTAATCACAACAAGCCACAAAGGAAATGTGGCGCCGATAATGGAACCCAGTCCGGCTGAAATATATTTTACTCCCCATGTGGTTAAACCATTGCTTAATAAAAAATTCAATGTCCCGAGAATGACAATTGTCCGCCATTGTTTTTTACCGGGCCATTTTTCACCACGTATACTAAAGAAAACTACATAACATAAGCCGCCCAGGAATTGCCTCATTCCTGCCAACTGTAACGCTGGCATATATAAAACGCCCTGGCGTGAAGCAACCCAGGTAGTACCCCAAAAAAAACATACAAGTGATAAAGCAAAAATAGCTTTCGCTTTACGGCCCTTTTTGTGAATGGTCAGCGGATTAAATACAGATAATTGTTTGAGCGAATCTCCGGTTTGGCTTAAGGTCTTATTTATGTCGAAGAAAGACATGGAGATGTAAGGTTTAGGGGCTAAAATTAACAGCCAAAATTAAAACAGTATTTCTTTATTGGTACCTAATGAGAATTATAATAAAACGAATTTCCTTTTAATCTTCATAATCAAAAAAATAGAAGTTCTATTTAATGCTTAAAATGTCTCAATCCTGTTATCACCATTGCCAATTTGTTTTCTACACAATATTCAATTGAATCTTTATCGCGTACTGAACCACCGGGTTGAATAAAAGCTGTAATACCCGCCTCGTGTCCCATTTTTACACAATCATTGAAAGGAAAGAACGCATCACTTGCCAGTACGGCGTCCTGCAGGTTGAAATTGAACTGCTTTGACTTATCAATCGCCTGTCTTAATGAATCTATCCTGCTTGTCTGACCACATCCTTTTCCAATCAGTTGTTTATTTTTTACTAACGCAATCGCATTTGATTTTAAATGCTTGCAGACAATATTGGCAAAAACCAGGTCCTCTTTCTCCTTTTTGCTCGTTTCCCTCCCGCCAACTTCTTTCCAATCTGCAAAGTTACCTTTGTCTGTTCCCTGTATCAAAACGCCATTTAATACAGACTTATATTGTTCAATATTGCCAGGTTGAGCTTTTAATTTCAGCAATATCCTGTTCTTCTTTGATTTCAGGATTGTCAAAGCATTTTCATCAAACGCGGGCGCAATTAATACTTCAAAGAATATTTCATTAATAGCTTCTGCAGTTGCTTTATCAATTGTACCATTACATACCAGCACACCACCAAAAGCGCTTTCGGGATCGCCTGCCAATGCCGCATCCCAGCTTTCTTTTACACTGGTGCGTTGCGAAACCCCGCAAACATTAGTGTGTTTGATAATAGCGAATGTGGTATCCGAAAATTCAGCGATCAGTTGCATGGCTGCATCCACGTCAACGAGGTTGTTATACGATAATTCTTTGCCGTTCAATTGATCAAATAATTTTTCCAAATCGCCATAAAACACGCCTGACTGGTGCGGATTCTCGCCATAGCGCATTGCCTTGGGATTAGTAACAGATTCGAGGAAATAAAGTGACCCGGATGGGTTGAAATATTTGGCGATAGCCACATCATAATGTGCAACTACTTCAAATGCTTTTGCTGCAAATGCTTTACGCTGGGCGATGGTTGTTTCGCCTTTCTGTTCGTTCAATAATTTTTCAAGTTCCGCATAATCTTTTTTTGCCGCTACAACAACAACATCTTTAAAATTCTTAGCAGCGCCGCGGATCATGGAAGGCCCGCCAATATCGATTTTTTCGATGATCAGTTTTTCTTCATTTGTGGAAGCAACGGTTTCTTCGAATGGATAGAGATCTACTATTACAAGGTCTATCTCAGGGATATTATATTGCCTCATTTCCTGTATATGGGTCTCCTCATCTCTTTTGCCGAGAATTCCACCGAATACGGATGGATGCAATGTTTTCACCCTTCCTCCAAGAATTGAAGGATATGTTGTGAGGTCTTCTACCGGCACGACAGATATGCCGAGTTTTTCAATAAAGGTTTGCGTGCCGCCTGTTGAATAGATAGTGATGCCCAGTTCTGATAATGATTTTACAATATTTTCCAGCCCGTCTTTGTAAAAAACGGAGATAAGCGCAGATTGAATTTTTTTATTCATATAATTGATTGAACCGGCCTGTGATTGTTATAAACAAGCCCTATAGTTTTGAGAGCGGCAAAGGTAAGTTACTGCAGGGGCATCACAAAAGCTCCCTTTTCACTAACATCATAATTGGGGATATCCAGTGAATCACAATCTCTTTTCCAGTATCTTCTTTTCCAGGCAGGCACGGACCCATCAAAAACTACCTGTTTGATTGTAAACTTATTGGCAAGTTGCGCGATATATAGCCTTGGATTTTTTGAAAGAATAAGTAAATCAATAACTGGTTTATCAGCAGAGCTATTGAAGACAAGCTGCTTATCAATTTGTAAAATATGCTTTCCTGCATATGTAAGACAGGAACTGTTATTTTCATTGGAGACTGTGTCCGGGTTATTATACGTTCTGTATAGAATTCTCGAAGGTTTTAAATGAAAGTTTCTTGCAAAATCATCTTTTTCTAAAGTTGTATCGCCGATAAATTGATAACTTCTTCCGTCAATAATGTCTATTGCGGTTCGCTGCGGCACATTGTAAACAATGATTTTTCGCTGGTTCTGTAACTGTATAAAGGAAATTGATCGTAAAGAAACAAAAACAAGTAACGTAATTAACCCCGCGAACAGGCTGGGTTTATGTTTTTCTAATAGCCAGTAACAAAGCAGGCAAATAACAATAGTCAACAGAATCATTTGCGCAATATCGATTTGTAATCCATCCCAAAGAGAAAAAGGTAATTTTTCAATTCTTTCAACCCATGTGTTCATGAACCAGATCATTCCGGACAGGATTTTTCCAACAAAGGCGGCGAGTAAAGGAATAAATGAAACAGAACAAAGAAGTATTTCACCCAGTACAATAAGGCTTGACAAAGGAACCGCTATAAAATTTGTAAGCAGGAAGTAATTCGGGAACTGGTGAAAATGATAAATGCTTATGGGCACGGTAAGTATCTGCGCTGCAATAGTGACAGCATTCATTTTCCAGATAAAATCAAGCGCTTTGTTTTTTATGTAAAACCAGTTATAAACCGGTTGCATGAAAATAACAATACTTAATACCGCTGCATAGGATAACTGAAAGCCAACATCCCATAACCAATACGGATTATAGCAGAGTAAGATAAATGCAGATGCAGCAAGGCTATTATAGATTGATGATCGCCGGTCAATGCTCTCTCCTAATGCAAGACAGGTGAACATAACGGCTGAACGAAGAACTGAAGGCTGCGCACCTGCCAATAAACTAAACAACCAAAGACCAGCAATAACCAACATGGGCTTCAGCCATTTTGTATATTTTTTTCGCTGCAATGGTTTCAGTAATTGAAGCAATAGCCAATAGATAAGACCAAGATGCAAACCTGAAATAGCAATGATATGAACTACGCCTGTATTCGAGTAAGACTGAATCAATGTTTTGTCAAGGTCATCTTTATACCCGATTAATAAAGCTTCGGCAAGGCCTTTTTCTTTTTCTCCGGGAATATAAATGGTGAGTATTGATAAAACTTTCTTCCTGATAGTATTGATAAGCCTTCCTGAAAATGATTCATTTTTTTCATTCAGCACAACGTACATACCCTGTCTGAGATAAACCTGGTGGGTTATTTGCTGAAACAGGCAATAGCGTTTGTAGTCAAAACTGCCGGGATTGTCTGAATTTTTTATTTCCTGCAATGGTTTATTCAGGGCAATTACAGAGCCTTCAGCCATTTGTTGCGGAAATGAATCTTTGGAAAAGTACAGGACTAATTTACCCGTTGAGCTATATTTCTTTCCATTATTAATAGTGTAGTTTACTAATCCGTTTGCCTTAAATGATTTTGCTTTTTCGACAGGATTTTCAGTAAGTGTAACTATAAAACCGGAATTTTTATTGGTGAGTTTTGAGAACCACTGATTGTTATTTCGTATGTCACTGCTCCAAACCAATACAGCACCAATGGATGCAAAGATGAATGAAGAGGTTAGCCCGTTTAACACTGAAAGCTTGTAGCGGTTAAAAAGTGGCAGGAAAAAAAAGGATATATAAATAATGAGAGAGCCGATAAAAATGAGTTGCCATAACGGTAAGGGCAATTGTAAATACCATTGAATGACTATTCCTGCCATCAACGGCAAAAGCAGTTTTATAAACGGCATTTTCTTCCATATTGAAATGTTGGGACCGGCCATATTTTAAGATAGGGACAATATAAACCATTGCCAAAAGCGGAATAATTTTCTGTCTTTGACTTCCAGGCAGAAAAAATAAATTATAGTATTCTCATATATTTAAAAAGATCATTATTACAGACCTATAGTAAGTTTACGATACTATTTTTATGACGAGCCCTTATATTTTGAAGGTCATTAAAATATTATTCTCCCCGTTTATTATCATTATTTACACGGTATTTTATACATATTTTTGTTGTTATTACCTGATAATCTTACATATACAAATAATTATAATTTGTAATTAGTTACTGATCATTTCTTTATACCTCTTTTGATAGATCATCAATAATAGCTTTATAGGCAAATGCATTTTTAAAAACACTTTAAAACCTAAGGCTATGTTGACAATTGAAAAAAAATCATTAAAAGTCGGGAAGTTCGTAAACACCGAGCATGTAGACACTGTAATCAGGACCTACAAACAGGAAAGATGGGTTCATAATTCCGAACGTTTGGGTAAAGAAGATTCTCTAAGCGCATGGCACAGTATAGAAGAACTTGAAGAACTAATCGCGAAGGCAAAAGAACACGGAGGTGATGGAATCCGTTTTTATTTTGCTGCTTATCCGAAAGATTATACTGAGCAACCTTTATATGCCGGTCGCCAAACGATAGTAATGGTTGCAACCAAACAAAAAGTAACTGAAAAGGGCTTGACGAATAAAGACATTTATATTAATACAGAAAATGGAACTGAGATATTAGCATTTAATAATGCTAATATTTGTCCCCCCTTCTGCAAGCCAAAAGAGCTTGGTGAAGACAGTGGCGAAATCGGAATTGCAATAATCGATAAAGGGCAAGAAGGAATTTTTGTAATCTGATATTTCGGGAAATAATTTTCTCAACCTCCCTATTTAGGGAGGTTTATTTTTTTCATGATTACATTTGTCAACAAAACGATTTTTTTATTTATGTTGCCAATATACTTTATTGCCATTTCTTTTATCACCAGCTTCAGGATTTATAAGCAATATGATTCGGAATTTTATCTGAAACTTTTTCCTCCTTATTTGGGTCTTAGTCTTGTTATTGAGATCATTGCAATTTACCTTGTCAGCATTGGCGCTAAAAATTATATTTTGTATAGTGCATTTGGCATAATTGAGTTTGCATTCTTCTTATATGTCTTA
>Ga0207689_10005903_pt1 | contig 10845 bp, 17 predicted proteins | sample KBSMisM52_FD_184312 | JGI IMG/M metagenome (GOLD analysis project Ga0207689, IMG submission 184312) | Miscanthus rhizosphere microbial communities from Kellogg Biological Station, Michigan, USA - KBS Miscanthus M5-2 (SPAdes) (version 2) | ecosystem: Host-associated > Plants > Roots >... | reverse complement strand
GTTGACTGACGACCAGCTAAGAAGCGGCTGATGCCCCCGTCCCTGTGACGAATAACGCAATGGGCAGAGAAAGGAACGACATATGCTAACGAAAAAGCTACTGTCTATAGCTCAGCTGTCTGCCTTGGTGTGCACCCTCGCATGTCTGCCAGCATTTTCGCAGCAAAAGAAGGCCGACGACCTGTTTGCCGGAGTTGAAGGCGCGCTCCACCACAGTTAAGCCGGTCGGTCGCACCGAGAAGTCCTTGCGGTTCGCCGTGCGCTTGAAGTGCCCCTTGCCGGTTCCAAGGAACGGACGGGCGATGATGCGGCCGATGTTGTGCTCGCCGCGCATCAACTCGCGGGCGATGGCGCAGATGCGCCACAGCTCTTCGACCGGGATGATCTCCTCGTGCGCGGCGACCTGGAAGACCGAATCGGCCGAGGTGTAGACGATCGGCGCGCCGGTTTGCATGTGCTCCTCGCCAAGCTCGTCGAGGATCACCGTCCCCGAGGCGGCCTTGTTGCCGAGGGTCTTGCGGCCGATGCGGCGCTCGTATTCAGCGATGACGTCGGCCGGGAAGCCGTTCGGGTAGGTGCGGAAGGGGTCCTCGACGATGAGCCCCATCATTTCCCAATGTCCGGTGGTGGTGTCTTTGCCGGCGCTGACTTCGGCCATCCGTCCGAACGCGGCGCGCGGCGTCTCGGTCGATGCCGGCTGCGGGAGCGTGTGGAGCAGGCCGAGCCGCGCCAGAGTCGGCAGCGACGGATGCTGGGTATCGAGCACATGCCCGAGCGTGTTCGATCCTTCGTCGCCGAAGTCTTTCGCGTCGGGCAGCTCACCGACGCCGAGGGAATCACAGACGATGACGATGGCACGTCTCTTTGTCATAGGCCGCTGATTATGGCGCAAGTGGGAGGGGGGACCGGATCGTCAGGCGCGTGCTTTCCTCTTCGGCTTCGGAGCGGCGACGGTGCTGGCGCTTCGCTTCACCGGCACAGCCGCCGAGGCGCCGGCGATGCGAACGAGAGTCCGCAGGGCTTCGTTGACCGACTCGGAGTCGGGGAAGGTCGACAGAAGGTCCGGCGCGAGGATGCGCAGGTTGCGGTTACGGCCAAAATCGCGCGCGTATTTGCCGCGCAAACCGCCCCGAAAGTCGTACTCGGGCAACATATCGTCGATCCCACTTTTCTTCATCGATGCGCTGCCTTCATTTGAAGGATTGTCCGCACAGCTTTGTTGACCGCGTCGTCATCTGGGAAAGCCTCGGCGAGATCGCCGGCGATCAGCCTGACACAACGCCGATCAACGGTTCCGAGCCAGTACGAGTTCGGGCGCGACTTGCTGAAATCAATCTCGTGATCGAGAGGATCGTCGTCCGTAACGATAGGTTTAGAGGTCATCTCCGCGTTTTCTTCGGCCCCGCGCGGCGATCGAACGCAACGCAGCGTTCATCGATTCGTTGTCTGGGAACGCCGCAGCGAGGTCCTTGTCGATGACGCGAACGTAATCAGGACCATGCACGGCGACAAACCATGGATTCGGAATTGATGCGCTGAAATCGAATTCAGCCGGCATCTCGTCATCGTCAACGAGGTTGCCTCTCCGTTTCATCTGCTCTTTTTCGTCTTCGGCGCCGTGGCTGTGCTGGTGCTCACTTTTTTAGGTACGTCAGAAGTCAGACGAATGAACGTTCGCAACGCTTCGTCGACTGAGTCGGAATCGGGAAAACGGGCGAGAAGGTCGGGCGAGAGAACTCGTAGATTTCGGTTGCGACCGTAATCACGAGCGAAGGGGTTTGGCCTGACGTTGCTGAAATCGATTTCTTGATCCAGCGGATCGTCATCCTCAATGGATGCGGGTTTCTTGTTCATAGAGTTGTTGCTCGCGCCGATTGGACCGGCGGGCGCTGATGATTCGAACAGTTTCTTCATCTCGGTACGTGAAAGCTACGGTGATCAGCCGATACCGCTCTGATACGCCGACAATGATAAAGCGATCTTCCCGTCCCGAATGAAGAACATCTCCGTTGACGGGCGCGTCCCCTTCGTTAAACACAGTCATTGCTTCCCGAAAAGAGACGCCGTGCTTGCGCAGATTTGCGTCAGCCTTCGCGTCGTCCCACTCGAAGCCGAAGTCCTTCACACCAAATGCTCGTGGATCAACGGCCGCTCCTCCGGCTTCTCCTCTCCGAACGTCACGAACGCCAGGTAGCGCTTCGTCAGGTCATCGGCATCGCGCTGGGACTGGCCGAGCTGGATGCGGGCGATGGTCTCGCCGGCGCGGACTTCGTCGCCGGTCTTGCGGTCGAACATCACGCCGGCGGCGTAGTCGATCACGTCGTCGGCCTTCTTGCGGCCGGCGCCGAGGTCGACGGTGAACATGCCGGCCTGATAGGTGTCGATGAAGGTGATGAAACCCGACTGCGGCGCCTTCACCTCGATCGTCGTTCGCGGCTGCGGCAGGAGCGAGTAATCGTCGACGATAGCCGGATCGCCGCCCTGGGCCTTGATCCAGAGGCGCGCCTGATCGAGCGCGCGGCCGGAGCGGAGCGCCTCGTCGAGAGCAACGCCGGCGGAGGCGTCGTCGAACTTGCCGGACATGGCCAGCACACGAACGGCCTGCGCGCGCGTGACTTCTTCGACGTCGGCCGGGCCATTGCCCTTCAGCACTTCGATCGTCTCGATGATCTCGTTGGCGTTGCCGGCGGCGACGCCGAGGGGGCGGTCCATGTCGGTGATGAGCGCCTCGACGCGCGTGCCCGAGCCGGCCGCGGCGGCGATAAGACTCTGCGCCAGCGCTTTCGAATCCTGGTAACGACGCATGAAGGCGCCGCTGCCGGTTTTCACGTCGAGGATCAGTGCCGACGCGCCCATGGCCAGCTTCTTCGACATGATCGAGGCCGTTATCAGCGGCAGCGATTCCACCGTGCCTGTGACGTCGCGCAGCGCATAGATTTTCTTGTCCGCCGGCGCGATCCCCTCGGTCGATGTCGAGATCACGCAGCCGGAGTCGGCGATACTCTGATCAAACTGCTCGCGCGAGAGCCGGGCGTTGAATCCCGGGATGGCTTCGAGTTTGTCGAGCGTGCCGCCGGTGTGCCCGAGGCCGCGGCCGGAGAGCATGCCGATACTGATGCCGCACGCCGCAACCCATGGTGAGAGCACCAGCGATACCTTGTCGCCGACGCCGCCGGTCGAATGCTTGTCGGCGATGAAGTCGTACTCGCTGCGCAGGTGCCACTCATCTCCGCTTCGCAGCATGGCCTGCGTCAGCGTGGCCATCTCCTCGGCGGTCATGCCGTTGATGGCGATGGCCATCAGCAGCGCGGACATCTGATAGTCGGGGATCTCGGCGCGCGTGTAGCGCTCGATGAACTGCTCGATCTCGCGCGACTCGAGCGGCGCGCCGCGGCGTTTGCGGTTGAGGACTTCGTAGACATTCAGGTCGGACATAGCGCGCGATTGTAGTATTCGGGGCCATGAAAGCCGTCGTCCTGCTGAGCGGAGGTCTCGACTCCGCCACCGTCCTGGCGATCGCCAGGAGTGAGGGCCGCGATTGTTACGCGCTGTCGTTCGCCTACGGCCAGCGCCACGGAATCGAGCTCGAGGCGGCCCGCCGCGTGGCCGCATCGATCGGCGTCGACGAGCACGTGGTCTTTCCGATGGACCTGCGCCTCTTCGGCGGCAGCGCGCTGACGGGCGACATCGACGTTCCGAAGGATGCCGCCGATGCTCCCGGCATCCCGGTGACCTACGTCCCCGCGCGCAACACCATCTTCCTCGCCCTGGCCCTCGGATACGCGGAAGCGCGCGAAGCACAGGAGATCTGGATCGGCGTGAACGCCATCGACTTCAGCGGCTATCCCGACTGCCGCCCCGAGTTTCTCAGCGCTTTCCAGCGCGTCATCGAGACCGGCACGCGCAGCGGCGTCGAGCACGGCGAGCCGCGTCTCATCGCGCCGCTGGTGACGATGTCGAAGGCGGAGATCATTCGCCGGGGGGTGGAGTTGGGCGTCGATTATTCGATGACGCACTCATGCTACGACCCGGATGTGCACGGGCTGGCGTGCGGACATTGCGATTCGTGCATCCTGCGGAAGCGGGGATTTGAGGAGGCGGGGGTTACGGACCCAACTCCATATTTGTCATCCTGAGGCCGGCGCAGCGCGGCCGAGGGATCTCAAGATAGGCAATGCTGCGTTGAATCCCTGCAGAAGTTACGCGGCTTCGGCCGGAGTTGCGCATCTTGAGATCCTTCGCGCCGTCCTTCGCCATCGGCTGCCTGCGCAGCCGCGGCTCCGGCGGGCTCAGGATGACAGTAGGAAGAGGATCGCGCATGATTCAACGCCGATGATCCGCATCACCGAGATTTTCCACAGCATCCAGGGCGAATCGTCCCACGCCGGCCGCCCCTGCGTGTTCGTGCGCCTGACCGGGTGCAACCTTCGCTGCCGGTGGTGCGACTCCGAGTACACATTCACCGGCGGGGAGCGGATGTCGATCGATGAGGTGATGGCGCGGGTGAAGAGCTACGGCTGCGATCTGGTCGAAGTCACCGGAGGCGAGCCGCTGGCGCAGAAGGAGGGGTTCGCGCTGATCGAGCGCCTTTGCGCAGACGGTTTGGAAGTTCTGATCGAGACCTCGGGGTCGATCGACATCGAGCCGGTGGACCGGCGGGCGAAGATCATCCTCGACATCAAGTGTCCCGGATCCGGTGAAGCGGAGAAAAACTACTGGCCGAATCTCGAGAACCTCCGGCCGCATGATGAGATCAAGTTCGTCATCGCCGATCGGACCGACTACGACTGGGCGCGCGGCGTGATCGAAGAGAAGAAACTGTCCGGCCGCACGATCCTCTTTTCGCCGGTGTGGGGCGAGCTCGATCTGAAACCGCTGGCAGAATGGATGCTCGCCGACCGCGTGCCGGCGCGTCTCCAAACCCAATTACACAAACACATCTGGGGCGCGGACGTGAAGGGAGTCTGATGAAGAAACCGACGCTCGATCACATCGGCATCGCCGTGAAGTCGCTCGATGCGGCGAAGATCTACGAGGATCTCGGTCTCACCATCGATCACATCGAGACCGTGGCCACACAAGGCGTTCGCACGGCCTTCCTTTCGGCGGGCGAGGCCGACATCGAGCTGCTCGAGCCTACCGGTCCCGAATCGTCTGTGGCGAAGTTCATCGAGAAACGCGGCGAAGGAATCCATCACCTCTGCTTTCGCGTGGATGACATCGAAGCGCATCTCGGCCGTCTTAAGGCACTCGGCTACCGGCTCATCAACGAAGCGCCGGTGCCTGGCGCGCACGGCTGCCGCGTAGCATTTCTCCATCCCGCGGCCGGAAACGGCGTGCTGATCGAGCTGAGTGAAAAACAATGATCGAAGGATTCCTGCCGACGTCGCTGATCATCGTCAATCTGGTCAATCCGAAGGAGAAGTTCTTCGGCATCCTGCTGGCCCTCTCCGCCGCCGGCGTGACCATGCGCGGCATCAACCTCGATTCGTTCGAAGACTGGGTTCATCAGATCGCGCGAAACGAAGAGCCGGATCTCGATCTCATCACCATGTTCGTTCCCCTCTTCCGCGTCGAGCGGATTTTTCTGGACGAGCCCTCGGGCTCCATCAAGTCGTACAGTCAGCGCTTCGAAGAGGTGGCCGGCATCGCCATCCGAACGTTTCTCGGACTCGACGAGGAACACGATCACTGACCGGTCACGCGTCTTGCTGCTGGTTCAATCTGGAGGTTTCGCCATGAAGTGGATGCGCATTGCCCTCGTTCTCACGTGTGTCTTCGCAGTGCCGATATTTGCTGCTGACCGTACGCTCGACCTAACCGGCTGGGCGGCGTGGGTGGACCCGAACAGCAGCAACACGTTCACGTCGGGCCCGACGCAACAACTCAAGGTCGACTTCAACGGCAGGCTCGGATACGGAATCGGGGCGAACATTTTCTTCGGACATCACCTCTCCACCGCGTTCGACGTCGTGCAGGTGCGGCCGAAGGCGGCTGTCCGTTCCCGCGCCGTCGGCGGAGGATCATTTGACACCAGCGGCACACGGATGACGCCTCTCACCGGTGTGCTGCAATGGCACTTCGCGCCTCACGGCGTCATCGATCCGTACGTCGGTGCCGGCGTCGCGTACGTGTTGTTCGACAAAACCGAGGTCTTCGGAAACGTCGACATCAGTCAGATCAACTTCAAAGATGACGCCGGACTGGCGTTGAACGCGGGACTCTCCCTTCGCATCTCGCGCCACCTGGCGCTCACCGCGGACGGAAAGTACGTGCCACTGAAAGCGGCCGGCAACGCGGTGAACACGCCGGGCCGGCTGCCGATCGTTGCCACGGTGGTGAGAGTCAAGATCAATCCGGTGATCTTCTCCGGCGGCCTGACCTTGCGCTTCTGAGCGGCTTACACGCTGGCGCGAGTCGGCCGTGGATTCGTGGCAGCGCGGATGGCCATCTGCGCCGCTCCCTCCACCGGCGTATGCGCCGGCGGCGCAATGCGCGCGCTCGGCGCCTCGGCCAGGACGACCTTGCGCATCGGTGCAATCAGCGTTTCGCCGGCGTTGAAAGCGCCGCCGACGTAGGCGACCGGGAAGTCGGACGATGTGAGACCTAGCCGCTGCGCCACCGCCAGCACGGCTCTCCCCAACTCGCCGCCGGAACGCGTCACGATCTCGATGGCCTGGGCGTCGCCGCTCTCCGCAGCGTCGATGACCAGCTTGCCGACGCGGGCGATGTCGTCGGCGTGCGTGGTCTGCGCGTAGACGAAACGGGGGAGGTCGGGCGGGGTCATGGCGTAGTCGCGCTTCAGCAGCTCGGTCATCAGCGTGGCCGGGCCGCGGCCGTCGTACGCGCGCAGAATCGCGGCAAGGCCGGCACGGGCGATGGCGTAACCGCTCCCTTCATCACCGACGATCGGTCCCCATCCGCCGGCGCGCGCTTCCTCGCCGGCGGCATTGCGTGCCACCGCCACCGAGCCGGTGCCGGCGATGACGACCACGCCCGGTCCGAAGCCGATCGCGCCGGTGAGAGCGATGCGGGCGTCGTTGTCGACGGTGAAATTACCGCGCGGAAAGAAGACACTGAGCGAATCGACCACTTCCTGCCGGTGCGCGGGATGGTCGGCCCCGGCGATGCCGCAGTACGTCCAGACGATCTCGCGGCTGGCCACATCGGCGGTGACCAGCGCCTTGTTGACGGCGCGCTCGATGTTTCGAGCAGCGGTCTCGATTCCAACGCGCAGATGGTTCGACGGACCGGCGATCCCGTCGCCCAGCGGACGTCCGGTATCGTCCGTAACCAGCGCTGCCGTTTTCGACGCGCCGCCGTCGACGCCAAGGTAGTACGCCATGCGGAAGAGGTTTTACCGCAAGTGGGGTGCCCGATGGGGATGGAGAGAGTCAAAAGCGAATGTTGAATGTTGAATGGTCAATGTTGAATGTTGAATGAAACGGGGGACTCGGCCGGGCGGAGCGCTCTCCATTCAACATTCAACACTGAACATTCAACATTCAACATTCCGGTTTGATCCTTGCAGAGTCTGCCACTCGAAGGAGAAGTCATGAAATCGATTCGAATCCTGGCAATCATCGCGGTCGCTCTCATCGCAACGGTTAGCTGCAAGAGCGGCGGCATGGCAGTCACCAAACACGGGCAGCTTCTGAAGATCAACATCGAGCATCCGGCCGACCTGCCGGAGCAGGGCGAGGGAGACATCGGAATCGTGCTCGGCAACCGTGGCGTGAGGAGCGTGAGGGACGTTCTCGTCGACGTCGAGATCCCGCCGCAACTGGTCGTGCTCGATGAAAAACACGAGCGTGGCGTCACCATGAGCCACGATCCCGGCTCCAACTCGTATCACTACACGCTGAGCAACCTGAATCCGGCCGAAGACTCGACGATTCACTACCGGATCCGTACGTCTTTCGGCACGATGACTGACAGCGGCGGCATCCGCGCCACGGCGTGGCAGCGCGATCTCACGGGCGACAGGCTCGTCGAGACCGCCGTGATCAAACTGCGGCCGTAGCTCTGTTACTGTCCGCAGATGGACCTTGATCAATCGGGGGTGGGAGAGGGTCACGAGATCCACATCCCGCCGAAGCCGCGCGCATCGCTCGAAGACCGCAAACTGCTCGACCGCCCGACGCGGAAAGAGGTGCTGCAGAGCGAATCGTGGCGGGTGCTGCGGATCACCAGCGAGTTCGTGGCCGGCTTCGATCATCTGGCCGAGGTCTATCCGGCCGTGTCGATCTTCGGGTCGGCACGGACGCAGCTCGCCAATGACTACTACAACGCCGCGGTGAAGACGGCCGAGCTGATCGGCAAGGCCGGCTTCGCCGTCATCACCGGCGGCGGCCCGGGAATCATGGAAGCGGCGAACAAAGGGGCGCGGCAGGCGGGCGCGCTGTCGATCGGCTGCAACATCGAGCTGCCGTTCGAGCAGAAGATCAACCAGTTCGTCGACAAGGCCATGACCTTCCGCTACTTCTTCGTCCGCAAGACCATGTTCGTGAAGTACTCGGAGGCCTTCATCACCTTCCCCGGCGGCTTCGGCACGCTCGACGAGTTGATGGGCGCTCTGACGCTGATCCAGACCAAGAAGATCACAAACTTCCCGGTGATCCTCTACGGCAGCGAGTACTGGGGCGGCCTGATCGACTGGTTGCGCAAGACCGTTCTGGTGGCGAACAACATCACGAAAGAGGACGTCGACAGCCTCCACCTCGTCGATGACCCCGAGCGCGTGCGCGACATCGTTTGCGAGTTCCACGATCAGGCGCTGATCACGAACAAGGATGAAGACGAGCAGACGCCGGCGCCGCCGATGAGACGCGAGGATTAGTGAAAATTACACTGTGATCATTCGTCGTCGTCGACGATCGGCACATCCCTGCGCTGCTCCTTGCGAAATCCGTACGGGCAGTGCCGGCAGCCCGATTCGCAGCAGTAGCCGCGGTCGCGAAGGAACTTCTCGGTGAAGACCATGAAGCCGCCTTCGAAGTAGAAGTCGACCCCTTCGATCAGCGCGGGCATGGAGAGAACGATATTCCGATATCCTTCGCCGGTGTTTGCGCGGACGCGTCTGCTGCAGATCGCCGAGGGGATGAAAGGGCGGCGGATTGTCGTCTATGGTGACATCGTCGCTGACCGTTTCATCTACGGGACGCCCAAGCGGATCTCCCGCGAGGCGCCGGTGCTGATCCTTCGCCAGTATCGCGACGACGTGCTCCTCGGCGCGGCCGGTAACGCCATCAACAACATCCTCTCGCTCGGCGGCATCCCGATCCCGGTCTCGGTTCTTGGCGGAGACGCGCAGGGACAGCAGTTGTTCGACGCCATGACCAGTCAGGGGATCGACTGTCGCGGCGTTCTGCGCGCGTCCCGCTACAACACACCGACGAAGGTGCGCATCCTCGGCGGAATGCCGCACGCCAGCCGGCAGCAGATCGTCCGCTACGACATCGAGGATCACTGCGACCTGACTGATGGGGAGCGCGATCGGATCGGCGGCGCTCTCGGTGAGCAAATGGCCAACGCGGACGCGGGCCTCATCAGCGATTACGGCTACGGCGCGGTCACCCAGCCGCTCGCGGCCACGCTGACCGGAACCGCCGCGGGCAAGCCGGTCACGCTCGATTCGCGATACGACCTCCTTCGGTTTTCCGGCATCACCGCGGCCACGCCGAACGAGGAGGAAGCAGCCGAAGCGGCCGGCACGTCGCTCTACAACGGCGATGATGACGTGCGGCTGCGGCAGGCCGGCGAGACGCTGCAGGCAAAGCTCGGATGCGGCGCACTGCTGATCACCCGCGGGAGCCGCGGCATGGCGCTCTTCCAGGAGGATCGCGAGCCGCTGCTGATCCCGGTCTACGGCACCGACCAGGTTGCCGACGTCACCGGCGCGGGCGACACGGTCATCGCCACCTTCACGCTGGCGCTCGCCGCCGGTTCCTCCTTCGCCGAGGCCGCAAAGATCGCCAACTATGCGGGCGGAATCGTGGTCATGAAGATGGGGACGGCCACGGTGTCGAACGACGAATTGCACAAAGCCATCGAACGGGATGAGGCGCTGAACGAGTGAACGCTCCGGTTCTGGATGAGCGCGATCTCGCGGATGCACTGGCGCGCGAGCGCGAAGCCGGGCGAACCATCGCCTTCGCCAACGGATGCTTTGACGTGCTGCACGTCGGCCACATCCGCTACCTGCAAGGGGCGGCGAAGGAGGCCGACGTTCTGGTCGTCGGTGTCAACGGCGACGAATCGGTGCGCGAGCTCAAAGGTGCGGGCCGGCCGGTGATGAACGCGGCCGAGCGGGCGGAGATCATCTCGGCCATTCGCGGGGTCTCGTACGTGACGATCTTTCGCGAGCGCAGTCCGGGACGGCTGATCGGCGATCTGAAGCCGGACGTTCATTGCAAGGGGACCGACTACACGGCGGAGAGCGTTCCTGAAGCCGAGGTCGTGCGAGGGTACGGCGGGCGCGTGGCGATCGTGGGCGATCCGAAAGATCACTCGACGACGGAGATTTTGAAAAGGATGAAGGCGGAAGGATGAAGGATGCATCGCTCCTCGTCATCCGGCTATCCGCCTTCGGCGACGTAATCCACACGATCCCCGCGGTAGTGGCGTTGCGCGATGCGCTCCCCGAAACGGAGATCGCGTGGGCTGTCGAGCCGGCGTATGCGGAGTTGGTCGAGATCGTGGCGCGGGTCAGGCCGATTCGCGCGGAGCTGAAACAGTGGTCGGTGTCGCGCATCCTGGCGGCACGGAGGGACGTTCGCGGCTTCGGAACGGCGATCGATTTTCAGGGCCTGATCAAATCGTCGCTGATTGCGCACGCCAGCGGTG
>Ga0207689_10005901_pt1 | contig 10848 bp, 10 predicted proteins | sample KBSMisM52_FD_184312 | JGI IMG/M metagenome (GOLD analysis project Ga0207689, IMG submission 184312) | Miscanthus rhizosphere microbial communities from Kellogg Biological Station, Michigan, USA - KBS Miscanthus M5-2 (SPAdes) (version 2) | ecosystem: Host-associated > Plants > Roots >... | reverse complement strand
AATCACGCACCGCAGCCCGTCCCTCTCGAACCGCACCTTCGCGCCCATCGCGGCTCGCGCGAGGAGGCGGGAGCCGAAGCCTTTGGTGGTGGGGGTTTTGACTCGGGGGCCGTCGTGTTCCTTCCACTCGAGGCGGAGGCGGGCGGGGGCGTTGGGCGCGAGCTCGTCACTCCCCCCTCTCCCCCACCCCTCTCCCCCTGAAGGGGGCGAGGGGCTTTGGTCCGCGCCCCACTCGATCGATACCCAGCCGCGCTCGTGGCTGAGCGCGCCATACTTCACCGCGTTGGTGCCGAGTTCGTGCAGGGCGAGGGTCAGGGAGACGACCTGCTGGTCGGGGAGCGGGAGCGGCGGGCCCGACAGGCGGAAGCGATCGCGGCGGTCGCGGAACGGGCGGATGGCGGTCTCGACTACCTCGTCGACCGAGGCGGTCGGCTGCTTGACGTGCTCATTGAGGAGGTTGTGGGCGTCGGCCAGCGCCTGGAGGCGGCCTGTGAACTTGCCGACTTCGGGCGTGCCCTCGCGGAAAGTCTGGCCGGCCATCGCCTGGACGATCGCCATCGCATTCTTGAGCCGGTGCGCCATCTCGCGCGCGAACAGCCGCTGGTGATCCGCCTCGGCGCGAGCGAGCGCGAGCGCCGCCGCCTGGCGGCGCTGTTCGCTCAAGCGATAGAGCTGCGAGGTGGCGAGGATCACCATCCCGACCGTGAAATAGCCGAGCAGGGCGTAGAAGCCCTGGCCGTCGACGTGCCACGTGCCGGTCGGGTCGAGCAGATAATACCAGGTGAGCACGCCGCCGACGACCAACGTCGTCAGGCCGCCGAGAAAGCCGGCGAAAACGGTGACCAGGCAGATGGCGATGACCACGGTGAGAAACGGCAGGACGTCGGGCGGCAGGTTCAGCGCATAGCGGGCGAGCACCGCGATCTCGGCGGCGAGCAGGCCGAGGCCGACGTCGAGCAAATGGCGGCGCGTCGTGGCCCAGCGCGGCGGATTGGCGGCGCGCTCGGCGGGAAGGGGCGCCGCGGGTCGGTCCGCCGGGGCAACAAACGCGCCGGCCGCGACCGTCTGATCGACCGGGGTCACGGCAGGCACCCATGCACCAGCCGGTCCGCGCCCGCAATGAATGTCAGCGGCCTGGCCTGAGGCCGGCAATGAGGATGTCGACCATTCGGCGGGCGGCTGAGTCCCAATCGGGGCCGGCGCCGGCCATGGCGACTCCGGTGATCGCGCGCAGGAGGTCGATCGGGTCGATGCTGTCGGGTGCGAGGTCGCCGCTGGCGACGGCGCGGTCCGCGAGCATGGTCACGGCCTGGGTCAGGAGGTCGCCCGAATGGGCGGTGAGACGCGAGGTGTCGCCGACCATCGAGCGGAACGCCTCGACCAGGATCAGCTTGGTCGTGAGATAGTCGACGAATAGCAAAAGCCAGGAACGCAGCGCGGCGAGCGGCGGCTGGCTGGCGGCGAGCTCGCGGGCGCGGTCGCACAGCTTCTGCGCCTCATTCTTGTAGACCTCGGCGATCAGAGCGTCGCGGGTCGGGAAGTGGCGGTAGAGCGTGCCGATGCCGACCCCGGCCTGGCGCGCGATCTCCTCGAGGCTGACCGCGGTGCCGCCGGCGTTGAACGCGGCGCGCGCCGTCTCGAGCAGGCGCGAGCGGTTGCGCTCGGCGTCGGCGCGCGGCTTGCGGGTCGGGGCTTCGGAAGAAATTTCGGCGGGCACGAAAATTGCCTCTTGATAAACGGAGGAACCCTCCGTATTTAAGCGGAGGCGTCCTCCAGTTTTAGTGATTCGCGCGTCGGTCCGCAACCCCCCGAGGACCAGCGAAGAGGCGTTTCCCCCGATGATTGCCCCTTTGGAGAATGACATGACGAAGCAGTTTGGAGCCCAATCGACCACTGACGAGGTGCTCGAGGGAATCGACCTTTCCGGCCAGCGCGTGCTGGTCACCGGCGTATCGGCCGGCCTCGGGGTCGAGACCGCCCGAGCGCTGAAGGCGCACGGCGCGGAAGTCGTCGGCACCGCGCGCGACCTCGCCAAGGCCGAAGCCGCGCTGCGCGCCGCCGGCGCGTGGCCGATCGAGCTGGTCGCGGTCGACCTCGCGGAGCTCGCCAGCGTCCGCGCCGGCGCCGACATCCTCAACGCCGACGGCCGCCAATTCGACCTGATCATCGCCAATGCCGGCGTGATGGCGACTCCCTTCGAGCTGACCGTCGACGGGTTCGAGCGCCAGTTCGGCACCAACCACCTCGGCCATTTCGTGCTGATCAACCGGATCGCGCCGCTGATCAAGAACGGCGGGCGCTTGGTGAACCTCGCCTCGGCCGGGCATCGTCACTCCGACGTCGACCTCGACGACCCCAATTTCGAGCGGACCGAATATGCGCCGTTCACCGCCTACGGACGGTCCAAGACCGCCAACATCCTGTTCACGGTCGAATTCGACCGGCGGCACAAGCATCGCGGCATCCGCGCCGCGGCGGTCCACCCCGGCGGGATCATGACCGAGCTCAGCCGCCATATGAGCGCGGAGCAGCTGCAGGCTCTGGTCGACAGCATCGCGGCGGCCGAGGGCGACCAGCAGTTCCAGTTCAAGACCATTCCGCAGGGCGCGGCGACGTCAGTTTGGGCCGGCGTGGTCGCGGATGCCGACGAGGTCGGCGGGCGCTATTGCGAAAATTGCCACGTGACCATCCGCATCACCGACGAGCCGATGACCACCAACAGCGAGGGCGTCCGCGCCTATGCGCTCGACGGCGAGCGGGCCAAGGCGCTGTGGGCGCTTAGCGAAAGGATGGTCGGCGAAACCTTTCCGGCGGACATGACGGCCCTGATCCCCGCCTGACGCCGGTGCGGCGCGCGCGGTTCCCCTCCCCTCCCGCCGCGCGCGCCGCCTTCCGAGTCGGGGCATTGACCGACTCGAAACAACGGGAGCAGGGCGCCCTCGGGCCGCCTGTCGTTTCAGTTGCGCACCGGCGTTTCACGGCCGCTGGTAACGCGTCTCTCGTCCTCCCCAGACCAGGAGCATGACCATGGCCGACACGACATCGCCGGACGGCGGTGCGGACACTCTCGCGCCGACTGCGCCCGCCCCGACCGAACAGCCAAAACAGACGATGATCCTCGGCCAGCCGGCCGGGGACACGTCGATCCGGCCGTTCAGCTATCATGCGACCGACGATGAGCTCGCGGAGCTGAAGCGGCGCATCGCGGCGACGCGATGGCCCGAGCGCGAAACGGTCGACGACGACACGCAGGGCGTGCGGCTCGATACGATCCGGAAGCTCGCCGACTATTGGCTGAAGAACCACGACTGGCGGAAGGTCGAGGCGCGGATCAACAGCTATCCCAACTTCGTCACCGAGGTCGACGGGCTCGACCTGCACTTCATCCATGTGAAGTCGAAGCATGACGGCGCGCTGCCGCTGATCGTGACCCACGGCTGGCCGGGGTCGGTCTTCGAGTTGCTGAAGGTGATCGGTCCGCTGACCGATCCGACGGCACACGGCGGCACGGCCCAGGACGCGTTCGACCTCGTCATCCCGTCGCTGCCTGGCTACGGCTTCTCCGGACGCCCGCAGGCGCCCGGCTGGAACCCGGACCGGATCGCCCACGCCTGGGACGACCTGATGAAGCGCCTCGGATACACCAGCTACGTCGCGCAAGGCGGAGACTGGGGAGCGGTCGTCACCGAGGCCATGGGCCGGCAGGCCCCGGCCGGATTACGTGGTATCCACGTCAACCTGGCCGCGGCGGTACCGTCCGACGTGGAAGCGGCCCTGGCCGGCGCCGGGCCCGTGCCGGACATGACCGAGCAGGAGCGGGCCACCTTCGACGCACTGGCCGCCTACCGCAAGAGCGGGTCCTCGGGCTACTTCGTGGCGCTGACCGCGCGGCCGCAAGCCGTCGGCTACGGCATTACCGACTCCCCGGCCGGCCTGGCGGCCTTCTTCCTATGGCATCCGGGATTCGCGCAGTGGACGTACGGCGCCGATCCCGCCGACCCCAAGACGATCGACGAGGTGCTGGACGACATCACGCTGTACTGGCTGACCAACACCGCGGCCTCGTCGGGACGGCTGTACTGGGAGAACCGCGGGGCCAGCCCCACCAGCGCAACCGCGATGAAGACCGCGCAGATCTCCGTCCCGGTGGGCGTCACCGTCTTCCCGGACGACGTCTACCGGCCCCCGGAGACCTGGGCCCGGCGCGCCTATCCCACCCTCGCCTACTTCCACGAGGTCGGCAAGGGCGGCCACTTCGCCGCCTGGGAGCAGCCGCAGCTGTTCAGCGAAGAGATCCGGGCCGCGTTCAGGCAGCTCCGCTAGCTGACCATGCCCAGACGCCTCGGCGCCAGCCCAAGCTGGACCATGACCTGGAAATAAGGAGTCCAAGAAATGAGTACTGCCGAACAGTTCCACGTCGACGAGGTCTCCCCGTCCTACTGGCGGGTTACCTTCGACAACGGCCCGGTCAACCTGCTGGACCCGGCGAGTTCGCTCCCGGGCTGCAGGCGTACTTCGCCACCTCCGGCCGTCGTCGGTCCATACCTCGAGACTACGACCGGTCATCGCACCACGGCAGCGGCCTGAGGGACCCCATCAGGGTCCCCCTCACCGTCGAAACGCCGGTGCCGGCGGTGGTTGGCTTGATGACATGAAGGCGACGCTGATGTACGGAGCCGGTGACGTCCGCATCGAAGACGTACCCGACCCGGCGATCCACGCCCCGACCGATGCGATCGTACGCGTGATGCGCGCCGCGATCTGCGGCAGCGACCTGCACCCCTACCGGTCCATGCCAGCCACGGACCAGGGCCGGCAGATGGGACACGAGTTCCTCGGCATCATCGAGGACGCCGGCGCCGAGGTCACCGGGCTCAAGCGCGGCGACCTGGTACTCTCACCGTTCACCTACGCCGACAACACCTGCTTCTGGTGCCGCCGTGGCCTGCAGACCTCCTGCCCGCACGGCGGCCGCTACGGCTTCGACGGCGTGGACGGCGGCCAGGGCGAGGCCGTGCGGGTCCCGCAGGCCTCCGGGACGCTGGTGAAGCTGCCGGTCACGGCGGACCCGGCGCTGCTGCCGTCGCTGATGACGCTCACCGACGTGTTCTGCACCGGCCACCACGCCGCCGTCACCGCGCAGGTCGGGCCCGGCGTGAGCGTCGCGGTCGTCGGCGACGGCGCGGTGGGGCTGTGCGCGATACTGGCCGCCAGGCGCCTGGGCGCCGGGCCGATCGTCCTGATGGGCCGGCACGCCGACCGCACCGACCTGGGCGCCGGGTTCGGCGCCACCGGCATCGTCCTGGCCTCGGGCGAGGAAGGCGCCGAGGAGGTCAGGAAACTGACCGGCGGCCATGGCGCCGACGCGGTGCTGGAATGCGTCGGCAGCATGCAGGCCCTGACCACGTCGTTCGGCGCCGTCCGCGACGGCGGCGTTATCAGCCGCGTCGGCGTCCCCTCCTACACCGACGGGCCGATCGGCCTGGACATGATCATGCGGAACATCACCTTGACCGGCGGCGTGGACCCGGCCCGCCACTACATCGACGGCATCCTCCCCGACGTGCTGGAGGGCCGCATCGAACCCGGCCGGGTCTTCGACCGCACCGTCGGGCTGGACGGCGTGCCCGACGGCTACCGGGCCATGGCCGGCCGCCAGTCCCTCAAAGTCCTCATCGCCCCATGACCATGAACGTGACCCTGAACAACGGCGTCCAGATGCCCGCGCTCGGCTTCGGGGTGTTCCAGACCCCGCCGGACGTCACCGCGCAGGCCGTGGGCACGGCGCTCGCGACCGGCTACCGGCTCATCGACACGGCCGCCGCGTACGGCAACGAACGCGAAGTCGGCCAGGCCATCGATCACTCGGGCCTGGCCCGCGAGGAGGTGTTCATCGAGACGAAGATCTGGATCAGTGACTACGGCTACGACCAGACGCTGCACGGCTTTGACAAGAGCGCCGGCAAGCTCGGCGTCGACCGGATCGACCTGCTGATCCTGCACCAGGCGCTCCCCAGCCGGTTCGACCTCACCCAGGAGGCGTACCGCGCGCTGGAGACCCTGCTCGCCGACGGGCGGGTACGGGCGATCGGCGTCAGCAACTTCATGCCCGGGCACCTGGACGCCCTACTGGAGCAGGCTACGGTGGTGCCCGCGGTCAACCAGGTCGAGGTGCACCCGTACTTCACCCAGCCGGCCGTGCAGTCCGCCGACGCCGCCCGCGGCATCCTCACCCAGGCTTGGTCGCCGATCGGCGGCATCACCAGCTACCGCGGTACCGGGACCAGCACCTTCGACGACCCGGCCATCGCTTCGATCGCCGCCGCTCACGGCAAGACCCCGGCGCAGGTGATGATCCGCTGGCACCTGCAGGAAGGCCGCCCCGCGATCCCGAAGTCGGTACGGCCCGAATGGATCGCCGAGAACTTCGACGTATTCGACTTCGAGCTCACGCCCGCCGACCTCAAAGCCCTGGACGCGCTCGACACCGGCCTGCGCGGCGGCCCTCAGCCCGACGACGTCACGCTCGAGGCCTACGGCCGGCCCATCCCGGAAGCCTGACCCCACCACGCGGGACCGCCGGCGGTCCCGCGAGAACAGGAACCCGCCATGGAAGAACAGCAGACCCCCGCCCAGCGGCTACTCGGCGACTTCGCGCCCAAGATGGTCCAGCTCACCGACGACGTCCTGTTCGGGGACGTCTGGAAGCGCCCCGGTCTGTCCCCCCGCGACCGCAGCCTGGTCACCGTCGCCGTCCTGGCCGCCACCTACCGGCCCGACCAGCTCACCAGCCACCTGCGCCGGGCCCTGGCCAACGGCCTCACCCAGGACGAACTCGTCGAGGCCCTCACCCATCTGGCCTTCTACGCCGGCTGGCCATCCGGAATGGCCGCCCTGACGCAGCTCAAGACGATCATCGCCGACACCGGCACCAGCGCATCCAGGTAAGGAGAAAACGAGATGGAGTACACCCGGCTCGGCGACACCGGGCTGAGGATCAGCCGGCTCGCGCTGGGCTGCATGAGCTACGGCGACCCCACGACCGAGGGAGCCCACCGGTGGGCCCTGGCCGACGACGACGCGCAGCCGTTCTTCCGGCAGGCCATCGAGCTCGGCATCACCTTCTGGGACACCGCGAACGTCTACCAAGCCGGTACTTCTGAGGAGGTTACCGGCCGCGCCATCAGGCGCTATTCACGCCGCGAGGACATCGTGCTGGCCACCAAGGTGTTCGGCAAGATGCACGACGGCCCCGGCGGATCCGGCCTGTCCCGAAAGGCCATCATGGAGCAGATCGACGCCTCCCTGACCCGGCTCGGCACCGACTACGTCGACCTGTACCAGATCCACCGCTTCGACCCCGCCACCCCGGCCGCCGAGACCATGGAGGCCCTGCACGACGTGGTCAAGGCCGGGAAGGTCCGCTACCTCGGCGCGTCGTCGATGTACGCGTGGCAGTTCGCCAAGCTGCAGCACGCCGCCGGCCAGGGCGGCTGGACCAGGTTCGTGTCCATGCAGAACCAGTACAACCTGCTGCGCCGCCAGGACGAGCCCGAGCTGATGGCCATGTGCGCCGACACCGGCGTCGGCCTGGTGCCCTACTCCCCGCAGGGCAAGGGCCGCCTGGCCCGCCCCTGGGGTGAGCAGTCCACCCGGTCCAGCGTCGACCACGTCGTGCAGGCCTTCGACTCCCCGCTGGACGAACCCGTCGTCAACGCCGTGCAGGCACTCGCCGGGACCCGCGGTGTCACGATGGCCCAGGTCGCACTCGCGTGGGTGCTGCGCCATCCGGCCGTCTCCGCCCCGATCGTCGGCGCGACCAAACCGCATCACCTGCCGGAAGCCACCGCCGCGCTCGAGCTCAAACTGACCGACGACGAGGCCGCCGCCCTCGAAAAGCCCTACAGCAACCACGGGCCGTCCTGGTACTGACCAGCAGCCCCCCGCTCGCATCCCAGCGAGACCACCCCGCGCCAGCGCCTGCCGCAGGCTTTGTTCATCAAGCCCGATTGGGGCCGGCTACATGCGGCCCTGGCGGCGGCGCGGGTCCACGGAGATGACCGCCAGCCGCGGCCCGGCGTGACGCCGGCCGGTGCGGGAGAACCCGGCGATGGCGGTGCCGGTGAGCGTTACCTCCGCGATGTGGTCGTGGCGGCCCACCGCCGCAGGGCAGTCCCGCGTGCGCACCCGCATGTGCAGGCCGGCGATCACCACGCCCTCAGCGCCGAGCTGTCTGACGTCATCTTCCAGTCGGCGCCTGGCGTCGTGCCGCGACTGGTTCACCAGCTCGGTCCAGCCGGCCACCTCGACATTGCCCGACACCCAGCGGGCCTGGCGGGCAGTCGCCCGGTCATCGTGCCGCGACCCGATCGAGAGGCCGAGCGCGAGCCCGACGGGTACCCAGCCCGCCATGATCAGCTTGGCGAACTCCTGCCCGGACACACCGCAGGTAAAAAGCGCCCGTGGCCCGCTGGGCGCGCGCACCGCGGTGCCGCTAGCCGTGAAGTCCAGCCCGCCGAGGGGAAACGACCCCCGGGACAGCCGGACGCCTACCACCCCGTGCCCGCCCAGTGCGGCGCACTGGGCGGTCATCCGCCCCAGGGCCGTACGCCGCGCCTGGTCCATGGCCTCCACCAGCGGCCCGAACGATCCCGCATCGTCCCGCCCCGACACCTGGGTCGCCGGCCGCCCAGGCGCCATGACGCCCGACGATCCCGGCGCCCCCGGACAGCTATAGCCGCTGGTGTACCCGGTCGCGTAGACGGCCGCGCCGAACACCTGGCCGACCGGCTCAAAGCCCACGCCACGGATGGCGGCGAACTCTAGCGCGGTCAGCGCGGACCCCCACGTCCCGCCGGCCCGGCGCCCGGCGCCCGGGTCCCGGCTACAGCAGGCAGTTCCTCGCTCACGTCCCAAGCCTAGGCCCGCTCCATCCGGGCTACCGAGCCCAGCTTTCAAGGCCAGGCACCGGACATCATCACATTCCGGGGAAGAGGACCGGAGCCTAGCGCACACCGGATCCGCTATGTGCTGCTGAGTCGCGCGGATTCCGGTGGCGCGGAGCGGCGGTTGACTGGATAATCGGCGCACCGCACCGTGGCGTGCGGTGATCAAGCGGGTTTGCGAGGGAGCGATGACTGTTTCCCGGTTGCGTGACATTCCCGGGATCGGGGTGGACAAGGTCGGCGATGCCGCCGACGCCGCGGCTGATCCGCGGTTCTTGCGGCTGGAGAACCTGGACACCGACCTGCGGCCCCCGCAGGTGGCACTGGAGGCCACGCACGCCGCCATCGATCGTGATGACGCGAACAGTTACCTGCCGTTTCAGGGTCACCTGGCGCTGCGCGAGGCCGCCTGCGCGCACGTGGCCGCTATCACCGGCCGCGGCTATGACCCCGGTACCCAGTGCGTCAGCGTCGCCGGGGGACTGAACGGGATCCTGAACGTGCTGCTGGCCACCGTGGAACCCGGCCAGGAGGTGGTGATCTGCGACCCGGTCTATGCCGGGCTGGTCAACCGGATCCGCCTCGCGGGCGGTGTGCCCCGGTTCGTGTCCTGCACCCCCGGCCCGGGCGGATGGGCCACCGACCCGGGCGAGCTCGCGGCGGCTATCGGGCCGCGCACCGCCGCGGTGCTGCTGATGAGCCCGGTCATGCCCACCGGCGCGGTCCTGGGCGGCGAACATTTCGATGCGATCGCCGGCCCGGTCCGCCGGCACCGCGCCTGGGTCATCTGGGACGCGGCGATGGAACGGATCCGCTTCGACGGCCAGCCGCCCGCCCATCCCGGCGCCCACCCCGGCCTGGCTGACCGGACGATCACCGTCGGATCAGCGTCCAAGGAACTGCGGATGATCGGCTGGCGGGTCGGCTGGGTGGCCGGGCCGGAAGAAATCATGGCCGACATCGGCCTGGTTGGCCTCACCAACGTGGTCTGCCAGGTCGGCATCGCCCAGCACGCCGTCGCCGCCGCCCTGAACCACCCCGGATCCGGCGCCGATGTCGCAGCAGCGACCAGGGTCTGGCAGCAGCGCAGCACACTGGTCCTGGACCAGCTCGCCGGGTATCCGTGTGTCCGCCCGCACGGCGGCTGGTCGCTGCTCATCGACACCCGCAGCATGGGCCTGAATCCCGGGGAAGCATCCCGGCGGCTGTTCACCCGCGCCCAGGTCGCCGCCACCCCGATGGATGGCTGGGGGCCCAGCGGCCGCCGGTACCTGCGCCTGGTCTTCGCCAACGAACCCGCCGAACGGCTCACCGACCTGCGTGCCCGCTTCGACACCGCACTGAGCTGACAACCCGCAGCACCAGTGCCATCCCCAGACCGCCGGACGATGTCACCCTCCGGCTACAGCCCAGACGCCCAAAACGCGCGCAAAGCCGCCTTATGGACGGCTCGGCCGACCCAGAGGCATGCCGTCCTTGACGCGCACGAATAGGTGATCTGCGTGCTTGCTGGCATCACCGTCGGCGGCCGTTAAGGTTCAGGTGACCCTACTGGGACGAATCTCCGGAATCCTAGGTCGCTGCGACAAGCGCACCCGGCTCAAGTCCACCCACAGATACCTGAGCCGCCCGACGGGCATACGCTGCTGGTCGACTCTCGACCCTGGCGAGTCGCACATTCCCGCCGACCTGTACTGATCGTTAGTCCTGGCCCTGGGCAGCAAGTGCGGCACATGACGACGGCCGCGCGTAGACCTGGCCGCACACGGGGACCTTCTGGCGGCCACGGACAGGCGTGATATCGGGAAGGTTTGAGCTTCACCCCGCGTGGAACATGGAGCCACCGGGGCGCCGCGTCTCCGGCAGCTCAGCTGGGGAACGCGGTCCGTATGTGGCAGCGCTG
>Ga0207689_10005900_pt1 | contig 10850 bp, 3 predicted proteins | sample KBSMisM52_FD_184312 | JGI IMG/M metagenome (GOLD analysis project Ga0207689, IMG submission 184312) | Miscanthus rhizosphere microbial communities from Kellogg Biological Station, Michigan, USA - KBS Miscanthus M5-2 (SPAdes) (version 2) | ecosystem: Host-associated > Plants > Roots > Rhizosphere... | reverse complement strand
CACGTGAGTGCATAGAAATTGTCAGAAGTATTCAAAGTGAAGCTGCGCAAGGCGTCCCTTTGGATCAGATGGCCGTATTGCTCAACTCTCCTGGCGAGTATCGCGCACATCTAAACGAAGCCTTCGCGCGTTCCGACATACCCGCGTACTTTGTTCAAGGCATCACGGCACCTGACCCGGCCGGGCGTGCAATGCTCGCGCTCCTGGCATGTGCTGCTGATGGTTTATCGGCGAAACGATTTGCCGAATATTTGTCACTGGGTGAATTGCCGGCTAACGAAGCAACTAAGGACGTTGAATCAAGCTGGGTAGCGCCAACCGATGAACTTGCGCAAACGAGTTTCAATTTTGAAGAACCAGATCTTGAAGTCCAACCCACTCCTCTTCCCGTTCCAGATCCGAAAGTCACGAACGTAATTGATGGATCTCTCAGAACTCCTGCTCGTTGGGAACGACTCATAGTTGATTCAGCAGTAATAGGCGGGAAAGAGCGATGGTCGCGCCGAATTGAAGGCCTCGCCAATGAGTTGCAACTTAGAATCCAGGAAGCGGCTCCGGAAGAAGAAGCGCTCGTGGCATCGCTTCGGCGTCAACTCGACGATTTGAAGGCGCTTCGAGATTTTGCCCTGCCGCTCATTGATCGTTTGAGCAAGTTTCCATCCGAGGCACTTTGGAGTGAGTGGTTAGCACACTTGCGGGAGTTGAGTGTCAACGCTCTTCGTAATCCGGAAGGCGTTATGGCAACACTCGCCGACCTGGAACCGATGAGCACTGTTGGTCCCGTTGGTCTCAACGAAGTCCAACTAATCTTGGAGTCGCGTCTACGCGATCTCCGAGTCAAACCGCAGTCTCGTCCCTACGGCAGCGTCTTTGTTGGCCCAATTGATGCCGTGCGTGGAATGTCTTTTCAAGTTGTCTTTGTTCCCGGGTTAGCAGAACGCGTCTTTCCCCGAAAAATAGTCGAAGACCCAATTCTGCCCGACACTCAGCGCAAGGAACTCAACAAGCTGCTGCCAACCAGAGAGGATCAACGCGATACCGAGCGTCTCGCCTTGCGGCTTGCTGTCGGCAGCGCACGCGACCGAGTCTATCTTTCCTATCCGCGCATTGATGTCCAGCAGTCGCGACCGCGTGTCCCGTCTTTCTATGCACTGGAAGCGTTGCGTGCGGCTGAAGGTGAGCTACCTGGATTTGAACAAGTCGCAGCGCGAGCCGAACAGACAACGCGTGCCCGCATTGGTTGGCCGGCTCCGGAAACTCCACAGGACGCGATCGACGAAGCGGAGTACGACCTGGCATTGCTCGCTAACCTGGTGGAGTCGAACAAGAAAGAAGCGACCGGGGCAGCTCATTATCTACTGACCGCAAACAGTCATCTCGCGCGCGCCTTACGTGCTCGCAGCCGGCGCTACTTGAAAAGGTGGACCCCTAACGACGGGCTCGTAGATCCGGATGAGTTAGCGCTCGCCAGCATTGCGCGCCATCAGTTTTCGTCGCGTTCATTTTCTGCGACCGCATTACAACTCTATTCGAGTTGTCCTTATCGATTCTTTCTAAGTGCAGTGATGCGTCTGCAGTTGCGACGCGAGTTAGCCGCGATTGAGGTAGTTGATCCGTTGACGCGCGGCTCGTTGTTTCACGAAGCGCAGTTTGAAATTCTGACAAAGTTGAAAGCTGATGGAATGTTGCCGCTGACTGGACTCGACCATCGAAAACAAAAGGTCGTGAATATTAAAGAGGGGCGGCCACAGAGTGCCGCCCCGACAGATACAGTCGATGCGGCATTCGCCCTGGTGGACGAGGTGCTCGAACGTTTAGCGGCGGAGTATGAAGACAGGTTGGCGCCGGCTATTCCGCGTGTGTGGGAAGACAGCATTAACAGTATCCGTATGGACCTGCGTGAGTGGTTGAGGAGAATGGCGGAAGACAACGGTGGTTGGATACCCGACAAGTTTGAATTGTCGTTTGGCTTGAGCGATCGCGGACCACGCGCGTCAGATCCGGCGAGCGTCGACGACCCGGTTGAAATTACCGGTGATCTAAGACTGCGTGGATCGATCGACATGGTCGAGCGCCAGGGCACAGACAGGTATCGTGTTACCGACCACAAAACCGGAAAAGCACGCGCAGACAAAGACACTATTGTTGGTGGGGGCAAATATCTGCAGCCGCTGTTGTATGCACTCGCATGTCAGAAGTTACTGAATGCCACAGTTGATTCGGGACGGCTCTACTACTGCACCGCTGACGGTGGTTACGAAGAACGCGTTGTTCGTCTCGATGACGACAGTACAGACATTATCAATTCAGTGCTTAGCACGATTCGACAAGGGCTGGTTGATGGATTTCTTCCGGCAGCTCCCGACAAGGATGCGTGCACGTGGTGCGACTTCCTCGCATTGTGCGGAAACTTTGAAGAGCAGCGAGTTAAGAATAAACCGCGCGAACGACTCATCCAGATCAAAGCGTTGAGGGATCTGCCATGATCAAAAAGAAACCTCTCGCAGATCAGGAGTTTCGCGACCGAATTTGTACCGACCTCGACACTACGCTAATCGTCGAAGCCGCGGCTGGTACCGGAAAGACAAGTGCGCTGATTGGTCGAATCCTATCCGGCATCGTCAGTGGCAAACTCAGTTTGGCGAAAACCGTTGCTTTGACGTTTACCGAGTTTGCGGCCGGTGAACTCAAACTTCGCTTACGAAAAGAAATCGAAGAGGCACGACAGTCACAAACATCGGATAACGCGCGGGAACTTTTTAAAAAGGCTATCGAGGAACTCGAAGAAGCACGAGTCGGAACCATTCACTCGTTCTGTGCAGATCTTCTTCGCGAACATCCGGTTGAGGCCGGAATCGATCCATTGTTTGAAGTCGCACCGGAAGATATGACTTCGCCAATTTTTGAGTTCGCTTTTGAAAGATGGTTTGAGCAACAGTTGGCGAATCCCGGTGAAGGTGTGCGACGCATTCTCAGGAGACTTCCACGTCGGGAGTTTGGCGGAAAACGAACGGCAACTTTAGCTAGTCGGCCGCCCGATACCGGGCCCAAACCAATGCTGCGCAGAGCAGTGCTCGATCTGGTGAAAGAGCGCGACTTCACAGCCAAATGGCGGGCCTTTGAAGGATTCGATCGAGACAAAGAGATCGATGTGTTGATGTCGGAGATTGAAGACCTGGGCCAGTGGTCGGAGTCGGGCAATCCTGAGCAGTGGCTAACGAAGTCACTCGCCTACCTCAAGAAGTTCTTTTCCGAAGTCACCCGTGTCGAATCGCTCGGACGCCCGCGAGATTATGACGGCGTTGAAGCCAGACTGTTCGGCTTGCTTGGAGGTTGGGGTCGCGCAAAAGACTGGAAGGCATATTACGCGAGAGATGATTTCCCTGCGGACGAGTTACGCGACCGGCGCGATGCACTCAAGTTACGAGTGCAACAGTTTGTTAGTAACGCGGGCGCCGCACTCGCACCGCTACTGCGTGAAGAACTCTGGCCCGTGATCGACGAATTTGAACGGCTGAAGGAACGTGCCGGTTATATCGACTTCCTCGACCTACTCTTACGAACACGCAATCTAATTCGCGATAACCACTCGATTCGGATTGAGCTGCAACAACGTTTCACACACATTTTCGTAGATGAGTTTCAGGATACCGATCCACTCCAGGCTGAAATCTTGATGCTGCTGGCTGCAGATGACAATAACGAACAGAACTGGCGCAAGGTGCGACCCATTCCCGGTAAGTTGTTCATCGTCGGCGATCCCAAACAATCCATCTATCGTTTTCGACGTGCAGACGTCGCGCTTTACCAGGAGGTAAAAGAACGAGTAATTGCTTCGGGAGGCGCGCTGGTTGATCTCAACGTTAGTTTTCGTTCAGTCCCTCAAATCCAACAAGCTGTGAACGCCGCCTTTGGTCCGGTCATGTCCAGCGACTCGTCGACACAGGCGCACTACGTGCCTTTGTCACCCAGTCGCAGCGGCATCGACTCGCAACCAGCTTTGATAGCGTTGCCTGTGTCGCAGCCTTACGGCGACTACGGAAAGATTGTGAACCACAGGATTGATGAGTCTTTACCCAAAGATGTTGCGGCCTTTGTGAATTGGCTCATCAACGAGAGTGGTTGGACCGTTACTGAACGAGGACAATCCGAAGACCCTGTAAAACTAAAAGCTCGACACATCTGTCTTTTGTTTCGACGCCTACGTCATTACTCAACTGATGTGACTCGCGGATATGTACAGGCACTTGAGAATTTCCAGATACCACATCTATTGGTTGGAGGAAGTTCTTTCCACTCGCGCGAAGAAGTCGAAGCGATTCGCAACGCGCTTACGGCCATCGAGTGGCCCGATGAGGAACTTGCAGTTTTTGCCACTCTACGCGGGCCAATGTTCGCTTTCACTGATGCGGAGTTGCTCTCTTATCGAACCCTGTGCACCACGTTACATGCTTTCAAGCAACCGCCTGACGATCTGCCTGAGTCGCTTAATGAAGTTGCGGGAGCACTCGCGATCTTGCGTGAGCTTCACAGTAAAAGAAATCGACGTCCTATTGCAGAGACGCTTCAGCAACTGCTCGAGGTCACACGTGCGCACGCAGGATTTGCGAACTGGCCAACCGGCGAACAGGCGCTCGCCAACATCATGCGACTCTCCGACATGGCGCGTCGTGCCGAACGTAACGGCTTGATTTCGTTTCGAGCTTTTGTTGATTGGTTAGATGAACAAGCTGAGAGTGGCGACATCGGCGACGCGCCAATAATGGAAGAAGGTGTGGACGGGGTTCGCATCATGACTGTGCACAAAGCAAAGGGCCTCGAGTTTCCGGTTGTAATCCTGTGCGACATCACCGCGAAAGACTCACGTGAACCGTCGAAGTGGATCGATCAGGCCGCGGGTTTGAGTGCGATGCAGCTTGCAGGTTGCACGCCGATCGAAGTTCAAGAGCATGCAAGTCAGGAAGTTGAATTAGAAAAGGAAGAGGCGACGCGAATTCTTTACGTCGCAGCAACTCGCGCTCGCGACTTACTCGTCGTCTGTGCTACCGGCGACGAACCTTATGATGGTTGGTTAGCGACACTCAATCCAGTCCTTTACCCCGCGGAATCGACGAGCTTCAATCCGCGAACGAACACTCCTGTTGGTTGTCCTCCGTTTTCAGACGACACCGTCGTTTCCAGACCACAGAGGGCCTTTCGTAAACCTGGTTCCGTTACTCCGGGTTTGCATCAGCCCAAGGTTGGCGACCACGAAGTTGTCTGGTGGGACTTTTCTGCTCTTGAAGAAGCATCGCAAGACCGCAGTGGTACCAAGTTGAATGATTTTCTAAAACAAGACGAAGCAAAGCTTCGCGCCCAGGAAGGAGTTGTTGCTCACGAGGCGTGGAAGACACGACGCAACGTAGTGCGCGAAGCGGCTTCGAAACCATTATGGACAGTGTTAACGGCGTCGGCTTCCGACGAACCAATAACGGCAACTGACGAAGTTGGTGCGGAGCTCGTTTCGGAAGTGTTAATTGAAAAGATACCGATCGACTTCTCGAGACCTCACGGCAAACGTTTTGGAACGTTAGTCCATTCAGTCCTTTCGGTGATGGGACTTGACTCCGATCAGGAAAGCATTGCGCAGGTGGCGCGACTCCAGGGTCGAATTTTGGGAGCGACTAATGAAGAGATTCAAGCTGCACAAGAGACAGTTCAGCAAGTCGCTCAACACAAAGTCATTAAGCGTGGCGCGGTGGCGATGCAAGCCGGCGTGTGCAGACGCGAGGCGCCAGTAACACTGAAGCTGCGCAACAATTCAATGGTTGAGGGAATCGTGGATCTTGCCTATCAGGATCCAACAGACAAAGACACCTGGATGGTTGTCGATTACAAGACTGACTTCGAAATGAAAGGTCGTCTCGACGAATATCGAAAGCAAGTGTGGTTGTACGCGCTCGCGATTTCGCGGGCATCAGGAAAGAAAGCGAAACCAGTGTTGCTGCAATTCTGATCTCATCACCCCCTACCCTTTAGTGACGCCTTTAAATGTTTGCGTGACCTCTTCTGGGACCGCAGGCGTCCTCGCCTGCCTACGTCACCTTAGCTGGCCTTAGTGGCGAGTTGTGCAGGCGAGGACGCCTGCGGTCCCAGAAGAGCGCGCCCCATAATTCGAGGGTAGCTACTGAAGTGAATCTAAGAATAGATATCGCGGACGATGTTTGTCTGGTTCAGAACGCGTATCAACGTCGAGTCGCATGATCTCGCCGCCGGAAATTGATGCTGCTGGCCATTTTGGTAATCCTTTACCGTTTGGATTGCGCTTCTTGATGAAGTTCGCGAAATAGTTCTGCATCACTTGCGAGACTTTGTAGTCATCAGGAGTCCATTCATACACATTGTTTGTACTCAGGTTCCCCAATGCGTATTCGATCTCAGCCGAATGTACAGCGCCACGCGCCGGCGGCGGTGGCGGCGCACTTGAATTTCGCACGACGCCTCCGGCCAGACCCGGAGCCGCGTTTCCCATCGCAGCCTTCATCGCTGGCCGAGGCCTTGCAAAGAAATACCGGTAAACAGGACTACCAGTCTTGAGATGTACGTCCGCCCATTTCCAAGTGCTGTAAGCGATAAAGCGATCGCCGGCCAACGCTGTTGCTGCGTCCAGAATTTCGTCACGCGTCGATCCTGAATACAACTTCAACACTTCATCAGCGCGCTGACTGTAAAGTTCTTTCACCACCGCTTGATAATTCTCCGGTGTCGGCTCTTTTCCTCGCAATACAACCTGACCAGTCATCTCTTCAGAGTTCCAACCTACCAATAACGGAACGTGAGCTTGCCTGCCATCGTTAAAACTTGCCGCCGGAGATTCGGGGAAAAAGTAACCATCAACGGTGATCGAAAACCGGCCAACACTGGCAAATCCGCCTTGTGTTGCGGGACCAAAAACCTTTTGCGTCTCCAACGCACGCAATTCAGCGAGCGAATTTGCGCCGATGCTTTTCGCAAATTTCACCCCTGCTTCCTCAGCTTGGGCGAGTGGCACTGCCGATAACGTTCCGAGAATTGAACCGCTCTCACCAATCGCTCCAGCAATGAGGTCCTTAGACAGAGGCGACGCCATTTGTGCGCTCACAGAGACTGATCCCGCTGACTCACCGGCAATAGTTACCTGCTTCGGGTCACCACCAAAAGCAGTGATGTTCTGTTGCACCCATCGAAGTGCAGCGTTTTGATCGAAGAGCGCGTAATTGCCGGACGATTTGTGCGGCGACTCTTTAGTGAGTTCAGGATGGGCCATAAACCCAAAGACGCCGAGCCGGTAGTTCACTGTGACAGAAACGATGCCTTTTGTGGCCATGCTGTCACCGTCGTAGCGAGGTTCAGAACCATCACCAGCGACGAAACCGCCCCCGTAGAAATAAACCAACACCGGCAACCGTTCCTTACCGCTCTTAGCGGGAGTCCAGACGTTTAGATACAGGCAATCTTCACTCATACCGTTGGCGCGGAATCCCATGTCGCCAAAGACTGGTGCCTGCATGCAACGCGGGCCAAACTGATCTGCCTTGCGTATGTCAGTCCAGTTCTTTACTGGCTGCGGTTCCTTCCAACGAAGATCTGATATTGGAGGTGCTGCGAAAGGAATGCCTTTGAAGATGCGCACGCCGGAAGGTTGTCGGCCTGTACCTTGAATCGGACCGTTTGCAGTTTTGACTACGTCTGCGGTGCTGGCGACTCCGTGGAGTGCTCCGATAAGAAGAATCGAAAACACAGCGAAAGTACGAACAAGACGTGAGTGCATCAGGGCTCCTGAGATTTCGGATGTCTAAATTTGACTAATTAGTGGCGGCAACATTAATTCAAATTGCGTGTTCAAGACAATCCACAATTCATGGATAGCACCCACGAAAGAATTAGCCGCAGACATACGCAGAAGAACGCCGATCAGAATGATTCTCTTGTTCGGTTTGTAGTCTACGTTCTCTGTGTCTGCTCTGGTTAATGTTGTAGAGGTTAACGTCCACCACAGAGACACGGAGAACACAGACTAAGCAGAGAGGGTCTAGGACCCAAATTGTAGTATTGTCATAGTTAGACAGGCCCGCTGCCCTTCTCTGAAGGTGATACAATTCACACCTTGCCAGTCATTCTTGTTTCATTGTTTTCCGACCCGCGCAGTTGAGGTAACAGACCATGACTAACCGACTAAAACTTTCTCGGCGTAGTTTTACCAAAGTGATCGGAGCGGGCGCAGCGTTCGCTGCGCTACGACCAATAGATGAGTTGAAGGCATCCTGGACGACGGTCTTACCAGGAAGCAGCGCTGGCGATCCCCAACCTAAAGTTGTGCGGCTTAGTTCAAATGAGAATCCATATGGACCTTCACCTGCTTCACTGAAGGCAATGACCGATAGCTTCAGTCTCGCCTGGCGCTATCCTGACGAATACGCTGACATGCTTTCAGAAGAGTTGGCAAAACTACATGGGGTGCCCGTCGAACAACTTCTGCTTGGCGATGGGTCAGGTGAGGTTTTAAAACTCTGCGCCACGGCCTTCACGAGTAAAGACAAAAAGCTTGTGATGGCGAATCCCACGTTCGAAGCCATAGGTCGTCATGCGGCGGTAGCGGGCGCCGAAGTCGTCAAGATCAACCTGACCGCGGACTATCACCACGACTTACAAAAGATGCTCGCGGCTGCAAACAGTGCCGGTCTCATCTACATTTGCAACCCAAACAATCCGACCGCCAGTATTACCCCCAGGAGCGATGTCGCAGACTTTCTTTCGAAACTCCCGCGTCAGACTGTTGTGCTGGTTGACGAGGCCTACCATCATTACGTGGAGAGCAGCGACTACGAGAGCGTGATCCCACTAGTTAAAGACAATCCAAACCTGATAGTCGCCCGCACGTTTTCAAAGATTTACGGCATGGCGGGTTTACGATGTGGCTATTGCGTAACTCAACGCGAGAACGTGAGGATGATGAGTGCACACCAGATATTTGACAGCGTAAACATCATGGCACTCGTTGCCGCGGTTGCGGGTCTCAAAGATCCAAACCATGTCTCAACTGGGCGCAAGCTGAACACTGAAGTCAAACGATCGGTCTGTTCAGAACTCGATACGCTCGGCTACCACTACATCCCATCGCATGCGAATTTCATGATGATCGATCTCCGCCGTGAAGTGCGACCGGTAATCGGCGCGCTCCGCAGTCGCAATGTAGAAGTCGGTAGAACGTTTCCAGCTCTGCCAAATTTCTTGCGTGTGACGATCGGGACGAGTTCAGAGATGAAAGCGTTTATGAAAGCTTTCCGAGAGGTAATGGCCTAGGAGTTCTTGACGGAGTCCTGCGGTTGGCTCCGCGTCCTCTGCGTCTCTGTGCCCTCTGCGTTTTATAGAGCTGGCAGCGTGTGGCTCTTGTCTGAATACAGCGACTCTTGTAATTCAGCGAGCCACACGCTACCGCGCTGTGGTACTGACTTCACCGCCTACCGCGCTGTGGTATTGACTTCACCGCCTACCGCGCTGCGGTACTGACTTCACCACCTACCGCGCTGTGGTATTGACTTCACCCCCTACCGACACCCACCACAATCACTTTTGCGCTGGTATCCGTTATACGTCTTCAAATCCCTCTGATACCCTTCGACGATATTGAGGATAAACTTCACGTCCGCATCCTCCATATTCGGATATCTCCGATACGCCGTCGCGATTGAAGCATCGAGGGCGTTCTGTGCCTGCAAGTAGCTTCCTCGAACCGCAAGACCCTTCATATCAAAGAGCGAGTCGGCCAACTCCGCGATTGTGTAATTCTTCTTTACCTCGACATCCGAAAGTAAATCGCGCCGATCGCTTTCCCCCGGAACCAGGCGAAGCTCCTGCACCTCTTCGACTGTGCATTTGCGCTTCACGTCGAAGTAAGAAAGGCGAACCTTCACTGGCAGCTGGGTGTTGAATGACTGTGCCTTGAACTTCGCCATGATCACCTGTGTCAGGCCGTTATTCATATCATCCATCGTGACGGAGACAGTGCCGTTGCCATAATGCGGTTGATAACCGTAGATCTTTTCCAACTGCAAACCTGGGCCGTAATCAATCTTTACCTGGACCTGCTTGGCCACTGACGAGATAAGACTCTGTACTTCATTAACGAAGACTTTATCGATGTCTTTGTAGTCAGAAATGAAGTGATAAAGCCCGTGTCCCGTTTGAGCTAAGGTGCGAAGCAAATCGTTATTCAGATCAAGCCCCACACCAATAGTTGAAAGATCGACTCCCTGCCTGTTGTGCATTGCTGATTCACTGGCTATTTGCGACGGATCTGTGACACCAATGTTCGCAATTCCGTCTGTCAACAGGATCACACGATTGGTCGCACCTGCGAGAAAATTCCTTTTTGCTTCGGCGTAACCCAGCATCAATCCACTATGCAGATTGGTTCCGCCGTCTGGCGCGATGCAATCGATTGCATGTCTCAACGCATTGCCGTCGCCAATTCGACTGGATGGATAAAGGACGCTGGCGCGATAGTCGAAAGTAACAATGGAGATGAGGTCATCCGGTCGGAGGTGGTCCAGCATCTTTCGAAGGCTTTCCTTTACGCGCGACATCTTGTCGTCGTCTGCCATCGAGCCACTCTTGTCGATGACGAGAACGAGATTGAGTGGGCGAAGGTCCGTACGCTCGTTGACCTCAGCAGTGGTGAAACCGATTTGTAAGATCGCTTCACTCTGCAGACGTGAGATCTCGCCGTTACCCCAGCGCGTGTCCATCGCCACAGACTGACCATACTTCGGCAGCGGAAGTCGATGCTTGTGATAATTGACAAACTCTTCAACAGCTATTTCTTCCGGAAC